>SXGT01626427.1_pt1 | contig 11824 bp, 7 predicted proteins | sample 3176221 | NCBI WGS metagenome assembly SXGT01 (sample SAMN11356862, study PRJNA531348) | freshwater metagenome | isolation source: freshwater sample F1-120 | place: China: Fuxian Lake, Yuxi | collected 2017-12-25
AGCATCTTGGACGACGAGCCTGAAACGACGATGTCGATCAGCTCGGTATCGAGCACTCGGCGGCAGAAGCGTTCCCAGCCCTGCACCAGCTGGATCTCATCGAGGTACCAGTGCACTCTGGTCTTGCCGCGCAGGCCGGGGCAAAGACGGAAGTACTCTTCGAGGAGAAGCGCGAGCTGGTCCGACTCCACGTCGTTCAGGCGGTCGTCGTCGAAGCTGAGGTAGATGCACTGTTCTGCGGGTATGCCCGTGCGCCGATCATCGCGCAGCTGCTGGAGGAAGGTCGTCTTCCCTGCGCGTCGCATGCCGATCACGGCGTGGACCTTGTTTGCAAGCTTCGGCAGCACGACCTCTCGCGGTGTGCGAAGCGCAGCCTCGGTTGGCACCATGGCAAAGCGGAGCTTCGCGGCGAGAGCGGGAGATAGGGGCATGCCGGTACACTCGGATGAATGTGTCCTTCTGTCAAGGACACATAACAAGAGATGTGTCCTCTGCGGAAGGACACAGTGACAAGTCGCTTCAACGCAATGGGTTACGATCGCTGTGGAGAGTATGCAGCGGGAGGCCCTGACAGGTACCGCACTGCACAAGCGGCCGGGTTCGGAGTGACGGGCTCTGCTCAGGAGGATTCTGATGCTCCGGAGCAGAGCTGATTCAGCGTGTGGCCAAGGGGGTGAGTCGAGCCCGTCAGTTGAGGGTGGTGGTGAGGAGGTTGGACTGGAAGAAGAAGCCGTTCGGGGCGGCGAAGCTCATGACGTAGGCCTCGGTGTACCAGGTGGTGCCGGAGAGTCCGGGGATGAGCGGGATGGAGAGGTTGAGGGACCAATCGCCTTGGGCATTAGTGCGAGATGGGCCCACAACATTACTTCAACGGCGTCGCCACCCGGGGTTATAATGGTCCCTGAATTCATCACGGGCCTCCTGATCCTTCTGCTTCATGCGCTCTTTCAGTTGTCGCTCTTCGATTTTCTGTCCCTCGTTTGCCATGTAAATCAACAGGATACAGAAAATAATAGTGCCAATGAGAATCATCATGTTCTTCGACATTGGATAGCCCTCCAAGAATCACTGTGAGACTACGATTCCCCTAATTCCAAGTCCACGTCCCCGTGGCTGTGCAGCCATTGACCGAACTGACAACGAGGGGCGCGGCGCCGGGTGTTCCCGCTGGAGCAACACCGAGGACGGTGGTCTGAGTGAGCGACGTGATCGCAACAGGCTGTCCACCGATGGTGAGGGAAGTGCCGGGGTAGAAGTTGGATCCAAGCACTGCGACTTGGCTGCCGCCAGCAGCCGGGCCGCTCGAAAGTGGAATTGATGTAATCGCAGGCGACGGATTGAAGCCGCTTAGCGTGGCACTTTGCAAAGTTGCGTTGCCAACGACGACGCTGGTACTACACGCGAGCCCTGAAGGCATGACGAAAGTGAGTTGAGTGGAGCTCACGAGCGTTGCATTCGCCGCTTGCCCACCTGCGAACACGAGTGTAGTAATGTCGAATCCGGCACCGTTGACCGAGATTGTCGCACCCACTGGTGCAACCATTGGAGTGACGCTGCCCAGCGCAAGGTTTGGAAGGTAGGTGTAGCCTCCCAAGAGGACCGCCGGCTGGGCGCCAGGGTTCGTTACGATGATGCTTGCACCGCCAAGGACGCCGGCAGGCGTCATGCACGTGATTTGCGATGAACTCGCCACAACAAGGCTCCCTGCTGCAACGCCGCCAATGGTCAGTGTCGCACCGGGCAGGAATCCGCCGCCGAGGACCGTGAGAGAAGTTCCACCAGCGATTGGTCCTGTTGGAGGGCTGACACTCGTGACCAACGGAGCAGATGCAACTATCTGCGTGGCCGCAGCCGTAGTTAGGTATCCGATCTGCGTGGCGGTACTGGGGTCAAGGGTTATCGCGGCTCCGGTCAGTGTTGTTCCAATGAGTGCCGGCAAGTACGGCACCAATACGGTGGGCGCCGCGTGAGCGTTTGCGTCAAGTAGGCCCACGAAATTGACCAGCCATGGAGAGAGCGAGGGGCCGTAGTCGAGATTCAGGAGCGGTGGGTTGAGAGGGACCGTTCCGACTCCGGGAATTGGAATGCCAGGTGTGGTGCCGTTCAGCGACACGTCGAACACGTAGAGGGTTCCTGGGGCGCCGGCAAAGTAGCCGTCCACGCCCCACACGCAGCCAACACCAATGGGACTCGTGGGCGAGACGCTCGCCTGCAAGGCGACCAGATTCAAGCCTGAGACTAGCTGAGGGGTGGTGTGCTGTGAGGTGGTGCCGAGTCCGAGTTGTCCCCAGTTACCCTGACCCCAAGTCTTCACCGCGCCGTTGGAGAGAAGTGCAATGGTGTGTCCAGCACCACCTGCAAGACTCATCGTCGTGGTGAGCCCGGAGATGGGTTGTGGCATTGTCTGGTTTGTGGTTGTGCCGATGCCGAGTTGGCCGTTTCCATTGTTGCCAAACGCGACGGCGGCGCCGCTGGCGAGTGCAACGAACGACGCAGAATTGCTCGCAGCAAGCGCTGCTGCGCCGACGATCCCTGGAATGGTTTGCGGCGTGGTCTGGTTGATGAGGTTTCCAATGCCCAGTTGGCCGTAGAAGTTGTACCCCCATGCCTTCACACTTCCATTGGACATGAGTGCTAGTGACTGGACGGATCCTGCTCGAAGCGCGATTACACCTGTGAGACTTGGAATGAGTTGCGGCGTGCTCTGGCTCAGTAGGTTGCCAAGTCCAAGCTGGCCATAGGAATTGTCGCCCCAAGCCTTCACTGTGCCGTTGGAGAGTAGTGCAAGTGAATGTGACACTCCCACCGCAATTGCAGTCACGCCGGACAGATTCGGAATGAGCTGTGGCGTCGTGTGAGATGCGCTGTTCCCGAGGCCCAGCTGCCCAGAGTCTCCCATGCCCCATGCTTTGACTGTTCCGTTGAAGAGTAATGCGAGACCATGGTTGTTGCCCGCAATTGCGGTTACGCCGTAGAGTGCGGGGATGGGCTGAGGAGCGTACTGGTTGGTTGTGTGGCCAAGACCGAGCTCGCCATTGCCATTCCATCCCCACGTCTTCACGGTGCCATTGGAAAGCAGCGCAATAGAGTGCATCTGTCCCGCCGCCAGCGCAGTGACACCAGTGAGTCCCGGTATGACCTGCGGGGTGAGTTGGTTGGTGGTTGTGCCAAGCCCAAGTTGGCCGTAGATGTTTCGCCCCCACGACTTGACAGTGCCGTTCGCAAGGAGCGCCAGGGTGTGCCCGTCTCCCGCGGCAATCTTCCCGATCGAGTTCGGAATCTGTGAACTTGCACGGGTTGCAAGCGCTACCAGGATGAGCGCAGTCAGGGCTAAGTCGGCGCAATGAGCCCTGCAGCTGGATTGCTCCAGATTGCCGTCAGTGGCCGTCTGGGGTTGCATGCTTGGCTGCCTCTGCTCGCTGTTAGAAGCCGTCGATCGAGCCGCAGGGAAGCTGGATCCGTTAAGGACCTGCATAACGTTAATGCTCCTGAGTCCGCCACACTTCGGGCGGAGAACGGAGCATCTACCACCTGCGCGGTTGCCGCGTCAACAGTCTTCCGAGTACGGTGCGGCGAACGTCACTCCTAGACGCGAGCCGGACGGGACGAAGGTTGCGGAGCGAGGATGAGCGGACGCAGGCCGGAGGCTCGTCCGAGCGGAGAGATCTTCGGCCCGCCCGGCGTACGAGTCGGTCAAACGCAATGGTCAGCGATGCTCAGCCGCGGCGGGCGCGGAAGGCGAGGAAGAGGGGGATCTCACGTTGAAGGTGGGCCATGGCGGCGTCATCGCGGGCGACGCGGGTGACGGGCCACTCTTCGATGGCGTCGAGGAAGAGGCCGTGGCGGGCCATCACGCGCACGTAGTGCTGCAGCGGGCGATGGAAGGTCCAGGTAGTGATGGGCTTCGCGCCCTTGGCGACAGCGCCGGGGTTCATGACGATCTCGAACTGCCCGGGAGAGAGGTAGCCGTCGATGCGGCGGAAGTGGCGCACGCCGCGCTCCCAGCGCTCCATGGCCCAGGAGGTCTGACGCGGAGCGCGGAAGGCGGGGTGCAGGATCACGCCGATGAAACGCCCGCCAGGTTCGAGGATGCTCGAAATGCCCTCGAACTATCTGTGCCCGGGCCATGGCGAACACCTTGCCGGGTCACGCACACCCACGTCTTTTCGCGGTCACGGATGCAGCGCCTGCGCAATGGCTGTGGCTTCGTTGAAGGTTGTGCCGCTCACCACAGTGACCCAATCGCCACTCGCGGCGGCCGTGGCAATCTCGCCGTAGGTGAAATGGCCATAGATGAAGTTGTTGTGGACCAATGCCACGCCCTCGTCTAGCGGCCTGGACCCGTTGGATATTGCCCAATCCCGCGCCTTCTGTTTTTCTTGGGCATAAGGAGGAATGGAAGCATTGAATCGAACCTGGAGGTCGTACTGCGTGCCACTGGACACAACATTGGTCCCGACGACCCCGAGCGTGAGTACAGCTTCTCGACGGAGATCGATCGCAACGCCAAGGATCGCTCCCGTTGGCGTGCCATTGAGATCCAGCTGCGCGTGGAGCACGCGGTAGGAAAACACACAGCTCCATGCATTGCCCGGAAACTGGTGGAAAGCCGCGGTGCCGACTTCGGCCCCACCTTGAGCGTGTGCGGCATCCTGTAATTGCCGCGCCTGCACCATCGCGGGACTATTCAAGAGATCTTCTGGATCATTCCCTGCAGGCATGCCTGTGCCCTCTGCTGCTATCGCTGAATACGGAGGGGCACTGACAGACCTCGTGATAGCCAATTCGGCAGAAGCGTTATTTTCCACGATCACAGCCAGAGTAACTGCAAGTAAAGTAGCACCTCCCGCCATGATGGTATGTGGTTTTTGCATTTTCATTGGCAAGTCCTCCTGTAGCACCTGTATTTCATGATGGTCCCAACGGGCATATCACGCCCGGGAGTACCATACTGATTAACCAGTGTTTCCCATTGAATCGTTGGTGTGTGAGGCGTGGTGCCATTCTTGCTATTGATAGTACCATCTCCATTTGAGAGGCATGCATGTGTGATTTCAGCTGAACCATCTGGGTGGCACGCGTAGATTACTATGAGAGTACCCGTGGGCGTGGTGCCGGGGGATACTGTGGGTGCGGGATTGGGAACAGGAGCATAACAGCCAGAGTCATGAACAACTCGTAGCATTCCAGCCGCATCCACTCCGAATGGCACGGGCGGCCATGGAGGTGGAACTGGCCCCAATGCAGGTGGTGATTGTGAGGGAGTGACAGGGGTCGAACCGCCGGGAGCGATCTGCGGGAATGGACCGCTATTGGGGTTCCCACCCGCTCCCGGTGTGGTACACGGCCCGTATGGAGCAAGTGCGTTGCCATAGCACCAGAAGACATGTGAGCCCCCCAGCCCTGCTGGCGGGGGCGGATATGTACCACCAGAAGTGATAGGACTAGTGGGAATACCGGGCAAGGGGTATGGCGGAGGTGCGATAGGTAGTCCAGGTGAGCCATAGAGCGTTATTGGGACACGATTGGGGCAAGTCCAAGCGTCCCACATGGGCATGGCGGGGTACTCACCAACAGGCACCGACAATTGCTGCACTTCGCTGGAGAATGTGAATGTCACCCCGTGCAGGACACGGAATGTCAGTAGCGGTGGCCCGAATGGCACTTGATCCACTTCCATCGTTGGTGTCGGCGCAGGGCTGTAGCAGATTCCGTTGATGCACACAGCGCAGGGAGGAGGAGAGAGTGGGGACTGAGCCCCCAGATCGGCTTGGACCAGAAGTGTGATCCAAATCAGGAGCAATGCGATTGAACGACGGAGGATGGCGCGCATCCCCCGAGCCATCGAAGTGATGCGCCTTGTTCCTGGGGTCGGTTTCGTTTGTGTCTTGTGAAACTCAGTTTCTCTTGGTTCCCATTCATCCGAAAGTCGAGCTGCAACGCGGATAAGGTGCCCCAGTTTTCTGGTCCATTCCTTCTGCGTGTCCGGCGGGTTGCAGGGTGACGGTGCTATGCTTCCGTAGGAAATGCGTAGCGGCCCCGCCCCGCTTGGGGTGAACTGTCTCATATCGCGGGGACCAGTTCTTGGGGGGCATCATCAACATTGTGCATAACGTTACAACTCCTGAATCCGCCACACCGTGGCAGAGAACGGAGCGTATACCACCTGCACGCTGCGCTTGTCCACAGATTTCTACCGCCGGTGCGAGGTCCGTGTTGCGTAATGGAGCCGGGCGTGACGAAGGTCGCGGAGCGAGGATGTGCGGCCGAAGGCCGGAGGCTCGTCCGAGCGGTACGATCCTCGGCACGCTCTGCGCACGTGGTCATACGCCATCGCCATCAAGGCTCACGCTCGGCGCACGCGGCGTGAAGTGCGTGCGCTCGAGCCGCTCAGCCCCGCAGGGCGGGCCGCGTAGTCAACGCAGGGCCGTACTCAACCCCGGCGGGCGCGGAAGGCGAGGAAGAGGGGGATTTCGCGTTGGAGATGGGCCATGGCGGCGTCATCTCGCGCGACGCGGGTGACGGGCCACTCTTCGAGGGCGTCGAGGAAGAGGCCGTGGCGGGCCATCACGCGCAAGTAGTGCTGCAGCGGGCGATGGAAGGTCCATGTGGTGACGGGCTTCGCGCCCTTGGCCACGGCGCCGGGGTTCATGACGATCTCGAACTGCCCGGGCGAGAGGTAGCCATCCACGCGGCGGAAGTGGCGCACGCCGCGATCGCCGCGCTCAAAGGCCCACGAGGTCTGGCGCGGAGCACGGAAGGCGGGGTGCAGGATCACGCCGATGAAACGCCCGCCAGGTTCGAGGATGCTCGAAATGCCCTCGAACACGGGATCGAGGGGGTCCATGTTCATGAGCGCCATCACGGAGGTGACGGCCTGGAAGGTGCCGAGGTCGGCGCCCTTCAGATCGCGGGCGTCGTGGACCTTGTATTCCACGGGCCCGCTGCGCTGCTGCGCGAGGCCGATGAGTTCCTCTGAAGCATCGAGGCCGGTGACGCGACAGCCAGAGGCGGCGAGGCGGCGCGCGAAGGTGCCTTCGCCGCAGGCGAGATCGAGAATGCGCTCGCCCTTCTTGGGTGCGACGAGTGCGAGGGTGCCCGGCATGACCACTTCATCCAGAGGTGCCGAGCGCTTCTCCTCCACGAGGGTCGCATACCAAGGTGCCACCGCGTCCCAGCCGGTCGCCATGCGGGTCTTCGGCTTCTCGGCCGGCGTCTCGACGGATTTCGAAGGTGCGCGCTTGGCGACCGCGAGTTTGTCACGGCTCGTGCCCACGGCGGCGAGGAAGGCATCCGGCGGCGGGCTCGCAAAAGTTGTCATCTCGCCGGTGGCGGGATGGCGGAGCGTCAGTTCCGCCGCATGCAGCGCCACACGCCCGATGGGGTTTGTGCGCGCGCCGTAGCGATCGTCGCCGGCGATGGGGTGGCCGAGTTCCGAAAGGTGAACGCGGATCTGGTGCTTGCGACCGGATTCCATGCGGATCTTCAGGAGCGTGCAGCCGTTGCCACGTTGCACCACCTGCCAGTGGGTCACGGAGAGGCGTGCTTCATCTTCCTCTTCCGAAGGTGCATCGGTGGTGCGGCGCGGCTCCTTCACCGAGCGCACCACGCCGAAGCGGTCCTCGCGGAGGAAGCTCTGCACCGTGCCCTGCTCTTCCTTCGGGCTGCCTTCCACCAGCGCGTAGTAGCTCCGTTCGATGCGTCGGGCGCGGAAGTCCTCCTTCACGAAACGGAAGGCGGGCTCGGACACGGTGAAGACCATCACGCCGCTAACCTCGCGGTCGAGGCGGTGGATGATCCACACCCGCGGACGGCGCTCGGTGGAGCCGAGGCGCTTCTGCAGCAGGCGGAAGGCGGAAATGTCTTTCGCGCCCGGTGGCGTGGCGGAGAGCAGTCCCGCCGGTTTGTCGCAAATGAGGAGGTCGCCATCCTCGTGGAGGATCTGGAGGCCATGGGCTGAAGCATTGACGCCGTGCTTCGCCTTCTTGGACTTGCCCCAAGTGCGCTTCTTGGGCGCGCCGTCTGCGCGGGGCTCCGCGCGATCTGAATGTCGATTCATGAGAGTCTCGGTTTTCCGGCGAGGTATTGAGAAGGCCAGCGGTGGACATCCACCTTCGCGCTGCTGGCTGCGCGTTGAGTGAGAATCGGGTCGGCGAGATGTGCACGCGCAATGGCGCAGAGGTCTGCGCGGCCCGCAAGCACGATGGTGTTCACATGGTCGAGGGTCTCGATGCCACCGACAGCCATCACAGGCACCTTCGCACCACGCTTCACCGCCTCTGCGAAGGGGAGCTGATACATGCGGCCGTACTGCGGTTTGCCCTCGGGGCTCGTGCCGCCGCTCGACACATCGATGACATCGGCGCCGTGCTCGCGGAGCGCCGCGGCAATCGCGACGGCATCTTCCGGATGAATCGACTCAGGGGAGTGGTGCCAGTCCGTGGCGGAAATGCGCACGAAGAGCGGCATGGAGGCTGGGATGGCGGCGCGCACCGCATCCAGTACTTCCAGCGGGAAGCGCAGGCGTTTCGCGAGACTGCCGCCGTACTCGTCCTTCCGCTGATTGCTGAGCGGAGTGAGGAACGAACTCAACAGGTAGCCGTGGGCCATGTGGAGTTCGATCAGGTCGAAGCCGGCTTCGACGGCGCGGCGTGCGCTCGTCACGAACGCATCGCGGATGCGGACCATGTCCGCGCGCGTCATTTCGCGCGGAGTGGGCCAGCTTGCGTTCCACGGAATGGCTGAGGGAGCGAGCGTTTCCCAGCCCTCCGTGAGCGGCTTCTCGGGTGCTTCCCAAGGCAGGTGCGCCGAACCCTTGCGACCTGCGTGCGCAATCTGGATACCGATCTTGGCGGCGCTGTGGGTGTGCACGAAGTGGGTGATGCGCGCAAAGGCATCCCGCTGCGTGTCGTTCCACAGTCCTGCGCAACCGCGGCTGATGCGCCCTTCGGGAGTGACATTGGTCATCTCCACGATGAGGAGGCCTGCGCCGCCAATGGCGCGCGAACCGAGATGCACGAGATGCCAATCGCCGACCACGCCTTCTTCGGCGCTGTACTGGCACATGGGGCTCACCACCACGCGGTTCGGGAGCACGAGCTCACGCACCTTGAAGGGGGCGAAGGCTGGTGGTGCCGGTGTTCCATCCGCTGCGCGCGGCATCTGGTGCTCGCGGGCGAAGCTCTCCAGCGTCGCTCGCATGAGATTGCGGTCGCGAAAAGCGAGATTGTCCGCACCGATGCGCCGGCTCCTCGTCATCAGGTTGAAGTTGAAGATGTGCGGCGACTGATGGAGATGGAAATCGACCTCTTCGAACCAGCGTTGCGAGACGCCGGCATTGCGTTGCAGGCGTTCAGTTGGCCCGCGGTGCGCGGCTTCATAGCGCTCCAGCGCGAGGCTCATGGGTGCGCCCGCATGGGCAGCGCCGATGACGGCGTCAGCAAGTGCGATGGCACCTTCCATGGCGAGCTTCGTGCCCGAACCAATCGAGAAGTGGGCGGTATGCACTGCATCGCCCACGAGCGCGATGTTCTTGCCGTCATGCCAACGCTCGTTGGTGATGAACGGGAAGCGCCGCCAGAGCGAGCGGTTGGCGAGCAATTTCGATGACCCGAGCCACGGCGCGAAGACCCGCTGACAAACGGCAAGCGTCTTCCCGTCGTTCGCTTCTTCGAAGCCCGCGCGTTGCCATGTCTCTTCGGAACACTCCACGATCCACGTGGACATGCCCTTCTTGAAAGGATAGGCGTGCACCGACATGTTGCCGTATTCGGTGGGCGCGAAGATGAAGGTGAAGCTCGGCAGTTCCTTGTCCACGGCCAGCCACGAGAAACGTGTGGCGCCTTGCACCACGCGCGGCTTGAAGATGTCTTTCAATTCCTCGCGCACACGGCTGTTCACGCCATCCGCAGCAATGACCAGATCGGCATCGCGTGCAGCCTCGCGGGCGGAGGGCACCTGCGAGTGGAAGCGGATCTCGATCCCGAGCCCTGTTGCCCGGCGCTGGAGAATCTCGAGCATGGTCTTCCGCTCAAGACCCGAGAACCCGTGGCCGTCGGACTTGATCCATTCGCCGCGATGCCAGGTCTCGATGCTCCGCCAGTGGATGAAGGCGCGCTCGATGTCTGCAAAGCTCTCGGGATCGGCGTTCTGGATGTGCAGCAGGGTCTCGTCGGAGAACACCACGCCGAACCCGAACGCATCCCCGGGTCCGTTCTGCTCATGCACCGTGATGGCTGCATCGGGCAGAGCCTTCTTCAGGAGGATGGCGCTGAAGAGGCCACCGGGACCGCCACCGATGCAGGTGATGCGCATGGCTTTCGTGCTCCCGGCGGCTTGGCGCCGCGTTCAGTTCCAGCGGATGAGCATGCTCGCCGGATCGAATTCGAGCTTCGGAGCAACGGCCGGCGCGGCGCCGTGCACCTTCAGGAAGTGCAAGGGCAGGGTCTTCCCTTGTCCGCCGAGCGTGACCGCAACTTCAAACTGCTCGAGAAGGCCGCGCACCGCAGTTGGCAGCGAGGCAATGTCGGCGCCAGCATCCGCATGGATGGGAATCCAGATGGCGGCATTGTGCTGGCGGGCGAGTGCGCGGAGCGCTTCGAGTTCCGCCTGTGTGGTGTTGGCGATGTCCGGCCAGCCCTGGAACATGATGGTGCCCGGATGGAACTCGGCGTGCGTCGCGAGGAAGGTGAGGATGCCCGCGAGCTTCGTGATGTCGAACTGACCACCGCGGAAGGTGTAGATCTGGGAGTGGCGCTCCACGCGCGTGAGGATTTCAGCGCGATTGGTGGCCGCAATGGAATCCTCGATCTTGGTGAGGATCTCATCGTGGTACGCACGGATGTCGCTCACGGACTTGCCGATGGCGATGTGGAGCACGTTGTGCCCGGACATGGCCTGGTCGATGGCGATGCTGGTGAGGATCGCGTTCTTGCCGGTGCCGTGAGGGGAAACCATGACGCCGATGTTTCCGGCGCCGAGGCCCCCCTTGAGCACGCGGTCGAATGCGCGGAGCGGGCGATTGGAGTCCACGGGATTGTTGCTCATGGCTTGGCTCACTTGTTCTTTGCGGCGCGCTCGGCCTGATACTTCTTCACCAGTTCATCCTGCACTTCGCGCGGCGCGGCCGCGTAGCGATGGAATTCCATGGTGAATTCCGCCTTGCCCTGCGTGGCAGAGCGCAGCACGGTGGCGTAGCCGAACATTTCGGCGAGCGGCACTTCGGATTCGATGCGGACGAAGCCGGTGTCCTCGGTGGTGCCGATCAGGATGCCACGGCGCTGGAGGATGGTGCCCACCATTTCGCCCTGGAATTCGGACGGGCCTTCGAGCGCCACATTCATGATGGGTTCGAGGGCTTGCGGGCCGGCCTGCAGATAGAACTCGCGGAAAGCACCGCGGGCTGCTGCCTGGAAGGCGTTGTCCGAGGAGTCCACCGGGTGGCTGCCACCGTCGTCGAGTTCCACGCGGAGCCCGTCGATGGGCTTGCCGATGAACATGCCTTCTTCGATGCAGGACCTGAAGCCCTTCTCGACGGACGAGATGTACTCGCGCGGCACGGAGCCGCCGGTCACTGCATCCACGAATTCGTATTCGCCCTTCTCTCCGGGCCCGATGGAACCGGCGATCTTGCCGTACTGACCGGAACCGCCGGTCTGCTTCGTGTGCGTGTAGGCGTCGCGGAGGGTCTTGGTGATGCGTTCGCGGAAGGCGACCTGTGGCGCACCGACGTTCACTTCAGCCTGGTACTCGCGCTTCATGCGCTCGACGTAGACATCAAGGTGGAGCTCGCCCATGCCGCTGATGATGGTCTCCGAGGTCTTCG
>SXGT01891981.1_pt1 | contig 11824 bp, 5 predicted proteins | sample 3176221 | NCBI WGS metagenome assembly SXGT01 (sample SAMN11356862, study PRJNA531348) | freshwater metagenome | isolation source: freshwater sample F1-120 | place: China: Fuxian Lake, Yuxi | collected 2017-12-25
AATTGGCAATGGGTCACCGGGGAGGAATTCAATTACACAAACTGGCGCTATGCTCAGCCAGACGATGCAAACAATAACGAAGATTTTCTTCAGTTCTGGGGAGTAGGAACTTGGAATGACCTTGTCAACGCGAATAGTCCTTACTGGAAAGTTACCGGCTACGTTCTTGAAATTGAAAACATCCCCTACACCTTCACGCTGGATGAAAACAGCGCCAATACCACGCCGGTCGGCACCGTCGCCAAATCCGGCCTATCCGACCCTGTTTTTACCATCACGGCCGGCAACACCAGCCCCGATGGCGATAACAATCCCGCTTTCGCCATCGACGCCGCCACCGGCCAAATCACCGTCAACGACAGCGGCGACCTGGATTTCGAGACTACCCGCGGCTACACCCTCACCGTGGTGGCCGAGGAAACCAGCGGCAAGTCCCTGACCAATACCGTCAAGATCGATCTCGCCAATGTCGATGAACTCGGCAACGAACCGCCGGTAGCCCAGGACGGCAGCTTCGACCTCGCCGAGCGGGCGCTCAAGGACACCCTGGTTGGCATCGTGGCCGCCAGCGATATCGATCCCGGCGATACCCTGGCTTACGCCATCACCGCCGGCAACACCGATGTCAACAACAACGGCCAGGCGGCCTTCGCCATCGATCCCGCCACCGGCAAGATCACCGTCAACGATTCCGAGGATATCGATTACGAGACCCACCCGGTGTTCGCCTTGGGCGTCTCGGCCACCGACCAGGACGGCCTGTCCGACAGCGCCACGGTCACGGTCAAACTCGCCAATCTCAATGAGGTTCCGGGAACCCCCGGCCCGGACAACTTGCTGGGCACCACCGGCAACGACCGGCTGGATGGCTCGGACGGCGACGATATCCTGCGAGGCAAGGGGGGCAACGATTGGTTGATCGGCGGGGCCGGCCTCGATACCGTTCGGGAACAAGGCGATGTCGATTTCATCCTCACCGACACTCAACTCACCGGCCTCGGCGCCACCATCCTCAACGGGGTCGAACGCGCCATCCTCACCGGCGGCGCCAGCGACAATAGCCTGGACGCCACGCAATTTACCCTCGGCCCGGTGGTTCTGAACGGCGGGGCCGGCAACGACACCCTGCGCGCGCCCGACACCCAACCGACGGCGATCATGTACGGCATCGAGTGGCTGCTCCCGGCCAACGTGCTCATCGGCGGCGACGGCGACGACAAGCTGATCGGCGGCCAGGGCATCGACATGGTGCGGGAACAAGGCGATGTCGATTTCATCCTCACCGACACCCAGCTTACCGGCAAGGGCACCGATACCCTGAGCGGCATCGAGGCGGCCCACCTGATTGGCGGTGCCGGCAACAACACCCTGGACGCCTCCAAATTCAGCGGCCAGTTCGTCGTGCTCGAAGGCGGGCAGGGCAACGATACCCTTATCGGCGGCATCGCCACCGATCGGGCCAGGGCGCATGGGAACGAGAACCTGACGCTGACCGATACCCAGCTTACGGGAGCGGGCATCGGCACCGACACGCTTATCCGCGTAGACCAGGGCGAACTGATCGGCGGCGCGGGCGACAACATACTCGACGCCTCGGCCTTCACCGGCGGCTTGGTCGTCATGGAAGGCGGCGCGGGCAACGACACCTTCATCGGCGGCCAGGGCATCGACAGGATTCGGGAACGGGGCGATGTGGACTTCATCCTCACCGACACCCAACTGACCGGCCTCGGAACCGACAGCCTCTCCGGCATCGAGCAGGCCCACCTGCTGGGCGGCGCCGGGGACAACGCGCTCGATGCCTCGGGATTCCACGGCAAGCTGGCGATACTCGAAGGCAGGCAAGGCAACGACACCCTGACCGGCGGCGGGGCCATCGACCAAGCCAGGGCGGTGGGCGACGTGGATTTCACCCTAACCGACACCCAACTCGTGGGCTTGGGCACGGATACCTTGAACAATATCGATCAGGCCGTCCTGGTGGGCGGCGGCGGCGCCAACACCCTGGACGCTTCCGGGTTCGGCGGGAGAGTGGAATTGTACGGAGAGGCCGGCGACGACACCCTCTCGGGCGGCGCGGGCAACGACCAGCTTAGCGGCGGGGCGGGCAACGACGCCCTGTGCGGCGGCGACGGCGTGGACCGCGTTCTGGCCATCGGCGATGCGGATTTCACCGTGGCCGACGTGCTCCTGGGCGATCCGGACTATGGTGTGATCGATGCGCGGCTAACCGGACTCGGCACCGACAGCCTCGTCAGCATCGAGGAAGCCGTGCTGGTGGGCGGCCCCGGCGCCAACATCCTGGACGCCTCGGGGTTCACTGGCCGCTTGGTCATCATGGAAGGCTGGGGGGGTGACGACTCGCTGACGGGGCGCGCCGCCTTGGGTCTGATCGATCAAGTCAGGGCGGTGGGCGATACCGATTTCACCCTCGCCGATACTCAACTGGCCAGCGGCCTCGGGACCGATACCCTCAAGGACATCGACCAGGCCGTGCTCATAGGCGGCGCCGGGAACAATAGACTGGACGCTTCGGCTTTCACCTTGGGCGCGGTCAATTTGCAGGGTGCGTCCGGCGACGACGAGCTGCTCGGAGGGGCCGGCAAGGATCAACTGTATGGCGGCTTCGGCAACGATACCCTGAACGGCGGCGGCGGCAACGACCGCCTGGACGGCGGGGTAGGCAACGACACGGCTTCTTATGCCTCGGCGGCCGCGGCGGTCATCGCCGATCTGGGCACGGGCAAGGCGGCCAGCGGCGCGGACACCGATACCCTGGCCAATATCGAGAATCTCACCGGCGGCGGTTTCGACGACATCCTCACCGGCAACGCGGGGGATAATATCCTCAACGGTGGGGCCGGCAACGACAGCCTCGCGGGCGGCGATGGCAACGATACTTTCGTGTTCGACAGCCCGCTCGACGCCACGGCCAACGTCGATACGCTCGCTGATTACGATCCTTCCACCGACACGATTTATCTTGAGAATACCGGGACGGGGCTGTTTACCGCCCTGGCCGCGACGGGCGTGCTGGAGGCCGGGGCGTTCAACTCGGGAGCGGGGATGGACACCGCCGCCGAAGCGGACGACCGCATGGTCTACGACACCGCCAGCGGGGAGTTGTACTACGACGCCGATGGGGCCGGCGGCATCGCCGCCGTGATGGTCGCCATTTTGGGAACGGCTAGCCATCCCGCGCTGAGCGCCTCGGAGTTCGTGGTAATTTGAGTGGCCGGCTTGAATCGGGCTTACCCTTGGGGGAGGCATTTTTCCGCCTCCTCCGGGGCCGGTTCGTTTCGATCTATTCCCATGCCTCCAATACGGGTGGACAGCCACGGCGTTGCACGCGAAACTAATGCGTGCTTGTCCATTCGAGCTTCCGGTTTAAACAATCAAACACCAAGACATACTTTAGAAAAGAGGAGGGAATCCATGACCATGCCTCAAGCGATTTTCAAGGCTGCCCTGCTGGCGATTCTGGCTACGGCGGCTACCGGGGTATCGGCCGAAACGGCTTTCCCGGCGGCCGATTTCAAGCCGTCGGTGATATACCTCGCCCCGGACTTCGCATCGCATACTTCCGGCGGGACGGTTTCCGCGGCGCCCGCGGCGGCGGCCCACGATTCCCGCTACCCGGCGGCCAGCTTCGAGCCGACGGTGGTTTACAAGTCCGCCGATTGGGCCAGCCATGGAGGCGCCGCGGCGCCCGCGCAACCGGCCTACGATCCCCGCTACCCGGCGGCTTATTTCGAGCCGAAAGTCATCTACCGCGCCCATTGAGGGCACCGCCGCGAGCCAGCGCGCCGCGGCGGTATCCGCCGAACAAGGGGAGGGCGGCCGCGCTTGCCGCGGCCGCCCCTCCGGCCCCGGCGGCAGGCCGCGCCGAGCGGGAACCCCGCCGGGAATCTCCACCCCCCATGCTTCTCCGCTTCGACGGGCGGTGCCCGCCGAACCAGAGTCTCCCTCGAATCCACTCCCGCATCGCGGCTCGGGGACACCATGCGTTTGCTGCATACCTCGGACTGGCATCTCGGCCAGACCTTCCATAATTTCGACCGTGACCGCGAACACGAATTGTTCCTGGGCTGGCTGCTGGACACCCTCGCGGCCGAGCGCGCCGACGCGCTGCTGGTGGCGGGCGATATTTTCGATAACGCCAACCCCTCCGCGAAATCCCAGGAGCAGCTTTACCGATTCCTGAGCGAGGCCAAGCGCCGCCTGCCCGATCTCGGCATCGTGCTGATCGCCGGCAACCACGATTCCCCCGCCCGGCTGGAAGCGCCGTCGCCGCTTCTGGATGCCTTCGGCGTGCGGGTGGTGGGGCCGGCGCGCGATGGCGGCGGCGAGTTCGATCCCGAACGCCTGCTGGTGCCGCTGGCCCGCGGCGGTGGCGGCATCGCTGCCTGGTGCCTGGCGGTGCCGTTCCTGAGGCCGGCCGACTTGGCGGCTTCGGAAAACAACGATGCGCTGGAATTGGCGGAGGACGATTATGTCCGGGGCGTGCGGCGCCTGTACCGCCGGGTGCTGGAAGCGGCCCTGGCCCGCCGCGCGCCGGGCCAGGCCCTGATCGCCCTGGGCCATTGCCATCTGGCCGGGGGCGCGGTTTCGGAGGATTCGGAGCGGCGCATCGTAATCGGCGGTTCCGAGGCCCTGCCGGCCGGGGTGTTCGATCCGGAACTGGCCTATGTCGCGCTCGGCCATCTCCACCGCGCCCAATGTATCGGCGGGGACGAGCGCCTGCGCTATTCCGGCAGTCCACTGCCGCTGTCGTTCGGCGAAATCGATTATCGCCACCAAATCCTCCGCGTCGATCTGGACGGCGAACGGGTCGGCGGGATCGTCTCGATCCCGGTGCCGCGCTTCGTCCAACTGTTGCGGATACCCGAACAGCCCGCGCCGCCCGACGAGGTGCTGGAACTGCTGGCCGCCTTGTCCCTGGCCGAGTTGGAACCGGCGTTACAGCCTTACCTGGAAGTTCGGGTGCGGCTGGAGGTTCCGGAGCCGGGGCTCTCCGCCCGGATCGACGCGGCGCTGGAGGGCAAGCCGGCGCGGTTGGCGCGGATCGACCGCAGCCATGGCGGCGGCGGCGGCGAGGGTTTGTTCCGGCCCCTGGAAGACCTGGGCCGCCTGCAACCGGACACCATCTTCCGGGAATTGTATTCCCGCCAGTTCAAGTCCGAGGTGCCGCCGGAGTTGTCGCGGGCTTTCGATAGCCTGCTGAACGCCTGCCATGGGGAGGATGACACATGAAAATTCTCGCCATACGCGGCAAGAACCTGGCCTCGCTGGTGGGGGAGTTCGAGGTGGATTTCCGCCGCGAGCCCCTGGCCTCGGCCGGCCTGTTCGCCATCTGCGGCCCCACCGGGGCGGGCAAGAGCACCTTGCTGGACGCGCTGTGCCTGGCCTTGTACGAGGATACGCCCCGGCTTTCCACGGCGGGCGCCAAGGGCGTGGAAGTGCCCGATGTGGCGGGAAAGACCATGAATCCCCGCGATCCTTGCACCTTGGTGCGTAGGGGCGCCGCGGAAGCTTTCGCCGAGGTGGAATTCGTCGGCGGCGATGGAATCGGCTATCGGGCGCGCTGGTCGGCGCGGCGGGGATACGGCAAGGCCGACCGGCCGTTCCAGGATACCCAAATGTCCTTGGTCCGGCTGCCCGACGGGCAGCCCATCGGCTCCCGCAAATCCGAGGTGTTGCCGGAGATCGAACGGCGGCTGGGGCTGAACTTCGAGCAATTCAAGCGGGCCGTGCTGCTGGCCCAGAACGAGTTCGCCGCTTTCCTCAAGGCCGGCGACGACGAGCGGAGCAAGCTGTTGGAAGCCCTGACCGGCACCCATATCTACACCCTGATTTCCAGGAAGGCCCACGAGCGGGACAAGGAGGAACAAGCGAAGCTGAGCGAACAGCGCGCGCGCCTGGAAGGCCAGAAGCCGCTGGACGATGAGGCCAGAAAGGCCCTGGAAGCCGAGCGGGAAGCCGCCGGCATCGCCGCGGCGCGGTTCGAGGCTGAACGGGGGTGCGTGGAAGGCCATATCCGCTGGTACGCCGAACTGGCGGCGGCCCGGACGGGCGAAAGCGTCGCGCTGGCCCGCTTGCGGGAAGACACGGGCCGGAACGAAGCCGCGGAACCGCGCCGTCGGCACCTGGCGCGCATCGTCCTGGTGCAACCGGCGGCCGCGAAGCTCCACGATTTCCGGGACGCGGGGGAAAAGCTTCGGGATATCCGCGCGGCGCTTTCGGCTGGCGAGGGCGTGGCCGCCGCGTCCGAACAAGCCCGCCACTCGGCCGAGGAAGCCTTGGCCCAGGCTCGGCTGGCTACTTCCCAAGCCTTGGAAGCCCAAGCCAACGCGGCTCCCGGCCTGGACCGCGCCAAGCAGTTGGATGGCGAAATCGCTGGTATCGCGGAATCCCATGGCGAGCGTTCGCGGGAACTGGAAGGCGCGCGCCTAGCCCATGGCGAAGCCGAGCGGCGGCAGGCCGAATCGGTGCGTGAGCGCGAGGCCAAGGCGGCCGACCGGCAAGCCGTCGCCGCGTGGCTGGATGGGAAAAAGGCCGTGATGGGATCGTTGGCGGATCAATGGCCACGCTGGGATGCCTTGCTTGGGCAAGCGGAAACGGCGGAGCGGGAGTCCGTCGCGGCCCAAAACCGGCAGGCCGAAGCCGCTACGGAATTGGCGAAACTCCGGATCGCGCGGGAGGGCGCGCTCGTGGCCCGCGGGCGGGAAGAACGAGCCGCGGCTCGATCCGAAACCGAATACGCGGAAGCCGAGCGGATTAGCGCCGGGTTCGATGCGGCGGCGCTGGCTAGCGAGCGCCGCGCGGCCGAGGCCCGAAGCGACGGGCTGCGCCGGGCGGAAGGGATTTGGCGGGAATTCGCCGAAGTCCGGTCGCGCCGCGCCGACCTGGCGGCCAAACTGGAACGGTTGGGCGGCGATTGCCGCGCCGCCGAAGCCGAACTGGCGAGTATCGCCGCGGATAAGCCCTTGGCGGAAGCCCGAAGGCTACAGGCCGAGCATTCCCTGGATGCCGCCAAGCTGGCCTGCGCCGGGGATGTCGAGCAATTGCGCGAACGCCTGGAACCGGGCCAGCCTTGCCCGGTGTGCGGTTCCGCCGACCATCCCTACGCCAAGGAGGCGCCGGGCTTGCGCGCCGTGTTGCAGGCGCTGGCGGAGGCAGCGGATATCCATAAGCAGGCGGTCCAGACTCTGCTGGATCGGGAGGGCGGGCGGCGTGCCGCGCTGGAACTCTCCACCCGCCAGGCGGAGGAAATCCGGCCGGCCTTGGCGCTAGCCGCGGCGGAATCCGTCCGGCTGGAAGCGGCCTGGTCGGCGGAACCCTGGGTTCCCGAACTCGCCGCGGTGGCCGAGGCGGAACGGCCCGCTTGGTTCGCCGCGCAATTGTCCGCTGCGAACGAAATCCGGGAAGCCATCCAGGCGCGGGAAGATGCCGGCCGTCTGGCGCTCGCGGCCAGGGATACCGCCCACCGAAAACTGGAAGCCGCCCGCGAAAGCTGGCGCGCGGCCCAGAACCGGGAAGCCGCCGCCGAGTCGGCCCTGGCCAGGGCGGCGGACGCGCTGGCGCTAGCCGATTCGGCGCTGAGCCAGTCGGCGCAACGCCGCGACCGCTTGCTCGCCGAGCTCGCCGGCGTTCTGCCGGAATCGGGCTGGCAAGAGAACTGGCGGCGCGATCCGGGCGATTTCCATGCGAAGCTAGAGAAGCGGGTGGATATCTATCAGTCCAAGCAGCGCTCGCTGGATGAATTGGAGCGGCGCATCGCCCTGCTTGACAGCGAAATCCAGTCTAGGGCCGCGGCCGAGCAAACCGCCGCCGGGCAATTCCGCCATGCCGAGGAAGTTTTCCGGCAAGTGGACAAGCGCCTGAGGGAACAGCGCGAGGAGCGCGGCAAGCTGTTCGGCGGCAAGCCCGCGGGGGAAGTCGAGCGCGAACTGCGGCAAGCCATGGCCGCCGCGCAAGCCCGCGAACAGCAGGCCGCCGCCGTGGCGGAACAGGCACGCGCCCAGGCCGCCGACGCCCGTGCTCGCCTAGACGCGGCGCGGAATCTGCTTGACGAGCGGGACAAGGCGGCGGAGCGGGCCGCCGCCGCCCTGAACACGTGGCTGGCCGAGTTCAATGCCCGCGAATCGTCCGCGCTCCCGTTGGATCCGGCCGGCATGACGGAACTGCTGGACCACGATCCGGCCTGGATCGAAGCCGAACAGGGGGATTTAAAGGACTTGGCCGATGCCGTGAACCACTCCCGCGCCGTGGCGGAGGAACGCCGCCAGCGGCGGGAGGAAATCGAACGGCGGCGCGCGACCGAGGAATCGGCGGAGGCCCTGCGAGAACGGCTGGCCGCCTTGGCTGCGGAGTCGAAAGCGGCCGATGCCCGCCGAGTGGAACTGGAATCCCGGACCCGCGGCGACGACGAGCGCCGGGCGAAGACCGCGCGATTGCTGGCCGAAATCGAACTCCTAGAGGCCAGCGCGCGGCTATGGGGCCAACTCAACCAATTGATCGGCTCGTACGATGGCAAGAAATTCCGCAACTATGCCCAGCAAGTGACCCTGGACGTGCTGCTCGGCTACGCCAATCGCCATCTCGCCGACCTGTCGCGGCGCTATCGCCTGGAACGGATACCCGATGCCCAGGCCAAGCACACGCTGGCGCTGATGGTGGTGGACCGCGACATGGGCGACGAAGTCCGCTCGGTGCATTCGCTGTCCGGCGGCGAATCCTTCCTGGTGTCGCTGGCCCTAGCCCTGGGATTGGCGGAGTTGTCTTCCAACCGGGTGCGGGTGGAATCGCTGTTCATCGACGAGGGTTTCGGCAGCCTCGACACCGACACCCTGCGCGTCGCCATGGACGCGCTCGACTGCCTGCGCGCCCAAGGCCGCAAGGTCGGCGTTATTTCCCATGTTCAGGAGATGACCGAGCGGATCGGCGCGCGGATTCAGGTCAAACGGCTGGCGGGGGGGCGGAGCAGGGTATTGGTGGGGTGATCCCGCCTCACCGATTTCCGCGCTCCGTAGGCAAATCCACTGTTTATGATGTTCCTAGGTTATCGGTTTATGCTACTGTCGCGGTTATGTAACGTAATCGCTATGAATCATTCCGCTATCGAGGTTGCATCGTGGGTTTAAGTTTACGCTCATCCCCCTTCGTTCCAGACCATCCCTTGCAGGCCAATCAGCCTATTTTCGGCCGCGAGGAGGCTTTCGAATTCATCCATGGACAACTCGCCCGGTTCGGTTCGGTCAATCTGGTGGGCGAACCGCGCATGGGCAAGACTTCGCTATTGCACCATTTGCTCGATAACCCCCGGCACCGGCCGCCGCCGGGCGATCCGCCCCTGTGCTTGACGAGGGTGGATTTCCAGAACTACGTGGTTGACCTAGCCGGCTTTTACGGCCTCGCCTTGCGGGAAATCCTGCTATGTTTGCCGACTCATCCGCGGTTGGCCGACGCGCCCATCCGGCTCAAGCGGCTAGGGGAAGACCTCCGTTCCGACCTAGCTGAATTCGAGCACTGGTTGCTACGCTTGAAAGAAGCGCGGATCGCCAGGCCGGTGTTGCTGATGGATGATTTCGAGCGCTTGCTGGAACCGCGATTCCTCCCCGGCTTTCCGAGCCCGGTGTTCTACCAGGGTTTGGGTTCGCTGCTGGCCGGCGAATTGCTGGCCTTGGTGGCGGCGTCCCGGCTGCCGCTATCCGAGCATTTCCTTCACCACCCCGAAGCTCCGGCATCGGACTTCCCGAGCCATCTCTCGACCTACATCCTCCGCGAATTGGACGATTCCGCCGCCGAGCAATTGCTGGCGCGGGGCGTGGCCTGTGGATTCCAGCCGGCGGAAATCCAGCGGGCGCGGCATTGGGCCGGTGGGCATCCCTGCAAACTGCAATGCGCTGGGGAGGCTTGGTACGAGGCGAAGCAAGGGCACGAGGGCGAGGCATGGGCGAAGCGGCGCTTCGGGGAATTGGCGGGAAAGCTTTGCCAAGCGCGGGCGCGCGAGTCGTGGGCGGGGGTGGTGTTCAGGCGGATAGGCCGTGGTTTGTTGGCTCTGGTGGCCGTGCCCGGGAAGGCTTGGCGGCGGGTGGCACGTTCGGGTGACAAGCTCCGGGATTGAACCGAGGCGTCCGAGGGCGTATTCCCATGCGGAGCATGGGAACGATGGAATTCAGCCGATCACTCCAAGCCCGACAAGCCCATCCGCCCACTCCAATCCTTGGCGAACTGCCAGGCCACCCGTCCGCTACGGGAACCGCGCAGCAGCGCGTAGCGTAGGGCTTCGGCGCGGGCGGTTTCCCAACCGTCCGCCGAGGTTCCCAACTGGTCCAGCCAGTGGCGCGCGACTGCCAGGTATTGATCCTGGGTGAACGGGTGAAAGGACAGCCAAACGCCAAAGCGTTCCGATAGGGAAATTTTCTCTTCCACCGCTTCGCCTTGATGTAGCTCACCTTCCACCCAGCGGGCCTGCTGGTTGTCCTCGGGATATTCCGGAAGCAGATGGCGCCGGTTCGAGGTGGCGTAGATCAGCACGTTGGCCGGCGGCGCGCTCAAGGAACCCTCCAGTATGGCTTTCAACGCCTTGTAGCCGGCGTCGTCCGCCTCGAACGACAAGTCGTCGCAGTACAGTATGAATTTCTCCGGGCGTGGATAGAGCAAATCCAGGATGTCCGGCAACTCCACTAGGTGTTGCCGATCCACTTCGACCACCCTCAGCCCCGCGGCGGCGTATTCGTTGAGCAAAGCCTTGACGAGCGAGGATTTGCCCGTGCCTTTGGAGCCCCATAGCAAGGCGTTGTTGGCCGGCAAGCCCTTGAGGAATTGCCGGGTGTTGCGGTCGAGTTCGCTTTTTTGCCGGTCCACGCATAGGAGATCGGCCAGATCTAGCCGGTGCGGCCGCTGGATGGCCCTTAGGGCTGGCCGGGCGTCGCTGCCCCGCCAGCGGAAGGCGATGGCGGAGTTCCAGTCGGTGGCTTCCGGCACGGGTGGAATCAGCTTTTCCAGCCGTTCCACCAGCACCTCGGCCTTGCCCAGGAGTTGTTCGAGCGCATCCATGGCCTAAGCCTTATTCGCCGTCGGAGTCCGGCTTGGGCCGGCGCTTGGGCGGGGGGATTTCCACATTGGCCTTTCTACGGGCCGGCTTGAAATCGCCCTTGTCTCCCGGTTTCAGCTTGAGTTGCTGGCGTGGGGGCCGGTCGCCGCCTTCCAGCGGTTGCAGATTGAGACGCTGGTTGCGCACCCAGGTTTTTTTCATCCGCGCGAAAAACTCGCCCGACAGGTCGGCGGGCAGTTCCACCGTGCTGTAAGTGTCGAACAACTTGATCTGCCCGATGTGCCGCGCCGGAATGCCGCCTTCGTTGGCGATGGCGCCGACGATGTCCTTGGGCATGACGCCATGTTCCCGACCCACGTCGATGGTGTAGCGGCGCATGTTTTCGCTGTCCCCACGACGCCGGTCGTCGCGGTCCCCCCGATCCGGGCGCCGATCCTGGCTGTATTCCCGGTCGCGGAATTCCCGCGCCGGCGGTTCCGGTTCCTCGGGCGCGGCCAAGGGGCGCTCGCGATGTATGAGGTGGGCCATGGCGGCGGCGATGTCGGCCGGTTCGCCCAATTCATCGGTAACCATTTGATCCACTAGGTCTCGGTAGAATCCGATGTCCTCGTTATCCAGGGTCTCTACCAATTGCGCCTTAAATTGCTCAATGCGGCGGTCGGCGATGTCTTGCAAGGTCGGCAGGCGCATTTGCTGGATGGGTTGCCGGGTGGCTTGCTCAATGGCGCGCAGCATGCGCCGCTCGCGCGGGGCGACGAACAGGAT
>SXGT01371398.1_pt1 | contig 11822 bp, 7 predicted proteins | sample 3176221 | NCBI WGS metagenome assembly SXGT01 (sample SAMN11356862, study PRJNA531348) | freshwater metagenome | isolation source: freshwater sample F1-120 | place: China: Fuxian Lake, Yuxi | collected 2017-12-25
ACTCGACGAATCGAGCCTGACCGTTGCCGAGAGGAGCCCCGCTGGATGACCATCATCTGGCGGGGCTTTCTCTCATCATCCGCTGTCCGCTCCAACATACAAGCCGCGTGGTGCAGCCGCGACAGCGGCAAACCCGTCGGTCACCGAAAGGACCGTGTGCCCACCCAACAACGCCGACCCGTCATGATCGACGTGTCCACCCAACAACGCCGACGCGCCATGATCGACGTGTCCATCCAACAACGCCGACCCGCCATGATCGACGTGCCCGTCAACGAAGCCGACCTTATTTGGCGTCCAGCCAGGTGGTGCCCACGCCGGTGTCGACGACGAGAGGGACCTTGAGCTTGTGGACGCCGGTCATCTCCTCGCGGACCATGCGGCGCAGCCCCTCGACGGCGCCCTCGGCCACCTCGAAGACCAGCTCGTCGTGGACCTGCAGGAGCATCTTCGCGGGCCACGCCTCGCGCTCGATACGCCGCTGGATGCGGATCATGGCCAGCTTGATCAGATCGGCGGCGGTGACCTGGATGGGGATGTTGACGGCCAGCCGCTCGCCAAGGGCGCGCATGTCCTCGCGCGGGCTGCCCAGCTCCGGGATCGGGCGGCGGCGGCCCAGCATCGTCTCGGCGTAGCCCTTGGCGCGGGCGGCGTCCACGAGGCCGTCGAAGTAGACCTTCACGCCGCTGTAGCGCTCGAAATACTTCTCGATGTAGTCGGCGGCCTTCTCGCGCTTGATGCCCAGATCGCGGGCGAGCCGCTGCGATCCCATCCCGTAGACGACCCCGAAGTTGACCACCTTGCCCGCGCGCCGCTTGGACTCGTCGACGAGCACCTGGGGGATGTTGAAGATCTCGGCGGCGGTGCGCCTGTGGATGTCCTCGCCCTTCTGGAAGGCGTCGCACAGGGCGGCGTCGCCGGAGAGGTGGGCCAGCAGGCGCAGCTCGATCTGGCTGTAATCGGCGCTCAGCAGCAGGTGGCCGGGGGCCGGGACGAAGGCCCGCCGGATCTCCTTGCCGCGCTGAGTACGTATCGGAATATTCTGAAGATTGGGATTGCTCGATGAAAGCCGGCCCGTGGCGGCGACGGCCTGGTTGAAGTCCGTGTGGACGCGACCGTCCGTGTGCATCAGCGCCGGGATCGCGTCGATGTAGGTCGACTTGAGCTTGGCCAGGGTGCGGTGCTCCAGGATCTTGCCCGGCAGCGGGTGCTGGCCGGCGATCTTCTCCAGCACCGACTGATCGGTCGACATGCCGCTCTTGGTCCGCTTGCCGGACTTGAGCCCCAGGTCTTCGAAGAGGATCTTGCGCAGCTGCGTCGGGCTGTTGAGGTTGAAGGGCGCCCCGACCATCGCGTGGGCCTCCTTCTCGATCTCGGCCAGCTCCGTCGTCATCACCTCGCCCTGGGCCCGCAGCGCCTCGACGTCGATCCGGATGCCGTTCTGCTCCATGACGGCCAGCACCCGGGCCAGCGGCAGCTCCATGTCGTCGTGCATCCCGGCCAGCTTCATGATCTCGACGTCCGGCCACAGCGCCCCATAGAGCAGCCGCGTCACGTCGGCGTCCTCGGCCGCGTAGAAGGTGGCGTCCTCGACCAGCACCATGTCGAAGGTCACCTGCTTCTTGCCCTTGCCCGCCACCTCCTCGAACTTCTTCGTCCCGTAGCTCAACACATCAAGCGCCAGCGCATCGAGCGAGTGGCTCAGGCGGCTCGGATCGACCAGATAGCTCGCCAGCATCGTATCGCAACGCACCCCGCGCAGCGCGATCCCGTAGCGCTCCAGCACCATCCACTCGTACTTGACGTTGTGGCACAGCGTCCCGATGACCTCGGACTCCAGCAGCGGCTTGACCCGCTCCAGCGCCACGTCCAGCGGGATCTGACGCGGCGCCCCGAGGTAGCGGTGGCCCAGCGGCACGTAGACGGCCTTGTGGTCCTCCCAGGCCATCGACATCCCCACGATCTCGGCCTTGAGCGGGTCGATGCTGGTCGTCTCCAGATCGAAGCTGAAGAGCCTCGCGTCCGACGCGGCCAGGATCGCGGCGTCGAGATCGGCCAGCGTCAGGATCATCCTGTAATCCTTGTCCGGCGTCACCCGCACCATGTTGCTCCGATCCAGGGCGCGCCGCTCCTTGTCCAGCTCCCCGAGCAGCCGGCTGAACTCGAACTCCTGGTAGAGCCGCCCCAGCGCCGTCCAGTCCGGATCGCGCACCGCCATGTCGGCCAGCTCGAAGGGGATCGGGCAGTCGTCCTTGAGCCGCACGAGCTGCTGGCTGATCCGGGCCTGGTCGGCGAAGGCCTCCAGGTTCTCCTTGCGCTTCTTGCCCGAGACCTTGTCGATGTTGGCCAGCAGGTTCTCCAGCGACCCGAACTCGCTGATCAGCGCCCCGGCGGTCTTCTCCCCGATCCCAGGGACGCCGGGGATGTTGTCGGAGGTGTCGCCGGCCAGCGCCAGCACGTCGATGACCTTCTCCGGCGGCACCTGGAAGCGCACCCGCACGTCGTCGACCGTAAAGACCTTGTCCCGCATCGAGTCGACCATGATGACGTTGCGGTCCAGCAGCTGCATCAGATCCTTGTCCGCGCTGCAGATGACGATCGACAACTTATCGACATCCTTGAACTTCTTGACCGCCGAGGCGATCAGGTCGTCCGCCTCGACGTCCGCCTGCTCCAGCGTGGGGATGTTCATGGCCTGGACCAGCTCCCGCACCCGCGGGATCTGCATCAGCAGCTCCGAGGGCGGCGTGGCGCGGTTGGACTTGTACTCCGGGTAGAGGTCAACCCGGAAGGTCTGCGCCGAGATGTCGAAGGCGACCGCGATATAGTCGGGCTTGTCGGCCTTGAGGATCTTGCGCAGCATCCCGGTGAAGCCCATCAGGGCGCTGGTCGGGTAGCCGGACGAGGTCGACAGGGTGGGGTTGGCGTAGAAGGCCCGGAAGATGTACGCGCTGCCGTCGAGGATGTAGAGGGTCTTCCTGGCGCTGCTCATGCTGGCTCCTTGGCCGCAAGGGGGCGGCTTGTGTTGCGCGCCGCTCTTCGGCACACTGCCTTGGCTTTACCACGAGGCACCCTCCGAATGAAGCCTCTGCCCTTGTCGATCCCCCCTGCCAGGACTGCGAGACCATGACCGCGAAATTCTCCCGAGACGGCCTCAACCTGACGCGACACCTGCTCGACTATGTCCGCCGCTGCAGCGTCGTCGAGAGCGACGCCCAGCGCGCCATCCGCGAAGAGACCGCCGGCCTCGAGATGGCCCGGATGATGATCTCGCCCGAGCAGGCACAGGTCATGGCCTTCCTCGCCCGGCTCGTGCGCGCCGCGCGGATCGTCGAGGTGGGCACCTTCACCGGCTACAGCGCCAGCTGGTTCGCCGAGGCCGTCGAGCCCGGCGGCAAGGTCGTCGCCTGCGACAAGAACGCCGAGTACATGGCCATCGCCCGAAGGCACTGGGAGCGGGCCGGCCTGAGCGACCGCATCGAATCTCGCCTCGGACCCGGCGCCGACAGCCTGCGCGACCTGCTCTCGGAGGGCTGGGCCGGCACCGTCGACCTCATCTTCATCGACGCCGACAAGACCGGCTGCCAGACCTACTACGAGCTCGGCCTCCAGCTCCTGCGGCCCGGCGGCATCCTCCTCTTCGACAACGTCCTGTGGGGCGGCTCCGTCGCCGACCCCTCCGACACCACCGACGACACCGAGGCCCTCCGCCAGATCGCCGCCACCGCCGCCGGCGACCCCTCCGTCGCCTCAGCCCTGATGACCATCGGCGACGGCCTCCTGGCCGTCCTCAAGCCCCACGCCCCCTGAGCGACCCCATGCTGCCCAGCAAGATCTTCCGCCCCGACCTGCTCGCCGAAAAGACCGTCATCGTCCCCGGCGGCGGCTCCGGCATCGGCCTGGCCATCGCCCTGGAGTGCGGCCGCCTCGGCGCCCGGATCGCCATCGGCGCCCGCAAGGCCGAGCGCCTCGACGCCGCCGCCGAGCTCCTGCGCGCCGAGGGGATCGACGTCTTCTGCCAACCCCTCGACATCCGCGACCAGGAGGCCGCCGAGGCCTGGGTCAAGGCCGCCCACGCCCACCTCGGCCGCCTCGACGTCCTCGTCAACAACGCCGGCGGGCAGTTCCCCTCGCCCGCCATCAACATCTCCCCCAAGGGCTGGCGCGCCGTCATCGACACCAACCTCAACGGCACCTGGAACATGACCCAGGCCGTCGGCCGCGTCATGATCGCCCAGAACGAGGGCCGGATCATCAACATCGTCGCCAACATGTGGCGCGGCTTCCCAGGCATGGCCCACACCGGCGCCGCACGCGCCGGTGTCGTCAACCTGACCAAGACCCTCGCGCTGGAGTGGGCGCGCCACAACGTCCTGGTCAACGCCGTTGCCCCAGGCGTCATCCGCTCCTCCGGCCTCGACACCTACCCCATCGAGATCCGCGAGGCCTTCGACGCCACCGTCCCCCAGCACATCCCCCTCAAGCGCCTCGGCAAGGAGGAGGACGCCGTCTGGCCCGTCGTCTACCTCGCCAGCCCCGCCGGCGACTTCATCACCGGCGAGACCATCTGCGTCGACGGCGGACAGGCCCACTGGGGCGTCGTCTTCCCCATCTGACCCGGACATCGGCCGGCCGCCCGCGAGCGCCTTCGGCTCCAGACCGCCCGGCCACCCACCTCCCCATCGGACCCGAACCCCGGAGGACCCTCGATGCGCAGCGTCTTCATCGGCCCCCTCGGGCTCAGGAGCGGCTGGCGGATCGCGATCTTCTGCCTCGCCGTCACCGCCGCCATCCTGGGCTGGAACTTCGCCGCCTGGGCGCTCATCCCCGACCTCTTCTCCGGCCCCACCGCCGCCCTGATCCCCCTGACCGCCAGCAACCTCATCCCCACCCTCGCGATCTCCTGGCTCTGCGCCCGCCTCATCGACCAGGACGGCCTCAAGGCCGTCGGCCTCGACGGCGGCCCCCTCAAGGCCATCGCCGAGGTCGCCGCGGGCGCGGCCCTGGGCATCGGCCTGATCGCGGCCTCCTGGGGGATCGTGGCGCTCCTGGGCGGCGCGTCCATCGCCTGGAAGTCACCGGATTTGCTGTCATTCTTGCTCTGGTCGGCGATCCTGCTCGCCGCGGCGACCTGGGAGGAGGTGCTCTTCCGAGGCTACGCCTTCGGCTGGCTCCGCAAGGGGATCGGGCGCTGGGGGGCGACGGGCCTGTGCGCGGCGATCTTCACGGCGGCGCACCTGACGAACCCCAACATCACGGCGATCGGGGCCTTGAGCATCGGCCTTGCCAGCGCAATGCTGTGCCTGTCGCGCTTCCTGGCCGGGGACAGGCTGTGGTGGCCGATAGGGCTGCACTGGGGCTGGAACTTCGCCCAGGGGATGCTCTTTGGGGTGGCGATCAGCGGCATCGACGACGGCGACGGCACGATCCCGGCGATGGCGCGCTCCACCCTCTCGGGGCCAGACTGGCTCACGGGCGGCGACTTCGGCTTCGAGGGCTCGGCGGGCACCGTCGGGCTGTTGATCGTGGCCTGCGTGCTCCTGATCGTGGCGCTCAGGGCTCACCCACGGACTCCAGGGCCAGACGCCTGACTCTGCGCACCACGCCCTTGATCTGCCGCTCGGCGGGCTTGAACTCGAGATCGGCTCGATGGATGGCGCGCTGTCGCAAAAAGACGCCGAGCCGGTCGCCGTCAAGAGCGTCGGCCCGGAGGACAAGCCGTATCTTGTCGGCGGGGCCGTAGGTGGTGAACATCCATAGTGTTGATGCGAGGCAAGTAATTTTATTGGTTGAATTACTAAAAATATTCACATTTGTGATGGCGTTATTTTCACGAATTGACATCCTGGCGGAGCCCCCATTAGACTCCATGCCATTCTGAGGCGCCAACCAGGAAGAGGGGCACCGGGCACAGAGCCAGCGTATCTTGCCCGCGGGTTTCGGGAGGCGCTCACCGAAACATCTGGAGGAGAAGATGAGAAGATCTTTCTACGGTTTGCTGGTGGCGGCGTGTGTAGCTTGGACTGTGAGCGCGTGTGTGGAGGAGGTGGACACCGAGGAGGTGCTGGACCTTGAGTGCGAAGAGGGAGCGGACCTGGAGCAGCTGGAGCAGGAAGCCCGAACGCCTCCGCGCTGTTCTACGCCCACGCCCACAAGCACACAAACGGCGGCCGTTCAGCTGGTGATCAACGCGACACCCCCTTCAGGAGTGTCCAGGACCATCCCGGTCCATGTCCACGTCATTCACGATGGCAACCAGGGGCTGATCTCCAACGAGACCATCAACGCACAGATCTCGGTCCTGAACAGCGCCTATTCCGTTTGCGGCATGAGCTTTGTGCTGGCGAGCACGGACTACACCAACAACTCCAACTGGTTCAACATGACGCCAGGCTCAACCGCCGAGTCTCAAGCCAAGGCGGCGCTGCGCCGGGGTTCAGCCGATGACCTCAACATCTATAGCGGCAATCTGGGAGCGGGAATCCTGGGTTATGCCACCTTCCCATCGTCCTATCAGGGCAACCCCACCGATGACGGAGTGGTCCTGAACTTCAGCACCCTCCCCGGCGGCACCGCAACCCCCTACAACCTCGGCGACACCGGCACCCACGAAGTGGGACACTGGCTCGGCCTCTACCACACCTTCCAGGGCGGCTGCAGCAGGACCAACGACTACGTCTCGGACACCCCTGCCGAGAAGACCGGGGCGACGACCTGCACCGCGGGGCGCAACACCTGCACCGCAGCGGGTGTGGATCCCATCCACAACTTCATGGACTACACCGATGACAGCTGTATGTTCCAATTCACTGCGGGACAATGCACTCGAATGGATTCGGCGTTTACGGCGTATCGGTTTGACCGCTGAGTCGCGCGGCCTCCCCACGCTCCAGCGGATCGGATGGGTCCAGGTCCAGGAGCAACCCTCGCTCCCCATCCTGCTGGACGTCCTCCCGGGTGTCTCCCAGACACGCCAGAGCACGAGCCTGTGAGGCCACGGCGGCTGAACGCCGCCCAGCCGAGGTGACCTTCGATCCACCAACCGCTCCTGCTCGTCGTCTGCCCCGCCATCCTCTCGACCATGCTCAGGCGGGCTCGGCCAGCGCCTTGAGGACACGCACGACGACGGCCTGACGATCGTTGAGCCACATCGAGGGGGTGACCCGGATCAGCCGCCAGCCCAGGCGATTCCAGAAGCGCGGCGTGTAGATGTCGCGGGCCATGGGATCGGGCGAGGCCAGGAACTCGCTGCAGTCGACGCCGAGGCGCCAGTGATCCTCGCCGGGGGCGCCGACGGCCAGATCGAGGCGCTGGCTGCCGAGCCCCAGGCCGCGCTGGACGCGCAGGCCGCGCGCCAGCAGCGCCTCAGCCAGCTCGTCCCGCACGCGGCCGCCCACGCGCGGGGCGTCCTGGAGCATCCGGTGCGCGCCGGTGACGCCCCGCCCCTCCCCCAGCGCCCCGGCGGCCTCCAGCATCGCGGGCAGCTCGCCCGTGCGGCGCGCGCCGCTGGCCTTGACGTACTGGAGGTAGAGCTTGAAGAGCTTGGGGCCGCGGTGGGTCGAGGAGGCGACGTCGAGCTGGTCCGGGTCGAAGGAGGCCAGCACCCAGACGCCGAGCTTCGCGCGGGTGATGGCGACGTTGAGCCGTTTTTCGCCCCCGGCCTGCCCCAGCGGGCCGAAGCGCGCGTGGACCCTGCCGCCCGGCGTCGTGGGGCCGTAGCCGACCGAGAAGATGATCACGGCGCGCTCGTCGCCCTGGACGTTCTCCAGGTTCCGCACGAAGAGCTGCTCGACGGCCGGGCGCTCCCTGTCGCGGGCCAGCGCCTCCCGCAGCGCGGGATCGGCCTCCAGCAGCCCCTCGATCAGCTCGGCCTGCTTGCGGTTGAAGGTCACCACACCGATCGAGGGCGGCCCGCCCTCCGGCCCCGTCGCCGACAAGAGCCCGCCGACGAGCTTGACGACGGCGCGGGCCTCGACCTCATTGCGCTGATCGGCCCAGAGGCCACCGACGCGCTCGAAGTGCAGCCCCTCGATCATCGGCGCGCGGATCGCGTCGCGGCGCGGCGCCGTGATGAGGCGGCCGCCGTAGAAGGCCGCGTTGGAGAAGGCCACCAGCGCCTCATGCCGCGATCGGTAGTGCCAGCGCAGCGTCGTGTCGGCGAAGGCGACCCGCGCCAGCGCCAGCAGCGAGTGGCTGGCCAGCACCGCGCTCTCCTCCTCGTCGTCCTCGTCGTCGTCGGAGGCCTGGAAGAAGTGGCTCGGCGGCATCTGCTGATCGTCGCCGGCCACGACCGCCCTGCGCGTCCTGGCCAGCGTCGGCACGGCCGACTCCACCGGGCACTGGCTCGCCTCGTCGAAGATCACCAGATCAAAGAGGTCCGGGCGCATCGGGAAGAGCGCCGCCACCGCGTCCGGGGAGCAGAACCACACCGGCCGAGCCTGCGACAGCCCGGTGTCCCAGTGATGCTCGACGATCTGGCGCAGCGTCATCCGGTGCCGCTTCTTGCGCGCCTCGCCGGCCAGCTTCCTGAGCGCCCTCCCGCGGCCTCGCTCCGCCGCCGCCTGCGCCAGCCTCCGATGGTAGAGCGCCAGGACCCCTCGACCTCCCACCCCGAGCACCCGATCCAGATCCTCGCCGAAGGCCCGCAGCTGCGCCGGGTCCACCAGCGGGGCCTCCAGCGCGGCGGAGCTCCGGCCGGCCTTCGTCAACGCCCTCCAGGCGCGCTCCAGCGCGAGCTGCGCGTCCTCGGCGGGATCGGCCAGGCCCGCCTCGGGCGGCCGCCACAGGCGCAGGAAGCGCTGCATCCACCAAGGATCGCCGCGCATCTGCCCGTCGAGCCGCGCCGCCTCCGGGGCGTCGGCCTCCACGCCGAGGATCGCCTCCAGCGGCGCTCGGGCCCGCGCCATGTCCCCCTCGCTCGCCGCCCTGCGGATCTCGTCCAGCAGCGTCGCCTCCCAGCGCCCGGACATGGCGGCCAGGAGCGCGTCGAGCGACCCGAGCAGGCCCGCGCGGGCGCGATCGCCGAGCGCGGCGGCGAAGAAGGGCGCCTGGGCCGGATGGGGGATCGCGTCGAGGTCGGGCAGCTCGGCGTAGGGGCCGCCGTGGTGGCGCAGCGCGGCGTGCAGCTCGTGGAGCGCCTCGACCCGGTCGTGCTGCGCGCGCAGGTCGGCGATCGCGTCGTCGATCTCGCTCGGGTCGCCCTGAAAGCCGAATGATAACGCGGTGTTGTCCGACGGCAGGGCCGCGATAAGGTCGTGCCACCTCAGCGCCATCTCGCAGAGCGGGGCGGGGGCGACGAGCGCGCTGGAGCCGGCCTCGGCGGCCAACGAGGCGCACCGATCCAGGACGGCGCGCGGGGTCTTGGACAGGCGCCAGTACTCGGGCATCAAGAAGCGATACCACTTTGAGGACAGCTCGCGCAGGCGGCTCAGATCCCGGAGCCAGCCCTCCACCTCCTTGCGGCTGGCCGAGACGAGCTCGTGAGGGACCTTGCGCAGCGACCGGCGCGCGTGCCTCAGGATGCCCATGACCTGCGCCCACTCCCCATGCTGGGTCTGACCGCCGGTCCAGGTCCAGAAGAGCAGGAAGTCGTCGACGCGCTCCTTCTCCGGGCCTCCGATCAGGTCGAGCAGCCCGGCGGCCCGCGCCCAGTCCTCGCGGTGTCCGTCGGCGACCTCGGGGCTCAGGGCGGGGCCGCGGCGCTCCATCTCGCGCAGGAGGTCGAGGGCCTGGCGGACCTGCCCGAAGATGGCCCGGAGATCGTCGGGCAGGCCCTGGCCGTCTGCCCACCGGGCGCGGCGATGCAGCGGGTGGGGGGCGGCCAGCGCGCGGGTGTCGTGGGAGAGGGCGGCGATCCGGGGTCGAAGGGCCAGCGCCTGCCGCTCGGTGGCCTCACCGGCGACGTGGACGAGATCGGGCAGCGGGCGCAGGTCGTCGTCGAGGGCGCGCTCCTGGAGCTCGGCCAGGGCGGGGCGGTCGGGGTGGAAGGCCAGGGCGAGGAAGGCCTCCTGGGCGGCGCCGAGGCGGGCGTCGAGGCGACTCTGGGCGACGTCGCAGTCGCGCTCGGCGCGCTGGAGGGCGGCCTCCAGGGCCTCGGCGGCGGGGGAGACCTGGGACTGGGCGCGGTCGAGGGTGTCGGCGATGGCGTCACAGACGGCGTTGCGGTCCCGCTGGACGTCGTGGACGACGGCGACGGGCTCGCGCAGGCCGACGCTGGCGAGCCTGTCGGCCACGACGTCCAGCGCCGCGCGCTTCTGGCAGACGAGCAGCGCGCGGCGGCCGTCGGCGATGCAGGAGGCGATCAGGTTGGTGATCATCTGCGACTTGCCGGTCCCGGGCGGCCCCTGGACGACGAGGCCCGCGGCCTCGGGCTGGCTCAGAAACTGGAAGACGGCGTCCTGGCTGCTGTCCGAGGAGAGCACCTGCCAGCGGCGGCTGTCGTCGAGGCGGCGGGCCGCGTGGGCCGAGAGCGGCGCGGGCTGATCCTCCAGCGGGGCGTCGGCCTCCCAGTCGGCGGCCTCGTCGACGGCCATCAGCGCCGCGGCCAGCCCCAGATCGCCGCCCGCCTCGACCTCAAGGAGCTGATCGTAGTCGAGGATGATGTTGCTGCCCGAGCTCGGGAAGCGCCCCAGGACGAGGTGGTGGTGCAGCGCGAAGCGGTCGCGCGGCCCGCTGTCGCGGGCGCCCCGGTCGCGGTCGGGGATGGGCGAGAGCGCCGGAAGGGCGCCGGCCCCGGCGGGGTCGATGGCGACCCCGAGGGCTTCGAGGGCGGCGTGCAGGTCGGCCCAGGTCGTCGCGTCGACGGCCAGGACGCGGTCGCGGTCGCGCTCCAGCAGGGCGTCGAGGGTCAGGCGCACGCGGGTCAGCCGGAAGATCGCCTGGGCGAGCCCGACGTTGAGCTCGGGCGGCCCCTGCAGCGCGGCGTTGTAGCGCTGAAGGCCGACGGCGGTGGTCTCGAAGGCCACCGGGTAGAGCAGCAGCGGGCCGCGCAGCCAGGTGCCGTCGTGGCTGCGGCCCTCCAGCAGCGGCCAGCCGACGTAGAGATCCTGGGCGCCGGTCTCCATCCAGCTCGCCCGCGCGGCCCTCAAGAGCTGGGTGAGGTCGTCGGCCAGGGCCAGCCGGTCGGGGTCCTGGGGGCGCACGGGGATGAAGGGGATCGCGGCGCCGCCCTCATGGCCGAGGCGGCCCAGCAGGCGCTCGAAGGCCTCGGGGAAGGCGGCCTCGACCCGCGCGAGGTCCAGGGCGCCGGCGCGGGTCATGCGCGTCAGGCGAAGCGCCCGCGAGCGCATGTTGGCGGCGATGAAGCGGCGGCGCAGCTGCGACAGGCGAGCGCTGTGGTCTGCCCCTGAGGTCATTCCCGCAGCCCGAACTCTTTCATCTTGTTTTGCAAGGACTTACGGCTGATCTTCAGGATGCGCGCGGCCTGGGTGACGTTGTTGCCCGTCTCGGCCAGCGCCTGGATGATGTACTCCCGCTCAAGGCGCTGGGTCGTCTCGCGGATCGCCTCCTTGAGGCCAGCGTCGCCCGCGGGCAGGTGGATGGGGGGGATGGGCAGCGGGGAGACCCCCCCGGAGTGCTCCTGGAGCTCCGAGGGCAGATTCTCGGCCTCGATGAGCTGGCCGTCGGCGAAGAGGATCATCCGCTCCATGACGTTCTCAAGCTCGCGGATGTTGCCCGGCCAGGAGTAGGCCGACAGCAGCCTCATGGCGTCGTCCTCGATGCCCTCGATCGACTTCTGGAGGCGCGCGTTGTACTTGGCGACAAAGTGGCGGGCCATCGCGGGGATGTCCGCGACCCGCTCGCGCAGCGGCGGCAGGTGGATC
>SXGT01127688.1_pt1 | contig 11821 bp, 9 predicted proteins | sample 3176221 | NCBI WGS metagenome assembly SXGT01 (sample SAMN11356862, study PRJNA531348) | freshwater metagenome | isolation source: freshwater sample F1-120 | place: China: Fuxian Lake, Yuxi | collected 2017-12-25
GCGCGATCATGCCCGAGCGGTTCCTCTATGTCCCGGGATTCTTCCTCTTGGCCGCGTTCGCCCACGCGGTCGAACCGGCGGCGATCCGTCGCCCGCGCACGGCGGTGTTCCTCGCCGCGACGGTGATCGTCGGATTAGCCTCCGGGCTGGCGATTCGGAGCGAGGTCTACCGGAACGACGGCACGTATTTTCGCGACGTCCTTGGCACCTATCCGGAGGACGAACGCGCTTGGAACAACCTCGGCGTTTTCTTGATGCTCGACGCCGAGCCCCCGGATTTTGACGGCGCCGACGCCGCGTTCGCGCGGGCGCTTGCGATCCGTCCGACGTATCGCCGCGGTCGATTGAATGCGGCGCGATCGATCTTGGAGCGCGTGCGCGTGACGCACGACGCAAGCGGACTCGACGGCGTCGATGACTTGCTGCGACCGGGCGTCGAACGCGGAGACCGCGACGCGCTGGCGTTGGTCGGACGCGCGGAGCTTGAACGTGCGGAGCGCGAGACGGATCCGGAACTCTTGATCGTCCGTCTCGAACGCGCGGAGTCCGCGTTCCGGGCGGCGGGCCTCGAGCGCGAAGCATCGCAGGCGACCCGACGACTTGCAGCCGAAACCCGCCGCAGCCGGTGACAATGGCGAGCGGGCAGGTCGGTCGCCGCCGTAGGTCGCTGCGGATCCGGTCGATCCGCGGAGGAGCATCCCGTGCACGACGCCACGTCTGCCGCCGTCGCCTTCGCCGCCGAACAAGCGGTCCGGCATCAAGCCCCCCCGACCGAATGCGGGCACGTCTGCGTTCGAACCGATCGTCGCCGGTCGCTACGTCGTGCGCCGCAGCGTCGCCGTACTTCCGGTCGCGCTTCGCTACCGCTGCCGTCCGCCGCATGAAGTCCGAACGGCGGTCGCTTGGTGCGGCGAGCAGCCGTTGCTGCCGCACCTTGCGGCGCTAGCGGACGTCGCGGATCTCAGGTGCGATCTGCTGCTCGGAGACCTCCGTCGCGACCGCGATCGAAAGCGATCGGCGGCGACGCTTCAAGCCGACGTCGACGCCATGTTGGCGGACGGCGCTCCGTCCGCGCTCGCAACGGCTCCGGCGTCGGACCGTCCCGATCAGCGGCTTTCCGCGGCCCCGGCGGCGATCTTCAACGGTCGGGCCGCAAATCGATCGACCGAACCCGTGACGTAGACCGATAGGACGTAGTCGCCCGGGGCGAGGTCGGCCGGGATCGGCAGCGCGACTTGGAAGCGTCCGTCGGCGACGTCGGCCGAAACCTCGGTCACGAGGACTTCGTTCGCGGCGCGATGCGCCGCGCGGACGGAATCCGCGTCGTTCAGGGCGGCCTTCTTCGAGCCGAGCAACGCTGCGCGCGGACGTTCGAGGCGGACGGTCGCTTTGCCGCCGCCTGCAACGCCGGTTTCGGCCGTGACGGTGATCGCGGCGCCGGGGGCCGCGCTTTCGGGCGAATTCAGTTCCTTGAGCTGCGCGGCGAACGGCAGCTTGGAGGCCGGATCACCGAACAGGTGATAGAGGTGGATGTGATCGCGGACGAGAGATGGGATATCCGTCGCAGCCGAGAGATGCGGTTTGGCGAGCATCGCCAGCATGCCTTTCGACTCGGCGACCATGCCGCGTTTCGCGTCCAAGAGCAATTCGCCGATGCGGGCCTCGCGCTTGAAGAGAGCTTTGACCAGCCCTTGCCCGAGCAACGCATTCGCGAACGGGTGGCTGATGCGGCTTGACGCGAAGACCGCGAGCGGACCTCCGTCCTTCTGCAGCATCCGCTCGGCGACGCAGTCGCGCTTCGCGTCGTCGAAGTGGCCGGTGGAGCACGCGATGATGGAGACGAGGCCCGCTCTTCCGCCGTTGTTCAGGCGGAGGACGTCGTCGCTCTTAAGGATCGGATAGTGCTTGCCGTCGGCCTCGACGCGGTCGAATCCTTCGGCGTAGCCGTGACCGACGTAGTTGAAGAGCGCCGCGCCGCGGTTGAAGGCCGCAATGACGGCGTCGTTGAAATCCGGGGCCGGCCAGAACCACGCGGAGTTCGGGTTGCCGTACGTCATCGTGACGGCGAACTCCGGCGGGATCTCCTTCGCGACCAGATTCCCGGCGATGCTCTCGATCAGTTTGTCGACCGCGGGCCCGAACCGTCCTTCGCCGGCGAAGAACACGGACTCGCGTCGCCAAGCACCGGACAGAGGCTCCGTCTCGCACTTGATGATGCGCCGGACGACCGCAACCAGATCTTCGGGGGAACGCACGGGCAGCCGGCCGACTGCGAGTTCCGGAAGTTCGTCGCCCGCGAGATCGCCGTAGACCGCGTCGCTCGCCGTCGCGCCGTTGTAGGCGGTACGGACGATGTTCGTCGGCAGGGTTTCATTCTCGCTCAAGAAGTCGACGTCTAGATCCGCGTCGCCGACGAGCAAAAGGAAGCGCGGCTTCACGCGCCACTTGGCCGCGGCGTCCTTCAGGAAGTCGGAGATCGGCGCCGGCCCGAAGCGGCCATCGCCGTACGCGTCGTAGATCGCTCGCGCCTCGACGACGACGGGCTTCAAGCCCTCGGCGCGGCGATGAGCGAGGAGCGGGTCGACGCCGCGACGGAAGCGAGACGTGGTGATCACGACGTAGTCGCCGCCTTCGCCGAACTCCGGAAGTGCGATCGACCGCGCCACGAGCTTCGGAACGTACGCCCCTTCCGCGGTCACGATCGCGAGCGGGATCTCCGTGCGGTCCGTCACGTCGAATTTGTCGCTGCGCCAGATCTTCCCGGCGGCCGGATCGAAGAGCAGGAAGCCGCCTTGCACACGATTGTCGAGGGCGATGCGGCGTGGTGCGTTCGATCCGGAGCCGAGCAGGGTCGTCACGGTCTGCTTGCGCACGGTCGACGGCGTCGCGAGTCGAGCCTCGTACGTCAGCGTCATCGCGGCGACGAGGAGGCGGTTCGGCCGCGGGCGGCCGAGGTCGTCGTTCGGCTCGAGCACGTTCGGACGGGACGTGCGGTTTTCGAGCGTTACGAGGTTCGACGGCTTCATGGCCGTGCCCGGGACCACCGCTTCGAGTTTGCGTTCGAGCGGGGAGTCCCAAGTCGCGACGCTCGCTTCGACGCCGTTGACCGACAATCGAACGGATTGGGGAATGCCGTCGACCGCCGCGCCGAACAACGACACTTCGAGCTTCGCCGGGGCGCCGCGAACCGGGGGGAGTTCGCCGCCGTAGACGTGCTCGCAGGTCTCGCCGGGGCCGACCGAAGCCGTCCACCAGAAGGGGCGGGGATCGCCGCGCAGGACCTCTTTCCGCAGGGTGTTGAGCGGATCGAACACCGTGTTCTTCGTCCAAGTCTCCCGGATGCGGACGAACGACGGATCGTCTTCGGATGTCGGTACCGAGCGATCGAGTTCGCCGAAGACGTAGTTCCAAGTCCGGCCGCGGTCGGTCAGGACGTAGGTTTCGCCGCCGCCGCCGCGGAGGACGTCGGTCGTCGGACCGGCGTAGAACATGATGTCGTCGGCCGGATCGAGGCGTCCGTCGGCGCCGCCTTGGACGTAGATGCAGACGGGCTTCCCGCCGCACGTCAGTCGCAGTCGATCGGGCTCGATGCGCTCGAGCGGAAAGAGTTTGGCGATCTCCGAGGCGGCTACGCGGTGGACGCCCGTACGTTCCGTCTCGATACGGATGCGCAGCGGTCCGACGTCGTTTTGGGCGACGGCGGTCGGCGCGGACGAAAGGACGGCGATCCAGAGGACGGCGACGAACGACATGGACTTCGACATAACGGGTCGAGGATACGACCTTCGGCGCGGGTTTTCGTCCTCCGGCGCTGTCATCATGAAAACATGACGCTGCCGGTTCAGGTCCTGTTCGAGGACGACGACGTACTCGCGGTCGACAAGCCGGTCGGAATCGCCGTCGTTCCCGGGCGCGGCGAGACGCCCGCCGACGCTCTCCGCGGCGTCCTCGAAGCCGCCCGCGGCCGACCGCTTTGGGTCGTACATCGGCTCGACCGCGATACCTCGGGGGTCTTGCTCTTCGCGAAGCACGCCGCCGCCCACCGGACGCTGTCCATGGCGTTCGAGGCTCGTCTCGTCCAGAAGCGTTACGTCGCATTGACCTACGGCGCTCCGCCGGAGGACCGAGGAGTCTGCCGCCTCCCGTTAGGCCCCGGCCGGAAGGGTCGCATGCGGGTCTACGAGCCGCTGCAACCGGGGGCGCTCGCCGCCGAAACCGCGTGGGAGGTCCTCGTCCGCGTATCCGGCGCGTGCTCCCGCATTGCGTTTGCGCCGACGACCGGTCGCCAACACCAACTTCGAGTCCATGCCGCAGCGATCGGGATGCCGATCCTCGGAGATCCGCTCTACGCCTTCGGACCTGCGCGGGCCGCAGCGCCGCGGCTGATGCTGCACGCGACGGCCATTATGCTCCCGGCGGTAGACGGCATGCAGATGAAGAACTTCGCATCGGCTTTGCCCTCCGATTTCGCTGAAATCGAGGCGCTTTTCATCGCGCGATGACCGAAGCACGCCCCGGCGAGCGCTTTACGGAAAGTTTTTCATTCAGGGCGCGGCGCGCGAGTTCCGAGAAAAGGGGCGAGGGGGCAAAGCCTTGAAATTTAGACTTCAAACCGACTACGCGCTTCGCGCAATCACGTTTCTCGCCGCTAAAGGCGGACCGGCCACGACGGACGAAATCGCCGCTCACTACGGCATCTCGTCGGCGCATCTCGGACGCGTCATTCGTCGCTTGCAGGCGATCGGGTTCATGAAGGCCGTCCGCGGTCGCAAAGGCGGTGTCCGCATCGCCCGCGATCCGCAGACGCTCACGCTCGGTGAGGTGGTCACGAAGCTCGAGGACGACAACCAAGTCGTCGACGGGCTGAAGCCCGGCAACATGTCGAGCACGTTCGCCGACCGCCTTTCGACCACGCTGAAGCGCGCCAACGGCATGTTCAACGCCTATCTCGGGCGTCTGACTTTCGCCGACTTGGTGAGCGGAAGCGATCAAAACGGCATCGACATGCCGCTCGACAACGAAGCGTTCGTGTTCGCGGAGAAGCTCTCCGCGCACCAAACGCCCGTCGAAGTCGGCTGAAGGACGAGGCCGGGCCCCGGGAGGCGGTGACGCCGCCCCGGGTGCGGCCGGCCGTCCGGACTCTCGGGCCCCGGCGGATGCCGCGGGCCGGGTAGACCTCAGGCGCCGCTTGATGCGGCGTCGGAGAGGTTCTTAAGCGGCATCATGACTCCGACGATTTCTCCGTCGAAGGTCACGGCGCCGTTGCAAAGACCCTGCACCGCGAAGCGCGAGTAGCGGCGGTCGAGGCGGATCTCCTTGCACAAGAGCAGGAGCCGTCCCCCGGGCTTCACCATCGCCCGGAACTTCACTTTGTCGATGCCGCCGAAGCCGAAGAACTTGCCGGCCTCGAGGCCGAACTTCCTGCGGTAGCAGAACGACGAAAGCTGCGCCGCGGCCTCGACCATGAGGCAGCCGGGGAAAAGCGGCGTGCCCGGGATGTGCCCTCGCACCCAAAAACCGTCCGATCGCGCGTCGTGGTATCCCACCGCTTCGACCGGATCCGTGCGGATGGACAAGACGCCGTCGAGCAGCGCGAACTCATGGCGATGCGGCACCGCGTCGCGGATCTCCGCGAGCGGAACGGCGTCTTTGGAGAGGTCGTGCGTCGAGAGGTCGAAGAGGAGTTCGGGCATCGATGGGGCGCGGAGCGAGTATCCGCGGGACGAAAAGTAGCCGTCGTGCGGGGACCGTCAACGCATCGGAACGGCCGCGACGGCCTCGATCATGCGGTCGAGCGCCGTTCCGAGGGCCGTTTCGAGCGCGCGAACGACGTCCGAAGCCGCCGCCGAAGCCGGTTCGGCGCGTCCTTCGACCGCGAACGAGTGCAGGACGTCCCGTGAATCGTCCTTGTCCAACGTCCCTTCTAGCGCCGCGATCGCGACGTAACCGCCGCCCGAAGCGTCGATCTCGAAACGTCGAAGTTTGAGCCTGAGAACCGCGCCCGCCCGCCCGGGGTGCGTCGGCGGCAGCACCGCGGACCACCGTCCCGAGGCGCGAAGCCGGTCGATCGCGGCGTCGGAGAGCGTCTCTTCGATCGGTGCGGCGGGGCGGGCCGCGACGTAGGTGGACACCCGGCCGTCGGCGTCGACGAAACCGAAGCCGCGGATATGGGCTGCGATTTCCGGCCCCGCCAGTCGGATCCTCGGTGCGCCTTCCGGGCCTAAAACGGTCGGTCCTACGGGCGGCCGCACCACATAGACCGCGGTCTCCGCCGGCGGCCGGGTGGAGCAACCGGCGAGGAGCAGCAACGCGAAGAGGAACCACGGCCGCGCGTCGCCGGCGAAAGCGGGGCGGGTGCGGGATGCGGGCGTCATTTCTTCTCCGCGGGGACTGGCGGCCGGATTTCCGGGCGAGGCTCGGACAGGATCAAAAGCGCCGGATCGTTCCGCAGCACGCCGAGCAGGTCCTGCAAAGACCGGGTGGCTTCGCGGAGGGAGCGGAGGGCCGGAACGAGTTCCGCACGGGCGGCGGTCACCGTCTCCGCCTCGACCGCGCCGAGCGCCGTCGAAGCCGTGGTTTCGAGCCGTTCCAGGCTGCGGACCGCTCGTTCGAGCAGCGGTCCGACCGCATTTTGGTCGAGGTAAGTGCGGACCGCGCCGCCGGTCTCCCGGATTTCTTCGCGGGCGGCGGTCATGAGCCGCTGCGCTTCATCGGCGGTGCGCTCGACGTGGCCGCCGCCCAGCACGACGCGGAGGTTCTTCGCGGCCCCGGCGGCTTCGTCGACCAAGAGGCGGAACGACTCCCGATTTTCGGCGACGGCGGAAGTCAACTGGCCGCCGAGGTCCGCCCATTTCGTCGTCAGCCTTACGACCTCCGGCCGAAGCTCGATGACGGCGGCGTCGATGTCGGCGACGGCTTTGGTCGTCGTGTCGAGCAGCCTTTCGATCCGTTGACGATTGTCGTCCGACGTCCAACGTTCGAGATCGCGGCTCAGCGTGTTCAGATGTTCGAGGAGGTTCGTGCCGCCGTCGATCAAGCGGCGCATCGTCGATTGATCGGCGGGGATCGTCGACTCCGGCGTGAGCGGCTCCCGGGAAGCCGCGGCGTCCTTCCGGGCGTAGAGTTCGATGAAGTACGGCCCGAGCAGTCCTGTGCTTGCGAACCGCGCCTTCGTCGCCGTCGTGACCGGGGTGTCTTGCCTGAGCGCTAAAGTGACGCGGACCAGATCCTGTCCCGCAAGTTCGATATTCGCGACCTTGCCGCATTTCACGCCGCGGTAGCGGACGGGCGAACCGGTCTCCAAGCCCGTGACCGATTCGTTGAATTCGACGAAATACGAGGTCGACGCCCGCTCGAACGGAAAACCGGTGAGGACGGAAGCGGCGCCGAGGATCAGCGCGACGCCGACGAGCATGAAAACGAGCGCCTGCCAGCGCTCCGCCTTGGTCACGGGTTGCACGGGCGGATGCTACGGCCGGAAGGAGGCGGCGTCCAACCGGTTACGGAAAGCGGATGCGGCCGGCTTCGGGTCGGGGGGGCGCCGTTCGAAGAACGCCCGCACGGCCGGATGCGGATCGGCCTCGACGACGTCTCGCGGTCCGGCGGCTAGAAGCCGCCCGTCGTGCAGCATGACGAGGTCGTCGGCGACGGTGTGCAACGAAGCCAATTCGTGCGTGATCACGACCACGGTCGTTCCGAGGCGCGCGCGGATGTCGAGGATCAGGCGGTCGATCCCGGCGGCTGTCACCGGGTCCAAGCCCGCCGACGGTTCGTCGAGAAACAAGTAATCCGGAGACGCGACGATCGCCCGGGCGATTCCGGCGCGCTTCTTCATGCCGCCCGAGACTTGGGAGGGCGGAAGTTCGGTCGCATGCGAGAGGCCGACGACGGCGAGCGTCCGGCGGGCGAGATCGAGCGCCAGTTCCTCCGAGACGCCGCCGCGCTCGAGCAACGGGAAGGCCGTGTTTTCGGCCAAAGTCAGCGACTGGAAGAGGGCGGCGCCTTGGAACAAGACCCCCGAGCGACGGCGGAAGGCCCCCACTTCGGCCGTCGTGGCGGCGACGAGGTCGACGCCGTTCTCGACGATCCGTCCTTTCGTCGGCCGTTCGAGGAGCAGGATGTTGCGGAGGAGCGTGCTTTTTCCGCAGCCGGACGGTCCGAGGACGCACGTGATCCGCCCCCGTCCGAGCGTCAGGCGACCGATGTCAAGGACGACCTTCGAGCCGTAAGCGCACCGGAGATCCTCGACGAGGATGGCGGCGTGCGGATCTTCGACCGGCGGAATCATGGCGGCACGATACCGCGGCCGGGGACGACCCGTGCGGCGCCGCGGATATGATCTTTCCGCCATGACGGAATCCAAAACTCCGGCCAAGCCGGTCACGCTGTGCATCGATATCGGGGGAACGGGGATCAAGGCGCTGCTGGTCGACGCCAAAGGCGAAGCGGTCGGGGAACGACTGCGGGTCAAGACGCCGTCGCCCGCCACACCGAAAGCGGTGTGGAAGGCGATGGAGGAGTTCCGCCCCGCGCTCGGCCGCTTCGACCGCATCTCCGTCGGATTTCCCGGCGTGATCGTCGACGGCGTCGCCCGGAACGCGAACAACCTCGGAACCAAGTACTGGGCGGGCGTCGACGTCCGCGGTGCGATCGAGAAACTCTTCGGCAAGCCGACGCGCGCGATCAACGACGCCGATCTCCAAGGACTCGGCCTGATTACGGGCCAGGGGCTCGAACTCGTCCTGACCCTCGGGACCGGGGTCGGCGCCGGGCTCTACTTGGACGGCAGACTCGTCCCGAACTTGGAACTCGGGCACGCTCCGTTCGAAAAGGGCCGCACGTTCGAACAGCGACTCGGCAAAGCGGCGCTGGAGAAGGCGGGGAAGAAGGAGTGGCGGAAGCGGCTCGTCGGCGCGATCGAAGCGTTGCGCCCCGTTTTCAACTGGAACCTGCTGCATTTCGGCGGCGGTCATGCCGAGCTTCTTAAATCGATGAAGCTCGGCGACGACGTCCGCGTCGGTTCGAACATCGCGGGGCTTCTGGCCGGAGTCAAACTCTGGTCCGCCTGAGCCGGGCCGCGTGAACCGCGCCGTTCGAGCTCACGCGATGTTCGAACTTCCGGCGCCCGATTCCCGGCGCCGACCGCGAAGCCGCCCGCGGTCGGTCTAACCTGCCTTCAGTCGCGGATGTCCGCCGCGTTGTTCGAACGGTCGACGTCGGGAAACCGGCCGTCGGGATCGACGACGACCTTCACGACGCGGACACCGGGACGCAAGGGCACGTCGACGCTCGGCGAGCGATCGGCGGCGAACGCTTCGATCGGAATCGTCCGAGTCGACTCCGTGCCGTCCGAGAAGCTGAAGCGGACGACGGCCGGCATCACGAGCGTTCCGCGGTGCGTCACTTCGATGCCGAAAGCCCCCGATCCGTCGGCCTCCTGCACGGAGCCGCCCGCTTCGAGCGCGTGATCGAGATAGCCCGTCTCCAAGAACCAACCCCGCCAGAACCATGCGAGGTCGGCCCCCGCGGCGTCCTCCATCGTGCGGAAGAAGTCGGCGGGTTGCGGCGACGCGAATCTCCAACGTTCGATGTAACGTCGGAAAGCGGCGTCGAACCGCTCGGGCCCGAGGATCTCCTCGCGGAGCAGTACGAGGCCTACGGCGGGCTTCGCGTACTGCGTGAGCCCGACCAATCGCGAAGGCATGCGATCCGGCGGCGTGTCCGAAGCGACGCGGTCCGCGGCCGTCAGATGGCGCAGGAACTTCGGACCGTCGAACCAACCGGGCAGCAGTCCCTTGAACTGCTGCGCGTCCTGCCGTCCGGGAAAGCGGGCCAGCGTCGCGTACCAGTTCATGAAGGTATTGAAGCCTTCGTCCATCCAAGCGTGTCGACGCTCGTCGGTGTTTACGAGCATCGGAAACCACGCGTGGCCGATCTCATGGGTCGTGACGAGCCAGAGTTCCTCTTCGTCCTGCCGCTCGGAGCAGAAGACGATCATCGGATACTCCATCCCGCCCGTAACGCCGTTCACATTGGTCGCGACGGGATAGGGGTACGGATGCCATTTCGCTCCGTAGTGTTCCAGCGAAAAGCAGAGGTCGTCCGTCGAGCGGTTCCACACGGGAAGGGCTTCTTCCGGATAGAAGGACTGGCAAAGGACGCCTTCCGTCGACGCGGCGTCCCAGAGAAACGCGGCGGAGGACGCGAAGGCGAACGTGCGACAGTTCGCGGCCTTGAACCGCCAGACGACGGGTCCGTCGCCGGCCGGACGCGCGGCGCGCGTGCCCGCCTCTTCGCGCGTGACGATGAACGACGTTCGTCGCGACTTGGCGGCGGACGCGAGGCGGGTGATCTGCGCCGGGGTCAGCGCCTCTTCCGGGTTCTGCAGCACGCCGGTCGCGGCGACGAGATGGTTGCGGGGGACGGTGATCGCGACGTCGTAGTCGCCGAAATCCGTATAGAACTCGCCCGGTCCGAGGTAGGGGAGCGTGTTCCAGCCGCGGACGTCGTCGAACTTGACGACCGCCGGGAACCATTGCGCCGTTTGGAAGATCGTCCCTTTGGCGACGTCCTCGTAGCCCATGCGATCGGAACCGTCTTCCGGGAGCCGCACGGTCCAAGCGATCTCCAATTCGACCGTGCCTCCGCCCGCGGCGAGGACGGCCGGCAACTGCACCTTCGCGAGCGTGTCGTAGATGCGGAACGGCGCCGCGCGCCCCGCGATCTTGACCGAAGCGAGCGCCGAACCTCCGAGCGTTCCTTTGGTGTTGCCGTAGCGCGCGTCGCCGGGAAACGCCTTAGCGCCTAGGCTCTCTTCGGCGAAGAGATTCTGCTCGAGATGCAGCCAGAGATGCGCGAGCGGCTCGGGAGACGCGTTCACGTAGCGAAGCCGGGCTTTGCCCTTTAGGGTCTTGGCGACCGGATCGAGGACGACCTCGATCGAGTAGTCGGCGCGTTGCTGCCAGTAGGCGGGGCCGCGGTCTCCGGACACGGTGCGAACGGCGCTGCCCGGAGGGAGATCGAGCGGGCGGAACGCATGCGCGGCGGGGGTTTCCGCTTGGACGGCCGTCTGCGCCGAAGGGCCGCCGCCTTCTGCCGGATCGGAGGCGTCCGCAGACGACGTCGACGCGCAGCTTCCGCACGTGAAGGCGAGCACGATCGCGGCAAAGGCGGTCCGAAGATTCCGTCCCTCGAACATGTTCGACTCCGATTCCTCCGGCCGATCGGTCGGCCGGGCGGCGGAGTCTACGCACTAACGGATGATCTTCTTTTCGCCGCCGACCGGCCGGGATGCGGGCGCTTCGGGTCGCGAATCCGGTCGCGATGCGGGGGCGCTCTTCGACGACGGCGTCATGTGCTCGATCAAGAACGAAAGGACGCGCGTCCAGACGGCGTCCGTCTTGGCGGCGACCGGATCTCCGAGCCGACCGAGGAAGTCGCAGTGGCCGCCGTCCTTGACGCAGAAAAGCTCATGCGGGACTTCCGCCGCGAGGAGCGCGCGGTTCATCGACAAGGACTGCACCGGGCGCACCAGCGTGTCGCGGTCGCCGTAGACGAGAAACAGCGGACTGTCTTTTCGGTCGACGAACGCGGCCGGGGACGCCGACTTCAGTTTCGACTCCGCCAATGCCCAGGCGCGCTGGTCCGAAAGCGCGGAGGTGCCGGTGAGCAGTTTGAGCACCGTCGCTTGCGCGGCCTTCGACGCGCCTTCCCGCGATTCCAAGTCCATCGGGCCGCAAATCGAGACGGCGCAGTTGATCCGCGAGCTTTGACGCAGCACCGGATCCGTCGCTTGCAGATCGGCGATGTCGTCGGACACCGC
>SXGT01146733.1_pt1 | contig 11821 bp, 10 predicted proteins | sample 3176221 | NCBI WGS metagenome assembly SXGT01 (sample SAMN11356862, study PRJNA531348) | freshwater metagenome | isolation source: freshwater sample F1-120 | place: China: Fuxian Lake, Yuxi | collected 2017-12-25
CCGCACTGGCCGCCGACGAGCCGATGCTCGAGGCGCTGGACATCGCGTCCTTGGTTACCTCAGTGGCCTGGGAACAGCTCACCGCGAAAGCGGCGACGATCGCGAGGCCGCCGACCGCGGCCGCGGTCCGGGTCACGGTGGTCTTCATTCTCGGATTCTCCTTCATGTCTCGACTCGCTCGACACGCACGCGAGGGTCAACCTAGCAAATGAGACTGGTAGGGGATGGGCCTTTGGTACAGGTGTTTGACGATTCACCCGTAGACATAGGAAACGGAAATCGGCATGCCGGGCGCCGCGGCTCGCCACGGGTGTCCGGATTGATCGCCATTATCGCGGTTTTGCACCCTAAGAGGGGTTACGCTCGTCCGTCGGAGCGGCAGCGTCGCCGCCTCGGTTCGAGGAGCAATGATGGCAGGACGAGCGGATAAACGCCGGGTCAATGCGTCCGGCCTGCCGCCGAGCAGGACGCTGGTGGTGCATTCCGCCGACGGAACACGGCTCCATACCGAGGTTTTCGGCCCGAAGACGGGCTACCCGATCGTGCTGGCGCACGGGATCACCTGCTCGTTGAGGGTGTGGCGCGAGCAGATCCTCGATCTCTCCCGCGACCACCGCGTCATCGCCTATGACCACCGCGGCCACGGCCGCAGCGGCGTCCCCGGGCCGTCGTCCTACAGTCTGGACCACCTCGCCGCCGACCTCGACGCGGTGCTCGCCGCGGCGCTGCGGCCGGGTGAGCGGGCCGTGGTCGCCGGGCATTCGATGGGCGGGATCGCGATCAGCGCCTGGTCGGACCGTTACCGTCACCGCGTCGACGAGCGTGTCGACGCCGTCGCCCTGATCAACACCACGACCGGAGACCTGCTGGACAAGATTCAGCTGCTCCGGATGCCCGGCGTGCTGCGCGCCGCCCGGGTCAGCGCCGCGCGCACCATGATCCGCTCCCTCGGCGGCGCCCCGCTGGTGCGTGGCACGCAGCCGGGGAGCCTGCGCTTCCTGCAGATGATGGCCGTGGGTGCGCACGCCGACCCGGCGATATCGGATTTTCTGCACGAGTTGTTCGCGGCCACCCCGCCGGCCGGCCGCGGTGCGTGGGCCCGGGTGCTCGTCGACGAGATGGGGAACCGGGCGCATATCGACCTCAGTGGGCTCACCGTCCCGACGTTGGTGATCGGCAGCACCGAGGATCGGTTGCTGCCGATGTCGCAGGCCCGCAAGATCGCCGAGGCCGCGCCCCACCTGGTCGATCTCGTCGAACTGCCCGGTGGGCACTGTGCGATCCTCGAACATGCCGCCGATGTCAACGCGCACTTGCGCGATCTGGTCGGGGTGACGGCGGCGGCCCAGCGGATCAGTTCCTGACATCTCGCAGCGTCGCGGCGACCTCGCGTGCCGCTCGCTGACCGGAGCGCACCGCGCCGTCCATGAATCCGGTCCATTCGTCGGCGGTCTCGGTGCCCGCCCAGTGCAGCGGTCCGACCGGAGTCCTCAGCAGCCGCCCGAACTCCGTCCATGAACCCGGCGGAACCGCGGCGGTCGGGCCGCCGGGAGCGAAGGGCTCTGCGCCCCAGCGCTGGTCGAGGTAGTCGATCGGCTCGGCGGCCCGCTCGCCGAACAGGGCGGTGAAACAACCCAGCACCCGCTCTCGGCGCTGACTTTCGGGCAGTGCATCGAACCCTCGGGGGTCGGTGAAACCGAGCAGGATGCCGGGGCCGCTCGGACCGGGGCTGACGTCGAAGGTGATGAATACCGGACCCTCGTCGGAGAGCGATTGCCCGGAGAGTCCGTCGTTGCGCCAGAACGGGGTCGGATAGGCCGCGTAGGACTTGGTCAGCGCGCCCTGCGGCCAGCGCTGGGCCAGCTGCTGGTATTCGATGGGAGGAGCGGGGGCGATGTCGAGGTCGAGTCGGTGCGCCGGCGGGATCGCCACGACCGCCCGACGGGCCTCGACCACGCCGGCCGAGGACGTCACCGCGACGGCGTCGGTCGACCATTCGATCCGGGAGACCACCGCGTCCAGCCGGATTCGGGCACCGAGTTCGGCGGCGATTGCGGTGGCCATCTGGTGGCTGCCGCCCGGGAAGTGGTCCTGCTGGGCGCCACCGACGACATCGAGCATGCGGTCCAGCCCGCCGGAGGTCTTGACATAGCGCACGGCGTGCAACATCGACACCTCGTCGGGCTCGGCGCCCCAGGTCACCCGGGACATGATCGCCATCAGATCCCGCGAGCCGGAACTGGCCTTGATCGAGCGCAGCCAGCCGCCCAGGCTGATGGCGTCCAGTGTGGCCGCCTGCGGGGAGGTCCACGGCTCGGTGATGCTCACGCCGTTGGCGATCCGCTCGAACTGCCACTGGATCCGGCCGATGTCGAGCAGGCCCACCAGCCCCAGTTTCGGGATGGTGCCGCCGTAGCGGCGAACCGCGCCGCGCCACCGGATCAGGTTGGAACCGGCGTGATAAGTCGGCGTGGTCTCACATCCCAGATCGGCAGCCAACTTCAGGCCGGCGTCCTGGGTCGGCCCCACGAAGGAGGCGCCGCGGTCCACCGCGACCCCGGCCAGCGTGCCGGAGAATGTCCGCCCGCCCACCCGGTCGCGGCCCTCCAGCACGATCACGTCGAATCCCTGCCCGGTCAACTCGCGGGCCGCTGTCAGTCCCGCCAGGCCCGCCCCGATCACCACCACGTCATGCGCCATGGCTCCAGTCTTGCCGATACTGGCGCGCCAACAAACGCCCACCGCTTGTTGATGCGCCGAAGTCGCCTAGGGTTCGACAGGTGAAGGTCTGCACCGCGCTGTTCGGTCCCACCGATGTCGTCGAGCGCGCCGCGGCACTGCGTGAGGCGGGTGCGGCCGGGGTGTTCACCTTCGAGGGTCCGCACGACGTGTTCGCCCCGCTCACCCTGGCCTCGACGGTCGGTGGGCTTGACCTGATGACCAATGTGGCGATCGCGTTCCCGCGCAACCCGATTCAGTTGGCACATCAGGCCTATGACCATCAGGTGCTCAGCGGCGGCCGCTTCACCCTCGGGCTGGGCACTCAGATCCGCACCCAGATCGAGAAGCGCTACGGAGCCTCGTTCGACCGGCCGGTGGCTCGGATGCGGGAGCTGGTGGGCGCCTTGCGCGCGATCTTCGGGGTCTGGCAGACCGGCGAGCGGCTGGACTTCCGCGGGGAGTTCTACCGCCACACCCTGATGACGCCGACCTTCAACCCGGGGCCGAGTCCCTTTGGTCCACCTCCGATCTACGTCGGGGCGCTGGGCCCACGACTGACGCGGGCGGTCGCCGAGGTGGCCGATGGGCTGCTGGTGATGCCGTTCGGCTCGGCGCGGTTCCTGCGGGAGGTCACCATGCCGGGGGTGCGGGAGGGTCTGGCGGCTGCCGGGCGCCGCCCGACCGATCTCGCGGTGGTGCCGGAGGTGATCGTGTCGGTGGGCGAGGATCCGGGCGACCACGAGGCCACCCGGAGGCTGTTGGCGTTCTACGGGTCGACCCCGGCCTACCGTCCGGTTCTGGAAGTGCACGGTTGGGGCGACCTCCAGCCCGAACTGCACGCGATGACCAAACAGGGCCGGTGGACCGAGATGGGCGGGTTGATCAGTAACGAGATGCTCAACACCATCGCCGCGTGCGGGACGCCCGCTCAGATCGCCGCCCATATCCGAGACCGCGCCGAGGCCGCCGACGGACTGGTCGACACGGTGTGTCTCTACCAGCCGGGGCCGATTACGGTCGACGCGCTGGCAGCGATCATCGACGCGTTGTGAGGGGCTCGCGACCGTTCACGGCGCGACGGTGAGCCAGTCGGCGAAGCCGGAGGGGTCGTGTCGGCCCAGTGCGCCGTGCTCGAACAGGCCCCAGCCTTCGGCGGTCGTGCCGGCTTCCTGGCAGATCGCGCGGCCGACGTGGTCGATCACCCCGAAGCCGGAGCGCCCGATGATGGCCGGATCGGTCATGTCGTAGGTCAGGCGCTCGGTGAAGTTCTCGCCCTTCCACATTCCGTGCAGCCAGTCCGAATCGCCGCCGTAGCCCCCACCGACGTGAAGGGGCACCGGAAGTCGGGACTCGACCTCGAAGCGGACCGGATTGCCGGCCAGGTCGGTCGCGTCGATGGTTGCCCCGGTGGGAATCCTTGTGCCGGAGCGATAGTGGATCGTGACCCTGGGCCAGCCCAACTGCTCGACGCGGCCGTCGCGCCAGATCCGGGTGCAGTCGTTGACGGTCCGGAATCCGTCGGGCTCCTCCTGGATGATCACGACGATGGCGAAGTCTTCGAATGCCATCGGCACGTACAGCCACCACATCCCCTCGAAGGGTGGGTCGGCCGGACGGCCGGGCGGTTCAGGCGCGCCGATCGGCCGGATGCCCCAGGAACGGTCGCGGGTGCCGATCCAGGTGGTCGGATCGACGTCGATCCGTTCGCCGTCGATCACGAGATGCCCACTCCACGAGCCGAGTTGGGCGAAGCGCTGGGCGTCCAGGGTGACCCGGGCGCCCGAGCGCATCACATGGCGCTGCTCCTGGACCACCCCGAAGAGCCCCTCCCAGGTCAGATCACATTCGATTCCTTCGGTCTCCTCGAGGCCGATGCGCAAGGTCTGCAGAGGTTCGAGGACCTCCAGGCGGTAGCCGTTGACGCGCTGATTGAGCCGGTCGGCGTCGATCGCGTCGGACAGGTGCACCGCGGTCTGGACGTCGCCGCGGCGAACCAGGAGGAACGCGTCCTTGACGCCCAGTCCGGGGTAGTAGCCGATGCCGCTGATGACGAAGATGTCGCCGGTACGGTCGTGGGCGTTGAAGTAGGAGCGGTCGTAGAAGTTGCGATCCGACGGACCGGGCCAGGCGATCGGCTGGGGAACCTGGTGTACCGGGTATTCGTCAGTGGGGCCCAGCATTCTTTACACAACTCCTTCATCCGGTTCGTCGAGCAGTCGGCGTAACAAGCCCCCGTGGTAGAACATGGTCTCCACGTCGTCGGGTTTCTCGACCTCCCCGAAGTGCGCCCGTCGCGCACCGGTGCGCATGAACACCACGCACCAGATCACCGCGGAGTAGATGTAGAACCAGCGCAGGTCGCCGAGTTCGACGCCGGTGGTCTCACGATAAGTGTCGCGGACGTCCTGCTCGCGCAGGACCTCCGGCAATCCGGGCAGCCCCGCCAAACCGGCGAGTTCCTGGAACACCATGTGCGCGAAGATGATCCAGGCCACGTCCAACTCCCGCGGTCCGATGGTCGCCATCTCCCAGTCCAGCACCGCCACCGGCTCGAAGTCGCGGTAGAGCACGTTGCCGATCCGGGAGTCGCCCCAGACCAGCACGGACTCGCCGGTGGCGATCTCGGCCGGGAAGTTGTCCTCCAGCCAGTCCAGCGCCCGCTCCACGAGCGGTGAGCGGCCGATGTCGGGGACGGCGAACCGATACCAGTCACCGAGCCAGGCGAAGTGCCGGCGCAGCGGGGTGTCTCCCGGCGGATCGACGTCGATGAGGAAGGCGAACCGTTGTGCGGCATCGGGTATCGCGTGTAGCCGGGCCAGGACGTCGACGGTGGCGTCCTGCAGCCGACGCTGCCTGTCGGCGGGCGCGTCGGCGAACCAGTTGCCGCCGAAGGTGTAGGGCATCACATCGGGGGGCACCAGGCCTTCGACATGGTCCATCAGGAAGAACGGACTGCCCAGCAGTTCGCCGGTCGGCTCGATCCAGCGCACCCGTGGCACCGGGACGTCGGTCAGCTCGGCCACCTGTCGCAGGAGTTCGAATTGGTGGTCCATCCGGTAGGAGGCGAACACCGGTACGTCGGCCGCGGTAGGGGCGACCCGGGCCACCCACCTCTGCTGGACCGGGGTGCCGTCCTGGTCCCAGCGACCGGTCAGGATGATGGTCTCCGAGGACATACCGTTGGAGTCGATGCCGCTCTCGACCGTCACCTGCGGGGCGGTGCCACCGGGCATGACGGTCGACAACCACCGGCCGAGTACGGACGGCAGGGCGCTGGTGTCCCGGCCGGAGCGCTGGAGCCGGGAGACCTCGGTGTCGACGGTTGGTTTGTTGGTCACACTGTCCTCCGGGCCATTACGATACGCGCGGTAGCGATATGAGACCGGACTTTGCCGAAGCCCAGGGCGCGGTGGCGGGGAGGCCCCGCGACCCGCGGATCGACGCCGCCATCCTGCGCGCGACGGCGGAACTGCTGGTCGAAAGTGGTTACGGGAATCTGACTTTGGCGGCGGTCGCCGACCGTGCCGGAACGTCCAAGACGGCGCTGTATCGCCGGTGGTCGAGCAAAGTCGAACTGGTCCACGAGGCGGCCATTCCGGCGACCCCCTCCGCTCTGGTCGCCCCCGCGGGCGATATCGGCGCCGACGTCCGCGCGATGCTGGCCGCCGCGGGGGATGTCTTCAGCAGCCCGGTCACCCGGGCGGCGCTGCCGGGTTTGGTGGCCGACATGGCTGCCGACCCGGGGCTGCAGGACAAGGTGATGGCGCGACTGGCCGGACTCTTCGGTGCGGTGGGCGATCGGATCGCCGAGGCCGTCCGGCGGGGCGAGGTGCGCCGCGACGTCGATCCCGACCGGCTGATCGAGGTGATCGGCGGGGCAACGATGTTGCGGGTCCTGTTGCGGCCCGGGGAGGGGCTTGACGAGCACTGGCTGGATGAGATGACGGCGATTGTGGTCACCGGGGTGATGGCGGTGCCCCGTCCGCCGCGGGGCCGGCGGTGAGCCCGCGGCGCGCGCCGTCGGTACGCATCGCCGTCGCGCTCTACCTCGGCTACCTGGCCGTCTTTTTCGCCGTGTGGGCCGTCAACGGGGTTGACTACAGCCGTATCGGCGAGGATGCCGAGACCCTCAGGTTGTGGTACGCGCTGCCCACCCTGGCCGGGTGTGCCGTCCTGGTGGTCGCGGTCAGCCGGCTGGGTTGGTGGGGTGCGGCGCTCTTCGAGGAGTCGAGGTCCGGCCCCCGGTGGGTGTGGATCCTGCCGGTCGCGATGGGTCTGGTCATCCTCGACAACCTTCTCGGGGTTCGCCGCGACGGGCTTTCCGCCGCGCTGATCCTGTGGGCGGTGCTGGGGGCACTGGGCGTCGGATTCGGTGAGGAGATGGCCACCCGGGGCAGCATGATCGTCGGTCTGCGGAGCAGGTTCGGCGAGCCCATGGTGTGGCTGGTCAGCACCGTGTCGTTCTCGGCGCTGCACCTTCCCAACATGTTCTTCGGTCTCTCCGTGTCGGCGGTGCCCGCGCAACTGGTGCTGACCTTCATCATCGGCAGCGGTTTGTATGCGATCCGGCGGGTATCCGGCACCCTGATCTTGCCGATGATCCTGCATGGGCTCTGGGACAGTTCGCTGTTCCTCGGCGTCGCTACCGGATCCGCACCGTCAGCTTCCCTCTTCGCCGTCTACCCGCTCTCGGCGGTGTGCGTCCTCGGTGTGTTGATGGCCGACCGGAAGCGTCGCGGTGCCCGGTAGTCCTCGATAGTCCTCGACGGTGCCCACCGGTCGGACTACGCTTCGGGCGGGACGTCCCGACAGGTGAAAGGTGCGGCGTGGCAGCGATTCTGGATCGGGGTAGGGATGACCCGTGGAGGCTGACGACCGCCCCGGGGACATCGGAGTTCGCCATGTACGTCGATGACCTCGGCGGCAAACGGATCCTGGTGTGCACCGTCGGTTCGACGGTGCTGCACTACGACGCCCGGTGTGTCGAGGACCTGCACGCGATGCTGACGACGGCCGGGGACTGGGTGGAACTCGGGGGCGCCGACGAGGGGAAACCGGCCAAGGAGGGCAGCGTCGAGGCGTGGGCCCGGGCGGCCGACAACCCGGTGGGCGGCTGGTACGGGCTGAAGAAGGGTCTTCGCGGCCGTTTCGGGGTGTACGTCCCCCCACTCATGGAAGAACTGGGACTCTGCGAACTGGAGCACAACGCCAGGAACAACCGCATCCGTGCGCTTTGATCGCCGGGGTTCAGCCGCCGAAGAAGCGAACCGCGGTACCGGCCAGGTCGAGCAGGGGTTGCGGCACCGCGCCCAGGGCGATCGTCAACCCGGCCGCCACCCCGATCGCCGCGACGCTGAGCGAACTGGGCGGTAGCACCAGGGGAGGGTGTCGGGGGGCCTCGGTGAAGAACATCAGCACGATGACCCGCACGTAGAAGTAGGCGGCGATGGCGCTGGCGAGCACGCCGACGACGACCAGCGGCATGGCGCCGCCCTCGCCCGCGGCTTTGAACACCGCGAACTTGCCGACGAACCCGCTGGTGAGCGGAATTCCGGCGAGTGCCAGCAGGAACAGTGAGAACACCACTCCGGTCAACGGGTGGCGCCGGCCCAGGCCCGCCCAGCGGGCCAACTCGGTCTGCTCGCCGCCGTCGACGTCGCGGACGACACTGACCACCGCGAACGCGCCGACCGTGCTGAACCCGTAGGCAGCCAGGTAGAACAGCGTGCCGGAGATCCCCGCCGGGTTGTCGGCGATCACGCCGGTCAGGAGGAATCCGGTGTGCGCCACCGCCGAGTAGGCCAGCATCCGCTTGACGTCGCGCTGCGTCACCGCGGCGACGGTGCCCACGACCATGGTCAGGATCGCCACCGCCCACAACACCGGGCGCCAGTCGTCCTTCAGCGCCGGTACGGCGACGTAGAGCACCCGCATCAGGGCACCGAAAGCGGCGATCTTGGTCGCGGCCGCCATGAACGCCGCGATCGGGGTGGGTGCTCCCTGGTAGACGTCGGGCACCCAGGCATGGAAGGGCGCCGCGCCGACCTTGAACAACAACGCCGCGACCACCAGGGCGGTCCCGAGCAGCGCCAGCGACCGGTTTGCCGGTCCGACTGCCAGCGCCTCGGCGATTCCGGTCAGGCTCAGCGTTCCGGCGTAGCCATACAGCAGGGCCATGCCGTAGAGGAAGAAGGCGGAGGAGAACGCGCCCAGCAGAAAGTACTTCAGCGCCGACTCCTGGGACTGCAGTCGCCGGAACCGGGCCAGCCCGCACATCAGGTAGAGCGGTAGGGAGAGCACCTCCAGAGCGATGAACATGGTGAGCAGATCGCCGGCCGCCGGAAAGAGCATCATGCCGCCGATGGCGAACATGGTCAGCGGGAACACCTCGGTCTGGGCGATCCTCGCCTTGATCGCGACCTGTTCGGCGAGGCTGCCGGGTACCGCCGAGGCCTGCGGGGTGAAGGCGTCCAAACCCGAAGCGCCGGTGTCGAATCCGTCGCGGCGCTCGCCGATCAGCAATACGCAGACCACCGAGACCAACAGCACCGCGCCCTGCAGGAACAGTGCGGGTCGATCGACGGCGACCGCGCCCACCGCGGCGGTACGCCCTTCGCCGAGTCCCCGGTAGACCTCGGCCACGGCGCCGAAAGCCGCCACGAGCCCGCTCAGGGCCAGCGCCACCTGGGTCGGGTAGCGGGCGGCGCGGGGGACGAAGGCCTCCACGAGCACCCCGGCGACCGCCACGGCGAACACGATCAGCATGGGGGAGAGCAGGGCGTATTCGATGCTGGGAGTGGTCATCGGGTGCCTCCGGCGGTCAGTGCGGGCACCGGGTCGGACTGGTGGATCGAGGACAGGGTGTGATCCACCGCCGGATTGATGACGTCCAGAGCCACCTTGGGGTACATACCCAACACCACGAGCATTGCGATCAGGGGCGCCACCACCGCCAGTTCGCGCGGCCGCAGATCGCTCAGGTGCTCATTGCCGTCGGTCACCGGTCCGGTCATCATCCGCTGATACATCCACAGCACGTAGACCGCCGAGAGCACCAACGCCAACGAGGCGATCACGGCGAACACCGGGTAGCGGGTGAATGTGCCCACCAGAACCAGGAATTCGCTGATGAACGGCGCCAGGCCGGGCAGTGACAGGGTGGCCAGTCCGGCGACCAGGAAGGTGCCGGCCAGAATCGGGGCGACCTTCTGGACCCCGCCGTAGGCGGCGATGGCGCGGGTGCCGCGGCGGCTGACCAGGAATCCGGCGATCAGGAACAGCGCCGCGGTGGCGATGCCGTGGTTGACCATGTACAGCGCGGACCCGGACTGGCCCTGGCTGGTCATCACGAAGATGCCCAGGATGATGAAGCCGAAGTGGCTGATCGAGGTGTAGGAGATGAGCCGCATCACGTCGGTCTGTCCGATCGCCAGGATCGCGCCGTAGATGATGCCGATCACCGCCAGCGTGATGACCAGGGGGGCGAACAGCTTCGCCGAGTCCGGGAACAGCGGCAGGCAGTAGCGCAGCATGCCGAAGGTGCCGACCTTGTCCATCACCGCCATCATCAGCACCGCCGAGGCGGGGGTGGCCTCGACCGCGGCGTCGGGCAGCCAACGATGCAGCGGCCACAGCGGGGCTTTGACGGCGAAGGCGAACAAGAACCCGCCGAAGACCATATGCGCCGCGACCGGCGCCATCACGAACTCGCCGGTCGAGACGGCGTCGGCGATGGCGCGAAAGTCGAAGGTGCCGCCGGTGAAGGCGTCGCTGCCGGCGGTCGCCACGTACAGTCCGACCAGCGCGGCCAGCATCACCAGCCCACCGAAGAGGTTGTACAACAGGAACTTCACCGCGGCGGCGGGAGCCGCGGAGCCGGACTCGGTGCGGGCTGCGCCGCCGAAGCCGCCGATGAGGAAGTACATCGGGATGAGCATCGCTTCGAAGAAGACGTAGAACAGCAGGATGTCCAGTGCCACCAGCGACATCAGCACCATCGACTGCACGGCCAGCATCAGCGCGATATAGCCGTGCGTTGCACGCACCGGCATCCGCGGGCGGTCGTCGGCGTCGTTCCAGCCGGCGATCAGCAGCAGTGGCATGAGGACGGCGGCGAGGACCACGAGCGCCAGCGCGATACCGTCCACGCCGAGGATGTAGCCGGTGCCGAACGAGGCGATCCAGGGCCGGTTCTCGACGAACTGATAGCGCTCGCCGGCCGGGTCGAAGTTCGCGGCCAGGGCCACCGACAGTGCCAGCACCGCCAACGACACCACCAGACCGGCGACTTTGGCCGCTGTGCGCATCGTGGCGGGCAGGGCCGCGATCATCACCGCGCCGAGCAACGGCAGTGCCCACAGCACGCTCAGCCAGGGAAAGCCCGTCACGGTGTCACCTCCACATCGCCGTGATCAGGATTGCCCCGGCCAGCAGGCCCGCCCCGGCGAGCATCGAGAGCGCATAGCTGCGGGCGAACCCGGTCTGCAGGGCGCGCATACCGTCGGAGGCCCGGCTGACCGCCGAGGCCAGCGCTCCCGCGCCGCCCTCGATGGCGACGTCGTCGACCGCGACCATCGCCCGCGTCAGCCGCTGTCCGCCGCGCATGAAGACCACCTCGTTGACGGCGTCCCCGTAGAGATCCCGCCGGGCTGCCACGGTCAGCCCCGAGACGTCCGCCGGTGCGGTCTGCGGCACCGGACGGGTGGCGTATTGGCGGTAGGCGATCGCCACACCCACTGCGACGGCACTCAGCGCGGCCGCGGTGATCATCCACGCCGGGACGACGTGGTGGACCTCGTGGCCGCCGACCACCGGCTCCAGCCAGCGTGCCAAGGTGTGGCCGATGGTCAGCAGCGCGCCGGCACCGACCGAGCCGATGGCCAGCACGATCATCGGCGCGGTCATCACCGGCGGGGATTCGTGCGGGTATTTGTCGGCGATTTTCGCCGTCCAGCGGGCGGTGCCGAAGAAGGTCAGCAGCATCACCCTCGTCATGTAGAAGGCGGTGATCGCCGCTCCGAGCAGGGTGGCCCCACCGAGCAGCACACCCGTGAGTCCGCCGGCGTTGAACGCGGCTTCGATGATGGCGTCCTTGGAGACG
>SXGT01201338.1_pt1 | contig 11821 bp, 5 predicted proteins | sample 3176221 | NCBI WGS metagenome assembly SXGT01 (sample SAMN11356862, study PRJNA531348) | freshwater metagenome | isolation source: freshwater sample F1-120 | place: China: Fuxian Lake, Yuxi | collected 2017-12-25
ATTACACAGGCAGCGTTTCTTTGATGCGTAACCGTGATGCAGGAAAGATCTACGCTGCTGAATTCTGCCATTATGGTACGAAGAAGGCGACTGACGCTGCTGCCAATCGTAGTAGTTCCAACCCACGTTTTGAAGAGTTTGAAGAAAGCTGCAAAGTACCAGATTGGACACGCGTAGGTTTTGGCTATACTTATTCAGGATACAAAAACCTGAGTTTATCTGTGAATATTGCCAACATTTTCGACTCCAAGGCACCTTACGATCCAGCATACACGACTGCCGGCTACAACACTGGCATGCATAACAACTATGGACGTTACTTCACTTTAAGTGCGAAGTATAAGTTCAACTAAAGTTGACCTAACAGGGGCATTGAGAATCGTTCATTGCCCCAATTAGTGATTTTCAGCGCCCCGTACCGCGGGGCGCTTTTTACATCTGAATGACATCCCCACCTTTTGTAAGATTTTTTGTGAGACGCCTATGAAAACCACTATTTGGACTGGACTAATCCTTACCGGATTGCTGATGCTCAGCCCTGCAGCAAGCTCTCAAACATCAGCACCGCCAGTCGAACATTTTTTTCAATTAAGCAGCTTTGGGGGAGCAAGAATATCCCCAGACGGCAAGAGTGTTGCCATGCTTATGCAAGCACCAAATAAGCGCTTTGTTTTGGCGATGATGGATACCACAACCAACAAATTGGAGGCTATCGCCCGCTATAGCAATGTCGACATTACCAGCGTACAGTGGATCAATAGCCAACGATTACTCTATACCATGGGAGATCGGCAGTTGGCCGATGGCGAACAACGCATGGGTCCGGGCTTGATCGCGATCGATAAAGATGGCAAAAACGAACGCGAAATCATCGAACGTGCGCCAACCCCAGATAAGCCAAAGTTTCGCGTGCTAAGTAACCGGCACAGCCTTCATAGCATTGCGGGAAGCAATTATCCGAATGACATTTATGTTATTTCACGTAGTGGAACACGGAAAAAACCTTCTGCCACTCTAACTCGAGTGAATACGCTCGATGGCATTGCGACCGGCATCACCGCGCCCAACGATGTCAGTGGTTTTTTAACGGATATGGACGGCGAATTACGGGTCGTGACGCAATGGAACGAAGGTCGCGCCTCAATTTTATACAAGGATACAAAAACCAATGAATGGCGTACCTTAATTGAATATGACAGCGTGAAAGACGATGCATTTTCTCCGTTTGCAGTTGGCTCCGACAATACACTCTTTGTCACCTCGAACAATGGTAATGACACCAAGTCGCTCTACCAATTTGATCTCGAGAAGAATCAATTGAATCCAGAACCCATGGTGACCCTAGAGGGATTTGATTTCAATGGCGAGGTCGTTTTCAATAAGCGCCAAAAGAGAATTCTTGGCATCACTTATGAGACCGACGCCTATGCGAGCATGTGGTTCGATGAGGAGGCGAAAAAAATTCAGGATGCCGTTGACACCTTGCTACCAAACAGCTTGAATCGTATTTCTCTGCCCCAAGAAAATAGCGAATTTGTGTTGATCGGCTCATCGTCAGACACGCAACCCGGCATGCAGTTACTCTATAACAAAACCACCAAAAAGCTTTCCGCTTTGGGCCAATATCACCCTCAAATTGAAGAAAAGCAGATGTCGAGAAAATCCTTCATTCGCATCAAAGCGCGTGACGGTTTGGAGATCCCAACCTATCTGACGTTGCCTCGCAACTCGACAGGAAAAAAACTGCCACTGATCGTGATGGTACACGGGGGGCCTTACGTGCGCGGCGGACATTGGAACTGGAATCGTGAAACGCAATTTTTAGCTTCGCGCGGCTACGCCGTCATCGAACCAGACTTTCGTGGTAGCGAAGGCTATGGCAAAAAATTGTTCAAAGCTGGGTGGAAGCAATGGGGCTTGAAAATGCAAGACGATCTTGACGATGTTAGACAATGGGCGATCGATCAGTCCTATGCTGACGCGGATCGAGTTTGTATCGCAGGTGCCAGTTATGGTGGCTATGCGACACTCATGGGCTTAATCAGAAACCCAGAGCTCTATCGCTGCGGAATCAGTTGGGTAGGCGTATCAGATATCAATTTACTCTACGACGTCGCTTGGAGTGATAATTCAGAACAGGCGCAGAAGTACGGAATGCCCGTCATGATTGGAGACCAAGTCGCTGATGCCGCCCAATTGAAAGCGACCTCTCCCTTAGAACAAGCTCATCGTCTAAAAAGCCCACTTATCCTCGCTTACGGCGCGGCAGATGTCCGCGTACCGTTGATACATGGAACTAAATTCTATGACGCGATCAAAGGCCACAATAAGCAAGTGGAATGGATCGTATATAAAGACGAGGCACATGGCTGGCGACGCCTTGATAACAACGTGGACTTTTGGACCCGTGTTGAGAAATTTCTTGATGCGCACATTGGGAATAGCAGTACGCCTAAGTAGCTTATATTCCCCGCAAAATTAAGACAAAAACGGCGCTCAATGAACATCTTCTTGAGCGCCGTTTGACATCAAGTCCAACTCATTTCATCACACAAACAAAACCTGATCAGCAGGAATCCCAATCAAGCTCAATGCGGCGCTGATGTCGGTCGCTGTGACCAGCTTGGCGACTGCCATGCCATTGGTGATTGATGCTTCTGGGGTGAGGTAGTTGAGTCCCCATTCGACGGCGAAAGTGTTGGCGACCTTGATTTTGTTGTCGAGTAAATCTGCGACCCAGCCCCAGGTGGCATCGCCTTTGTAGTTATGGGCTGTGCCTAAGATAGTTCTGGCGAGGCTGCCTGGTGTTTGTGTTTTATTGTTTAATTGCGAGCTCCAATAATTCAAGCCTTCCGTGTCGGCGCCGTCTTTGCGTCCTAATGCGTTGCGATACAATAAATTCACGAAGTCTTCTGAAGACATAGTGGCACTGTAGCCAGTCTGCGCTCCGTAAAAAATGGCGCCTTGATAAAATGATTCGCTAATACTATTAATGGTAGTGCCCGCTTTGAATTGATTGATCCAATAGTTCAAGCCATCGGCATCGGGAATGCGGTTGAAGAAGGCGACATACAACTCTTCCAGTGTAGCGAGGCTGGCTTTGTCTATCGTGGTGGCATTGCTGTGGACGGACAAATTCACGGTGTAATCCTGAAACTGTAAATTCTCTACATTGCGTAGCGCCCAGTTGGGTGCGTTTGGGTCTCCTAACAAAAAGGAACCAGAGCTCAGCTTGGCGACAGTAAAGTTTTTTTGTCCGAATAAATTGGAATTGAACTTCAACACATCGTTGCCATCGCCGCCATCGAGGTACACCAAGGCGGTGTTAAAGTCGCGCAGTTCGATCAGATTGTTGGCGCTTCCGAATTGCAAAACGCGATTTTGATCACTGCTATTTAAGAGATAGTTCAAATCGGTGATTTGTTTAATGGGCTGGGTGATGACGACGGTCTCGGTCTGCTGTGTGGCAAAAATATTCTTACGAATAATACCGCTGTTGTCTAAGGTGGTGACGCTCAGCCCAGCGCCTATTGCGTAGGCTGCGTTGGCGTAAGCGTCAAAACTGGCGGCACCATTACTGCTCAAACTCTGCCCGTTATATTTCCACGCGTAAGAAAACAAACTGTTATTTGGCGTTACTGGCGAATATAAACCGGGAATGCGGCTGCTCACCGATAAATAATCCCCCACGTCCTCGTAGAATTTATGCGCAAATGCCTCCTTTTCTGGCGCATTAAACGGCACGCCTAGAGCCAACATTTTTGAATTTTTTGTGGCGCGCCAAACGCCCGTTGCGCGGTAATAGCCGCCTTCAAAAGTGCCAATGGTGCCAAGCTCGCCATCGTTATAGCCCATCCAGTCGCTCCATGGTATGCGGCTTAAAGAGTCCGTTACATGAGGACTGTTTTTGAACGATAGGGATGTCAGTGGAAAGCTCTTTGCCACTTCTGCATCGACGTATTCATCTTGCAGATCGGCATAACTATGTCCGATTTCATGCAAGGCCAACTCAGATGCAGCGCTGCTGCCGGCAGAGGCCCAGGCAATCGAGCCGCCAGCGCCGCCATATAAAGGTGTGTTCACCAAAACAATGGTGAGTTCGTGCGCATTGCTGGCTAAGGCTTGCGCCACAGCTTGCTCTACCCGCGCAGTATCGCCATAGAGCAAACGCCCATCACTGCCATGTTGAGTCGCATTAAAATAAGTATCGACACTGATATTATTATTCGGCTGATCTGTGCCCGATTGATTAGATGCGAAGAACAACGCTGTCGCATTAAAGAAACCCTGATAGTTAGAGAACGGCGCATTTAAGCGAGCGTTTTGCGTGCCCAAAAAATTATCTAGAAAGGTCTTAGCATCGGCCAAAAATTTGTCGCGTTCGGCTTGCGTATAACCTTCTGCCACGATCACAATATCAACACGATGCGCACTGTCGCCTGTGTTTAAGAGAGGAATAATATCTGCCATAAGCCTATTCAAAATGAGAGTGAAAAATATTAAGTAAAAATACTACGCGATAATTTGCCCCTTCAACCAATTCACGCAAAAATATTTCTAAGCCGGTCAATTATAGGACTTACGCGAAATTGCGCTGGCTAGGGTGTAGCGGGGAATTCAGGCAACACGTTGCCTGCCCGTGAAACAATATAGTCTTGCAAGACTATATGCGCCCTGCAAGGGCGGAGCCGAAGACAGTACATTTGTACGGCGAGCCGAACGCAACAACGCCAGCGTCTGTTTTGCGTAAGTCCTAAATTAGCTATTCAAGAACAAGCCGTGTAAACTACGCGCTTACCTTCGCACACTAGGGCAGTCCCATGAAATTTGAACATCTGGTCGAGATCAACGATCTGACCAATCCCTTAATTGACGTCATCACACGTGAGCAACTCTGGCGCGGTTTGGTGATGCGTGCTGAATCTCCCAAGATCTTTATGCCGTATATGGATCAATGCGTCATCACACCGATTGATGCGTTTTCTATGTCACGGGTTTTACATTTTGGTGAATTCGTGGTCGAAGATATCGTCACTTTGACACCTATGAAATGCGTGCGTTGCGACATTAAAGCGCAAGGCGACATCGCCCCCTCATCTTTGCGCATGCAAATCGAAGAACCAAATCCAGAACATTTATTCGTCCGCTTCACTTACGAAATGCAAGGCCGCGACGTCGACGATGCCGAAAGCGACATGGTTGAGAAATATCGATACTCCGCCTACGAAGAAGCCGACATCGATACCATACGCATCATTCGCGAACTCGCAGAAGCCGGCCGTCTCGACGTCCAGCCCTCCTAAACAATTTAATTTCCACACAAGGAAACACCATGACCACACCCGCTCCCTTCCTAGCTAAAAAACTCAAGCGCAAACAGTTCGCCAGCACTGGCGATGCGCATATTCAAGGCGATCTCTTGATCGCCAATCAAGTCATCATCGGCGGCGATCTTTTAGTCGATGGCAATCTGGAAGCGGAAGAAGTTTTTTGTCTGGGCAAGTTGACTGTCACCGGCGACTTGCGGGTGCAGTCGCTGTATGTAGGCCAAGCCCTAGATTGCGCGGGTGACGTTGATGTGGAATTCATGATCAAGACGGGCTGCAATGCGGAATGGATGGCGCGTTTGCTGGAACTCGATCAGGGCAAGGTCGCCAAAGATGGCGGTTCGTATATCGACAAACTGGTACACCCCGCGATTCTAAAACGCGATGCGCATCACGAAACTTTCGGCGGCTATGGCGATATTCAAGTGCTAGGCTATCTCGCCTGCGACGTGCTTGATTGCCACGGCAATGTGCAGCTCGACGATGTGTTGGACGTCGGCGAAGTGCAATATGTGGGTGGCCATTTAAGCGCCATCGCGATTGCAGCCGACGGCGATATCAATGTCAAAGGCGAGCTCTTTAGCGAAACCGACATCGCCGTCAACGGTGGCATCTATGCGGGTGAAATCATTTGTCAAGGCAACTTGAATGTAGGCTCACTGCACAGTCACGGCGATGTCAGCGCTTGGGGCAGCATACGCGCTGTCGGTCAAATCACTAGCTTGAATGGCGAGATTCACAGCGGTCGCTGGATTGCGACTAAGGGTACGGTGTATGCAGCCAAATACATCAAGGCGGGCGAAGCACTGGTCGCAGAGAAAGGCATCACTTGCGGAGCCGACTACGGCATCCTCGCCGCTACCACCATGAAGCGTTCGCTGTGGGAAGAACGCGGTTATGTGTCCGCACCCAGCAAACCCAAGTTACTGTTATCGGGCAAATTTGTGGAGAACAAAAAGCTCAAAAACATCGATGCGCTGGAAAAGAAGCGCGACTGGGAACTCGATTGGGAAGTGCCACGTCGTTTGCAGCGTGAGATGGTCGGTTAAGTCCTATACCACTTTGATATATCTAAGCTCGCAAAACAAAAAAATACGTTGCAAATGCGACGTATTTTTTCTCCTAGAGCAAACACTCTAATTTTGGCATTATCGCCCTCAAGACGATACGAATTCGCCTAGGAAAATCCGTAAATTTGCACGGAAATTTCGCTGAGCTCTCGGCTCATTTTCGTCATCACCCCGTCACATCATCATGTGAATCTTCCATCGTTTGGTACGCAGTAGGGCTTACCATACCACTTGCGCAAAATAGTCGGGGCAAACCCTGACTATTTTGCGTCTCTATAAACACAAAAATTTTGTCCAATGGCTTATCCAGCCATATGGCACATTAGGGGGAAACACAATGAAAGCTTTTGCATCAAAAAAATTCGCCTCGCGCATACTGCGTCTGGGCATAGTCAGTTCTTTGAGCATGATGCTCGCTGTCAGCAGCTACGCATCAATTTCGGATCACCATGAATTTGAAGCCAGCGTACACGTGCCGTTTCGCGCAGCGGCCAATGCACGTGTTGGCGACGAATCACGCCACTTCACGCTCGATTTTAGTTTTCCGCAGAATCAACGGGCACACACCGTCGCCTGGCGTTTGGAATTGTTAGCGCCAAATGGGCAGGTGTTGACGCAATGGTCAGGCTTAGAGGCATTGGGCAGCAAACCCATCTCTAAAAAAGTATTCTGGGCGGGGCGTAACAACACTGCCATGAGCAGCATGCCCGATGGCATTTATCAGGTGCGCTTATTGGCGGCCGCAGTGGAAAGTCATTCGCAGCAAATACGCGCTCTCAGCAATAACAAACCGGATCATCTCATCAAACAGATTTTCATCCACAACAAAGACGAGCTGATACAACAAAGCTGGCCGCTACAAGTTGGCACATCCAGCAAGATGAGCATGCCCGATTTTCGGGCGCTAGCGACCGCGTCAACATCGCGCAAATTGGCGGGTCCGCCACCAAGCGCTACAAACGCCATGGCACCGGCAGTGCCAGCCTCGTCTTTGCCCTACACCATTTATTTCGGCAATTTACATTGCCAGACCAACCACAGTGATGGCGGTGGCGCAATCGGTAGTTGCACTGGCTCGCAAAGCCCGCAATCGGCAGCCTACGGTCCCACTGACGCTTACCAATACGCGCTTAATCGCGGCTTAGATTTTTTGCTGACTTCCGAGCACAACCACATGTACGATGGCTCTGATGGCACTAACACTTCAGCCAATCCTGCGACTGCAAAAAACTTATATCAATCAGGCCTCACTGCCGCATCAAATTTCAATGCAAGCCATCCAAATTTCCTCGGCATTTATGGCATGGAATGGGGTGTGATCAGCAATGGCGGTCATCTGAATATTTTCAATGCCAACGAATTGCTGGGCTGGGAATATAACAGCAGCAATCAACTGCTGGCCGACACACTTACCGCCAAAGGTGATTATGCCGCGCTGTATACCCTGATGCGCCAACGCGGATGGATAGGGCAATTCAATCATCCCTCCAGCAGCGGGCAATTTCAAATTAATGGCGTGCCATTGGCTTATTCCTCTGATGGTGATCAGGCGATGGTCGCCTGCGAAGTGCTCAATACTTCGGCATTTTCGACTAATACTACCGAGAGCGAAACCGGACGCAGCACCTATGAAGCCGCGTGTAACAAGGCCTTGGAAGCCGGTTTTCACATCGCATTCACGACCAACCAAGACAACCATTGTGCCAACTGGGGAGCCTCGTTCACCAATCGCACTGGCGTTTTGTTACCGAATGGCGCAGCACTCAATTCAGCTAACTTCATTGCAGCCTTAAAAGCACGCCGTATATTTGCCACCATGGATAAGAGCTCGCAATTAATTCTGACGGCAAATGGACACGTGATGGGCGAACGCTTCAGTAACACGGGCAACTTAACACTACAAACCAACTTCGCCAGTAGCAGTGGGCGCAATGTTGCCAGCATCGCGATTTATGAAGGCGTACCGGGTCGCAATGGCACCGTCACACAACTGTCTAACACAGCAGTCACGACCATCACACCCAGTGTAGGCGAACACTTTTACTACGCAAAAATCACTCAGGACGATGGTAATTTATTGTGGTCAGCGCCAATCTGGGTCACCCAGATGAGCGGCACGGGCGACACCACTGCGCCGACTGTCAGCGCCAGCGAAACTGGCAGCAGCGGCATGATCAGTTTATCGGCAAGCGCGAGCGATAATGTCGGTGTCACTAAAGTTGAATTCCTTATCGATGGTGCTGCGGTGGGTAGCGTGACCAACGCACCGTATACCCTCAGCGTCAACTCAGCTAATTTAAGCAATGGCAGCCATAGTCTGGTCGCCAAGGCCAGTGATGCGGCTGGCAATGTGGGCACCTCTGCCAGCGTCAGTTTTAGCGTGAACAACACCACCGCCGACACCACGCCACCCACAGCCAGCGCCAGTGTCACAGGCAGCAGCGGCACCATCAGTTTGAATGCGACAGCCAGTGACAATGTCGGCGTCAGCAAAGTAGAGTTCTTCGTTGATGGCGTCTTGAAAGGCAGCGACACAACAACGCCTTATGCATTGAGCTTAAACTCCACCAGCTTAAGCAATGGTAGTCATAGCCTGGTCGCCAAAGCTTATGATGCTGCGAACAATATCGGCACTTCCAGCGCCGTCAGCTTCTCTGTCAATAACCAGACCTCAACGCAATTGATCACCAATGGTGGTTTCGAAAGCGCGGGTGCCAATTGGACCGCGACTAGCGGCGTGATCAGTAACGATAGTTCGTATCCCGCACGCGCCGGCAGCTACAAGGCATGGCTCAACGGCTATGGCAGCACCCATACCGATACCCTGTATCAACAAGTCAGTCTGCCAGCCACCGCCAGCACCGCTACCCTGAGTTTTTGGTTAAGAGTCGCTTCTGACGAAACCACCACCACCCAAGCCTACGACACGCTGCAAATACAGATACGCAATAGCAGCGGCACCGTCTTGAGCACTTTGGCAACCTATTCCAATCTCAACAAGGGCAGCACTTACCTTAGTAAGAGCTTCGACGTTAGCGCCTACAAGGGGCAAACTATACGCATCTATTTCTTGGGCAAAGAAGGTTCGGTCACCGCCACTTCGTTCTTGATTGATGATGTGAGTTTGATTGTGCAGTAAGTTTGACTCCGTCCTGCAAAGGCTTCTTTGTAGGACGGGTTGTTGTTCAACAAAGTGTCACCCCTCAGATCGCACATCCCCACGCAAGCCAGCTATACTAGCGACCCTAAGCGATCGTGCTGACCCATGTTCGATCGCAATCTGAGGAGATCACTTTGATGAAAAAATTATTGTTTCCCGCATTATTTCTGGTGGCTGGCACGCCTGCCCTTGCTGACGAAGGCCAATGGCAGCCCTATCAATTGCCGCAACTGAAAGCTGAATTAAAAAAAGTCGGTATCACCATTCCCGCCGAAAAGCTCGCCGATTTGTCCAAACATCCCATGAGCGCCATCGTTTCCACCGGTGGCTGTTCTGCATCTTTTGTTTCGCCGGATGGCCTCATTGTCACCAACCACCATTGCGCCTACGACGCCATACAGCGCAACTCCAGCGCCAAGAAAAATTACATCGTCGATGGCTTCTTAGCCAAAACCCGCGCGGAAGAATTGCCCGCTGGTGCCAGCGCCCGCGTGTATATCACCGATAAAGTCGATAACGTCAGCAAAGAAGTCGGCGCAGGTGTCAGTGCCGCCATGAGCGGACGCGAGCGCCGTGAACGCATACAAAGCAACATCAAAAAAATCATTGCCGATTGCGAGCAAGACAAAGCTTACCGCTGCTCCGTACCCAGCTTTCATCGCGGTTTGGAATACTATCGCATCCGTCAAATGATGATACGTGATGTGCGCTTGGTATATGCGCCTGCCGACATGATAGGTAACTATGGCGGTGACATCGATAATTTCGAATGGCCGCGCCACACTGGCGATTTCTCTTTCATCCGCGCTTATGTCGGCAAAGATGGTCGCCCGGCTGACCCTTCACCAGACAACGTGCCATATCGTTCTAAAGACTTTTTAGTGGTATCGGCAGAAGGCTTAAAAAATGGCGATCCGATTTTGTTAGCAGGTTATCCCGGCCGCACCAGCCGTTATAAATTGCCTGCCGAAATTCGCTTTGCCCGCGACACCGATTACCCTGTGCGCGCCGCTGAAATGCTGGCCGACATCGCTACGATCGAAGCTGCCGCCAAAGGCAATCCTGATGACGAAGTGCGCTATGCCAGCGTGGTCAAGAGCATCAATAATCGCCTGAAGAAAACTCAGGGCTTGATCGCTGGTTTCGCCCGTAAAGACATCGCCGCCATCAAGGATCAGCACGACGCCCAGTTCCGTCTCTGGCTCTCCGGCAAAGACGCCAAACAAGCACAGACACTGCTGAGTCAACTTGATACTGTGATCGCGCAAGACATGGCTTTGTCGCAGGAAGAATTTGCCTACAGCGTCGCCACCAATAGTGATTTATTTTCTAGCGCGCGCACTTTATATCGCCTTGCCCTCGAAAAGGAAAAGCCGAATGCCCAACGTGAAGGCGGCTATCAGGAACGCGATCTCGCTTTCATCAAAGGCCGCTTAACCCGTCTGGAACAATCCTTCGTCGCCAAAGTTGATCAGGCGCGTTTGACCGAAGGCTTGGCGCGTTACGCCAAATTGCCAGCGCATCCTGCCGGACTCGATGCCTTGCTGCCCAAGGCAGACGCGATTGCTGCCATGTTTAGCAAAACCCAATTGCACAACACCACGCAACGCTTAGCATGGATGGAAAAAGATCGCGCTGCGTTTGCCCAATCAGACGATGCCTTCATCCAGTGGGCAGTGCAATTGCATGATGTAGGCATGTCCCTAGAAAACCGTCGCAAAGAAATCGATGGCAACCTCGATTTCATCATTCCGCAATACATGCAAGCAGTCATCGATTGGAAAAAATCGCAGGGCAAACCTGTCTATCCCGATGCTAACAGCACCTTGCGCGTCACCTTCGGCAATGTCGGTGCTTACTCGCCGCGCAACGGCGTCACTAAAGGCCCATTCACCACGGTCGAAGGCATCGTTGAAAAGCACACAGGCCTAGATCCTTTCATCGCGCCAGCGCCTTTGCTGCAAGCGATCAAGGAGCAGCGCTTCGGTGTCTTCAAAGACAAAACCTTAGGCAGCGTCCCGGTTGATTTCTTATCGAGCGCCGACACCACAGGCGGCAATTCTGGTTCCGCCGTGATGAATAAACGCGGCGAACTCATCGGTCTCAACTTTGACTCCACTTACGAGTCGATTACTAAAGACTGGTATTTCGATCCCGCCATCACCCGCGCCATCCATGTCGATATTCGTTACATGCTATGGGTCATGAAAGAAGTTGATCGTGCCGATAATGTGTTGAAGGAAATGACCATCAAGTATCCGAAG
>SXGT01513359.1_pt1 | contig 11821 bp, 10 predicted proteins | sample 3176221 | NCBI WGS metagenome assembly SXGT01 (sample SAMN11356862, study PRJNA531348) | freshwater metagenome | isolation source: freshwater sample F1-120 | place: China: Fuxian Lake, Yuxi | collected 2017-12-25
GAGCAGGTGCTCGGGAATGGCGCTGCAATTGAGCGACACGAACGGCCCATTTGCGCGGGGGCTTGGGCGGTGCAGCTGCTGCGCCATCACGTCTTTGCCCGTTCCGCTTTCGCCGCACAGCAGGACCGCCGCGTCCGACGGCGCCACTCGCTCGACCAAGCGCAACGCAGCTTGCATGGCCGGGTCGCGACAGACCAGCTCGGGCGACGGTGCCTGGCGGGCGACCTGCGAGCGCAACTGGCGGTTTTCGCGCAGCAGGCCGCGGTGCTGCAGTGCGCGCTCAATCACCAGCGCCAGTTCGTCGGGGTCGAAAGGCTTGGACAAGTAGTCGAAAGCGCCGCGCTTCATCGCCTGCACCGCGGTCTCGACCGTACCAAACGCGGTCATCAGCACGATCGGCACCTCGGGGTCAATCGCGTGCAGGCGCTCTAAACCTTCCAGGCCGTCGACGTCGGGCATGCGCAGGTCGGTCACGATGACGTCGACACGGTGGCCGTGCAGATAGCCCTCGGCGGCGACCACCCCGGGCGCAAGCGCTGGCTGGTAGCGCGACAGGTCCAGCGTGCGGGCGAACAGTTCGCGCGCAGCCGTCTGGTCGTCGATGAACAGGATGGTAGGCCGGGTCATGGCGGCACCTGTAGCCCGTGCGGGGCGTTGGCGCGGGGCGGCACCAGCGGCAGACGCAAGGACACGCAAGCGCCCCCGCCCGGGTGGTTGCGCACACGGATGCTGCCGCCGTGTCCGGCGATGATTTGGTGGGCAATTGCCAGGCCCAGGCCGGTGCCCATGGGCTTGGTCGAAAAGAACGGGTCGCACACCCGATCCAGGTGTTCACTGGCGATGCCAATGCCGCTGTCGGTGCAGTCCACGGCAGCAAAGCCGCGGCCGGCAGGGCGTACCCGCAGGGCCAGCACGCGGCGGGGTAGTTCGGCCATGGCATCTGCGGCGTTGAGCACGAGGTTGACCAGCACTTGCACCAATTGCTGGCCATCGCATTCCACTTGAGTCTCGCCCAGGTCGTTGATGACCCGCGCCTCGGCGGCAACCTGTCGCAGTCTCCAGGCACAGATCGCCAGCGCCTCGTCGCATAGTGCCGCCAACGATTCCGGGCGGTTGGACAGTCGCCGCGGCCGCGCAAACTGCAAGAAGCGGTCAATGAGCGCAATGGCGCGCCTGCTCTCGCCGCGCAAGGTGGCGGCGTCGCTGTGGCGCGGGTCATCGTCCGCTGTCTGACGCACCAGCAGCGCTGCGAAGCCGTCGATGGCGTGCATGGCGTTGCCGAATTCGTGGGCGATGCCGGCCGCCAGCGTCCCCAACGACACCAGGCGATCCTGTTGCCGTAGGCGTGCGGCTTGCCAGCGATCGGCCGTGGCGTCGTGCAAAACCAGCACGGCGCCGCTCAGCTGCCCGGCCGCCTCAACGGGTGCAATGTGGATTTGCAGGTGCCGCACCAGGCCACCTTCGCCGCCGGGATGGGCGTGGCCGTGCGGCGGTGTCTCACTTGGCAAGTCCACGGTCAGCGCCTGTGCGGGCTCACCGGCGAGCACTGCCGCGACCGCGCGATGCAGGCCCTCGGCTTGCGGCAACAACTCTGCCAACGGCCGCCCAGGGCAGGGGCGCCCAAGACCCGTCAGGTGGCGCAGGGCCGCGGGGTTGACCTCAAGCACGCCTTGAGCCAGGTCCACTGCCACCACACCCTCGGCAAGTGCCGTGACCACCGCCACCAATTGCGCCATGCGATCGCGCAGTTGAGCGGTTGTGGCGTCCACGCGTTCCTGCAAACGCAGATTGTGGGCTTGCAGTTGGCCCAGCAGGTCGGCATTGCGCGCCCGCTGCGCCTGCACCTCTGCGACGAGGCGGGCAAACGCGTTGTGCAGCGTGGCGACCTCGTCCCCGGGTGGACGCTGTCGCAGTTCTGGCACCTGCAGTTCGCCTTGGCCGAGACGTTGCGCAGCGCGGGTCAGCCGCTGCAACGGACGGGTGATGCGGTGAACGTAGAGCGTACCCAGCCCCGCACCGAGCGTCAGCCACACCAGCGCCATGGTCAGCGCGGCGCCGATGAGGCGAGTCGATTTTTGGGCAATTTCCATGGATTTCCACGTCAGAGATACGTGGCCGACCACTTGCCCATCGCGGACAATCGGCGCCTGCGCTGCGTACAAGATGGCTCCGCCTGCCAGCCCGAGCAGGCCCGGCCCTCGCCGCGGACGGTCAAACACACCCAATGGCAATGCACGGGCAGCGGCAGGCGGCGCAGGGCCGTGTCGCAGCAGGACCTTGCCCGTGGCGTCGAGCACCTCGACCGCCTGCACGGCGATGACCTTGCCGACGCGCGCCACCATGGTCGCCAATTGCGACCGGTCGGGTGTCCGTAGCAAGTCCACGCAACCGGCTGCGATGCCCTGGGCCTGGATGACGCCTTGGGCCGCGATGCGGTGGTCGAGATCGGTCACGGCACTGGACAGCCATACCACGGTCTGAGCCGCCAGAATGAACGACACAATCGCGCTCACCAGCACCAGCAGCTTGCCGCGCAGTCCGAGCATGGGCAGGATCGGTCGCCAACGGATCATGGTGGACTCCGACGGCGACACAGTGACGGCTGGGCAGCACATGTGCCGGTGGGTGGAATGCCTGGGTGGCAGATCGCGCACGCTGTGGCGGCGGCCTGCCAGCCGTGCGGGCGATGGCAGGCGGTGCAGGCGACGCCGACTCCTTTGCCCGCGGGTCGGTCATCGCCGTGGCAGCTGGTGCACGCGACGACGCGGCCGCCGTTCTTGGCGTGAGGTCGGTGGCAAACCGCGCACGCAAACTGGGGGGTGTGGGCGTCGGCCGCGATCTCGGCGGTTCGCACGCCGCGGGCCTGGTGGCAGTCCAGGCACACACCTCGCGTGGGCAACGAACTTGGCGCGCCGCGACCAAAAGCATGGCATGCCCCACAGCGGGTGTCGCTGGCGCAAGTCTTGGGCACGCTCTCTTCATGGCACCGTCGACACGCCGATTCGGGCTCGCTTCTGCGGTGAATGCCGCGCGCGTGGCAGGTCAAGCAGCCGACGCGCGGCAAGCGCAGGTGCAGGCGGTGGCCATCGGTGGGCTCGCTGCCGGTGCCAAACGGTTGCTTCTGGTGGCAAGCAAGACAGCGCCCGTCATCTACCCAGCCAGCGTGCATCTTCTGGGGCCGATCGCTACGCATGGTGCGTTCACCGCTGGCGTAGGCCTTCAGCATCGCCGCCGCCTCGTCCAGCGATTGTTGGTGACAGCGCTGGCAGCGCACGTTGTGGTGGGCGTCCTGTTCCCACAACACATACTGGTCCTTTTGTACGTGGCATTGCGCGCAGTATGCCGGGTCGCCGTGGATGTAGTCTTGGACATCGCGCCACTGGGCCACCGCCGCCGCCGCGACCGCAGGAAACAGACCGAAGGCCAGCAACCGCGCCCAGCGTTTGCGCAAGAGCCACGGCCAGGTGGGCGCATCAGTGACATTCACGACACGCTTCCAGCCGCACCGTCACCTTGGCGTGCGCTGCCAGGGCGTGGCATTGGTGGCAGTGCCCGACCCCCTCGGCCCGGTGCAGACCATGGGCAAAGCGCTTGGGGTCCGGCAACTCTGGCTCTGGATCCGCCTCGGCGTCCGCATCCGGCTCCGCTGGCGGCGCGTCCTCTTGCTGGTCGTGGTCCTGCTCGGCCACAGCTGTGCCGTCCTCCGTTGCCGCGGCCGCGGTGGCGGGGGCCACTGCCTGCGCTGGCGTCGGGTCGGCGGGGGGCGGTCGACCGTCCCAATACACATCGAGGCTATGGCAGCTAAAGCACGACAGCGACCGCACCTTGTCAAGATGCCGGCCTTTTTCGTCCTCGGCCGTCGGGGTAACGGCGGTTGGTGCTTGCAGCGCTGCCGTCGCGACCGGCGCGGCACCCGTTGCGGTGAAAGCCAGCGGCTCCGGTGAGGCTGCGGCAAGGGCGACGAGGGTCCCGCCAGCCGCGAACAGGGCCAGGCCAGCCGGCAGCGGGGCGTTCACGACGCACCTCCTTCGGTCCGCTGGGCTGCATCGGGTTGAGTGGCCTGCGGCTGCTCCGCCTCTTGGGCCGCGACAGCAGCCTCGGCTTCGGCGCGCTCCGCCGCCAGTGCCGCCCGCACCCAGCGGTCGTGCTCGTCGGCGTGGTCCTCGCGGTGCTCGCGCAGCGACAACTTGCCGGTCAAGAACACCGGCGACATCGGAAACACCGCTGGCCGCAAGTGGACGTTGTAGAAGTGCCAAACAAAGATGGCCAACGCCGCCAATAGCGCCTCGTCGGTGTGGGCGAGGAACGCGACCTCGTACAGCCAAGGCGGTGCGTGGCGCATCACCACGTCGGGGAACCAGCGCACGGCGCCCGAGCCAATCATGATGGCGCAGCCCCAAAACACCGCCCAGTAGTCGAACTTCTCGAAATACGAGTAGCGGTCGAACCGTGGCCGGGCTTTGCGCAAGCCCACGAACCAGCCGAGGTTGGCAACCAGGTCGCCGACATCGCGCCAGCGCGGGGCCATGCTCGCCCGCAACTCGCCGCGCCGCCACAGGATCGCCAGATGCAGCAGGTGGACTGCGCATGCCAGGATCAACACCACCGCCGCCGCGCGGTGCAGCCAGCCCACGGCCTGCAGTCCACCCAGCAGTGCGACGAGCTTGCGAGAGGCCCCGAGTCCCGCAGTCGACAGCGGCCAACCGGTGAGCACCAACGTGGTGAATCCCAGCGCCATCAGCCCGTGCGCCGCACGCTGCCAGCCGTCGAACCGGCGCACTTGGCCGTCAAGATCCACAGCGCCGCCGCTTGCCGCCGCCAACGCCGGCAAGCTAACAGACGGGCTGGCGTCAGGCTCGCCTTTGCGCTTGCGCCATGACCGCGCGATGACTCCACACAAATCCAGCGCCACGTGCAACGCCAGCGCCATGCAGGTCACAAACGTCAGCCAGGCAAAGAACTGCGCCGTCCACCACGCCACTGGCCGGCCGTCGCGGGTGATCGGCTTGTGGTCGCCCAGCACGGCAAAGGCCTTGTCGGCGCCCTTGTGGCACTGCGCACACGTCGAGCCGGCCTTCTCGGCTTTGGCAATCGCCTTGTTGTGCACCGGATGACAATCGATGCAGCCGGGCGCCTGCGACGAGCCGAGTTGCAACTTGCGCGCGTGCATCGAGTGGTCGTACTCGGCCACCGCGGCTGGGTCGCGCCGCCACGGCCGCATCTTGTCGGCGTCCTTGTGGCAGCGGGCGCACAACTGATTGGTCAGCAACCGCAGCTGGCGAGCATCGGCGTCTTTGAAACCGGCCATGCCGTGCGGCTCGCCGTGGCAGTCGAGGCAATACGGCATGCCGTTACTGTGCGCGGTTTTGGCGTCCAGTGCGGGCTTGCCGGGCTTAGGCTTGGCGTGGGGCACTAGCGCGGGCGTCGGCGTGCTGTCATCGTGGCAACTGACACACGAAGCCAGCGCCACCGGCTGCGCAAAACCGGCCCTGGCGTGCACATCTACCAGCGGGCCGTCTGGCGCCTGGACGGCTGCGTGCGGGTTGAACTGATAGTCCGCGTGGCAGTCGCGGCACGACTGCCTGGCATGGGCTGAGTGCCGCTGCCGTTCGGCGCCGTAGCGCGGATCGCTGTGGCAAACGCGACACCACTTCGGATGGTCGGCGTCGAGCACCGCAGCTGCTGTCGCCGACGGAGCCATGGCGACGATACCCAGCGCCAACAGCAGACGAAGGCGTGTGGAATGGGGGTTGGCCATGGGCAGGGACCTCCGCCGGCCGCGCAGCGGGTCAGGCCGGATGCCTGTCGGCCATGAAAAATCCGTGCCAAGTGTCGGCCAGGCCCGACGCCGACGTCACGCGATTGTACTTGTGTGATTTCAGGTTGTTGGGATGCGATTGGCGGGCGGAGCCGACCGGCGGCCGCCGGGATCAACGGACGTGGCGGGTGTGGGCTGCGTCGGCTGCTCGGTCCTGCGGCCGCTGTCGCTTTTTGCCGACAACAGGCAACGCCAGGCATCGTATGGGGATTGTGGCGGTTGTCGGGTCTGGCCGACAGCGGCCGTTGGGATTGCCCGACAGCGGCGGCATCCGTGCGCGCAGCACGCGCCGCCGGCAGGTACGGTCAGCCTGGCGACTGGGTCTTGGGGTCGGCAGCGGGCGGCGCTACCTGTGGGGCTTCGGTCGCACGCTGCGCCATACCGCCAAAGGCCATGCCCAGTAGCGTCCCGCACAAGGCGCCAAACACCAGGAACAGAAACAGCGACGCCAGGCCACCCAGCACCATGCCGCCGCCGGTCACCAGCCGCAGCATCAAGCTCGGCGCCTCATTGTGGCCCAGAATGGCCTGGCCCATCGCCAGCCCCATGTAGCCGCCGTAAAGCAGCCCAGGCAGTGCGCCGAAAATCGCCCACAGCATCAGCCCGGCGGCGCTGCCGGCGTAGGTGGGAACCAACTGCGATCGAGTAGATTGCGGTGCCATCTTGTCCTCCGGTCTGGGGTGCCGCCCGATGGTTGGGCGGCCTGGCCAGTCCAAGAGCAAGGGTCGTGCCAACGGTGACACATGCGTAAAAACAGCCGGTTGTGTGGTCGCGGGGCGTTTCAGTGTCTGGCGAGTGGACAGCATTGTCGTCGCGGCGCCGCAATAGCGCTGTCTGGACGGCGACTTAGCTGGTGTCGGCAGTCGGCGACGGCACGTCGGCGTTGTTCAACGAAAGGCTGTGGGCAGGCGCTTCAGAGCGCGCGGACTTCGACCGTGGTCAGGGCACTCGCGGTCCGCGCGAAATCAGCAGGCCCTTAGAGGGTGTTTACATTCAAACACCTGCTGCGCGTAACCATGCATCCCGCCATGCTTTGTTGTCGGCCCTGTTCCTCCCTGCGGCGCACCGCCAGTGCGCCTCAGTCGTCTCAGTGCCTCCGCCTCGCCTTGCGGGCGCCTCATTCCGCTCGCTGCGGCGATGTATATAAACACCCTCTTACGGCTGCACCGCCTCCGGGTACTTGGCAAGCTTGCCGAGCAGTGCCGTGTAGCTCTGCACCGCCGTGCTGCCGCTCTTGCCGGCATGTGGACCGATGATATACAGGTCTTCATTGGGGATTCCGGCTGCCTGGTAGGCGCCGATGTCTGTCGTCGCGTTGCCGTGGCCGGCGCGGATCTTGGCGCCGTGGCTGGCGATGAGCGCCTTTAGGACCTCGGTCTTGAACACCTGCACGCCGGCTTCCGCGGGCACCACGTCGGCGGCGTCGTCGGTCAAGCGCACCACGCCGGGCGGTAAGCCATGGCTGTCGAGCCAGTCGTGCGAGTACTTGTTGAACAACTGCGGCCGGCCGGTCAAGTACAGGATGCGATAGCCCTTGTCGGCCCAGGTGCCAATGGCTTTGTCGGCGTCGGCGAACATCGTGGCGGGCTTTTGCGTGAGCAGGTCCTTGAAAAGCTGCCAGTCGCTCGTTGTCAGCGTGCCGTCGACGTCCGACACCACCACCTGCACGCCTTTGGGCCAGATCGCCACCATGCCGTTTGCGCCGCTGTTGTCGCCGCGGACGACAGCGCGCACGCGGTAATCGCCAGTCGGCAAGTTGGCAGGCAGGTCAAACTGCACAACACCGTCGGCGTTGGTGATTTTGGTCGACACCAGCTGCCAGCCGGGGCAGCTTTGCAGGTACAACTCGACCGTTTCGTCTTCCAGGTCTTTGTCGGCCGAGCCGTAGGTAAAGCGGCCGCGCAATGAACTCAATTGGCCAGGCAGTAGGATCAAGTCGCGCAACCGGTGGTTGGCGGCGCCGAGCGCCTTGACCGCGCTGGAGCCGATCTTGTGGCGCCACGACCGCTTGGCGAGGCTGGGAAATGCCGCCGCGCAGTGTCCGCCCTTGATGCCGTCTTTGGCGGTAGTCGGCACCGGCGCCGGCTGCGACTGCCCCGTCGCGCTCCCGGTGATGCCGGCGGCCTCGGCCTGCGGGATGTCTTCGGCGCAGGCGGCTAAGGCGATGGTTAGCCCGAGGGCCAGGTTGGCGGTTTGGCGCAAAAGCATGGTGGGGCGCAGCGGCCGACTGGGCGGCGATGGCGAATCTTCGTGGTTTTAGGTGGTTGGGTCAAGCCGTGGGGCGCCCTGCATCCAGGCTTGCACTGGCCTTGGTGTCGCACCATGACCGGACGATGCGGCGCTCGTCGTCTTTGGGCGGACACCGACGCTGCGCTATACAGGATCGCGATGACCTGTGGCCATCGACGATTGCTGTTCTTGCTTGCTTGGTGGGTCGCAAGCTCGCGTCTTTGCAAGCCGACTCGCCGCTCCTTCCTGCCGCCGGGGTTGATCTCGAATCAAGGCGTTTCTGTATAGGAGCATGTCGGAGTACCTCCGACGCGCTCCTAGCGCCGCCGGGACCGGCGGCGTCAACTCGTTGAATCTGGACAAATTCACTTTGGCAAGTTCTCAACGAGTTGAAAAACGCGATAAGCTAGGAGCCTGTCGGAGGCCTGAAATCATGTGTGTATTCGTCATCAAGAACTTTCCGCCAATCAATAGTCCGACAGGCTCCTAGTAAGATCGCAGCAGGGTGCGGCGAGCGTACGAACACGTAGTCTCCATGACTGCCGCCCGCAAAGCCGGGCCAGCCGGAGATTTCGATGGCCACCAACTTGCAGCAAGCCGGCGTTCAACCAACCGAGGAAGCCCAACCGACGACTGCACCGGCGCGGTCGGAGTCCTGGAATCGCCGTGGCTGGTTGAAGTCGGCGCTGGCTGCAGGCGCCGCCGTGGCCGGTGTGGCCGCGCTGTCCCGGGCCGAAGCCCAGGAGCAGCCTTTGCCCAGTAAGGATCCCGCGCTGCCCGAGCCAGCCAAGGACCCGACCCAGCTGCCTGACGCCAAGCCTGCTGACTACGGTCTTGTGGTGCAAATCGGCAAAATTAGAGGCAACGTGACCCTTTCGGGTTTCAAAGACGGCATTGGCGCGACCCACTGCAGCTTCAGTTCCTCGGCGCATCGGGCTGGCGTTGGCAAAGTGGTGGGCGCTGGTGGCAAGGTTGTCATCGAGCAGTCTTCGGTCCTGGTCGATGTGCGCGCCGGCAAGTGGATCGCGGAGTTCCAACAGGCTTGCTACGACGCCTCAAGCGTGGGCGATGTCGTGATTTCGCAAATCGGTGCTGTCACGGACAGCAAGGCCGATGCGGTCCCCGCCGTGTTGCAGAAAGTCACTTTGACCAATGCCCTGGTGACGTCGGTGCAGCAAAGCTGGGACAACGGCGATGGCGCTCGCTCCGCCTCCATCAGCTTCAGCTTTGACAAGATCCTGTTCGAGATCGGCACCAAGCCGGCCGACTTCACGCTGCGCAACATCACCGCCAAAGCCGTCTGACCTTCCCAGTCGAGGAGCTGTCCACATGTCTACCCGTCTGATTCTCTGGAACAACGACGTCGAAGTGATCAAGGGCGCAGCCACTGCCGAGGGCTTTGCTGGTCAAGTGGAGGTGGCCTCTCTGTCCTTCGCCGCCAACAACCGCTTTGCCAGCGACCGCGAAGTGGCCGAAAAAGGCAAGCCAATGCCAGGGCAGGGCAAAGCGGACGCGGATCAGACCGCGATCACCCTCTCGTTGCCGTTTGGCCCTTGGGTCGCGGATTTTCAGCAGCGGCTGTTTCACGGCAAGACGCTTGGCACCGTCACCCTCACCGAAGTCGAGCAGAAGGTCGACGGCGGCAAGAAGACCTGGAAAAAGATCCGGGAAATCAAGCTGACGGAGGCATGGATGGAGTCGATGTCGCACAGCTGGAATGGCAACGACAGCACGGTATCGATCAAGGTCAACTACGTCGGTTCGACCTTTGGCTACGACGACGCGGTCGCCAGTTTCTCGCGGAGCGCGAAGTAGCGATTCCAACCGGCAGGTCCGACACCACCTTGCGCGTACTGGGGCCAGGCCGCGTCGATCCCTGAGCTGGGCGCGCCTATTTGGGAGCAGCCCGCTCGTACCCGAATGCGTGCCGCCTTGCTGCCACAGGGGCGACCTCAACGGGAGTCAAGGCAACTGCCCCAACAGCCGGTGCGCCTGTGCGCCGATACCGCCAATCTGTGACTTGAGCGCTTCGCCCGCCGCCCGCCGGGCCAGGACCGGGTCGAGTTGAGTCTTGGCGAGAAACTTCGCCAGGCGCAGCCACGCGTGGCCGTAGTGCGGCACCAACGTCACCGCCTGCTGGTAGGCGGCAACCACGTCTTGCGCCGCGACGCCCGCCAGCGGGCTCTCGCCGTCAATGGCGAAGTCGTTGTAGGCATAGGCTTGCCAAATGGCCGCGTCGGGCGCGGCAACCTGCGGCCACGTCCGCGGGTCGTAGAGCCACCACTCGAACTCGGGTTTCGCCACCGCCGGCTGGTAGACGGCCAGCACCGCATCCGCAAACTCGAAGACATCGAGCGTGCTGCCTTTGGGCAGTTCAACGTGGTCGCTGGCCGGGCCGAGTGCGGTCAAACCGGCGAGCGCTCCTGGCTTGGCCGCAAAACTCGAACCAATTCGCGCTACGCGGCCCCCGTAGGTCTCGATGGTCAGCTTGCACGACCCCTTTGCGGGTGGCCCCTTGTGAACGGCGTGGTAGGGTCGCACATCGCTGGCGCTGTCAACCCAGCCCGAAGGGAGCCGACGCAGCACCTCGCCGAGCAAGTTCGCCCCGGCATCGACGTCCACGGCACCGCGCGATGGTGCTGCGTCGGCGCGCGCGGCACCGCCCAGGCGGGTGAGCTGGGTCAGCGACTCTGCGCACTTGAGGCCGGCCGCCAGCATCGCCGGCAAGGCGCTGCCGAGGCGCGGTTTGCCGCTGAACCGCTCTGGAATGGCCCGGGTCGGCGCCGCCGCGGGCGGCGCTGCCTCTTCGAAGCTCAGCAGCTTGAATTCCTGATACTGCGACGGCTCGCCACCGTACGCCATCACGTAGGCGAGGCCGACTCCTGGCGCAAACCACTCCTCGCGCTCAACCGTGTCGTCGCTCCCCCACAAGCGGACGACTTCGACGGCGCCCAGGCCGACGACGCGGCGCACCTCAAGGTCGCAGTGGTCCTCCATGTAGTCCTCGCCGCGGCCCTGCTTGGTGTGGAGCGGACGTGGCGGATTGGCAACCAGCGGCGCTACATTGCGGTTTGCCCATGCCGCTTCGGTCGTCGAGTCTAACGACCGAACCAGCCCCGACTGTTGGGCGACGTAGTGGCCTTCGATGTACATGCCAGAAAGGCGCTTGGGATGGTCGCACTGCATGTTACTGACCAACCCGGCCGGGAATGGCGTGACGCTGGCGATGCGGCACACAACCTTGACCGGCATGGTGCCGGTCGGATTGCGCTCGCCGTCGAGCTCGGTGACTTCATAGCGCCAGGCGTTGCCGACGGTAAACAGGGGCGCGTACGCGTCTGGCAGGTGCAAGGCCGGCGGCCCGAGCGAGGCCGGGGTGGCCGCTTGCGCTGGCGGCGCGGCGATGACCGTGGCCGGTTGCGGCAAGGGGGCTGGCGGCGCAACTGCGGTTGGCGTCGCGGCAAGCGGTGCTGGTTCGGGCTGCGGCGGCGGTGGCGCGGTTGGCGGTGCCATCGGCTGTGGCGGCGGCGCCGATTTGCTGCACGCCGCACCGGAGGCGACCCACCACAGGGTTGCCAGTGCCACCATCGGCCACCGTTTCATCGTCATTGCGTCTCCCATACCGAGCTGTCGGGTCGCCAACGACGTTGACTGCGACATCCAATCTGGGCCAGTCCTGCATCGCCGCTGGCGAATCGTCGCGCCCATGCACCCCGGCGAACCCATCGGAGCATGCGCGCGGTGACTGTGCGCCGCGGTTTCGGCGGCGTCAAC
>SXGT01119759.1_pt1 | contig 11820 bp, 7 predicted proteins | sample 3176221 | NCBI WGS metagenome assembly SXGT01 (sample SAMN11356862, study PRJNA531348) | freshwater metagenome | isolation source: freshwater sample F1-120 | place: China: Fuxian Lake, Yuxi | collected 2017-12-25
CTGGCGCCGACAGTTCTTCGCCACCTACCAGAGCGATCCCATCGGCATCCGCCTGCTCGACATCCTCGGCGAGCACACCATCATGTGGGGTTCGGACTTCCCGCATCCCGACGGTGTCTGGCCAGACTCGCGCTCGTTCATCGACCGCGAGCTCGGCAACCTGCCGGATGCGACGCGCAGGAAGATCGTCTGCGACAACGCGGCGCGGCTGTACGGCTTCCGCTGAGCCGCGCGCGACAGTACAGGACCCATTCAAGACCCGAGCAGGAGGGGGGAGACCCATGAGCGAGTTCGAAGGCAAGGTTGTCATCATCACCGGCGCAGGCGGCGGCCTCGGCCGTTCTCACGCGCTGCAGTTCGCTTCGCGCGGTGCGAAGGTCGTGGTCAACGATCTCGGCGGCCGCGTCGATGGCAGTGGCCAGGGCGATGCGGCGGACCAGGTGGTGGCGGAGATCCGTGCGAAGGGCGGCACGGCGATCGCGAACCGCGACTCTGTGGCGTCGAAGGAAGGTGCGAAGGCAATCGTCGGGGCGGCAGTGGCGGAGTTCGGCACGGTCGACATCCTGGTCAACAACGCCGGCAACCTGCGCGACAAGTCGTTCAAGAACATGACGCCGGAAGACTACGACGCGGTGCTCGACGTGCACCTGCGCGGCTCGGGCTACGTCACGCATGCGGCGTGGCCGATCATGCTGGCGAAGAACTGGGGGCGCATCGTGCTCACGAGTTCCACGTCGGGCATCTTCGGCAACTTCGGCCAGGCCAACTATGGCGCGGCGAAGATGGGCATGTGGGGCCTCATGAACGTGCTTGCCATCGAGGGCGTCAGCAAGAACGTGAAGGTGAACTGCCTGTCGCCCGGCGCGGCCACGCGCATGACGGCAAGCGTGCCGGGCGCGACCTTCGACCCGGATGCACCGCCGCCGGACCGCGGCCCTGACCTCGTGACGCCTGCCGTGCTCTACATGTGCAGCGAGAACGCGCCCACGGGCTACGTCATCCAGGCGGCGGGCGGGCGCTTCTCGCGCACGCAGATCTTCGCCAACGAGGGCGTGACGCTGCCGTGGCAGGAGGCGACGTACGAGAACCTCGTGGCAAACATCGACAAGGTGGTGGACATGTCGCAGGCGGTGGGGCGCAATCCCACGGAGCGCCCGGCGCGGCGCTAGCCGCGCAGGATGCGCACACCGGGATGGCGCATTGCGTGCGATCCCGGTGTGCGACCTTGCAGCGGGTGCGGCCTACATCTTGTAGGTGAGCCCCGCATACACGCGGCGGCCGCGTGAATCGAACTGCGTGAAGTCGGTGCCAAGGCCGTCCTTCACGTTCGGCAGGTCGGCATCGAACAGGTCGATCACGCCCACGCTCATCAGCAGCGTCGTGTCGTTCCACTCGTACTCGTAGCTGTAGCGCGCGTCCACCGTGTGGTAGGGCCCGAGTTCGTGCTGCAGCCGCAGCGACGCGACCGCGTTGTCCTCGTACGCACCCACGTAGCGCACGTTCGCGTTCACGCTGTGCGGGCCCTTCAGCCAGCTGAGCGAGAGTGCGCCCTTGAAGTCCGGCATCGAACGCGACAGGCGCCGCTCGGGATCACGGTTGGTGAAGCCTGCCGCATCGAAGTCCGGCTGGCCGACCGGGAAATCCTTCACCTCGAACTTGTTCACCCAGCTGAATTCCGAACCCAGCACCACCATGCCGTAGTCGCCGATGTCGAGGCGATAGCCGATGGTGAAGTCGATGCCATCGGTCTCCACCTTGCCGGTGTTGATCGCATTGCCGGAGACGATCTGCAGGCTGCGCGTGAGGTCCTGCCGGCGCATGATGCCGCCGCCGAAGGTCGCATTCGCCGCGGAGACCGCGTATGCCGTGGGATCGACCTGGCACTGCTGGGCCTGGGCACCGCCCACCGCAAACTGCGGCAGCTGCGGATTGCACGCAGTGCCGAACGTGGCCCCGGGCGCGACGATCACGAAGTCGTTGGCTGCCAGAGCGGTACGGAACAGGCCGAGTTCCTGCTCGAGGAAGGCCTGGGTCGGCACGTCGATGATCTTGTCCTCGAACTCGATCACGTAGTAGTCGATGCCGACGCTGAGCCCCTCGAGCGGGCCGTCCACCGGCGCAAAGATCGCGCCGAGGTTGTAGGTGATGGCCGACTCGGGGCTGAGGTTCGGGGACTGCAGGCCCTGCTTCACGATGATCACGCTGGGCGCGGTGGCGCGATCGGGAATCGCGCAGCGGCCCGTGCGGACGCACTCGGCCCCGTTCGTCGCCGCCTGGGCACCGGCGGAGCCCAGCACGTCGCGCACGCCGAACTCGAGGCTGAAGCCCGTGCCTTCCTCGATCTGCGCCAGTGCCGGCGCCCGGAAGGACGAGCTGATCGAGGCGCGCAGCGCGAGTGACTCCAGTGCCTGCCAGCGCAGGGCGAACTTCGGATCGAAGGTGTCGCCGAGATCGCCGTAGTCCTCGTAGCGGGCGGCGAACTGCATGTCGACGTCGTCGCCGAGCGGCACCTGCACCTCGAGGAAGAAGGAGTAGGCATCGCGATCGGCATCGAAGTTGCGGTTCTCTGACAGGCCGGCGACAGACTCCGAGCCCACCATCTGTCCGAAGCTGTTCATTCCGCCGACCAGTTGCGGATGCACGTGGGTCTCGCGGCCCTCCTCGCGATACTGCGCGCCGACGGCGATCGCCACGCTGCGGCCCCACAGGTCGAACAGCTCTCCGGACACGACGGCGTCGTAGTTGATCTCGAAGGTGTCGGACTCCTGGAAGTCCTCCATGTCCACCTCCAGCCAGCGGATCAGCTCGTCCGAATTCGCGAGCGCCGGGTTGGTGAAGCGCGACAGGTAGGGGTTGAAGAACTGGCAGCCGCCCTGGCCGATGTTGGTACTCGTCATCGCCAGCACGAGATTGTCCGGGTTGATGAACGGGAAGCCCTGAACCTCGCCCATCAGCGCGAGCATCGTGGTCTCGAGCGGACCCTGGTTGCCAGGCGTGCCGAAGGCGCCGCGATCGAAACGCCCATCGACACCGGCGAGGACGAAGCGCGCGGTGCCCGCGGCAGGCCCGCTGACCGTGCCATTCGGCGTGCAGCTCGGGCCGCCAAGGCCGTAGGTCGCCAGTTCGAGCCGGTTCTTGTCGATGCCAAGCAGTCGATTCGAGAACGTGCTCTCGCCGTGGGTTGCGGACACGTCGTAGCGCCAGTCGCGGTTGCCGATCTCGAAATCCCCGCGCACACCGACCTGGTAACGCGTGGTTTCCTGCTCGTTGGAGAACACCTCGCCCTGGCGCTGCGGCCCGCGGCCGGGCACGCGCAGCGTGTAGTCCGCGAGGTCGAGGAAGCCCTGCGCCGGGTCGAGTGTCAGCGGGCCGCCATTGAATGCCTGCGAGGGATCATTGGCTGCACGTCCGATCGGCGTGGCGGTGAAGTTGCCGATGAGGCCCGGCAGGTAGAACTTCGGCTCGATCGGGCCGACGTAGACGTCCTGGTTGGAGCCGCTCTCGGTGCGCACGAACGACAGCTGCGAGTACACCTCGAACGCATCCGCGAAGGCGAAGGAGCCGGTCGCCATCACACTGCTGCGACGCTGGTCGGGGATCAGGATGCCGGTCTCGACACCGCTCCTGAAGCAGGTGGTTGGCGCGGTGTTGTTGAAACTGTCGCGGAAGTAGCCAAGCTGCTCGCAGGCCGGATCGCCGGCGAAGTTGCGCGTGCCATTGGGCACGAACGCCGTCGAGCTGTTGACGATCGTGGCGTCCTGCTTGGCGAACTGGTCGCGCAGCAGCTGCTTGCGTTCGGATGAGCGCAGCTCGCCGCGATCGAAGTACTCGCCGCCGATCACGAAGTGGCCGCGACCATCCTCGGTGGCGATGCCCCAGATCGCGCCGAGCGTCTGGTCGTCCTGCGAGCCCGACGTGGTCTGCTGGTAGTTGTAGCGCAGCTCGAAACCCTCGAACTCGCTGCGGGTGATGAAGTTCACCACGCCGGCGATGGCGTCCGAACCATAGAGTGCGGAGCCGCCGTCCTTCAGCACCTCCACACGTTCCACCATCGTGATGGGGATCGAGTTGATGTCCACGAAGCGATCGCCGTCCGAGAGCTTCTGGCCCGCATAGGGCAGGCGCTTGCCGTCGAGCAGCACGAGCGTCGCAGTGGGCCCGAGGCCGCGCAGGTTCACGTTGGCAAGGCCACCCCCGGTGGCGCCGTTGAAGCGGGTGCCGTCGGTCGGCGCGGTGTCCGATCCCGAAGTGATGGAGAGATTGCGCACGGCCTCGCCGATGTCCGAGACGCCCGATACGACGAGGTCCTCCCGGGACAGCACGAGCACGGGCGAGGGCGCGTCCTCCGGCGTACCGCGGATGAAGCTGCCCGTGACCACCATCTCTTCCACGGGCTGCTCCTCCGCGGCCTGCGCAACGCCCGTGCCAGCGGTGGCAATCAGCCCTGCAGAAACAACAAAGGCCGCAATTGCGGCCTCGACGGATGTGCGTTCATGGCGAACGCTGCTCACGTCCGTACGACGAACACTCGTATCCATGCTCCCTCCCCCCAGAATATGGATTGCAGTGACGACTATTGCGCGATCCGTACTTCCTCGATCGTTGCTGTGGGCGGCGTGGCGACAGGCCATGACGTTCCCCCTGTTCCGTTTATACACCTCGCTCGTCCGTGACTGTCAACGCAGGCGTGCCGATGTACGTGCCGGCAGCGATGTACGTGCCAGCAGCAATGATTGTGTGTGTTGACGTTCGTGCGTGCGGATCACGACGGCGATTGCGGAGCGGATGGCAACCCCTGTTGAATCGCGGCCGCGCATCGGCACTTCGCTGCGCGTCGGCCAGAGTGCGGCCGAGGGCCACAGTGCATCGAGGGGTGTGATGAGCGAGCAGGGGAGCGAGATCGATCCGGCAGCGTGCGATGTTGCGACGTGGTGTGGCATGCGGCGTGGCACACGGCCTGGCACGCCGCGTGGCACACGGCCTGGCGTGCGCGCGATCGCGTTCGCGGTGGCGCTGGCCGCGGCCACGCTGCCGTCCGCGTTGCCGTGGGCGATGGCGGGCGCTGCAGATGCGCCGGCGCGACTCGAAGTGCCTCGCGCGGCCGCAGGCTTTCGCCTCTCGGTGCTGGCCACCGGTTCGCGCATCTCGGGTGCGAACGGCATGCACGTGGGGCCGGACGGGCTGCTGTACGTCGCGAGCGTGGTCGGTTCCGAACTGCTGGTGCTGGATCCCGCCGATGGCCGCGTGGTGCGGCGGCTGGCGCATGCGGACGGCGTCGAGGGGCCGGACGACATCGCCTTCGGTCCGGACGGCGGCTTCTACTGGACGTCGATCCTTTCGGGCGAGGTCGCGGGCATGCGGCCCGACGGCACGCGCATCGTGGCCGCGCAGATCGGCCCCGGGGTCAATCCCATCACCTTCTCGCCCACGGGGCGGCTGTTCGTTGCGCAGTGCTTCTTCGGCACGGGGCTGTTCGAGGTCGATCCCGCAGGCGTGAAGCCGCCGCGCTCGATCCGTGATGATCTCGGGCCGGAGTGCGGGCTCAACGGCATGGACTGGGGTCCGGATGGCCGGCTCTACGGGCCGCGCTGGTTCCGCGGCGAGGTGGTGAGCCTCGATGTGGACAGTGGCGAGATGCGCACCGAGCTCACGGGCGTGGAGGTGCCGGCCGCAGTGAAGTTCGACAGCAAGGGCCGCCTGCACGTGCTCGACACGCTGGCCGGCAAGGTGCTGCGCGTGCACCGCGCTGCTGACGGCACGGCGACCACAGAGGTGATCGCGCGCCTGCCGCCGGGCCTCGACAACTTTGCCTTCGATGCAGCCGACACGCTGTACGTCTCGAGCTTCGTCGATGGCTTCGTGGTGCGCGTGAATGCGGACGGCTCGCAGACGATGCTGTCGCCCGCCGGCATGTCATCGCCCGGTGGTGTCGCCGTGCGCATCACGGCCGACGGCGTGGAAGCGGTGGTGGCAGACCTGCAGGCGCTGCGCGGCTTCGGTGCCGGTGACGGCGTGGTGCGCTTCACGGAGCCGAACGTGCTTGGGGTGTCGCCGATGGGCACGGCGTTGAATGTGTCGATCGACGGCGAACATCTCGTGCTCGCATCCTGGGTGGACAACGACGTGCGGGTGTGGAACCAGCGGGAGCATCGCGTCGTCGAGCGCCATGAGGGGCTGCAGGAACCGGTGGCAGCCGTGCGCTTCGGTGCCGGGCTCGCGATTGCCGAGCACAAGGCGGGACGCGTGATCCTGATGCAGGCCGACGGTGGGTCGCGCGTGCTTGCGACGGGCTTCGCTGCGCCGACCGGCCTCGTGGTGCGCGGCGACGACCTGTTCATGACCGAGCGCAGCACGGGCACGCTGCTGCGGCTGGTGGCCGATGGCGAGCCGCTCACCGCGCCCGAAGTGGTGCTCGAAGGCCTTGCGTCGCCCGAAGGTGTGGCGCTGTATCGCGACGGCTTCGCGATCGTGGAGGCGGGTGCGGGAACGGTGACGGTCATCGACCGCGAAGGCCGGCGATCGACTGCGGCACACCTCCCGATCGGCCTGCCTGCCGGCTCGGCGGCGCAACCGCCGTCCTTCGTGTTCAACGGTATCGCGAGTACCGGCGATGGCGCGCTGATCGTCACCGACGAGCGCAGCCGGACCTTGCTGCGGATCGAGCGGGTCGTGCCCTGAGGCATCGACGCTTCCCGGTCCTGCGGCTGCGAACGATCTGCCTGGCGAACAAGAAAAAAAGGCCCGCTGCATTCCTGCAACGGGCCCTTCGAGTCACGTGCGGGCTTGCCCGCAACCGTGTCTCAGCGCATGCGGCGGCGCAGGCCGAGCCCTGCGATCGCGACGACGAGCAGTACCAGCACGCCGGGTGCGGGCACGCCGGTGGTCGGCACCGGCACGGTCGAGATCAGCAGGCGCCCTGCGCTGCCCGTCCAGTCGAGCAGCACCGGCAGCGCGGCTGCAGCTGCTGGGTCCAGGCTATCGATGGGGAACAGCACGCTCGAACGCAGGCGGAATGTCTTCACGAGGCTGCCGGTGGCGAAGTCGTAGCGCCCCATGTCGCCGAGGGTCGCCACGACCATGCCGTCGATCAGGACGTCGAGGCTCCCTTCGATGTCATCGACTTTCACGAAGGTGAAGCCAAGCAGCGGGTCCGTACCCTCCAGACCGTATTCGTAGGTCGCGAACGGGGGGTCGTACCACCGGCGCGGCACGGGCGCGTCGAAGAAGAACTGACCCGGTGCCGAGACGAAGGGCAGGATCGGCGTGCCCGGATCCAGGCCGGGCTCCACGCCACCGACGCCGGTGAAGGCAAACAGGAAGGTCGGGCTGCCGTCCGAGCCGAAGCCCTCGGTGATCGCCGCTGCAGCGGACGTGGTGATCAGCTCTTCGCAGTCGACTTCGCAACCGCCCTCACCACCGCCCTCACCACCGCCACCACCTTCGCCGCCGCCGCCCGCGTTCGGGTTGGGTTGGCCGAGCGAATAGATCGTGGGCTGGAGTGTCGCGATCGCCGCGAGCGCCCCCGCTTCGGTGGTGTAGGCACCGTAGAAGATGTTGAACGAGCGGCTCTGGCCGGCGCCCAGGTCGCCGAACGCGAAGTCGAACACCGAGCCGTGGTCGGCAGGACCGTTGTCGATGAAATCGGTGTTGACAGTGCCGTCGCTACCGCCGGCGAACACCCTGGGATCGCTCGAGGCGAACCCGTTGTCGCTCGCATACCGGACGTTGCCGCCGTTCGCTTCCAGGTTGGCGACAATGCCGGCGTGGGTCACGAACTCGCTGAATTCGGTCGGCGGCACGTCCCAGTCCATCGCTCGTCGGTAGACGACGTCGAACAGCGTGTCGCTGCCCGTGTTGGTGAGCGTGATGTTGCCCTGGAAGGTATTGCGGTCGAGCGAGACGCCATAGGCGTGCTGCACCCGCAGTGGCGCATCGCTGAGGCTGACCACGGAAGTTGCCGATGTGGTGGTTGCGCCGAAGGTGCCGCCCGTAAGGCCGCCGGTGCCGGCCGCCACGTTCGCGAAGCCCGCGACGCGCGCGCCGCCGGTCAGGCTCGCCGCCACGCCCCAGCCTTCGCAGAGGCAACCTGGCGAGGTTGCATCTCGGAAGTCTCGGTTCACCGCATCGCCGAAGTTCAGCGCGATGTCCGTGGCACCGGAGTTGTTGACGATGTTGATGTTGTTGCCGAAGTTGTCGAGGCTGACGTTCAGGTGCCCTTCGTCATTCACCCCCAGCGCGACGGTCTGGAAGGATGGATCGTTGCTGTTGTAGATCACGGCGCCTGCGTGTGCGTCGAGACCTGCGGTGCCTAGGCCTGCGCAAAGCGCGACGGCTGCGGCGAGCCCGGCGCGGGATGCGCGGAGCGGGGCAGGGTGGGTCATTTCGTGGTCTCCTCTGTTGATGTCTTGCGCCTGTCAACGTCCGCTGTCCCCAAAGCCGAGCGAACGTTGGTCGCCCTCGAAGGGCAGAGGCACACGCGCCGTTTGCGGGCGCAAGAGGGCGAGCAAGATTCGTGCCTCAGAGCAAATGTGTTGAGGTGTCAGTCGCTTGTGCGGAACCCCTTCCAGCGCATCCGCTCAGGCGTAAAGAAAGCTGACGTGAACTGTGTCACAGAACCCGAAAAGCCGTTTTACATTCCATGGCCTGGCGAGTGGACATCACTCTCGTGCGCGCCGTCCCGACCTCAGATGACGCCAGCTTCACGCAGCGCGGCGCGCTCGATCGCGGGCACCGCCAGCAGCTCCCCATACACCTCGTCGTTGTGCTCCCCGAGCGCGGGGAAGAACCGCAGCGGCGCGGGCTCGTGTTCCGGGTAGCGCAGCGGACTGCTGGGCAGCACGATGCGGCCGAGCGTCGGATGCTCGAACCAGCCGAGCATGCCGCGCGCGTGCATGTGCGGGTCGGTGCGCAGTTCCTCCAGGTCGCGTACCGGCGCGACCGGCACCTTCGCGTCTCGCAGCGCCTCGAACGCCTCGTCGCGTGAGCGCACGGATGTCCACGCGGTGACGAGCGCATTGATCTCAGCCTCCAGGCCGTGCCGCGCCACGGCGTCCCGGTAGCGTGGCTCCGTCTTCAGGTCCGTGCGCCCCATCACCTCGAGCATCCGCAACCAGTGTTCCTGGGTGACGCAGATCACCGCGATGTAGCCGTCCGCGCAGGCGTACACGGAGTAGGGCGTGGTGAGCGACGGTGAGCGCATGCCGGAGCGGATCGGCATCACGCCCGTGCGATGGTAGGAGGCGAAGTCGGTGGAGAAGGTGAAGTACATCGACTCGAGCATCGCCACTTCGACGAGCGTGCCCTTGCCGGTGATGCCGCGCCGGACAAGCGCCGTCATCACGCCCGCGTAGAGATGGATGCCGCCCATGATGTCGATCGGCGCGCCACCGGTACGCAGTGGCGGGCCGTCCGGCAGGCCCGTGAGGTTCATCATGCCGCTCGCTGCCTGGATCGTGTGGTCCATCGCCAGCTGGTCCTTGTCCGGGCCGGTCAGGCCATAGCCGGTGCCCGAGGCGTAGATCAGCCGCGGGTTCTCGGCCTTCAGTACCTCGTAGCCCACGCCGAGGCGGTCGAGCACGCCGGGCGCGTAGTTCTCCAGCAGCACATCGCCCTGGCGTGCGAGCCGCTTGAGTAGCGCCTTGCCCTCGGTGCGCTTGAGGTCGAGCGTCACGCTCTTCTTGTTGCTGTTGAGCATCGCGAAGGACAGCGGCGTGTCGCCACCGCCGAGGCCGCGCAGCTTCTCGCCGCCGGGTGGCTCGACCTTGATCACCTCCGCGCCTGCCATGGCCATCAGGAAGGTCGCGTAGGGACCCTGGTAGATCTGGCTGAGGTCGATCACGCGCAGGCCTTCGAGGGGCAGCATCGTGCGCATCTCCGTGTCGGGGCTCCGCGTTATACCGGGCGGGTCAGCGGGATGCACGATCACCGGTTGGGTCGCGCCGGGGCGGGGCGGCGCAGGACCGAGCGCGCGCCGCACCGCCTGCGTGCTGGCGTAGGCTGCCGCGTCCCCTCGGGTTGCGGAGGCTGCGCGTGGCACTGTCCCTGCTGACGATCAACATCTGGAACGACGATGGCCCCTGGGCCACGCGCCTGCCCTTGCTGCAGCACTGGATCGCGCTGCTGCAGCCGGATGTGCTGCTCATGCAGGAGGTGTTGCGCGGCCCGCGCCTGGACCAGCTGGCACTGCTCGCGCCGCCGGGGTCGCACGTCGCGTTCGCACCGATGGCGCCCTTCTGGAACGACAGGACGCTCGAGATCGGCGTGGCGATCGCCTCGCGCTTCCCGCTGCTCGCACAGGCACAGGTCGCACTGCCCACCGCGCGCGCCGACGATGCGCGCTGCGCACTTGGCGCGGCGCTTGCCACGCCTGCGGGTGTGTGGCCGGTGTTCACCACGCACTTCAGCTACTGGCCGACGGCGGCAGCCACGCGGCTCGACCAGGCCATCGCCCTCGCAGCGTTCGTGCGCCGCACCGGCGACGCCTGGCGCAGCGAGTTTGCCGCGGCTGCGCCGCTGCGCCTTCCTGATGTCGTTGGTGGCGACCTCAACGAGCGCCCGGACGGCGACGCGGTGCGCTTCCTCACCGGTCGGCTCGCGCGCGACGATGCCCGCGCGGGATACCTCGATGCCTGGGCGATGGCGGGCGCTGGTGCCGGCGAGACGATGGTGGCGGCCAATCCCTTCGTGCCTCGCGGCGTGATGCCCGACGGGCGCATCGACTACGTGCTGGCGGGGCTGCCGGCACGCTCTGACCTCGGGCGCATCAGCCTGTGCAGGCGCGTGCTGGACCTGCCCGTGAAGGGCGTACATCCCTCGGATCACTTCGGTGTGTACGTGGAGTTCGAGACGCCCTGAGCGCCCTTCAGCGGTTTTCTGCGCCCGGGTGCAGCGCTACGCGCCTGGATGCAGCCGCGCGAACTCGGCCTCCACCTCCAGGAGGCTGGCCTGCATGTAGGCCTGCATTTCCGGACCTTCCCACGCACGGTAGTCGCCACGCGCGTAGGCGAGGGCGTTGCGATGGTAGAGCCAGGCATTCATGCGGTTGGCGACGAAACTGTTCACCTGCCGGCGCACCTTGCCCGGTGCCCCCATAACGATACTGTTGGCTGGCACCACGGTGCCTTCGGTGACGAATGCGCCGCCTGCGACGATGCAGTTGTCGCCGATGACGGCGCCATCCATGATCGTTGCGTTGATGCCGATCAGGCAGTTGTCGCCGATCGTCGCGACATGGATGTTGCAGTGGTGGGTGATCGAGCACCACGCACCGATCTTCACGCCGCCGCCGTGGATCATCACGAAGTCCTGGATGTTGGTGTACTCGCCGATCTCGGTCAGCCCGCTCTCGCAGCGCACGACCGAGTTCGGCCAGAAGCTCGCGCCCCGGCCGATGCGCACGTCGCCGTAGATGCACACCGAAGGGTGCAGGTAGGCCGCGCCGAGGTCGACGACGTCCGGGCCCAGCGTCGGCCGACGGTCGGACAGCGCCGTGCTGGCGGCGACGGTTGCGCGGTGCGTATCGGCTGGCGCGGTGGACATGTCTGGCTCCTGATGTGGCAGGTCTCTGGAAGGGTGTGGCCGCAGCAACTCGTCGACCATTTCGCCGGCATGTCGAGGGCGAACACGATGCGCCGGATGTTCCCGTGCACGGCCGCCGGCCGCCAGCCCCCTGTACTGTCCAGCCCGCCGGATGAACGACGAGCGACGGCCACTTCGCTGGCAGCCGCCGCGGCGACAGCGATTGCGTCGGCGCTGTTCAGCGCGCCCGGAGCGGGGCGTAGACTCGGCCGCACAACGAGGCTCGGGGGAATACGCAATGGC
>SXGT01541740.1_pt1 | contig 11819 bp, 12 predicted proteins | sample 3176221 | NCBI WGS metagenome assembly SXGT01 (sample SAMN11356862, study PRJNA531348) | freshwater metagenome | isolation source: freshwater sample F1-120 | place: China: Fuxian Lake, Yuxi | collected 2017-12-25
TCGAGCGCTACTTCAGCCGCTTCGCCACGATCCGTGAGTACCAGGATTCGGTGGTGCGTGAAGCGACCCACCGCGGCTACGTCACCACCTTGCTGGGGCGGAGACGCTACATGCCGGAGCTGGCTAGCAACGTATTCGGGGTGCGCCAGGCCGGAATTCGGGCTGCGGTGAACCACCCGATCCAGGGTACCCAGGCCGACATCATCAAGTTGGCGATGCTCAACGTACAGCGATTCCTGGACGGCGATGACGGACGCACCCGAATGCTGCTCCAGGTCCACGACGAGCTGGTGTTCGAGGTTCCCGCGGACGAAGTGGAGCAGATCGCCGAGGTGGTGCGGGCCACCATGATCGAGGCGTCAAAGCTGGACGTGCCGGTACGAGTGGATGTCAAGAGCGGTTCGAGCTGGGAAGAGATGACCCCGATCAGCAGCCGCGCATAGTGCCCGAGCTGCCGGAAGTCGAAACCACCGCCCGCGGACTGCAGCGTCGCCTGGTGGGCCGCGAGGTGATCGCCACGCTGGGCATCTCCTGGCCTCCCACACTGGCCAACGTCGCCCCCGAGGAACTGGAGGCGCTGCTGGCAGGTCGGCGGGTTACCGAGGTCGGGCGGCGCGGGAAGTTCGTGCTGATTCATCTGGACGACGGTGCGATACTGGCGGTGCATCGACGCATGACCGGCAATCTCATCGTGCGGGCCGCGGGCGAACCGCCGGAGAAGCACACCCGATTGATCCTGGATCTGGACGACGGCGCCCAGCTTCGCTTCGTGGATCCCCGCAAATTCGGGCGGGTCTACTACTACCAGGATTTCGCCACTGCCCAGGATCAGCTCAATCGGGTTGCCGGACCAGAGCCGTTGGACGATCTGACCCCCGCGCGATTGACCGAGCTGTTGGGCGGACGGCGGGGGCGCCTCAAGGCCCTTTTGTTGGATCAGCGATTCCTGGCCGGATTAGGCAACCTGTACGCGGACGAGATCCTCTGGCTGGCCCGCCTGCACCCCGAGCACGGCGCGGCAACGTTGTCCGCGGACGAAATCGGCCGTCTCGCGGACGCGATCGGCCGAGTGCTGCGCAACGCCATCGAGCGACGAGGCACCTCGCTCAACGATTACCGCGACGCCGAAGGCGAACCGGGCGAGAACCAGGACTTTCTGGAGGCGTACGGCCGGGCGGGAGCCCCATGCCGTCGCTGCGGCGCCCCGATCGTGAAGTACTGGCTGGGACAACGCGGGACACACCTGTGCCCGGGCTGTCAACCCGGAGCGAGCGCGGTCGCTTCGAGCTAGACCGCGAGCAGCTTGCGGAAGCGCGCCTCGCTCTTGAACGGGCCGACAATCGCCAGGGTGTACTTGTCGGACCCAAACAGCGCTTGGGCGACGCGCTGCACATCGTCGGGTGTCACCGCGTCGATCTGGGCCAACACTTGATCGACGGTGAGAATCTCGTTGCGGAGCAATTCCTGACCTCCCAGCCAGGATGAGACCGAGCGAGTATCCTCCATGCGGAGCTGCAAACGCCCCTTCATGAACTCACGCGCCTTGGTCAGCTCCTTCTCCGGGATGCCAGCCTGAACCCGATCCAGTTCTTTGAGGATCGCCTTGACCGCCTGATCCACCTTGCCCGGATCGACCCCCGCGGCGACCACAACCGCGCCGGTGTCCTGGAAGTGGCTGATGTAGGAGTGCACGTCGTAGGCGAGGCTCAGCTTCTCGCGGATCTCAAGAAACAGACGCGAGCTCATCCCCTCGCCCAACGCGGTGTTGAGCACGTCCAACGCGTAGCGGTCCGGGTGCTTCGACGAGAGTCCGAGTACCGCGAGACAGATGTGCGCCTGTTCGGATTTCTTGTACTTGATCCCCAGCCGGCGGCCGTTGGCGGTGTCGCGGGCCACGGACCAGGCGCCGATCGGGGCAGGGGTCCAGTCCGCGAAGAAACGCTCCGCCGCGGCGACCACCCGCTCGTGACTGACGTTCCCGGCGACCGACACGACGGTGTTCTGGGGGAGATACTGGCGACTGAGGTAGCCCAACATCTGGTCGCGTGTGATGCGCCCGACGCTCTCCTTGCTGCCCCCGATATCGCGACCCAGCGGCTGCTCGGGCCACATGACCTCATCGATCAGCACGCTCGACAACTCGGCCGGGCTGTCCTCGGTCATCGCCAGCTCTTCGATGATGACCGCGCGCTCTTTCTCGATCTCGGTCGGTTCGAACAGCGAGTGGCGCAGCGAATCGGCCAGGATGTCGAAGCAGAGATCGAAATGCTGGTCGCCAACCTTAGCCCAGTAGACCGTCAACTCTTTGTCGGTGCCGGCGTTCATCACCCCGCCGACGCCCTCGATCGATTCAGAGATCTCCTGGGCGGTGGGGCGGCGTTCGGTGCACTTGAACAGCATGTGCTCGAGGTAGTGGGAGATGCCGGCCTCTTCGTCAGGCTCGTAGCGTGAACCGGCCCCGACGAACAGGGAGACGCTGGCCGAACGCGTATGCGGCATCGTGCTGGACACGACCCGCAACCCGTTTGAGAGCACGCTTCGATCGTACATGTGCGCTCCACCGGCCGACGCCAACCGCTCGCCGCGCCCCGTGAAAATGGGGCCCTGGCTACCCAGAGACCCCGACTCAAGGCATTCTAACCGCGCCCCATCGCTTGGGCAAACAACTGGAGACCGCTACTCGCGGCCTCGAGCCGCCTAACGCCGCGGCTCGCCCATCAGCGGCAACTCAGGCGATTCCCAGAACTCCTGTTCGTTCTCCAGGGTGAGCGGCTCGTCACGCTCGTCGCGGTCAACCGGCATCCAGGCGACCCGGAAGCGGAGCGGCCGGTTCCTTGAGCCCAGCGACTCGGGCGGCAGGTCGATCCGATCGATGATCCGCTGGCCGTCGCGCCAATCCTTGGACGGCACGATGCTCGCCAGGGGAAACCGCTCGTCGTCGAACAGCACACGCTGGTCTTCCCCGAGAACCTGCAATCCGCGGGTGTAGCTGAACGGGCTGGAGTCCTCGACCCGCCAATGCAGGATCAGTCGCGGCTCACCACCCTCGATCGTCACGTCGTAGCCATCCAGTCGCAGCCAATCGCCGAACAGCGCCGCGCTGTCGGGTGGGATCGTGGGCGCTGGAAAATCGAGCATCACGAACAGGACCTTGTGCCCCGGACTCCAGAGCACCGGGGGCGGCTCGATTCGCAGCGGGGTGTATCGACGATTGCCCAGGTTGCTCTGGGTGGCGCTGTCGTAGAGATCCAGCACGTAGAAATCGGCCTTCGCGGAGTCGAGCACCGCGCCCGGGGCGTAGTGCAACACGGGCGGAAACACATAGACCCGGGGTCGATTGTTCAGATAGGCGACCAACGAGGGGCTCACGATCAGCGGAATCTGAGGCGGAACCAGCGCCAGAGCACGGGCGAGATCGGGTTGCCGATCCGGCGGGCGATCCGGCTCCTCGCCCCAGCGGCCCCCGCCCGGAAACGGGCTATGCGCGACGTAGGTGACCGCGGAACCGACGACGATAAGCGCGAGCGCCAGCTCGCCCCCCCGCCGAATGCGTGAGAGGCGGCGCACGCCATCCGCGGCGGCGAAGCCAAGGAACGGCAGCATCACCGCCGCCCAGTGCCCGCGATAGCGAGTGCCGAGCGCTTCGTCCTGCATGATGAGCGCCGCGAAGGTGGGGAGCACCGCGAGCAGGCTGGCAGGGGCGGCGAGCACCGCGGCCCCGTAGGGCAGCGCCAGCCATTCGAAGGCGTCCCAGAGTCGATCCGGACGCAGCCGTTGGGCAAACAGAGAGGGATCGGAGCGCAGCTCGACGAAGTGCGAAAGGGTGCGGTTGGTTCCCAGCGTGCGATTCTGAAACGACGGCATCACCGCTTGCGTAGCGATCAACAGGAACAGCCCTGCTGCGAGCGCGGTGCCCAGCCCCAGGCGGCGCCGCCCTTGCCAGGCGACCAGCAGCCCGAGCCCCAGCACCGGCAGCGCCGCTTCCTCCTCCGCCAACACCGCCAGCGCCAGCAGCGCAAGCCCTGGCACCGTGCGATCGCGCAGCAACAGATAGGCGCCGAACGCCAGCGGCGCCACCGCCAGCGCCACCGGGTGAAAATCATCCAGCGTCACGATCCCCAGCACCGGTGCGGCCAGATAGGCGAGTTGCACCACCAGCGCTCGCGCATCGCTGGCCAGCCGTTCGCGGGCATAGAGGAAGATCGCAAGCGAGGAAGCGGACAGCGCCAGGGCTTGCACGGTTACCAGCAGACGAGGATCTGGCAACAGCGCGTACAGCACCGCCAGGGGAATCAGCGAGAACGCCAGATGCTCGGCCAGGTGATTGTCGTTCTCGATTAGAACGGTGCTGGCGAACGGCTGGCCGTGGCCGAGGTTCCAGATCACCTGGCCCTGGATGTCCAGGTCCAGCACTCCAGCCGCGAACGTATCCAGCTTGCGAATGGAGAACGCCGCGAACAGCGCCAGGAAGATCAGCGCCAACGCGTAGGCGGCAATCCGGGTGTCGAACTCCAGGCGTGGGCGGGGAATCGCTGGCTGAGGGTGGGCGTGGCGCATGCGGCCCGATTATAGCAACGCCCTGTTGCGCCGCCGCGTCGTTGTTGCGCTTGACATGCCGGGTGGCCGATGGTAGAACCTCAGCACAACTGAATACGAACCCTTATCAAGAGAGGTGGAGGGAGACGGCCCGATGAAGCCCGGCAACCCCCCACGTCAAAGGGTCTGGAGCGCGAGCACCCCGCAAGGGGCCGTGCGCACGAGCCGCGAGACGCTGGGATGGTGCCAATTCCGCCAGAGAAATCTGGAAGATAAGGGGGCATGACGACTCTTGGGTTGTAGCGCCCTTCTCTCACCTGGCCCTCTCTGCGGAATCAGGTCTCTCGTCCACCAACGGACGGGAGGCTTTTTTGTTGGGGAGAACGCCGGTGAGTCGCATCAAAGGGCTGAGCTGCCGCGAATGCGGAACGCTGTACGCTGCCGCGCCGATCCACGTCTGCGAGCAATGCTTCGGACCGCTGGAAGTGGCCTACGACTACGACGTGATCCGCGCGATGACGAGCCGCGAATCGATCGCCGCGGGTCCACGGACGCTGTGGCGCTACAAGTCGATGCTGCCGATCGAGGGCGAGCGGGTGGTGGACACCAGCACTGGCTGGACCCCACTGGTGCGGGCTGACAACCTGGGGCGGGCGCTCGGGTTGCGCAACGTCTGGGTGAAGAACGACACCGTCAACCCCACATTCTCGTTCAAGGATCGCCCGGTATCGATCGCCTCCAGCAAGGCGCTGGAGTTCGGCTTCGACACGATCGCTTGCGCCTCCACGGGCAACCTGGCCGGTTCGGTCGCCGCGCACGCTGCGAAGGCCGGACTCACCGCGATGATCTTCATTCCGGCGGACCTGGAGCCGAGCAAGATCATCGCCGCGTCGGCGTATGGCCCGACAGTGATGGCGATCGACGGCAACTACGACGATGTGAACCGTCTGTGCAGCGAGATCGGCGATACCTACCACTGGGCGTTTGTGAACATCAACGTGCGCCCTTACTACTTGGAGGGCAGCAAGACGCTCGCGTTCGAGGTTGCCGAGCAACTTGATTGGACGATGCCGGACCGGGTGATCGTGCCGATCGCCAGCGGATCGCTGTTCACCAAGATCTGGAAAGGCTTCGGCGAGTTGCTGACGCTGGGCCTGGTGAGCGGGCAGCGTCCGCGGATGGTTGGGGCGCAGGCCGAGGGCTGCTCGCCGGTGGTGAAGGCCTACCGCGACCGCACCATGAACGTCCAGCCGGTGCGCCCAAAGACGATCGCCAAATCTCTGGCGATCGGCAACCCGGCCGATGGCTATTACAGCCTGAAGATCGTCAAGGAGTCGGGCGGGGTGGCCGAGTCGGTGAACGATCCGGAGATCATCGACGGCATCAAATTGCTGGCGCGCACCGAGGGGATCTTCGCCGAGACCGCTGGCGGCGTTACCGTTGCGGTGTTGAAGAAGTTGGCCGCGGCGGGGTTGGTCGATCCCGACGAGCGGATCGTGGTGTACGTGACCGGCAACGGGCTGAAGACGCAGGAGGCGATCGTGGACCACCTGGCGCCGCCGATCTTCATCCCGCCCACGATGCGCGCGATCGAAGAGGCCCGCTCGCAGCGCCAGCCGGCCGCGGTGGCGTAACCGCGGGGCTTGTCGGCTGCTGGAGCATCTGCGATGCTGCCGCGTACGTGTGGCGGCTCAGCCATCGCGAGGCGTGGCGCCGCGCCGATGGTTCGTGACGCTGGACCAGCAGGCAGCAGTTGAGGAGAGTGGTCGATGCAGCAGAAGCGCCGCGTGAAGTTCACCTTTCCGCCAGATCTGGTGACACAGCCGGTGATCTACAACATGGCCAAACAGTTCAAGGTGGTGACGAACATCCGCCGCGCGAACGTCACCCGTGATCGCGGCTGGGTAGTGCTGGAGATCGGCGGCCAGGACGACGAGATCACGAACGCGCTGGAGTGGGCGCGCCAGCAGGGCGTGAGGGTCGATTCTCTGGAAGGCGACATTGTGGCCGGCTGATCGCCGGCCGGGTAGGGAGTTCATGACATGGGTGTTCGAGTACGGATTCCGGCGCCGCTGCGCTCGGTGACCGAGGGGCAGGGGCTGGTGGAGGTGGCCGAAGGAGACCTTGAGAGCTGCCTGGTGGAGCTTGAAGGTCGGTTCCCGTCGATGCGAACCCGGCTGCGTGATGAAGAGGGCGGGCTTCGGCGCTTCGTGAATCTGTACCTGAACGGCGAGGACGTGCGATTTCTGCAAGGGTTGGAGACGCGCGTCAACACCGGCGACGAGCTGTCGATCATCCCGGCGGTGGCCGGAGGCGCCTGACCGGCGCCGGCGAGGCCCGCCCCCCCCCCAGCCTCAGCGTTCGCGTTGACAGTCGCGCCGCGCTCCCCGCATAATATTGACTGAAATAGTCAACAATGTCGGAGAGGGCGCGGCGTGAAGCTGTCGATGCGGAGCGACTACGGGGCGCGGGCCGTGATTGACCTGGCGATCCGCCATGGCGAGGGGCCGGTGCAGAGCGCGGATATCGCCGCGCGGCAGGCGATCCCCGAAGCGTACCTGGAGCAGCTCCTCACCGCGCTCCGTAAGGCCGGCCTGGTGCGCAGCACCCGCGGGCCGCACGGCGGTCACGAGTTGGCGCGTCCGGCAACCCAGGTGACGCTGTGCGATGTGGTCACCGCGCTTGACGGACCGATGACCGTGGCCGATCCGCTCACTGACCCCACTTCCCGCGACGTGCCCTCCGCCTGTGCGATTCGCGAGGTGTGGGCTCAGGTGGTGGAGACCACCAATCAGGTGTTGAAGGCGACGACCGTGGATGACCTGGTGCAGCGCCAGCGTGAGCGCGAGCGGCGCGTCATGTACTACATCTAGCGCGATGGCGACCGATGTAGGGCCGCCTCGCGGCGCGGTGGACGTGCTGAACCTGATCGGAAATACGCCGCTGGTGCGGCTTACCCGGGTCACCCGCCCGGGCATGGCCACCGTGCTGGCCAAGCTGGAGTCGCACAATCCGGGCGGCAGCATCAAGGATCGCATCGCGCTGGCGATGGTTGAAGCCGCGGAGCGCGAGGGCAAACTCAGCCCGGGCGGGACGCTGGTGGAGCCGACCAGCGGCAACCCCGGGATCGGACTGGCGATCGTGGCCGCGGCGAAGGGGTATCGCCTGGTGCTGACGATGCCGGAAGACATGAGCCTGGAGCGCCGCCAGCTTCTGGCGCGGCTGGGCGCCGGGATCGTGCTCACCCCGGCGCTGGAGGGCATGACCGGTGCCGTCTTCGCCGCCCGCGAGCTGACCGCGGAGCACCCGGACTACTTCATGCCCCAACAGTTCGAAAATCCGGCAAATCCCGAGGTGCATCGACGCACCACCGCGGTCGAGATCCTGCGCGACACCGCCGGCCGAGTCGATGCGTTCGTGGCCGGGGTGGGCACCGGGGGCACGATCACCGGGGTGGGCGAGGTTTTGAAGCAGGAGATTCCCGGGGTCCAGATCGTGGCGGTCGAACCGTCCGCGTCTCCGGTCCTCCAGGGAGGGCGCTTTCGTCCGCACATCATTCAGGGCATTGGGGCCAGCTTCGTGCCCGGGGTGCTCAATCGGGCAGTCATCGACCGCATCGTGGGGGTGTCAGACGCGCACGCCACCGCGATGACCGCGCGGCTCGCCCGCGAGGAGGGCCTGCTGGTGGGGGTCTCATCGGGCGCCAACGTGTGGGCCGCGTTGCAGGTCGCCGAGGCGTTTGGCGAAGGCCAGACGGTGGTGACCGTACTGTGCGACACCGGCGAGCGTTACCTGAGCCTGGAATTTTAGAGCCCGACGGCGCGTTTGGAGAGGCAAGATGGCGAAAGTGTACATCCCCACGTCGCTGCGCAAGCTGACCGGCGGGCAAACCCATATCGAGGTCGAGGCGGGGGACGTTGCCTCTCTGTTAGACGGTCTGGAACAGCGGTTCCCCGGCTTGAAAGAGCAAGTGCTGGACGACCGGGGCCTGGTGCATCGATTCGTCAACCTCTATGTGAACGAACGAGCGATTGAAGAGCTCAACGGATTGGAGACTCCATTGCGTGAACAGGACGAAGTCGCGGTGATTCCGGCAATGGCGGGCGGCGCGACCAGCCGACCATTTTCGCTGGCCCAGGCGCAGCGCTACGCGCGGCACATCATCTTGCCGGAGATCGGTGGGGCCGGTCAGCGCAAGCTGCTCGGGGCGAAAGTGGTCATGGTGGGCGCCGGCGGGCTCGGCTCGCCAACCGCGCTCTACCTCGCCGCGGCTGGGGTTGGCACGTTGGGGATCATCGATTTCGATGAAGTGGACATCACCAACCTGCATCGCCAGATCCTGCACGGACACTCGCAGGTCGGTCGACTGAAGGTGGACTCGGCCCGCGATCGGCTCGCGGACGTGAATCCAGATGTAAACGTCGTGGCGCATCGTGTAGCGATCTCGTCCGAGAACGCCATGGAGATCCTGAGCCAGTACGACATCGTGGTGAACGGGAGCGACAACTTCGCCACCCGCTACCTGGTCAACGATGCCGCCTATCTGCTCGGCAAGCCGCTGGTGGACGGCAGCATCTTCCGATTCGAAGGCCAGGCGACCGTGTTCATTCCCGGCAAGGGCTGCTACCGCTGCCTCTTCCCGGCGCCGCCGCCGCCCGGGGCGGTGCCAAGCTGCGCCGAGGCCGGCGTGCTGGGCGTACTACCAGGGATCATCGGGGTGATTGAGGCGATCGAAACGATCAAGTTGATCCTGGACCTTGGCGAGCCGCTGGTGAATCGCCTATTGCTGTTCGATTCGCTGGCGATGGAGTTTCGAGAGGTCAAGATTCGCCGCGATCCGGAATGCCCGTTGTGCGGCGATAACCCGACCGTCACCGAGTTGATCGATTACGAAGCGTTTTGCGGTGCTCCAATGGAAGCGACCGTCGGCTAGCCTCCACACCTGGGGGCCGGCACGTCAGATGCTGGAGAGAGTGGAATGGCAGTAGAGGTGCGTGTTCCGTCGCTGCTGCGCGCGATCACCCGAGGCGAGAAGATCGTGTGCGGCGACGGAGAAACGCTGGCGGCGCTGATCGAGGATCTGGAGGCCCGCTTCCCGGGCCTGCACGATCAACTCTTCGAGAGCGAAGGCAAGCTGCGCCAGTTTCTGAACGTATACGTCAACGACGAGGACGTTCGCTACACCGGGCGGCTCGCGACCCCGGTGCGTAGCGGGGACGTGGTGTCGATCCTGCCGGCCGTGGCGGGCGGGCAGTAGCCGATGGCGGCGTCGCTTCGCCTGGCCCCCGAGGACCGCGGCGTTCGCGCTGGCGGGCCGTATACCGACATCGTCGCGGCGATCGGGAACACCCCCCTGGTGGAGGTCGCTCGGCTTTCTCCAAACCCGCGGGTACGAATCTTCGCCAAGCTGGAAGGCCAGAACCCAACCGGCAGCGTGAAGGATCGAATCGCCCGAGCGATGATCGAACGGGCGGAGGCGTCCGGCGAGTTGACCGCGGACAAGGTGTTGCTGGAGCCGACCAGCGGCAACACCGGAATCGGGCTGGCGATGATCGCCCGCCGCAAGGGTTACCGCATGGTCGCCGTATTGCCAGACAACGTGAGTCCGGAGCGACGATCGTTGCTGGAGCTGTATGGCGCCGAGATCGTGTTGACCGAAGGGGCGAAAGGGTCCAACGGCGCGATCGCGGTGGCCCAGGAGATGGCGCGCGATCCGCGCTACTTCATGCCCTATCAGTACGGAAACCCCGCCAACCCCGGGGCTCACTACGAAACGACCGGTCCGGAGATCCTCGCTGATCTGCCAGACGTGGACGCCTTCGTGGCCGGGCTCGGCACCGGCGGCACCCTGATGGGGGTGGGTCGGCGGCTCAAGGAGCACAACCCTGCTATCCAGTTGGTGGCCGCGGAGCCGCACCCCGGCGAGCAGGTGCAGGGGCTGCGCAGTCTGGCGGACGGGTTCATCCCCCCGATCCTGGACCTGGATCTGCTGGACCGCAAAGTGGTGGTCACCAGCGATGACGCGCTGGTCTGGACTCGCGCCCTGGCGGAACAGGAAGGCATCTTCGCCGGAATCTCCTCCGGGGCGGTGATCCAGGTGGCGCGCAAGGTGGCGGAGCGGATGCAGTCCGGCAATGTGGTGGCTCTGCTGGCCGATGGCGGCTGGAAGTACCTGAGCACCGGCCTGTGGACCAGACCGCTGAGCGAGGTGCGCGAGGACATTCAGCGCGGCACCTGGTGGTAGTGCCAGTGACGGTTATCCTGACTCGCGCTCAGGTGCAGGCGATTGTCGATCACGCTCATGAAGGGCGGCCGAACGAGGTGTGCGGCGTCCTGGCCGGCAACGACCATCGGGTCGAACGCGTGTATCGGGCGACAAATGTGCTGAAGAGTCGTTTTCGCTACGAGATCGATTCGCTCGAGTTGCTCAAGATCCATCGCGATTTCGAGGATCGCGATCTCGAGCTGGTCGGGTTCTATCATTCGCACACCCACTCCGAGGCGTATCCATCCGCGACGGATATCGATCTTTCGGCGCCGTGGCGAGACCAGACCTTCGGCATCGTGACGTTTTTCATCGTCTCTCTCAAGTACGTCCCGCCTCAGTTTCGGGCGTTCCGGTTCGACGCTGCGGGAGCGGTTTCCGAAGTTCCGATTGCGATCGTCGAGTCAGCGGTAGACTCGGAATCGCTGGCGCGCCATTTTTCCTCGGACGTGATCGGACAGCTTGACTCGGGCTTCCTCGCATTCAAGGAGCATGGCTCCTCTCCAGACCCGATTCCCGGTTCCGACGCGTCGGCGGGGTATCCTGCTGAAGTGGACGATTTCGGTCCCACCGTCGATCTGCCCCGCGAGCCCGTGACGGGCGACTAGGGCGATCGAGCGGCGCGAGGAGCGACGAATGACGAAGCGGGTCGTGGTTGGGATGAGTGGCGGGGTGGACAGCTCCGTCACCGCGGCGATGCTCGTCGAGCAGGGTTACGACGTGATCGGCGTCACGCTCAACGTGTGGCCCAAGATGATGGGCTTCGAGGAACCTGCCCGCGCGAACGGCTGCTGTGGGTTGGATTCGGTGGAGGACGCCCGGCGGGTCGCGAACCTGCTGGAGATCCCCTACTACAACCTGAACTTCCGCGAGATCTTCGAAGACAAGGTCATCCGCAACTTCATCCGTGAGTACGTGCAGGGGCGCACCCCGAACCCCTGCGTGCGCTGCAACCAGTTCATCAAGTTCGACGCGCTGCTGGGCAAGGCGTTGGCGTTGGGCGCCGACTACGTCGCCA
>SXGT01828838.1_pt1 | contig 11818 bp, 10 predicted proteins | sample 3176221 | NCBI WGS metagenome assembly SXGT01 (sample SAMN11356862, study PRJNA531348) | freshwater metagenome | isolation source: freshwater sample F1-120 | place: China: Fuxian Lake, Yuxi | collected 2017-12-25
CCGAGCCTGCTGCTTCTCCCACCAACCCGCGATGGAGGCAGCCCCCGCTAAACGGTGGGCTTGGGCCGCTGGTTCCTCGACGGGCTGCTCGTCAAAAGGCAGACCGGCATCGAGGAAGGGGTCGTTATTCCATCGCCGCCGAGCCCCGGGGAATGGCTGGCAGATGGAGTTCACCCGTCGCGGAGTGGTGGATGGGGCCGACAGGACTCCATCCAGCGACACCCCCAAGGACAGGTTGGGCCTGACCTGACGCCACTGTCGGCGACCCGCCGTCATTCGCCACGCGCGCAGGTGCGGCCAAGGCTGCACCACCAAGATGGAGTTGTGTTGGAAGACGTAGAGCTTGCCGTCCTTGAACGTGGTTCCTTCGCGGAAGCGAGTGGGCTTGGCGGGGCAATTCATGGCGATACGCGCGGTTGAGTCTGGGCCAGGCGGATGGCGGCAACGGAAAGCACGTCCAGGCGTTCCAATACCACTTCGGTTCCGGTTGGCAACGGACAGCCATTGCTGACATAGCTTGTCCTATCCTGCACACCGCCTGCGGCTCACCCGGGCAGTATCATCATCACCTTCGTTCCTCTCACTGCCTCCCGGAACTCCATCCTGATTCGCCAGCGCTCCAATTCCGGTAGCAGGCGTGGGTCGCTCAACGTCTCTACATCCGGGTCATCAACGACGAGGAATTCGAGTTGGCTCTCCTCGATGAACTTCCGGGTCGTTTGGGCGATCTTCTTTCTCGGCACATCTTGATTACTGAAGAGCAGCCCGGTGCCGGCGATCTGTCCAGCCGCTGCGGTTAAGCGTGGAAAATCCTTCTCCTCGATGTCACCGCGAAGCACCTTGCCCGCTTTCACTCCAGCCACCAGCAACCACATCCGCATCACGGCGTGGAGCGCAGGTTCTCCCACTGCCAAATAACCGCCCTTCGTCCTCGTCTTCCGGGCCAAACTGAACGCCGCTCGCACTGCCAGGTCACGGTTGGCATTCGGCTTCAACCAGCTTGGAGGCGGAGATTGTTCTTGGTCCAGGGGCAAAAACCGCATTCGATCTGGCTGGGGGTTTTCGGTGCGGTTGGCGTGGAACTCCTCGACCATCCTGATGGCCTGATGCAGCAGAGGCTTCAACGATTGTGGAGACGCGCCCATCTTCGTCGAGGGTGTTCTTGGCCAGGGAAAACGCAAGCGGATAGCGCCAACTGAAACTCGCTGCGCGAGACCGTCAGATTCCTGAGCGAGGCAGGTCGTCTTCCTTCACTGTGCGGCCGTAGTGCAGCAGTTTGATGTCGGCGAACTCCAGCGCTTGAGGTTCGTAGCCAAGGTCCAGATTGAGCATCGACTTTCCCGCCTCGTAATCGGCCGCAACGGTGGCGGGAATCTGCACCTTGGTCCACTTGGCTCCCGCGTCCACCTCCATCCCCACGGTCTGCTCCGGTCCCTCTGGCACTCCGAAGAAGACGGTGAAATGTCCTTTGCTCTCCGGGTTCTTGGACTCGATGGTGCGGACGTAGAAGGACACCAGCACCACGTCGCCTGCCTTGACCGCCTGCGTGGTGAGCGTGCTGATCTGGACGGTCCAGGGATTCTCGGGCCGCTCTTTGACGCGTGCATTGATGGCCTGCTTGAATGGTTGGTCCTTCACGTCCACAACCTTGAACTCGCCGGAGGGCTTTGGACCGACGTGAAGGCGCGTGGTTTTGAGCACATCGGGCGTGAGGATGGATTTGCCCTCGGGGATTTTCTTGTCAGCAGCGGGAACAACGTGAGCGGCAGCGGTGAGCAGTGCGACGAACAGGACGGGGAGCGAGTGGCGTTTCATGGCGAGGTGTTGGTTTGCGGTTTGAAATTGAAACCTGGCGTGGCGGGTGTCAAACTAAAGCCTCCGCCCATCAAGCGTCTCAATCCCTGCACCTCGTTCGACGCTCTGACGATTGCGGGAAGTTTGACAAACGATATGGTTCGTATAGCCTGCTTTCGCTATGGCAATGACGAATGTTTTGGTGCGGATGGATGAGGAACTGATCCGGCTGCTCAGTGCCGGAGTCTCAGCCACCCAACTCGACCAGTCTGAACTGACGCGGCAGGCCCTGCGTGCCGGGGTTCCTAAAGTAGTCCAAGGCCTTTTGCAGGCCCGCTCTGGCACACTCCAAGAAGATCGTCAGGCCATGGTCGATCAGGTGCGGAAAAAGGCCGGCAAGTGGCGCGGCTTCAAGGGGGCCGAATTGCTCAAACGCACCCGGCCGTGATTCTGGTCGACACCTCCATCATCGTTGCCTGGCTCGATCCCGCGCACGAGCACCACTTGGCCTGTGCGGCCGCGTTGGAGCGGGCGGCTGCCGTGGATCAACTCGCGGTGTCTGCGGTGACCTTCGCCGAGCTCTCTGCTGGAAACCGCACGCATGAGGCAGTTCTGGAAGCGTTGCAGGGTTTTGTGCCTGTGGACTTGCTGATGGAGGATGCTTGGCGGGCCGGCCAGGCGTTTGGACGGTTTCCAAAGAGCAAGAGGGACCAACCCGTGTTGCCTGACTACTTCATCCGGGCACAGGCAGCGGTGCGAGGCTGGCAACACCTGACGAACGATGACCGGCGGCTGGCTCCGTGGCCGGACGTTGATTTCATCTTTGCACGTCCGAGACGAGGCTGAACGGTGGCGTCGTCGGGATGTTCCACTATGGATTTCCCCACCGCCAACAGGCTTGAGGTTGTTGCGATGAACGACAGAATCTCCCCGTGAAGCCGCGTCCACCATCCAACCCTCAGAACCTCCACGATCTGATGGTGATGGCGGAGGACTTCGCCGGTTTCAGCCTGCGCTCCGGCCGGCAGATCCCGCCGACCTTACTGGCCGTCACGAAGCGCGGGCCGCTCTTCTTCACGCCTGCTTCTTTGCAGGATGACCGGGCCAAGGATGATTTCGCCGACACCGCCCGCCTGATCTGCATCGCCTATCAGGTTCCCGCCGCCGTGATGGTGTTGGAGTCGTGGATGAAGATGGCGGCGGAAGGAGAGAAGTTGGACATGGATGAGCGGCCCTCCGAGGCGATTGACCGGCACGAAGTGGTCACGGTGATGGGCGAGGCGGCGGGCGGCGCCCAGCGGAAGATTTTCAAGATTGTGCGGACGGACGCGGGCGGCTTCTTTGGGCTGACCGAATGGGAGGGGCTGCCGTTGGCCGAGTTTCAAGGTCGGTTTGTGGACCTGCTGCCACCCAAGCCGACGACGCCCGAGGTGATCGAGGTTGCCCGGGTGATGCTGGCAATGAAGGGGTTGAATGAGCGTCTTCCAGTGCATCCCCGTCTCCCGGAGAATCTTCCGCTTGCTCTCCCCATCCACCAATACCCGCTGCCGTATGTCGGTCCAGTCTTCCATAGTGCGATACATGCTTCATGGTTAATGAAGGTGCTGCACTTTTGGACCGCCCCGTCACATCCGTGACCCCGCCTCACTTTTCAACCGGCGTTTACAGAGCATTCTGTGCGATATCGGCGCAGATCGAAAATGAGCGACTGGGCAAGCGACTCGGGCAACGGAACCCGCCGCGCGAGATCCTCTGCCGTCTTTTCGTCGAACTCAAATCTCTGGCCCATCACGATCTGGAACCATCGCTCCCGGTCCTTCACCACCCGATACATCTTCTCATCTGCGCTCCCGGCAATGAAGGGTTCGTATATGACGATCGGCCTGCGGATGATTTCGGCCTTGCAGCGAATTCGATCCAGCCGGCCAGTCCTTTGTTCCAGCGTGCTGGGGTTCCAGCAGAGGTCGTGGTGCATCACATAACGACAGAAGCGATGCAGGTCCACGCCTTCGCCCAAAACCGCACTACTCACCAATATCTCCGGGAAAAGGGGGCTGTTAAAGGCGAGCATGACCCGCTGACGCACATTCATTTTCGTGTCCCCGAACACCAGCCGCACAACCCGCAAGTTGGTGCGCAAGATGCCCGTGCGCCCATCCACACCATCATCGTCGTCTCCTCGCCCATGGGGGGAAACGTAATCTGAAATCGCTTCGAGATACTCGTCCAGCTGGCTTGCGGGCGGCGCTTCACCGTCTTCTGAGGCGACGGACTCACGATCTTTTTCCGCCAGATCGCGGGCGAAACGGAGAAACTCCATGATCCGGTGCGTCAGCGACATGTTCGAGTTGTCGCTGGAGCTCTCCAGGGCTTCGCGCATCGCCGCCACACCTTTGCGAACCGTCGTCGCATCGACTTTCCCTTCGATCAGCGTCTCCCGGACTTCGGGCACCTCGAGGGGAAAATACCGTGAGACGAAGGAGGCCGAACTCACGTAAGCGGCCAGCAGATCGGCGAGCCGTTGCTTCAACTCAGGCTTTGCACTCAGGGTCGCGAACTCCTCTTGGTTCAACTGGCAGTTCAAGTAATCAAGAATTTCCCGGTGAAACGGGCTCTCTTTGTCAGCCAGTCGGCGCGTGAGCGACGCGAGTCGTCCCCCGACGTCAGCCACCGCCGAGGGATCCAGGCCAAGCCGTTCTGCCAGCCGCAGGGCCGAAGCGTTTTCGACCTCTCGCTTGAGGTGGTCTCTTAACGCAACGGCTGTTTGCCGGTAAAAGCAAAAGACCAAAACCTTCTCGCCGGAAAGCCATAATTCGACTGCCCGCCGCGCCACTGACCTGAGCTTGGGATGCGCAAATCGGCGTTCGGGTGTGTCGTCCCTCGATGGAATCAACCGGGCGATGTGTTCCTCATACCACTGGACCGGAACGATTTCCTGCTGCTGGCTTCGAATGCGGCGCGCCCGGCGGTGCTCAATGCCTTCATCATCGGTTTCACGGACATCGCCGCGCACTTCTCTCGTGTGGTGGAATGCCTCGTAACTTGAGCAGAGGCCCTCCGCGAAAAACGCGCGCTGGCCCTTGCCGGTGAACCGCGCCAGCTCGCCCTGTGCTCGCGCCGCGACAAAAAAGGGGGCCGCCTCTTCCGCGCTTAGGGGGATGCCCGCAACCCCACGATTCGCGTGGTGTTCTCCCAGCGCAATGTCACCGCCGGCGCGGTGTTCACGGCGCGGCGTCGGTGGCTGATTCTCACCGGCGGGCAGCAAGACTGGCCGATTATGCCGAATCACCCACGCCCGAAGACTCGCCCATGAATCCAGCGGATCGTGCTCCGCTGCGGCTTTGGTTTCCCGACAGCGTGTCACCGCCTTCTTGACCTCCTCGGCGGTCGCGGTGGCAGGAGCACGCTCGGTCGATTCCCACCAGCGCCGCACGGCATCTGCGAAACTGTCCCCTTGGCCCAGATGGCCGCCAACCGTGGTGCTGTCAACACGACCCCACCAGTCATCCAGCCGTTTGCCGGCCAGTCGGTTTTCGCTGAGCCTTTGCTCCAGAGTTTGCAACTTGAGCAGAAACTGTTGCCGGCTCTCGCTGGGGGCCTGATGCCCGGACCATTTCGCTGCGGCAAACGAGCGGATCACGCGCATCAGTTCCGGGTGCCCCAACTGGAAGGGCGTCGCCGTGAGGAACAGCATGCGATCAAACTTGTCCCAGAGTAGCGGCCGATGGTCCCTGCTCACGTCGCCGTCCTGAGCCAGCCGTTCGGTCGTCTCATCGGATCGAAACAGACCGGCCAGACGAGTGCCGTCATTCTTCGCATGGTGCGCCTCGTCAAGCACCAGCAGGGATGCCCGCCACCGGACTTTTTGCAGCCACGCCCGGTAGACATCCCCGCAATGCCCGTTGAAATCCCGGCGTGCAATCGTCAAACGAGCCGCAGAAACGTCGCCCTGACGCCCCGGCACCTCTTCACGCAGAAAGCGGCCAAGGGCGGACCAGTCGAGTTGATGCTGATGCTGCAGGAGATGGGCTGGAATTGGATCATCCGAATCGGCGGCCAGAAGGCCTTCCCGAATCAGGTATGGGTGCCACTGGCTGACCTTGAGGTGCATGAGCCGTTCAACGACGGCGGGTGTGAGCTGGCGCTGCGATTTCAGCCGGCTCATTTCGGTCGCCCACTTGTAGATTCGCTTCTTGGTTTCGTCGCGCAGTCGGCTGTTGGCCTGGGCGATTCGAACGAAGGCTAATTTCAACCACCCGTCGTTGAGGCCCGCGTGGAAACAGGATGTCGTCATCCACACCAGGCGTGCGCGCTTTCGGCGAGGCGCATTGAGCAACTTGAAAAGTTCGGTCGGCGTGTCCACCCGGGCACCACGAATGTGCTTCAGCGCGGTGGCATCCCGGCAGCAAAGGCTCTTGAAATCCTCCCAATCCCTTTGCCACTTGCCGGCAAGTCCGGGCGGCACCATCACCACCACCGGATGCGCCTCAGCTTTGGCGGAGAGGAGAACCGATGCCACGACCGCCAGGGCGACATAGGTTTTGCCCATGCCCACTTCGTCGGCTAGGATGACGCCTGGCTTGGTTTGCAGGTCGTGCAGAATGCTGCGCGCCGTTTCCTGCTGACGCATCCCGTCCTGCGCGGCGATCCTCTTTTTGACCCCTTGGAGATCAATCAGGTCGTCGGCGAATTGCCACTGGATCGCCATGGTTTTAGTCTCCCGCCCCCGCCAACTCCGCGCACTTGGCCTTGACCGCGCCGATGTATTCCACCAGGGAGCCCGCGCCGGCCCCACCGTTTTCCCGGCCCAACAGGTCTCCCATGGCTTTCCGGTAAACAGGGCGCACATCGTGGTCGCCCGGGTTGTGATCGGCCCGTATGCGGCGGCACACATGGGCCAAAGTCAGGGCGATTTCGGCCAGACTGAATGCCAACTGGGATGCGCGCATCTGGGCGATGGCCGCCGATTCGGCACCCGGCTTGAGATCCTTCGTCAGGGCCTCAGCCAGAGCCAGCGGCCCCAACGGGTCACGGTTTAGCCGGTAGTTCGCCGCGTCGACGGTGCGCACGGTCGTTTGCAGCCGCTCGGCCAATGCGGCGAGCGTTTGGCCGAGTTTCCTCACCTGATAGAGCGTGTAGCCCGTCGTGTCGATCTCGTGCAGGGGATCGTAGCCCCCTGAACCATCCGCCTTCGTTGCACAATGGGTTGTTCCCACCTCCTCATCCCCGATCAGCTCCGCCGGCTCCCGCCCGGAAATGAGGCAGTTCATGATGTGATCCGAACTGAGGCCGCGGAACTCCTCCGGTGGCATCAGGTTGTCGAGACTGTCCGTTTGGACAGGAAGCCAGGCCGCTTGGATCTGGCCTCCCTCATCCGTCCAGGCCACGCGAACACACGTCAGAATCTGTCCCCGCTGGCTTACCGGAATTTCTACCGATACCTCTCCCGCTGGGGGATAGGCGGGCACGCGCAGAGCGTCTAGCAAAACCACGTCGCCCGTGCTTGAGCGCGCAATCGACCATGCGGCCGGCAGGGCGTGCGTCGAATCCAAGAACAACGTGAGCCTCCCGAGCCTCTCATTGTAGCTGAGCGCCTTGAAGACTGCCGGCACGGCAGGCTGGCTCGATCTCTCATCGATTGGCGATGCGGCGTCGGCAGGCCAGAAAACATCGTCGCACGAATCATTGTCATCGCCATGCCAGCGGACTGGCAGCCGCGAATCAAGCCGCACCCCGGTGTCGGCACTGTCCTGATAACAAAGGTTGGCCTCCACGTTCGCCACGCGTTCGCCCATTCCGTGCGGGGTGAAATTGCTCGACCCGCAAAGCAATAAATCTCGCGCTCCGTCGGACATTGAGAGGGCCTTCGCGTGTAGCGCACGGATGTGCTTCTCCCCTTTGCGCGTGGGCGGGACGACGAACACCGCCGGCCCTGCCTGAACCTCTCCCCACGAGGAGTTCCATACATCGCAAAGGGAGCGCGGTAGGCTGCTGGTCATCCGTCCGCGTTCCTGGGATGGCAGGCCGGGAATGACCAGTGAAGTCTTGGTGCTGCCCTTCGACCTTCGGGACATGCCCTTCAATTGGTCGATTAGCCGTTCCATGCCGCTTTTCGTTTCTCCAGCAAACGGAGTCATAACAGCCACGTCCGTCGCGCTCCGGCCGCCCCAGAGATCACGGACTTGACCAATCACCGATAGCATGGGGCGCTCGCCGATGCCTGGCCGGCCACCGACAAACGCCACGCGCGGCAGCTCCCGTGGGTTGAACTCCGCCGGCGCCACTCGCCATCGCTCGAGTCGTTTTCGAACGAACGCAAGTGTTTCGGTCAACCGGGACCGGGATCCTTCGTTTCCTTGAACCCATGGCGTTCCGGCCAGGTCACGGAAAAAATCTAGGGCATCCTTCGCGAGCTGGAGCGGGGTGGATGCTCCGCCGTCAAAGAAATCGAACACGCCGGCGACCTCCCGGTTCGTCCGATAGCCGGTCTTGGTGAGGTTGGCGGACGACACGCAGAGGCGCAGCCAACGCTCCCAGGCCAGCACGACTATCTTGGCGTGCTGCGCGCCGCCGGGCACCCGGACGGGAACCTGATCCCAGCGAAGGGTGGTCTGCTTGGCGTCCACACAGGTATGGTCCACCAGAACGCAGGCGCGCACCGTGCCCAGCGCCTGTTCCCGTTCGATGAGGAAGCTCGCCTCGCGTTCCGTGTGGTCGAACTTGAGACCCAGAAACCGGGGCAGCAGATCGGTCTCAAAGAAGGCGGCATCGAACGTGTAAGTGGTCGCGATGCAGGCCACGGGCTTGCCAGGGTCAATCGCAGTCGAATCGCCCGCGATCACCGGACCGTTCCAATGGCTTGCCAACCCCCGTTCGTTCGACTCAGTTGTCATCGGCGATTGCGGTGTTCGGGAGGCGCGCCAGGCCAAGCTCGCGCAAAAAATTAAAGCCATTCTCGATCCGCATGGGATGCAGGAACGTATTGCGATACTCCGACGGGCGATCCGCATCGCTCCCGCGCCCTGGCATCAATATCCAAACGGGGCCGCAGTCGATCCAGGCCGCCTTGCGCTTCTCCTTTTGAATTCTCTGGTGGCGACCCATGACGGCTGACACGGCGGCGTCCACTGAATTGGCGCACAACGCGATGTCGTCACGGATGCGCTCAATTGCCTGGACTCGCGCGGCGGCATTCTGCACCGCCGCATCCTTGAATTCGGCGCCTGCCTGTTCCAGGTCACGACTGACCGCGCTGGCATTCGCCACCGCCCGCTTGATCACCTGCGCCACCGGGGCGAGCTCCAGAATCTCAGCCTGCGTCGCCTGACCTGATTTGTTCCGGAGTCCCCACAGTATCGCGTCGAAAACCTGTTGCAGGACGGCGGATGCCTTTTCATAACCCTCGATGGCGCGCAGGCATGAAGCGATGGTCCGGTCCACAGGATCATCATCGGTCTGCAGCAGCGGCCTCAGGGTCTTGAGCAAAACGGTTCGCTCGAAGACTCCGCGGTCCTGGCCGGCGCGCTCACGATACGCGTTCAGACTTTCGGGGGCGCGCATGATGTCAAACATTCGCCTTCGAACTGGATCACCGTTCAGTGCCGCAATAATCGCCCCGCGCTCCTTGCCGGCCCGCATGCCATCCGGGCGGAGCTTGCCCGCAAGCATCGCCCAGACTTGCTGACTGCGACCCGGCCAATCCCCATTCCTGCCCAAACCTTGGACGACGGTTTCCGTAATCCGTTTCGCCCACCGGATGCCTTCGCCTGACGCCTGCTTCGGGTCTTCCAAAAAATCAGGCAACCCCAGGTCTTCGGACCACGCCAGCAGCAGATCGGGGGCGCTTCTGCCCGGACGACCATCCGCATCGACCAACCCCAGAGATCGCGCCAGCCTCGCCATTACGCCGAACGGCCCGTTGACGGCCTGCCCCTTGAGGAAATTGGCGCTGCGGAGCGGTTCACCCTCCCGCCAAGCCTGTTCCGCCAGCCTCCTTCCGGGCAGCCGCACGCCGGCACTGCCGAAGTCATCCGGGAATTCCTCCATCTGAAGGGTGACTGCCGCGACGAACATCCGCTCCACAACTAGGCGGGCCGCCAGCCGATCCTCTTCGCGCCCGGTCAGCCGGACCGCGCGTTCGGCGATCACCGCCGCGACGGCGGCGAAAGTCAGCAGCCGAGGGCGCCAGATGCGCACCGTGAAACCCGGCAGGAGGATGTCAGCAAGTCGCTCCGCCTCGGACAGCGTGCCCAATGGATCGACGCTGCCAGGTGGATCCTCGGTCGGATCGTAAGCCGTGGAAAATGGCAACCATTCCTGCATGAAGATGATCAACCATAGCCGGATGCGTTTGCACGCCAATCAGAATCCAAAACTAGCTTGAGTGCCTGGCACTGCTCACTACAACGCGCGCCGAGATTTCGCCTCAAGGGCGAGGCTGTTGCCGCAGCAGCTGCAATTTCACCGTCCCTTGCCAGCGCCATGATCCGGTTTCCGGCAAACCAATATAGCAGGTGGCGGCACCGAACTGAACCAGGACGATGGAAGGAAAATTGCTCGCCGCGGCACCGCTACGGCCTAGCCATCGGACACTGGACAGTGATGGAGATCGCCCCCACAACCAAACCGCCGAGAATCGGCGGCCTCACACTTCCCGGGCACCGGCCGGGTAAAACGAGGACGTGATGGCGGCGAGCAACTCGTTGGCTTCCCGCGTGACGTTGACACGAGACACGGCTGCGGCGGGAACATTGTTCGGCGCGTTCAGGGGCGCGGTCTGGCCCTTTGCCGCGCTGTGCCGACTGCTCTTCATTGCGAGCCACAGCAACATGAGCGCCACGGCCACACGGTGTGGTTCCCCTGCTGCTGCCTGAGCGGGACGAGATCGCAGTCGTCTCGATTCCACGCTTGGTGGTGGCACTGCAGGTGTCGCCGCGCGATCCGCTTCCGCCGGTGTTCCCGGCGAATGTGGCCGCGCTGGTGGCGCAGCGGTTTGGCGGCAACTGCACGGCAATGGCCCGAGTGCTGCGGGTCACATGGACAACGGTGCACGGCTGGGCGCGGGGGTGGTTCCGGCCCTCGCTCGCTTCACTTCTTGAGTTGGAAAACTGCTTCGGAGCAACCGCCAGCGACTGGATTACCACCACGATTTCAGTCACGAATCTGCCTTCCAAACGCTCGGTGCTTTCGACTGATGGCGGCAGGATTCACTCCGTGCGCCCGCGCTACGATCCGCAGATTGTAGGGCCGGCGATGGCCCACGAACTCGCTTTGGAGGCATATCCTCCGCGATCCTTGCGAGCGGTCTGCCTGGAGCTGGGTGTCCCGCATGGTGTCGCCTTGCGGATGTTTCCGGAACTGGCGCGCCGAATTGTCGCCCGCTTCAAATTCTTTCGAACCGAGGGCAAGCGGACGCGGGAGATGTTCATGAACATGGAACTTGAGTCGGCCGTGAACCGACTCCTGCAGGAGGGGCGTTCCTTGAGTTTTTACGAGTTGGTCAAGGTGCTTCCTTCGCATGTATCCATTCGGGACAAACGCGTGATCAACGAGTTCAAGCGGCTCAAGCAAGCAGCCGAGGAAGAGTTGCAATCCGTGCTGCTGGAGCCGGCACTGTCCAGCCCATGACAACTTTAGGAGCCGGTTCGTGGAGACGACCACCGTAGGGGCAATGGTTTTGGAATCTGGTAATGCTAGGGAGCAACCCGGGCACGGTGCAAAGCTCTACGGACTGAACGGAGGGTCGTGACGAAGCGGGGCAACACAGCACTCCATGCTTGAAAGGTTACCACCAGCGTTGCCGGGTGTCGCATTGCCGGGGTGAGTTTCCGATGCATAAATTGGCCACGGGGAAATCAATGCATAATGTGGCCAGAGCGGCCAACTTATGCCTGAAGTCACACGCGCGCCGGAGACTGTGAGGAGGTGGGGTGGCCGACGGGATTCGAACCCGCAACAACAGGCTCCACAAGCCTGGACTCTACCATTGAGCTACGACCACCAGTCGCGCGTGCGGCAAATTAGG
>SXGT01100324.1_pt1 | contig 11817 bp, 6 predicted proteins | sample 3176221 | NCBI WGS metagenome assembly SXGT01 (sample SAMN11356862, study PRJNA531348) | freshwater metagenome | isolation source: freshwater sample F1-120 | place: China: Fuxian Lake, Yuxi | collected 2017-12-25
GGCGCGGCGGAAGGCGCCGGACTCGGCATCCAGTTTCTGAAGCACCTGTCCCGCACCCGATTGCTCCTGCATCTGGTCGATATCGAGCCCTACGAGAGCGAGGAAGACCCGGTGGCTTCGGCTTTCAAAGTCATCGCCGAATTAGAGAAATGGGGCGAGGGGATCGATGAAAAACCCCGCTGGCTGATTCTGAACAAAATCGACATCCTCCCGGAGGAGGAAATCGAACCCCGTTGCCAAGAGATCGTCGAGGAACTGGGCTGGACCGGGCCGGTGTTCCGTATTTCCGCGCTAGCCGGGGATGGCCTCAAGGAACTGACTTACCGCGTGATGGAATTCTTGGAACAACAGCGGACGGAAACACTGGAAGAATCGGAAGAAGAAGATGCAGACGAGGACTGAATTCGCCCAGGCGCGCCGCGTCATCGTCAAGATCGGCAGCGCCCTCCTGACCGGCGGTGGCCGGGGCCTCGATCTGGCCGCCATCGCCCAATGGGTCGCGCAAATCGCCGCGATTCGGCGCGGCGGCACCGAGATCGTCCTAGTCTCCTCCGGCTCCGTGGCGGAAGGCATGAGCCGGCTGGGCTGGAAAACCCGCCCCCATGCCTTGCACGAATTGCAGGCCGCCGCCTCGGTGGGCCAGATGGGCTTGGTGCAAACCTACGAATCCATGTTCCAGCTACACGGGTTGCATACGGCGCAAATCCTCCTGACCCACGACGACCTCTCCAACCGCCAGCGCTATCTGAATGCCCGCGGCACCTTGCTAACCTTGCTGGAACTGGGCGTGGTGCCGGTCATCAACGAAAACGACACCGTCGCCAACGAGGAAATCCGCTTCGGCGACAACGACACCCTGGCCGCCCTGGTGGCGAATCTCCTAGATGCCGATTTGCTGATTATCCTGACCGACCAAAACGGCCTCTACGAACGCGACCCGACCTTGGACCCGACGGCCAGGCTCATCCACCAATCCAGCATCAACAATCCCGAACTGGGCGACATGGTGGGCGAGAGCCGTAGCGGACTGGGGCGGGGCGGCATGATCACCAAGCTGCGGGCCGCCAGGCTGGCCTCCCGCTCCGGCGCGGCCACGGTCATTGCCTGCGGGCGGGAACCGGAAGTCGTGCCGCGGGTGCTGGGGGGCGAAGAAATCGGCACCTTCCTGGTTCCGGACGTGTCCCCCTTGCTGGCCCGTAAGCGTTGGCTGGCCGGGCAACTCAAGCCGAAAGGCAGATTGAGCCTCGACGCCGGCGCCGTGAAAGTGCTCAGGGATTCGGGGAAGAGCCTGTTGCCGATCGGGGTTACGGCGGTGGAAGGCGAATTCAGCCGCGGCGACCTAGTAGCCTGCGTGGACGCGGACGCCAATGAAGTCGCGCGGGGCCTGGTGAATTACGGCGCGGACGAAACCCGGCTGATCATGCGCCAGCCCAGTGCGCGGATCGAGAATCTATTGGGATACGTGGACGAGCCCGAGCTCATCCATCGCGACAATCTGGTTCTAGCTTGAGGAGTTCGGTTCGGGCGGCAGGCTCCGCGCGGCCTGCCTCGCGCCGAACCGGAAATCAGGCGGCTGCTTTCAGAGCCAGCGCCTTGACGCGGGCGTTGAGGCGGCTCTTGCTGCGGGCGGCCTTGTTCCTGTGGATCAAGCCTTTGTTGACGGAAGAGTCGATGATCGGCACCGCGGCGCGGAAAGCGGCTTGAGCCTCTTGCAGGTTCCCGGCATCGACAGCCAGGAGAACCTTCTTGATGAAGGTGCGCAGGCGGCTACGCAGAGCGGCGTTGTGGACACGATGCTTTTCCGATTGTATGGCGCGTTTTTTCGCGGAAGCAATATTAGCCAAGGCAGGAACCTCTTTCCGGTGGGTTTTAGAGAATTGGGTATTCTCTTCGTAAAGACCCCATGCGTCAACCGTCCACGGAACTTGCCTACCCACTTTCGCGCGAAAATCACCATCGTTCGCCCACCACCAACGCCATGCCCGCGATTCGATACAGATCGGCGGGCGGAAGAAAAAAATCCATGGGTTCCACTCGTCAAGCGAACCCATCCTAGTTATCCTTAGTGGTTGCATACCATCCCGAGATCGCGAATCGGGGCAGCGCCGGGTTGCGTTACTCGACCCCCGATAAGCGGCCCACACCCGCGATCACACATTCAACATGAGGTGAATCGTGACGAAATCCGCTGCTTCGTCCATCGTTAAACCACTCGTCCGCCGGCTAATCTTGGCGGGAGCGGCCTTGGCAATCGCCAGCTATATCGGAATCTCGGCCTGGCGGGAACTCGCGCCGTTCGGCATCGCCCTGCCCGCCCTAGCCGGCAACGCGGCGGCCGATCCGCGTACCCCCATCGCCGTCACGGCCGTGGGCTTGGGCTCGCGGCTCGCGGGCGTCGAAGTGCGCGACGAATCCGGCGCCCTCCTGAAAGGAACGGAGGAACCCTCCCGTTTCAAGCTCGACGCCCCCCTGGCCTTCGGCACGCGCTACACTCTCAAGGCAACGGCGGAACGCCCATGGTTCGGGCAGCGCGAAACCCGTGAAATCGCTTTCGCCACGGTAGCCATTCCCAAGCTCGACGGTCCCACCCAACGCGCCTTGGCGCCGGACGCTTCGGTGGCATTGAGCTTCGACCGGCCCGTGGGCCAGATCGAAACCCGCGGGGAGATGGCATTCAGCATTGAGCCCGCGCCGGATCGGCGCGGTTTTCGGCTAGTCGCCACCCACTACGGCCAAAACAAAACCTATCCCGTGGAACTGAGCCTCCAAACGGAAACCGGCGTGCCGGTGCCGCCGGTGCATCTGGATATCACGACGCCTCCCCCGCTATCGGCCGAATTCAGCAATAACGGCCAGGCCAATCTGGGTCTGGCGATACCGCTACAGGTGACCTTCAGCGAGCCGTTGACGGAACGGGACGGCATGGGCAGGCACATCGCGGTCCACACCAAGGACGGCAAGGAGGTGCCCGGCAAATGGCAATGGATCAACAAGCACCGCTTGCAGTTCATACCCCGCGGTGGGTGGCCGGCGTCCAGCACCATACAGGCGAGCATCGATCCGGCCGGCCCGCGTTCCCTACGCGGAGGCACCCTGGAAAAACCCCTGACGGCCAGCTTCGGCACCGGCCCCGACCGGAAGATTGTCGTCTACCTCGATACCCAGCGGGCGGCCGCGATCGAAAACGGCCAGGTGGTGAGAACCTTCGCCGTCAGCACCGGCAAGGAGAAGACGCCGACAGTCACGGGCTCCTTCTATATCTATGCCCGCTTCCCCGTTAAAACCATGCGCAGCCGCGCCAAACCCGGCGAAAAAGGCCACTACGTGGTCGAGGATGTGCCTTACGCGCAATATTTCCACGAAGACTACGCCTTTCATGGCGCCTGGTGGCACAACGGTTTTGGGCATCGCGCCAGCCATGGCTGCGTCAACATGTCCACCCGCAAGAACAACAAGCGCTGGCCAGGAGCCTCCGAGGATGCTGGTTGGCTTTACCAATGGGCCTCCCTGGGAGTTCCGGTGGCCGTGCTGCCGCGCGCGCCGACACAGGTGGCCGCCAATGATGACTCCCCCGCCCCCAAGGCCGCCGAACCCGGCGTGAACCGCTAACTCATCCTCCCCCGCGGCAATCCGCGGGGGCAAGCAATCGATGCGCGCCATCCGAATCGACCCTCCTTGCATCGTCGCCCCGGAGATACCTTCCCGCCCGGCGGTTCGGCTCTCGCGGCCGGACGCCAAGGAGGATTCGGACTGCCATCCAAGAGCAGCGAATTTCCGTGCCGAATACGTAATAATACCTACACTGGATTCCCTTATCTTCAGTAAGGCCGATAGCCATGGCTTCCCGCGCCCCATGGGCCGCGTTTCCCTGCAATCATTGGCGTTGCGGGAGTAATTCGTCGAGTATGCGGGGTTTTCGCTCCACTTCATTCGATCCGGGTTCGAGAGGCTTATTCCACGCTACACTTTAGACCTGTAGCGATGAAATCAGGGAATTGATCCGATGCCTCAATTATCAAGGAACCTCAAGGTATCCGGTTCCGAACGGCGGCGCTTCCGCCGGATACCCATCTTGCAAAGAGCTTTGCTCAAGATCGCGGATGGCACGCCATTTCCGGGCGAAATCAGCGACTTTTGCCAAGGCGGCCTGTTTCTGCGGCTCACCGGAAATCCCTCCGTGCTCAAGGCGGGGACTCAATCCATCGGCTGCCCTATCGAAATAAGCTTCGTGGCGAACCACCGTCCCGGCCACCCGAAATTTGGGCTGTCGGGCACCATAGTCCGGGTCCGCGAAAGCGGCCTGGGCGTTGCCTTCAACGCCCCGGAGACCTCCGAAGCGCTGGAGGCCCTGCACGAAATCGCCCGCGCCACCGAGACCAGCACCCAGCCACTCGCTCCGGAATTCGAACGAACTTGCCGGGAAGCCTTCCATCGCGTCCTTCCCGAAATCATGCGGCATTTCTCCGAGCATATCCGCGACAACCTGCTGGATGCCGCCGACCACGCGGAAACCGCCGCGGCGCAAACCGCGTACTTCGACGCGGTCACGATATTCGATGACGCACCGGAAATCGTCGAGCACTTCCGCGCCCACGCCTTGAGCCAAACCGAGGGCCATGCCGTCGCGGCCAGCGCGGAACCCGAGCGGCGCGACCCCAAATCCCTGTCCCTATTGGAGAAGGATGCTTTCGAGGACTGGCTGAACCTCACCGGAGAGGCGGCCAAGCTGGATAGCCTATTCGAGGAACCGTTACGGATGTTGGAACGTCGTCTGGGTTGGGTGGCCGAAACGCCCGGCGGCGCCAAATACAATCCCTATGGGCCGGTGGGCTTGTGCCGGGCTTTCCGCCAAGCCATCGAAACCTTGCCCTTGGCCACTCCGGCCCGAAGCGTGGCGTACAAAACCCTGAGGCTGGCCTTGCGAGACACCCTCGGCCCGTTCTACCGGCAACTCCTAGAATTGACCGCCGCCCTGGAGTTTAACGATCTCCCCAAGATAACGCGGGACTCGCGGCGGCCTGGCAATCCTAGATCGGCCATCGCGACGGTTCCCGAGGAAAATACTCACCACGCCCCATCGGCACCCACCGCGGGCGGCGAGCGGACAATGGGGGGCGCACCCGATCTTTGCGCGACCTTCGCGGCCCTAACCCATCTGAACCTAGCGGGGACAGCCGGAAAGGCCGCCGTACAAGCCAAACCCGCCGATTGGGCCGGGGCGATGGCGTTCGCCTCCGAGATATTCCACAACCGATTGAGTGAACCGCAGGTCAACGCACTACAAATGCTGGGGGCCGTACTTACCGGCATCCGCGCGGAGCCCTCGATGCCGGAGGGATTGCAGCCCATTCTCAAGCAATGGCAACTACCCTTGCTCAAGCTCGCGATCCAGGATCCGCGGCTCTTGAACGATCCCGAACATCCGGCCCGGCGCTTGCTCGACATGCTCGACCGAGTGGCCTTGGCCGCGGACAGCCATGGCCGCATCGAAGAGAACCTAGCCCGCCGGCTAAACGAATGGACCGAGCGCCTCGCCCGTGACGGCGCCCGCGATCCCACCGTCTTGGAACAAGTAACGGAATCCCTGGAAAAGCTGACCGAACCCTTGCTGAGAGCGCGGAATCTCCGGATACGGCGCCTGCGCGAAATCCGCGAAAGCCAACAGCGGATCGAACGGGCGCGCCGAGAGGTCAACGCGGAGATCGAACTCCGTCTGGCCGGCGCGGCGATTCCCGACATCGTGCCGGAACTTCTGGAAACCGGCTGGCGCGAGTGGATGGTAGTGGCTTATCTGCGGGGCGATATGGCCCACGAGTGGCTGGAAAGCCTGAAAGTGCTGGATAGCTTGCTGATCTGGCTCGAACCGTCGAACCGATTGCCGGACGCGGTAACGGCTTACCAGTTCATCGAATCCGTCGAGGACCGGCTCTGGCCTTACGCCCTGGATATTGCCGCTTGCCGGCATTTAATCGACGAATTGGCCGAACTGCTCATCCACGGCAAGAAGCCCCACCGTGTCCAATGGTCCGGCGAACCCGCGCAAGCCTCGGTGGATTCCGAACCGAAACCGCTGAAACAGCCCTGCTCGGCACGGTTGCGGTCGTTTCGCATCGGCGACTGGTGCCAAATCGCACTGGAACCCGGCGCCGCTCCGGTTCCATTGAACATCGCCTGGATCGACGAAAATCGCGGCCGGTTCGTATTCGTCGATCGCCAGGGCACGAAACGCTTGGAACTCGACGCCGAGAGCTTCTCTCGTTCCCTGGAAGAGCGGCGCGCCATCCGCGCGGAGGGATTGGATCTCCCCCTGAGCGAGCGCATCGTCGGCAAGCTCTTGCAGGACGCCCAGGAATCCGTGCGCAATCAAGCGCATATCGATCCGGCCACGGGATTGTTCAATCAGAAAGGCTTCACCGGGCGGCTTTCTCAAGAATTCACCGATAATGACAAGCTTGCTGCTTCATACGCCCTTTGCATCCTTGAGTTGGATCAATTCCGGGGCATTAGCACGCTGTGCGGACCCGAGGATGGCGAACGGCTGCTCCGGGAAATCGCGGATATATTCAAACAATATCTGGCTCCCCACGAAATAATGGCGAGGATTGGAGACAGCCGTTTCGGCGTCTTATATCCCGGCTGTGATCTGGAAATAAGCCGGATGAAGACGGAGGGAATGGTCAATGGCCTCGCGGGATACCGATTCCAATGGGAAAACCGCAGTTTCGCGGTCGGTGGCCACGCGGGCTTGGCCGTGTTCAAAATTGACGCCGAAACTCCCGCCTCGGTACTCAAGCACGCCGACACCGCCTGTATGCGGGCGAAGGAACTCGGCGTCAACCAAATCCAAATCTACGCAGCGGACGATCCCACGCTCTCGCGGCGGGAACAAAGCCTGGACTGGGCCGGCCGCATCGACAGCATCCTGGCCGAGAATCGCTTGTTCGTGCGCTGCCAGAAAATCGCTCCCTTGAACGATATTCACGGGGCGGCGTCCCACTACGAGATTTTGCTGGGCATCCGGGGCGAGGACGGTAGCCTGTTGTCCCCCGCGGACTTCGTGGCCGCGGCGGAACGCTGGAACCGCATCTCCGATATCGACCGCTCCCAAGTCGAGTCGGTGTTCGCCTGGATTCGCCGCGAGCCCGGACGCTTCGCGGCCTTGGGAGGCTTTTCCATCAATCTGTCCGGGCAAAGCGTCAACAGCGAGGAATTCATGGATTTCTTGCACCGGCGCCTTGCGGAAGCGGATTGGCCCCTGGAAAAAATCACCTTCGAAATTACCGAAACCGCGGCTATCGAGGAATTCAGCCAGGCCGAAAGATTTATACGCCGGATTCGCCGGCATGGTTGCCGGTTTTCCCTCGATGATTTTGGCAGCGGTTTTGCGTCCTATGCTTATTTGAAGAATCTGGAAGTCGATTACCTGAAAATAGATGGCGCTTTTGTACGGGATTTGGCCCACAGCGAAACCGATTACGCGATGGTGAAATCCATGAACGAGGTCGGCCACTCCCTAGGAATCAAAACCATCGCCGAATATGTCGAATCCGAGGAAATTCTCGCGAAACTTAGGGAGATCGGCGTGGATTACGCGCAGGGCTATCATATAGGCAAACCCAGGCTTCTAATGGATATATAATCCGGGGCAAGGCGACCCAACATCGCGGCGGCGGGACTTGGCCACGGTTCCCACAACAACACCCAACGAGCGGCAAACCGAACAATGGCGGAAACCCCAACATCCCGCTACGGAGACGGAAACGAAGGGAATTCGGAATCCGCGAGGATCGGACCTACCTTCGAGGAACTGAAAACCTCGAAAAAGCTGCCCTCCCCGCAGGGCGTTGCGCTCGAAATCATGCAGTTGACGGCCAAGCCGGACGCCACCCTCCAGGACGTGGCGAACCTCATCCAACTGGACCCCGCCCTGACCGGCCGCTTGATCGAGTTCGCCAATTCGGCGCATTGCGGGGCGCACCGGCCGGTCGCGGCGGTCATCGACGCGGCGGCGTTGTTGGGCATGAGCACGGTACGCCAGTTCGCGCTAAGCCTCTCGGTGATCGACGGCCATCTCGCCGGAGCCTGCCGGGAATTCGATTACCACGCCTTTTGGACCAGTTCGCTGGCGCGCGCCTTGGCGGCCCAAGCCATCACCATGCGCGAACGCACGGTACCGCCGGCGGAAGCGTTCACCTGCGGATTGCTTTCGGAAATCGGGCGGCTGGCGCTAGCCAGCGTCTATCCCGTGGAGTATTCCCAATGCCTCCTGGAATTTCGGGATAACCGGGATACTGATCTGCTCGCCGCCGAATGCGAACGGTTCGCCATCGACCATCACCAAATGACGCTCGGATTACTACGGGACTGGGGATTTCCCGGAGTACTGCTAGAAGCGGCCGCCCTCCACCAAGCTCCGGAAAAGCCCGCGACGGCCACCCCGAGCCGGGCGGAGCGGTTCGCCTTTCAACTAGGCTTCGCCACGCTGCTGGGCCGTTTTTGCGGCATCCCCGAAACCGCGCGCGATACCCTGCTACCGCTCATTATTCAAAAAGCCCAACTCCTGGGCCTGAACGAAACCGATCTGGCCGAACTGTGGAATCAGATATCGCGGGAATGGCGAATATCCAGCCGATTACTCAATATCACCGCGGGTGAAATACCGCCCTTGGGGCGAACCACTCCCCCGGCGGACGACAGCGCCGAACCTGCCCCCCCTCTCACGGGATTTAGAATCCTGTTGGTCGTGGATGACGAAGCCGAATCCAGCCGCCTGGAAACACTGTTGGCCGGCGAGGGCCACCAGGTCACCAAGGCCAAACTTCGCGACGAGGGCCTGCGCTGCATCGTCAGGGATCGGCCCCAGGTCATCCTGGCCGCGAACGCGGGGCCGCCCATGGACGGCATTCCACTCTGCCGCGATCTACGTTCCTCGGAACTGGCTCAAGAAGTGTATTTGATGCTGCTGACCCGATCCGCCGACGAGGAATTCCATATCCAGGCACTGGACAGCGGCATCGACGATGTCGTGGCCGCGCCGATCAGCGACCGCTTGCTATGTGCCCGAATCCGGCGCGGCCACCGCCTGATTCGGCTGCATTCGGAAATGGCCAACGAACAACGCAAGATGGCCCACTACGTCAACGAACTCGCCATTGCCAAGCGAAAACTGGAAGCCATGGCGATGACCGACATGCTGACCAATATTCCCAACCGCCGCTACGCATTCGCCCGGCTCCACGAGGAATGGGCGGTCTGGCGGCGCACCGGCCGGCCGCTGACCCTGATGACCGCTGATCTGGATGTTTTCAAGCAGATCAACGACCGGCTGGGGCATCAGGTCGGCGACCAGGTGCTCGCCCATAGCGCCAAGGTCATCCGCTCGCTGCTCCGCGCCACCGACGTGGTCTGCCGCCTGGGCGGCGAGGAATTCGTGGTCATCGCGCCCAACACCGACAAGCTGGCGGCCGGCAAACTCGGCGAACGCTTGCGGCGGGATGTCGAGCGGGAACAATGCCCGGCCTCGAACCTCGCGCGGCCCCTCACCATCAGCGTGGGCATCGCCGTGTCGGACCATCGCGCCGGCAACGAGAACGATCTGCTGCACCAGGCCGACCAAGCGCTCTACCGGGCCAAGCGCGAGGGCCGGAACAACATCCGGTTCTACTAAACCATGGCCCATCGGCGCTGTTCCGCGCTGCCGCGCGACTCCAATCCCCGCCCTCCATCCGTTTTCCAAGGCAACGCGCCATTTCGCCCCATGCGGCCGCATCCTCGGCGGGTAATCGCCCGATAGCGGGAACGTCGCGTAATGAAGGGTTTGGAGGGACATTCCCTCGGGACAATCCGCCTCCCTAGGATCGCGGCGAACGCTGGCGTTGCGCGGGCCGAATCCCTAGCATGGTCCCCCTAAATCCATCGCCGACCAGGTGCGCTATTGAACCCATCCCCTTCCGCCGCCAAATTCGGCGCCTTGCGCCACCGCGATTTCACCCTGTTTCTGTGCGCCCGGTTTCTCGCCACGGTCGCCGTGCAAATGCAAAGCGTGGCCGTGGGCTGGCAGGTCTATGCCCTGACCTCGGACCCGCTGGATCTCGGCCTGGTCGGGTTGGCCCAGTTCGCCCCGTTCGTGCCGCTGGCGCTGGTGGCGGGACACGCGGCGGATCGCTTCGACCGGCGCCGAATCGTCGCCCTCTGCTTCGTGGTCGAAATGCTCTGCGGCCTGGCGCTCATCGGCTTCACCCTGGCCGGGCCGAGGGCGATCTGGCCGGTGTTCGCGGTCATGGCGCTCTACGGCTCCGCCCGCGCCTTCATGATGCCAGCCAGCCAGGCGGTGGTCATCAACCTGGTGCCCTCGGATACTTTCAGCAATGCGTTAGCGCTGAATTCCTCGGCATTCCAGATCGCGGTCATCACGGGGCCGGCGCTGGGCGGCTTCTTGTATCTAGCCGGGCCGGAAGCAGTGTACCGCACGGTGGTGGCCTTGCTAGCAATCGCCTCGCTGCTGATGGGCTGGCTGGGCAGCGGCCCACGCGACCGGGCGAAACCTCGGCCCATGAGCCTGTCCACGGTGCTGGAAGGACTGCGCTTCGTGTGGTCGCGGCCGGTGGTGTTGGGAGCGATTTCGCTGGATTTGTTCGCCGTGCTATTCGGCGGGGCCACCGCGCTATTGCCGGCCTATGCCAGCGATGTGCTTCACGTGGGGCCGACCGGCCTAGGGCTCTTACGGACGGCGCCGGGGCTGGGCGCCTCGCTTACCGCCTTGGTGCTGGCGTTCTGGCCCATCCGGCGGCGGGTCGGGTACTGGATGTTCGGCGGCGTCGGCCTGTTCGGCGCGGCCAGCCTGGCGCTCGGGCTGTCGGACAGCTACGCGCTGGCCCTGGCCGCGCTGGCACTGATGGGCGCCGGCGACATGGTCAGCGTCTACATCCGCCACATGCTGGTGCAACTGGAAACACCCGACGCCATCCGCGGCCGGGTCAGCGCGGTCAATTCGGTGTTCATCGGCGCGTCCAACGAGTTGGGTGAGTTCGAATCCGGCCTCACCGCCGGATGGTTCGGACTGGTTCCCGCGATCGTCGTGGGCGGCTGCGCGACGCTGATGGTGGCACTCTTCTGGATGTTCGGCTTCCGGGAATTGCGGGCCATGGACGAGTTTCCGCGCCAGGTCCGCGAGCCTTGCCCACGGCCCCGGCCTAAACCGCGGCCAACCCGGACTTCGCGCAAGCGGCGGCGGGGCGGGTAACCTACCCTGCCCCGCGATGACCCGGATATGGCCGATCGTGCTCTACTTCGTGTACTGTTCGCTAGGGGAATCGATCCGCGCGGCAGGAGCGCGGGAGTTCCTTGGCCTTCGAAGCAAAGAAAAAAGATAAACAGGAGCCACTCCAATGCAACAACCTAGGCTGAAAGCCCTGATTCCGTTCGGCATTCTGGCCACCCTGGCCGCCCCAATGGCTTACGCCGAGGACAACAAGCCGGGCGTACCCAAGCCAACACCAGCAACGCAGGAAAGCCCGGCGGCCCAGGCGCGACAGAAACCCAACATCGTCATCATCTGGGGCGACGATATAGGCCAGTCCAATGTCAGCGCCTATACCAAAGGCGTGATGGGCTATAAGACCCCCAATATCGACCGCGTCGCCAACGAAGGCGTGACCTTCACCGATTATTACGCCGAGCAAAGCTGCACCGCTGGCCGCTCAGCCTTCATCACCGGGCAGAGCGTGTTCCGCACCGGCCTCAGCAAAGTGGGGCTGCCGGGCGCGGACATAGGGCTCCGCAAGGAAGACCCGACCATCGCCGAATTGCTCAAGGCCC
>SXGT01764983.1_pt1 | contig 11817 bp, 10 predicted proteins | sample 3176221 | NCBI WGS metagenome assembly SXGT01 (sample SAMN11356862, study PRJNA531348) | freshwater metagenome | isolation source: freshwater sample F1-120 | place: China: Fuxian Lake, Yuxi | collected 2017-12-25
ACCAAATCTTTTGACGAGGTGATCCAGGTGAGTGATGACGACGCGATGGACACAGCCCGTTTGATGGCCCGCGAAGAAGGCTTGCTGGTCGGTATCTCTTCTGGCGCGGCGACCTGGGCAGCTTTGCAGGTTGCCAAGCGCCCAGAGATGAGAGGCAAGACCATTGTTGTGATCATCCCCTCCTTTGGGGAACGGTACCTTAGCACCGCATTGTACGCCAACCTGGCTGGCTAACCAAGCAATAATACCGGTTGAACCCCGGTGAGGATAATAATGCAAACGAGCATTGAGCAAAAGCACGGAATATTGGCAAAGATGGGCGACGATCTGAAAAGCGCATTGCAGCGTGACCCTGCTGCCCGCTCTGCCCTCGAGATCTTTTTACTTTACCCAGGATTGCATGCCTTATGGTTTCACCGAGTGAACCATTGGCTTTGGGGTATTGGGCTCAAATTGATCGCCCGCTGGGGGTCTCAAATCGCGCGTACCTTTACCGGGGTTGAGATACATCCTGGTGCGCAAATCGGCAGCGGTTTTTTCATTGACCATGGGATGGGCGTTGTGATCGGAGAAACCGCTGTGGTTGGCCAAGATGTGACCATTTACCACGGCGTTACCCTCGGTGGCACCAGCCTGGAAAAAGGAAAACGACATCCCACCATTGGCAACCGTGTGACCATCGGCGCAGGTGCCAAAGTGCTGGGCAACATCCACATTGGCGATGATAGCCGCATTGGCGCAAACGCTGTCGTTGTCAAAAGCGTCCCCGAGAACTCAGTCGTAGTTGGAGTTCCCGGACAAGTCGTCAGGCGAAGCCAACCACACCATGCCAGCGATATGCCAGACCTCAACCATACCTCCTTGCCAGATGTATTGGGTGTATCTTTGAAGGATCTTTTGGAGCGGGTGGAACTGCTGGAGGCGGGTGCCCACTTGCATCAGATCTCAAAGCGCCACATTCACGGACCCAAAGCCGATGAAAGTTGGGACGAGATCGAGTTCCAGATCTGATCTTTCAGTGGGTATAATTCGGGTATGGCTACACTCAAGATCCCAAGGTTGTATAGTTTTTACACCAGCAACCAAATGTCGATTCAGTTGGAAGGCAAAACCATCGAAGAGCTTTTTGGCCAACTGTACAGTGCTCACCCCGCCATTCAAAAACACCTATTGGACTCCAAAGGCAATTTTCGGCGACACATTAATATATTTATTCACGGCGAAAACATCCGCAATCTGGAAGGTATTAATACCCCTCTGGCTCCTGACGATGTGATCACCATCCTGCCAAATATTTCCGGAGGCTAAATTGGTATCCAATACTTCCAAAGCCCTAACAAGAGATGAGATCCTTCGCTACAGCCGTCATTTATTGATCCCTGAGATTGGTTTGGAGGGTCAGCAAAAGCTAAAAGACGCTTCGGTATTATTGATCGGTACGGGTGGTTTGGGGTCTCCGGCAGCGTTATATTTGGCCGCCGCGGGCGTTGGCAGGCTCGGCCTGGTAGACGCAGACACTGTTGATGAGACCAATCTTCAAAGGCAGATCATACACGCCACATCCACAATTGGGGTAGATAAAGTGGAGAGCGCACGATTACGCCTGCAAGATCTTAACCCCGCCATTGAAATCATCACCTACAACGAAGCTTTCACATCCGCCAATGCCATGCGGATCGCTACCGGATACGGGCTAATTGTGGATGGTACAGATAACTTCCCTACCCGTTACCTAAGTAACGATGTAGCGGTCTTTTTGGGTATCCCAAATGTTTATGGAAGCATTTTCCGTTTTGACGGACAAGTGAGTGTGTTCGACGCCAGCGTTGGCCCTTGCTATCGCTGCCTGTTTCCTGAACCACCACCGCCAGATTCGGTGCCAAGTTGCGCTGAAGGCGGGGTTTTGGGTGTTTTGCCTGGCATTGTCGGCGCCATGCAAGCTGCCGAAGCGATCAAGGTAATTACTGGGGTTGGCGAACCGCTGATCGGAAAATTGGTCCTGTTCAATGCCCTGGATATGAGCCTGGAGAAGATCACCCTGCGCAAGAATCCACGTTGCCGTGTATGTGGTGAAAAGCCCGATATTACTGAACTGGTCGATTACGAGGCATTTTGCGGTGTACCGGGTGCCGGCCACTCAGCCACTACTAAGGCAGACATAACACCCTTACATTTGCAGGGAATGCTTTCTCATCAGGTGCCGCCGATGATCATCGACGTCCGCGAGCCGCACGAACTAGCAATTTCCAAGCTCGAAAAAGCGGTGAATATTCCGCTGGAACAATTGTTGGAAGCGATGCCCAAACTGGACAGGGACAGAGAACTCGTTGTGATCTGCAAAAGTGGTAGCAGGTCTGCCCGTGCAACCAACCTGTTGCGAGATGCCGGTTTCAAACTTGTTTATAATCTGGCGGGGGGTATCAATGCATGGGCAACCGAGATCGACCCCAGTTTGCCGATCTATTGACCAGGGTATGACCAGCGTTCATCCAGCGCCAAAATGCCGGTATGGGTGGTTCCAAACAGGGTGTTTATCCTTCCACCAGCATCAATTTCCCCGTCATAACAATTCTTAAGCCTGTCCATTACCTGGTCCATACTTTCCAGCGTGGCAGAGAGGCGGATGTGCGCCGGCGCTATGGGCACACGGTCCAGCATACATTGAACCGACCTTACCGCCCCAGCTGTGGACACATCCAACGGAGAATCGCTGGTCATCATAGAGAGCAACTCCCCTTGGGTGTTATGAATAGTGAAGACGCAATAGACATTCTTTCCGTTGATTGGGCTGTTGACTTTATAGGAGAGATGGAAGGTGATCGGCTGGCCAGTAGAAATATGCTCCACCGGGTTGTCATAAACATCACGCAAGCTAAATGAAGTGATCTGGACAGCAGCATTGGGGTCTCGCTCCTGGCCGGAACTGGTCGTTTGGCTTACACCTGAGACCAACAAATCGTGATGGAACTGAATGCCATTTTGCACACTGCCGCTTGGGAAGGCAACTTTTCCGTGATCCAAAACCATTACTTGGTTACACAAGGTTGAAACCGAATTCATATTGTGGCTGATGAAAAGAACAGCGCCACCATTGTCAGCAACTTCTTTGATCTTTGCCAGGCTCTTGTTCTGAAATTCGGCATCGCCAATCGAGAGCACCTCATCCACCAATAACAACTCAGGGCGTAAATGGACAGCCACGGAAAATGCCAGGCGCACTTCCATGCCAGATGAGTAACGCTTTACCGGCAGCTCAAGGAACTTCTCGATCCCTGAAAAAGCGACGATCTCATCAAATTTCTTGCGGATCTCTGCCTGAGTCATGCCGATGATCGCGCCACTAATGAAAATATTCTCCCGGCCGGTTAGTTCGGAATGGAATCCGGTACCTACTTCCAACAAGGAACCCACCCTGCCATACACCAATGCCTTGCCAGAGGTCGGTTCGGTCACTCGGCTGATGATCTTAAGCAAGGTGCTTTTGCCGGCTCCATTACGGCCGATCACCCCCAGAATATCCCCGGGGTTCACCTCAAAAGAGACATCCTCCAAGGCTAAAAACTGGTTGAGTTGTTGACGACCAGCAATAGGCTGTTTCTTCCTAAATATCCCGGCTACCTCGGCAGAAAAGGTAGATGTGTTTTCTCGGTAGCCTGGAGTAGAACCAGTTTTGAGCCGGTATTGTTTGGTCAGGCCGATCGCCTTAAGGATGAAACGGTCCATTAGATCACATCCGCGAATTTACGCTCAAAACGGTTAAAGACCAAAATGCCCGCAACAAACACGATCAAAGAAACCACAGTTGAATAAGCCAGTGAAATGGCTGGGAATTGCAACCCGGCGAAGACCGCCCACCGAAAACCGCTGATGACACCCACCATTGGGTTGACATCATACACCCAACGGAAAGCCGGGGGTACTATGCTGGCAGAGTACACCAAGGGCGATGCATATAACCAAACCTGGATCACAAATGGGGTTACGTACATAAAATCTCGATAGAACACCGTAATTGAGGCAAATAGCACCCCCAATCCGATAGAAAATAACAAGGTGATGAGCAACAACAAGGGTATAACCAAGAGATTGATTGAATATTCAGCCCCAAACAATGGCATTAAGATGAGCAACAAAATCAACGAGACCGAAAAATCGACAAGCGTGGCAAAAATGGTTGCAACTGGAATGATGACGCGAGGGAAAAAGATCTTGGTGATCAAGCGGATCTCTCTGAGAAGGCTAATGCCCGCTTTTTGCAGCGATTGGGAGAAAACACCCCACGGCAATAAGCCGGCAAATGTGAAAAGCGGATATGATACATCATCGGATGGCGCATTAAGGAACAAACCAAACACCACTGTGAAGACCGCGCTTGCCAACAGAGGCTGCAAAATAACCCACGTAACCCCCAAGGCAGTCTGGCGATACCGCAATGACACCTCACGGGAAGTAAGAATAAATAACAGCTCGCGATTTTCCCACAACGAACGTAATGTATGCAAGAAGGAATCATGCCCGTGCTGGATCACACGTAATTTTTTTGTACCCAAAGAGGGTGGATCTGCCTTGGAGGAGAAAGGGATCATTGCCAATAATTATACAATCATGTAACGGCAAGCAAGTTGGACAGAATTCTCAATACCATTCGAAGTGCAACCGATATCTGTTCGAAGCCCCCGTGCAGGACCCTGAATCCTGGAAACCATTGTGAGCTAATGTTCAATCGTTCCGTGATCATTGCTGACCGGAAAAAAACCAGAACAAAGTTCGATAACAAATACCACCTTTTTTCATTTGCCTTATAATGGAAAAGTGGTAATGAGATTTTGCCCTACCCACCGGCACTACTGCGGCAGTTAAATAGGAATGGGATACGGTTGGCCTCGCCAATCTGGTTGTACACGGAATTGATTGTTACCACGGCAGTATTTTATTTGAGCCTGCCGTTACCGAAGTTGGAACTACCATTAAAGACCACTTGGATAACATTGGATAGCAAGTAATGACGGTCACTTTTAACAAGATCAACAAAACATATTTACGCCATACAGCTCGCCAGGTAGAAGCCTTGCGTGATGTCAGTTTTAGTGTTGATAACCACGAATTTGTCTCTATCGTTGGACCAAGTGGCTGCGGGAAAACAACCCTGCTTAAGATCGTCGCCGGTTTAGTTAAAGCCGACAGTGGGAATGTAAGCTATACATCCAAAGAAAAACCCCGCTCTGCGTTGGTGTTTCAAGACCAGGGCTTGTTACCTTGGTTGACGGTTTTGGAAAATGTTTGCCTTGGGTTGGAACTTCAACGGGTGAAAAAAAACGAACGCCAAGCCAAAGGACGCGATTTTTTACGGACCATCCATATGGTTGGATTTGAAGATCATTACCCGCATGAGTTATCGGGTGGGATGAAGCAAAGGGTGGCATTGGCTCGCGCATTCCTAACCAATCCGGATATTTTATTGATGGATGAACCGTTTGGCGCGCTTGACGCGCAATCTCGCCTGATCATGCAAGAAGAGTTGTTGGGGTTGTGGAACCGGGAAAGAAAATTAGTTTTATTTGTTACCCATGATATTGATGAGGCGGTTTTGTTGAGCGATCGGGTGGTGGTAATGAGCCACCGACCTGGAGCAATAAAACAGATCATCACTATTCCGCTTGAGCGGCCCCGCTCACTTGAAACACGCGAAGAATCCAAATTTACGGAGATCAGATGGCAGATCTGGAAATTGCTGGAAAAAGATATTCGAGCCGACTTAAGTCTCTGATCTTTCGGGAAGATCGGGCTGACTTTCGCCGCATGTTGATGGAGAGGTTTACGACACTCTCGATCGTTTTTGCGGTTCTGATTATTTGGGAGACCCTCTCAAGATTGGGTTTGGCATCGAAGATCATCTTTCCCGCTCCATCGACCATTTCCAAAGAATTCGTAAAAGACCTGCTTGCAGGCGCGTTCACACAAGATTTCCTCATTACGATCACGCGCATGTCCGCTGGTTTATTTTTTGGCAGCAGCCTGGGCATGTTGTTGGGAATGATCATGGGTTGGAACCCCACGGCCAGGCGCATCATTGATCCAATTGTCGCGTTTATCCATCCAATCCCAAAAATGACCTTGTTGCCAATGGTGCTGATCATTCTTGGGCTTGGCGAGGAGTCGCGCATATTTATGATCGCCATGGGTGGGTTTTTCCCGATGGTGGTGAATACGATGTTTGGCGTACGGCAGATCAACCCGATTTATTATGATGTGGTGGATAATTATGGCGGCAGCAAGTGGGATGAATTCCGGCGCGTGGTACTACCAGGTAGTTTGCCGTATATTATTTCAGGGTTACGTTTGTCCTTTAAGATGGCCCTGACCACCGGCATCGGTATTGAGATGGTATACGGCACGACCGGCCTCGGCGCTAATTTGTGGCTCGCCTGGGAAACCATGCGCATGTGGAAACTTTATTCGATCATCTTTATTATTGCCATGGTAGGCGCGTTGGTAACGTGGGCGCTGGAATTATTGAATGCTTATCTGTTACCATGGCATCATGAGGCAAATTTGGAATAACCAGTCGTCATTCGAGCAGATGGAACCATGAACCGCCACCAAGGCGGTTTTTTTGTTTCCGATTTGACCCGCTTAACAGGCAAAGTTGTTTGCAAAACGGTCGCTGCCCGACAAATTTTGTAAAAGCAGAGTTGGTCAAATAAGAAATTCTAAATCGATAAAAAGGTGCTTTTGTGATATATTCCTGCCGGCACCAAATCACAATAAACAATGATTTAATTGCCAGATTAACATTTTTCTAAAGTAGGCAGCGCCATCCCGCAATCATTTCTTGTTGAATTATCCAATGTATGCGATAATTCCCTTCATATGTTCAGGGTTAGTGACTAAGATGATCCCAAACGAGAACGCTTACCGTAAAGTGAAAGACTCCCTTAGCAAGGATATCTGGGGATATTTCCATTCTGTTTGCGAGCGTTTTTGGGACAAGGATTTTGTCGTCAGCGGCCAAAACAAGTTCACCTTCGGTGAATTGGAAAAGTGTTCGAACCAGATCTCTACTGTTTTACAAAAAACCAATAAAAAGCAGGTGGGCGTTGCAATTTACGCTCAGGACCCTCGTTTGGTGATCTCAGCCATGGTGGGGGCGATGAAAGCGAATGACTACTTCATTTTTTTGGATTCCACCTACCCAAGGGCAGTTTTACAAGAGACCATCTTGCATTCGGATATCGAGATCATTTTGCTCGATGAATCGTTATCCAGCCAATTCAGTTTGCCCATCGATGGACCACAGAAGATCATCAACATCCATTTGGGATTGGCAAGAGATGTAAATCCCACCCTTCCATCGGTCGACCCCAGCCCGGAAGACCTGGTCCAGCTCCTGTTTACTTCCGGCTCTACCGGCACACCCAAAGGTGTGATGCAGACCTATCGTTTCTTCATCCAAATGCTGAGCGACTTGGCCTTGGGGGATGACAGCTATGTGATGATGGAAACGGCCAATTTTAATTACTCGAGGACGCACAGCTCTGTGTTTGGAGCTTTGGTGCATGGCCAAACTATCGTGATACAGGATGTAAAAACCTTCGGCTTCGATGGTTTTGCGGAGACCATCCGAACCTGGAACGTCAACGTGCTCAAATGCCTACCCACAATTTTCCGCAATTTTGTCGCCACCCTCCACGAGGACGATAAGTTCCCGAATGTGCAATGGGTATGGCTGAGCGGTGAAAAGTGGCTGCGACAAGATCTGGAGAAAATACTGATTCATTTTCCAAGCGTGGAATATGCTCGGCTCTCTTATGGCGGATCTGAATTTCTGACCCCTACCCAAACTTTTTTACCCATCCGTGAAGTGCTCCTAATGGATCCACCATCGAGTGGAATGCCATTGCCCCATACCCGAATTACCTTAAGAAACCAAAATGGCGAGATCGTACCGGCAGGAGAGGAGGGCGAGGTGGTTGTATATGGCAATTACATATCGCCTGGTTATTACAACCTGCCAGAACAAAACCGCCAAAAGTTCTCCGAAGACCCTGCAAACCCAGGATACCGATTTTACTACACAGGTGACCTTGCCTATTTTGGAACGAATGGACACTTGTACATCACCGGCCGCGCAGATCATGAAGTTAAGATCAAAGGCGTTCGCATCCAAAAAGACAGCCTGGAAAACCATTTGCTCGCCTACCCTGGGGTGTCTAACGTCGTTTGCAAGGTGGTATCGACACCCCGTGGAGAAAGCAAGTTGGCCGCCTACTTTAGCACAGAAGACGGGCAATACATCCCGGTGAGCGATTTGCGTCGATCCCTGCTGGAAGTGTTTCCTGTTCAGCAAATGCCCAACTTCATCATCCAAGTCAGCGAAATGCCGCTCACCCCAACCGGCAAGCTAAACCTCAATGCATTGCCTGCACCATCTTTTGAGCGGCCAGACCTGCCAAACACTTACGAACCCGCCAACACAGAAACGGAAAAAGCCGTTTTACAAATTTGGGAAGAAATGTTGGGCATTCAGGGCATTGGAGTCACTGACGACTTATTTGAAGTGGGTGGCGACTCTTTATTGGCGGCGATGATCCTAATGGGCATGGGTGCCAAATTCGGAAAAACCTTGCCAGTTTCGATCTTATTGATCGCGCCAACAGTTCGGGCGCTTTCCGCCCTGATCGATGAGAAGGATACCCAAAAGTCGTTATTGCCATACATTGAATTTCAAGAAGGGGGTGGTGGTCTCCCGATCTTTTTCATCCCTGGCAAAGGCGGGTACCCGATCCGCATCAAGCATTTGGGCAGGTCATTAGACCCCAGCCACCCCATTTATGCCCTGCAAGATAGCCGACCGAACCGGCTAACTTTGGATCACAACCCTATCGCTGACTCCGCCAAGTACCTTTATCAGGTCATCCGCGATATTGTGCCAACTGGCCCAGTAATGCTGATCGGAGAATCTTTGGGGGGTAAGATCAGTTACGAGATAGCCCAGATCATGCGGGCAAACCGTGAACCTTTGCCAGTATTGGTGCTGTTGGATACTTATCACAACCTTCCCGAGGGCAGCTCACCATTGGGCAGGTGGGATCCCAAGTTTCTTTGGGATATGGCAAAAAAACACACCAGCATCCTTACCAAGGCAAATGGACAGGGCAGGCGGGAATACTTGCGCCATTATGCCCAACTGACCATCAGCAAGATGAGAAAAAGTTTTGCGGCAGATAATGCCAAGGTTCACCGTGCTCCCGACCCATATGAGCCATTTTCGATCCTGACCGGCAATAACCGGGAACTGCTTGAGTTCTCTCACAAACCTTACCCTGGCAGGGTGGTTCTCATCAAGGCTCTACGAGAATACACGAAGCTTACACCAGGAAATGGCTGGGAGAATGTAGGAATCGCCGACTTGCGAATCGAGCCGTTGGATTGTTACCATGGCAGCATCCTTTTTGAACCCGCTGTAACACGATTGGCAGAGATCGTCCGGAAATATATATAAGGCCCATGAACTCATCAAGACCATCCAATTTTTGTAAAAGGAGCCTGCTACATAACTTATTGGGTTCTAAGGCGTTTTAACTTTCAATAATGATAGGAGTGATGAAATGAAAAAAAATTTGATCATGTTATTGTTGGCTGCCATTTTGGTTACAGGTTGTGCCGCTCCAAGTGCTGCGACCCCTGCTGCCGAAGTAGTTGAGCCAGCCACTGCCGAACCAGTTGCCGCTGAACCAACCGCCGCTCCAACTGAGATCTCGTTTGAACCTGTAACCCTTACGGTAAACCTGACCAAAGGTGTGCAAAGCTTGGGTCCGATGTACATCGCCATGTCCAAGGGCTATTTCGAGCAGTTCGGCATCACAATTGAAACAGTGACCCTTCAAAAACCAAATGATGCCTTGCCCTTGCTCTTAAATGGTGATTTGGATATTTTGATCGGTTCCGTTGACTCTGGCGTATTGAATACCATTGCTGCCGATCCCGAGATCCGTTTCGTTGCAGACCGTGGTTATATTCGTATGCCAAATGAATGCACCTATTATGGCTTGGTGATTCAAAAAAGCTTGTATGATAGCGGCGAGATCACCAAACCGGAAGATTTAAAAGGTCGCAAGATCGTTACCTCGGTAACTTCACCCGGATTGTTTGTGCTTTCAAAGTACTTGCAACAAGGTGGCCTTACAGTGAATGACATAGAAATGATGAGTATCCCTGTTTCAGCTTGGGGCGAGTCATTAAAAAATAAAGAAGTGGATGGGATTTTTACAACCGAGACAATCCTAACCCGCCTAATACAACAATCGGATGGATATGTGCTCGCCAAAGCAGAAGAATTAACTGATATGCAACTTTCAGGTTTAATTTTTGGCAAAGACCTGCGAGTGGATAATCGTGATGTCGGTGTACGTTTTTTGGCCGCCTATCTAATGGGCATTCGCGAGTACAGCAAAGGTAAAACCGAAGAAAATCTGCAGATCTTGCAAGAGCAAACTGGCGAGGATCCCCAAGTACTCAAGGATGCCTGTTGGATGCAATTCAACCCGGATGCATCCATGAATTTTTCTAGTTTTGATGATTACCAAAACCATATGCTCTCTCTCAAATTGATTGAAAATAAATTCACTGTAGACCAGGTGTATGATCCATCTCTTGCAGCCGAAGCACAGGCCTTGTTGGCCGAAACAGGTTACTAATCATCGTCCGCCAATTGTCCATTCAAATCGAATGAACAACCTCTGATCGGCACAATTATGAACCTGTCTTTCCCTATCAAGAAAGGCTCCAAGGCTAAGCACATGCTCAGAATAAGATGTTCGCACATCGGGTTGCTTGGCTGTTGATGGATTAAAAGCTGTAGAAGTAAAACCAAAAGCGTTCTCCAACCGGAGAGCGCTTTTTTTTGTATTCAGGGGATGATAAAAATTATCGCAATTTTGAAGAAAGCCTTGCCCAAGGACAAAAAACTCATTTGTCCATTTGATTAGGATGCATTACTGAACCAGCCAAAATGGATGGTTCGGTAAAAGGGGAGATGATTGCAAAAGACTACCCAGGTGTGTCTGATAGTTTTGCCGCCACCGACACCGGGATCGACGGTTTTTTGGAGGATCTGATCTGATGCAAGCAGTACAGATGAGAAACTCGCAGGATGCAAATTTTAGACGTTGACATAACTATTGATTGTGATAAAATTTGCCACTATGTTGACCACATCAACCGTAAACCGTCGTCGTCTTACAAGCAGCTTAACTGGAAGGTTAGGTTAGTTTTGCTTTTGTAGGACGCAGACAAAACCCACTTAAAAATGACAACCTTCCATCGGAAGGTTGTTTTTATTTTTTGGACTGGAGAAGTTATGAACAATAAACAAAGACCAACTGTAAAAAAAGTTGTACTTGCCTATTCAGGTGGGCTCGATACATCTGTGATCGTGCCATGGCTCAAAGAAAACTATGGTTGTGAAGTGGTCTGTTTTTGCGCCAATGTTGGCCAAACCGATGAAGACCTTTCAAAACTTGAGAAAAAAGCCCTGGATAGTGGAGCCAGCCAATTGATCATACATGATATGCGCGAAGAATTTGCCAGCGATTATATCTTCCCGATGTTGAGGGTTGGAGCGGTATACGAACATAAGTATTTGCTCGGAACCTCCATAGCCCGGCCGCTGATCGCAAAACATATGGTTGAAGTAGCTCACCAGGTTGGCGCCGATGGCATTGCCCATGGCGCGACCGGCAAAGGTAACGACCAGGTTCGCTTTGAGTTGACCGTTATGGCCTTGGATCCTCGCCTTCACATCATAGCCCCCTGGCG
>SXGT01051239.1_pt1 | contig 11816 bp, 9 predicted proteins | sample 3176221 | NCBI WGS metagenome assembly SXGT01 (sample SAMN11356862, study PRJNA531348) | freshwater metagenome | isolation source: freshwater sample F1-120 | place: China: Fuxian Lake, Yuxi | collected 2017-12-25
GGCCGAATCGTATTTGAGATTGCCGACGACGCTGATGCGCGGCGCGCCGAGCCGGGCGAAGCGTTCCGGGTCACGGAGGAACTCGACCACCTCGCGCAGCTCGTCGGTCGCCTCGTCCGCTCCGGCGACGTCGTCGAAGGTGACCGGGACGTCGTCGGCCGGCCGGGCCCGGGACCGTCCGAACCCCGCAGCCCGGCCACCGCCCTGCATCCGGAGGACGAACCAGAGGAAGACCCCGACGATGAGCACCGTCGGCACGATCCCGAACAACAGGTCGGCAAGGGAGGTCGGCTCGGAGTTGTCGACCTCGGCGGGGACGCCGGCGCGCAGCAGCTGGCGGGTCAGCTCCTCGCCGTAGGCCTGGGGGAAGACGGTGGTGAACCGCTGCCCGTCCGTGAGCGTCCCGTCGACGGTCGACGTGCTGTCCTGCACCGTCGCCGTGGCGACGCGCTCGTCCACGAGCGCGACCTGGAACTCGTCGAGGCGCAGCTCGACCGGGTCCGGCCCCCGGGACCCGACCCACCACCAGATGGCGGCGACGGCCACCACGACGGCGACGACGCCGGCCACCCACCACCAGGACGTTCGACCGGAACCACGTCCGGAGGACCCCGGACGGGGTGCTCGTCGAGCCATGGAATGCAGGCTACCGACGGACGGTGACGTCGCGTCCCGCGGTCCTCCGGGTGGCGGTCGGTACCATGCGCTGGTTCCTGCAACCGAACACCACCCCGACCACGCCCCCACGGAGCCAACCGCCTCGGCGGACCGGGCCGTGGCGATGGTCCGCACGCCGACGTCGCTGTTCCGACTGATCGTCGGGTCGCTCACGCTCGCAGCCGGGGTGGTGGCGGTCTGGCGGTTCGACAACGCCATCACGGCGTTCCACTACGACCTGCGAGCGATCGTCGGCGTGTTCCCGCAGTGGTTGATCGCTCTGCCGCTCGTCGTCGTGACCGCCGTGCTCGCCATCGCGCCGATCGTCGTGACGGTCCGGCTCGTCCGGGCGCGGTCCTTCCGGCTGCTCGGCCTGGTGACGCTGGCGGCAGCATCGGCGGCACTGCTGAGCGAGGTCCTGGTCCGACTGTCCACCACCACCCCGCCCTCGCTGTTCCCCGGCGCCTACCTGCCGAGCAGCGACCTGACCGACACCGCCGGACCGGTGACCCCCAACGACGTCCTCCTGGCCGGGTTCGTCGCCGCGGTCGTGGTCGGGCTCCCCTACCTGAACCGGCCCACGCGCCGCCTGGCCGCAGGCCTGGTGGGACTCCACCTCGTCGTGTCGTTCGCCGCCGACGCCGTCCCGCCAACCGGCTGGCTCGTCGACCTGGGCGCCGGGATCACCTGCGGTGCGCTGGTGGCCCTGGTGTTCGGCACCCCGGACAGCAGTCCGAGGGCGAGCGACATCGCCGAGGAGCTGGGCCGGAGCGGGTTCCGCATCGCATCGGCCGAGCGGGCATCGGTCGACGCCCGGGGCTCGACCCCGTGGTTCGCCCGGACCACCGACGGCCGACGCCTGTTCGTCAAGGTGCTCGACCAGGACAACCGGTCGGCCGACCTCATGTTCCGGGTGTTCCGACTCCTGACCTTCCGGAGCGCCGGTGACGAGCGGCCGTTCCCCTCCCTGCGGAGGGCCGTGGAGCACGAGGCGCTGCTCTCCATGCGGGCCTCGGCGGTCGGCATCCGCACCCCTCGCCTGGAGGCGGTGTCCACGATCGGGGTCGGCGGGATGCTCCTGGCCTACCTGGCGATCGAGGGTGACTCGCTGGACCGGGTGCCGCCCGACGAGCTCGACGACGAGGTGCTCGACGAGGTCTGGGACCAACTCCAGCACCTGCGGGACGCCGGCATCGCCCACCGTGACCTCCGGCTCGCCAACGTGTTCCTGGGCGAGGACGAGCGGGCGTGGATCATCGACTTCGGGTTCGCCGAGCTCGCCGCCTCGGACCTGCTGCTGGACACCGACGTGGCGGAGCTGCTCGGGTCGACCGCCTCGTCCGTCGGGATCGAACGGGCGGTCGACGCCGCCGAACGAACCGTCGGCTCCGAGGTGCTCGGCCGTGCGCTCCCGCGTCTGCAGCCGTTCGCGCTCGGGAGCGCCACCCGGACCGCGCTGCGTGACAACGAGCTGTTCGAGCCGCTCCGGGCCGCCGTCCAGAAGCGGGCGGGTATCGCCCCGGAGGTGGACGAGCCGCTCGCTCCGGTCAGTGCGGTCCGCCTGACGTTGACCGCGCTGGCGACGGCCGTGGCATGGGTCGCCGGCGCCGCGCTGGCCGGGGAACTGGACTCGTTCAGCGCGCTGGGAGCGCTGCGGCCGACGGCGCTCGCAGCAGCCGTCGTGGCCGCCGGCACCACCTATCTGGGGGCGACGCTGGCGCGCATCGGCGCCTTCCGCGACGCCCTGCAGTTCGGCCCGACGTTGCAGTCCACACTCGCGTCCTCACTGGCCAACCGCGTCACCCCCGCCCGCACGGGTGGTGTCTCGCTCTCGGTGCGATTCCTCCAGAAGCAGGGCGTGACGACGGCCGACGCCGTGCAGTCGGTCGGACTGGTGGCGGTCACGGGCCTGCTCGTCCACCTGTTGTTCCTGGCGGTGACGACGCGGATCGGCATCGACGACCGGACCGTCACGGTCGGCGCTGAGCTCGGCGCCTCGAACGTCACGGTCATCGCAGGGGTGCTGGCAGCCGTCGGGCTGGGCCTGGTGGCACTGGTGCCCGCCTGGCGCAACGCCGTCCTCTCCACGATCGTGCCGGCGGTCAGACGGGCGGGCAGCGGCCTGCGGGCGATCGCCGGTCGGCCGGTGCGACTGGCCCAGTTGCTCGTCGGCTCCGTCGTCGTGGTCGCCGCCTACTCGAGTGCGCTGGTGTTCTCGGCGTGGGCGGTGGGCGTGCAGGAGGACTTCCTGGCGATCACGATCACGTTCCTCGTGGCGACGATCGTCGCCGCTCCCGCCCCGACGCCCGGCGGACTCGGCGTGGTCGAGGTGGCGCTCATCGCCGGTCTGGTGCTGTTCGGCAGCCCGCTGGCGCTCGCCATCCCGGCGGTGTTCCTGTACCGGCTGCTGACGTTCTGGATCCCCGTCGGTCCGGGCGCCCTCGCCTACCGGTCGCTGGAGCGGGCGGGACGGATCTGAGCCGGGCCGATCAGACGGACGGGTCGACGTAGACGGCGATGTGGCGGAGGTTCCGGTAGCGATCGTCGACGTCGAGTCCGTAGCCGACCACGAACTCGCCGGGGATCGTGAACCCCACGTAGCGGACGCCGAGCCCCTCCAGATCCGCCGACTCCCGGGCGAGAAGGGTGCAGACCTCGAGGCTCGCCGGGTTGCGGGCCTCGAGGCTCCGCCGCAGGTACCGCAGGGTCAGACCGGTGTCGACGATGTCCTCGACGAGAACGACGTGTCGACCGGTCAGGTCGACGTCGAGATCCTTGACCAGCCGGACCACGCCCGAGGTCCGGGTGGAGGCCCCGTAGGACGACACGGCGATGAAGTCGATCTCGACCGGCAGATCGATGCAGCGGGCCAGATCGGTCAGGAACGCATAGGCGCCCCGGAGCACGCACACGAGCAGGGGCCGTTCACCCCGGTAGGCCTCGGTGAGCTCCCGGCCGAGCTCGGCGATCCGCTCCGTGAGCTGCTGCTCGGTGAGCACCGTCCGACCGACCCTCGGGTCGTCGTCGAAGGACGGGAGGGGCTCCGGGCTCACCCGGTCGACGTTACCCGAGCACCTTCCGGGCGCCACCAACCGGACGACGGACCTGGGCGGCCGACAACCCCGGCTCAGGGGTCGACGCGCACCAGCCGGAGCACACCGTGCCGTCGACGGAGCGACCAACCGGCGACGACGTCGCACCCCCGGGACCGGCCGTCGACGACGGCGAGCACCCGCTCGGTGGCCGCGGCGTCGGGCGGAGGCAGGCCGCCGGTCGTCGCCACCCACCACCGACGGACGGCCGCCACGGCGACGGGGCGGGGCACGGCCCGCAGCTGGTGCACCGAGGTGGCGTCGAGCTCAGCCGCGAGCAGACCGACCAGGTCGTCGAGCTCGGCCGACTGCTGAGCGAGTCGGGCGAGGGCCGGGACGACGTCGCGACGGGCCACGTCAACGAGCAGCGGGAGCACATCGTGACGCACCCGGGCCCGGTCGAAGCGCGGGTCGCGGTTGGTGACGTCGTCCACCGGTTCGACGCCGAGGTGAGCGCACAGCGCCACGGTCTCCGAGCGGCGGAGCCCGAGGAGCGGGTGACGATCCGGTCGCATGGCGGCCAGCCCGTGCGGGCCCGTGCCCCGGAGCAGCCGGAGGAGCACGGTCTCGGCCTGATCGTCCGCCGTGTGCCCCCAGAGCCCCTCGGGCCCCACGGCAGCGTGCCGTGCCACACGGGCCCTCGCCTCCAGATCGCCCCCGTCCTCGATGCGGATGCTGTGGTGTTCGAACTCGGCGCCCCATGCGGCGGCGAGGCGGGACACGTGCTCGGCGTCGGCGGTCGACTCCGGGCGGAGCCCGTGGTCGACGTGGACCGCCGTGACGGGGCGGCCGAGGGCGACGGCCAGGGCCAACAGCGCGGTGGAGTCGGCGCCGCCGGACACCGCACAGCGCAGCGGCGTGATCCCGGTCGGGAAGGTCGCCCGGGCGAGCAGGTCCGCAACGACCGGGTCGTCGACGTCGGGCCGGTCGTTCACGCCGCCGGGACGGCGCCGACCCGGTCGATCCACCGGGTGGGCTCGCGGATCTCGACGAGTGTCGGCAGCAACGCGGGGGACTCGAACGCCCGGTTCAGCAATCCGGGCCCGCCAACCTGCTCGACGGCGGCGATGAACTGCTCGCCCTGCTCGTACTGGGCGAGCTTCGCCTCGAGTCCGATGAACTGCTGCAGCAGTCGGGTGGCCAGGTTCGCCTGGGCCCGTCGGGCCCGGAGCACCCGGGCGAACCGGGCCTGCGAGGGGATCTCCGAGGCGGCGGCACGGTCCATCGTGACGTCGCCGTGGCCCTCGAGCAGGCTCATCAACCCGCCCACGCGGTCCATGACGACCCGTTGCTCGGCGGTGGCGAACAGCCCGGCCACACCGCCCTCACTGAGCGGGTTCCTGCGGGTGCGGATCCCATCGGCCACCCGTCCCACGGCGGTGAACAGGCGAGCGGGGTCGGGGTCGGTCGCATCGACCAGTTGGCCGACCAGACCCAGGAAGTAGGGCCGGAGCCACGGGACGCCGGTGAACTGGGTGCGGTGCGTGACCTCGTGCAGTGCCACCCACAGCCGGAACTCCCCGGGCGGGAAGGAGTGCCGCTTCTCGAGCGCCAGGATGTTCGGGCCGACGTAGTAGACGAGGTCCTGATCCTCCGGGTCCTCGTCCTCGAGGACGAGCAGGTCGTACTGGCCGAGGACCCTCGTGGACATCCACCCGAGCAGCGCACCCAGTTCGGCACCGGCGACCTTCCCCGAGAGCGCAGCCGCCGGACCATCCAGGCGCTCCTCCATCCGCTGCAGGACCGGTCGGAGGAGCCGCTGGTAGCTCGCCAGGTTGGCGCGCACCCAGTCGATCCGGTCCACGACCCGGGCCCGGGCCGGGCCAGCGGCCGACCGCAACCCGGTCTCGGCCTCGACGAACCCCTGGGCGGCCGAGGTGAACTCGTCGAAGTCCCGCTCCATCCCCTGCCGGTGGTACGAGGACGCGAACGGGTCGGTCCCCGAGATCCTGGCGGCGATCTGCTCGGCGAGCGCCCAGTCGATCGAGCCGCTCACGGCGGGCTCAGGAGTCGCTCTTGGGGTACCGGGTCCTGCTCACGCTGATGACGTAGCCGGCGATGATGGCCACCACCACGGCGATCGCTCCCAGGGCGATCGGCACGGCCAGCCAGAAGTGCCACACCGGAGAGGTGGAGGCTTCGGTCGCGAGGTGCATGGCGTGGAGTCTAGGACCGGGTGGCGGTCCGAGGCACACGGGGCACCCGACCGCCCGCCGGCCCGCCGGCGTCAGACGACGGCGTCCGTGCCGCCCTCGGCCTCGAGCCGCTCGAGCACCCCGGTGATCCGGGCCCGGAGGTCGCCGGGAACGTCGTCCTCGCGGAGCCGGGCCGAGATCACCTTCCGGAGCTCGGCCTCGAAGTCGTAGGCCTCCAGACAGGGGGAACACTCGCGGAGGTGGGCCTCCACCAAGGCCACGGTCTCGGCGTCGAGCTCGCCGTCGAGGAACGACTGGAGCTGGGCGATCGCGTCGTCGCACCGGTGCGACCCACCCTCGTCGTGATCGGGGTGCTCGCTCACGACTCGTTCTCCTGCTCGCTGCCCATCCTGGTGTCGGTGGCGTCGGTCGACAGGGGCCGAATCACGCCGCGATCAACCGCAAACTGGTGCAACGACTTCTGGAGCGCTTTTCTTCCCCGGTGGAGACGGCTCATGACCGTGCCGATCGGGACATCGAGGATCTCGGCGATCTCCTTGTAGGAGAAACCGTCCACGTCGGCGAGCAGCACGGCGAGCCGGAACTGCTCCGGGAGCGCGTCGACAGCGTCCTGGACCTGGGAGTCGGTGAACAGGTCCATCAGCTCGTCCTCGGCGCTCCGACCCAGGGACGCCGCCTCCAGACCGCCGATCCGGCGGTACAGGTAGAGCTCCTCGACGTCGTCGAGCTCGCTCTGCTCGGGCCGACGCTGGGCGGCCCGGTAGCTGTTGATGAACGTGTTGGTGAGGATCCGGTAGAGCCAGGCCCGGAGGTTGGTGCCGTCCTGGAAGGAGCCGAACCCGCGGTACGCGCGGACGAAGGTCTCCTGGACCAGATCCTCGGCGTCGGCTGGGTTGCGGGTCATCCGCACCGCTGCTGCGTAGAGCTGGTCGATGAACGGAGTCGCCTGGTCGGCGAAGAGCGCCTGGTCAGCCATGTGGCGCCGAGGCTACGGCAGGGGCGACACCTCCCACGCCCGATCGTCCCGTCCTGCCGGGACGGGACGACCCGGCACTCCATCCAGTGGAGGTGAGGTCCGTGGCGCTGCGATCAGTGGTGGCGAGGGACGCTGCGGCCCGTCGGGAAGAAGTCAGGCCGTCGAACCCACTTGCCACAGTGGTGGCACCGTTCGGCGGCGCCGGCGCACAGGCCCCGGCAGTGGCGGCACTCCGTCGTGCTGCTCATGGCAGATCCTCCTGCTCGCTCCCGGCCCCGTTGCCGACAGCCGCCCCGGCGGACCGGGACGGGTCCATTCAACACCTCCACCGACGCCGCCGGACACCACTCGGGCCATTTTCCCCACCGACCTGTGGGATCATGCAGGCCGATCGATTCAGCGTCGCAGGCGTCCCGGCCTGCGGGACCGGATCAGAGAACCAGGGGGACGCATGAGCATCGACGACGCCGAGGTCCAGACCATCCTGTCCGCCGGGCGCAGCCTGCTCGGCGACGACCACGCCGTGACCAGTGCGGGTGACATCGCCTTCACCTGGGACTACGACCGGAGCCGGGCGGGCCTGTCCAAGCTCTACGAGAAGGCGAAGACCTCCCAGTGGAACGGGGCGACCGACCTTCCGTGGGACACCGACGTCGACCAGGAGCGGATGGCGGCGGCCATGACCGTCACCCCGGCCACCACGCGATTCAAGGAGCTCGCCGCCGGCTACGGCTCCGAGGTGGCCCGCTGGACCGACGCCGAGTGGACCGAGTTCGGCATCCAGCAGCAGAACGCCATGCTGTCGAACTTCCTCCACGGCGAGCAGGGCGCACTCATCTGCACCGCCAAGCTGGTCGAGCAGGTGCCGTGGATCGACGCCAAGTACTACGGGGCCACGCAGGTGATCGACGAGGCCCGCCACGTCGAGGTGTTCGCCCGCTACCTCGACGAGAAGATGTCCGGCGAACACCCCATCAACCCGCACCTCGGTCGACTGCTCGATGCGATCATCACCGATGAGCGCTGGGACATCACCTACCTGGGGATGCAGATCATGGTCGAGGGCCTGGCCCTGGCCGCCTTCGGCTTCATCCACTCGATCACCGACGAGCCGCTGCTCAAGCAGCTCCTCCGCTACGTCATGAGCGACGAGGCGCGACACGTCGCCTTCGGAGTCCTCTCGTTGCAGGAGCTGTACGACTCGATGAGCTCCTCGGAACTGCGGGAGCGTCAGGAGTTCGCCTACGAGGCAGTCCTCCGGCTGCGCGACCGCTGGTTCCACACCGACACCTGGGAACGGATGGGCGTCGACCCGGAGCCGATCGTCCGGGTGATGCTCGCCGAGCGGTCCGACGAGGAGCGCATGTTCCGGACGATGCTGTTCTCCAAGATCGTCCCCAACTGCCGGAAGCTCGGACTGCTGGACTCGGGCGACGGCTGGCTCCGTGACCGCTTCACCGAGCTCGGCATCATCGAGTTCGAGCACTGGGTCGACACGAGCGACGAGTACGAGTCGCTCGACGCGATCGACGCCGACCGGGCCGCGGCCGCCGGGTGACCGGCGCGGCCGGGCGGGTCAGCGCTCGCTGATCGGGCGGCGGCCGAACATCATCAGCAGCAGCCCGAGGCCGATCAGACCGGCACCCACCAGCGTCGGCAGTGGTCCGACTCCGGTGAACGCCAGCGTCGATCCCGACTGCTGGATCCCGGCGACCGTCACCGGAACGGTCGTCGGGACCGTGGTCTCACCGGCGACGTCGGCGGGCACCGTCGTGGTCGGCCCGGGGGTGGTCGTGGTGCTCGGTGTGGTCGTGCTGGTGGGCACCGTCGTCGACGTCGTGGACGACGTCGACGTGGTGGAGGACGAGGTGGTCGACGTCGACGTGGTGCTCGTCGTGGTCGTCCTCGGTGTGCAGTCCCCGGGCCACTGGAGGGCCGTGTCCGTGTCGAACGGGAACAGCAGCGGACCGTGCCACGGCCCGGTCGGGGCGATCGTCGGCGGCGTCACCGAGTTGGAGGTGCCGGCGATCAGGTCGAACTGCTGCGGGTCGCAGCCCTTGACGAAGGAGACGGTGTAGGTGCCGCTCTGCTGCATGGTGAACGGCGTCCGACCGACGAGCGTCTGGGGCCAGGCCACAGTCGCGCTCGGCATGGCGTAGACGGCGGCCGTGGCACCGACCGGGCTGCAGAGGTTCCGCGGGACCCGGATGGCGACCGTGAACGCCGTCGAGGTGCTGCCGACGTTGTGGACGACGCCGGCCGGGAAGACCGCACACGGCGCGGTCGACGGCTGCGCCACGAAGTCCACGACGGGCGGCGACGGCTGCTGGGCCTGGGCGGACTGCGCCCACGCCACCTGCGGCCCGGCCAGAACGACCAGACCGACGACCAGGGCGAGCGAACCGAGACGAACCGCGGCCCCGGGTCGACGCCGGTCCCCCATCACTGCCTGCACACCCTCGACACCCACCGACGACCTCCACGAACGCTTCCTCGAGGATCATCGAACCATCCGGGGTCGCATTGAGCAAGCGCTTGACCACTCATCGTGGTGGGTAGATGTCCCAGACCGACCCGGTCACGATCAGTTCGCCGAACCGGCCCACCGGCACTTTCCCTGTGTCGCAGCGAGGTCCTACCCTCGTCCGCATGGGAACGGGTCGCAAGAGTCGAACGCACGGAGTGGTGGCAGCGACCGTGGTCGCCCTGATCGCCGTCGCCGCCCTGGGTCCCGGGGTGGACCTGGCCGCCGACGAACCGCCCGTGGCCGAGAAGTCCGGGGTGGCCACGTCGACCGGCTCGTCGACCGAGGTCGTGGGCGGTGACACCATCGACTGGACGGTCCGGACCGCCGACCTGGCGACCCAGCCCGTCCGGGTCGAGGCCGTCGACACGATCGGTCCCGGGTCGCAGCTCGTGCCGGGCTCGGTCGTCGCCCCCGACGGCGGGCCGGTCGCCTACTCCAACGCCGGACCCGCCGGACCGTTCACGGACCCGCCGTCGACGGCGACGCGCTCCATCAGGGTGGTCTCCGGCGACGAACCCGGCACCGTCCGGGGCGGGATCTCTGACTTCTGGGGATCGAGCCCGATCCAGACCCGGGGCGACGGCTGGGTCCCGGTGCTCTCCGGCGGGGCCCGGACGTACAACGTCTTCCACCACACGAACCCCGGCAAGCCCGAGATCAACTGTGTCGACCGGGCGGCGAAGGCCACCTGCCCCGGCTACCCCGTCGAGGTGTCCATCTCGGAGACGAGCGACCTCACCACACCGTTCGAGGCCGACTCCGTCATCGACGGCCAGGGACGACTCTGGATCTCGGGCACCCGGGCCAAGGCGGGGCCCGACGAGGGTGGCTTCTACTGCTGGGACACCACGACCGACGCCGCCTGCCCGACCGCATGGTTCCCGGTGGCCACCCGGCTCCAGCAGGGCAACCCCTACGCCCCGGTGAGCCACTCGCCGTTCAGCGGTGTCGCATCGCTCGGCACCCGCATCTACGGAGCCGCCGTCAACCTGCCCACCGGCCAGCAGGCGAACCAGATCAACGTCGAGTGCTTCGACACGGCCACCCTGACCCCGTGCGGGACCGTGAACCTGAACACCGTCGGCCTGCCGGGCTGGGACCCCAACCAGTTCCCGGCCGGTCGGTCCCCCACGCTCTCCATGGAGGTGATCGGGAACCGCTTCTACTTCGTCGTCGACTACGGCGCGAATCCGTCTCCGCAGCAGTCCCGCGGCAACCGCCTGTTCTGCTTCGACATGGCGAGCGGAGCAGCCTGCGCGGGCTGGAAGGTGCCGGCGGTCCCCGGCACCACCGGCGGCTTCTACCGGATGTCCGGACTGGTCTTCGGTGACGCCGACGGGGCGGCCGCCGTGTGCGTCGGATCCACCTTCGCCGACCCGGTGCTCTTCGGCCAGCCGAATGTCTCCCGTCCGATCTCCTGCTTCACCGACACCGGCGCCGCAGGCCCCGTGCCGCCAGGACTCCAGGCCGCTGTCAACGGTGTGCCCAAACTGTTCCCCGACGGCTCCGGCGGCACGGTCTTCGCGGCGCTCGCGTACGTGGCAGCCACCTCGAACAACCGGCTCTGGATCCCGTTCCTGACCGACACGACCAAGTCAAAGCCCGTCGCCAACAGCTACGGGCTCTGCTACGACTTCGGCACCGACGGCCCGTGCGCGGGAGTCGGGACCAACGGAGCGGTCACGTTCCCCGACGTCAACGCCGGCAGGCTCAGCCTGTACGGGTTCGTCGCCGAGCGGAACGGCTGCCTGCTCGGCCTGGGCGACGAGGGGTGGCAGATCTCCTTCAGTGACACCGGAACGGCGGGACCCTGCCCGACGGCGTCCGCCCGGCTTCGCGTCGACCCCAGGCGCTCGTACTGCCGGACCAACCCGAACATCACCTGGGATGCCGCGACCCTGCTCGGCGTCGACCCAGCGACGGTCCGACAGTGGTCGATGACCGTGCGCAATCCCGACGGGTCGCCGGTTCCCGGGTTCGTCGACGTCCCGGGCGTGGGTCTCGGCGTCGACCTCGCCGCCCTCCCACCCGCTCCGAGCGGCGGCTACACCTTCGATGCGTCGGTCACCTTCACCGATGCCACCCTGGCGCTCGACCCAACGGCTCAGCTGCAGGTCACGTTCAACGGCCCGCCACCTGAGATCTGCCTCCAGACGAGCGTGCCCCGGTGCGAGGACTCCGGCACGGTCACCAACGAGGTCGTGGGCACCGTCACGGAGCGCTCCGGGGTCGTCCGGACCGCGTCGCGGACCGCGTCGCTGGCGAAGGTGCTCCCGCCCGACTGCAAGAGCACGACAACCACGTCGAGCACCACATCCACGTCGACGACGAGCAGCACGTCGACGAGCACCACCAGCACCACCGTGCCCACCACGACCAGCAGCACGACGACGAGCACCACCAGCACC
>SXGT01199684.1_pt1 | contig 11816 bp, 7 predicted proteins | sample 3176221 | NCBI WGS metagenome assembly SXGT01 (sample SAMN11356862, study PRJNA531348) | freshwater metagenome | isolation source: freshwater sample F1-120 | place: China: Fuxian Lake, Yuxi | collected 2017-12-25
ACCTTCAAGCCCGAGGAGATCGACGAAGCGACGGTGCGCGCGCAATACACGCGCGGCTCGTTCGGCGGCGAAGACTGCAAGGGCTACCGCGACGAAGAAGGCGTGCCGAAGGAATCGGTCACCGAGACCTACGCCGCGGTCAAGCTGCAGATCAACAACTGGCGCTGGGCGCACACGCCGTTCTTCCTGCGCGCCGGCAAGCGCATGTCGCGCCGAGTCACCGAAGTGGCGATCCACTTCAAGCAACCGCCGCACCTGCTGTTCGAAGGCGGCAAGCCGCTGCTGCCGAACGTGCTGCTGCTGCGCATCCAACCCGACGAAGGCGTGGCGCTGCGCTTTGGCGCCAAGGTGCCCGGCCCCGACGTGCGCATTCGCGACGTGCGCATGGACTTCCGCTACGGCACCGCGTTCGGCGGCGAAACCGCGGATGCGTACGAACGCCTGCTGCTCGACTCGATGCTCGGCGACGGCACGCTGTTCGCGCGCGCCGACGAAGTCGAAGAAGCGTGGCGCGTCGTCGATTCGATCGTCGCCGGCTGGAAGCAGAGCAAACGCCGGCCCGACGACTACGTGGTCGGCACCTGGGGTCCCGAACGCGCCGATGCGCTGCTCGGCCAGGGCCGCGCCTGGAGGAAGCCGTGAACGCGCCGGCGCTGGTCCGCACGCCGGCGCTGACCGCCGAGTGGAAGAAGATCCCCGCGGGCATGCGGTCGCTCTGGCGGCAGTGCCTGCCGGGCGGTGACGGCGGCGACGTCGCCCGTTCGATGACGATCAACTTCCTCGGCGTCGCGCTGGCCGAGAACGCGGACGTGCTGAACGAAGCGCTGCAGCGGCTGCAGCGCCGATCCCCGTGTCGCGCCTTCCTGGTCCTGATCGACGACGCGGCGAAGCCGGGAGCGGCCGAACTGGCGGCGACCACGCGCGGCACCGGTTCAGTGCGCGACATCGTGCTGGAGGAGATCCTGGTGCGCGTGCCGCGCAGCGCGTTCGCAGCGCTGCCCGGCTTGATCCGACCGCTGTTGATGAACGACCTGCCGAACCACCTGTTCTGGGCCGCCCCATGGCCCGCGGACGCCGGCCACTTCGACGCCCTGGCCGACCTCTGCGACCACGTCGTGATCGACTCGCGCCGCCTCGCCGATCCGACGCGCGACCTGGCAGCGCTCGCGGCGCTGCACGCACCCGGCAGCGTGCCGCACCGGGTCACCGACCTCGCCTGGCTGCGTCTGCGCCCGTGGCGCCGCGCGTTGGCGGAAGCGTTCCAGCGCGTGCCGTGGGTTGCCGGCACCAAGGCGCAAGCGACGATCCGCCACGGCCAGGGCGGCAAGGCTTCCGCCCTGCTGCTCGCCGACTGGCTGCGCGCGCGCCTCGGGGCTTCGGTGCAATGCGATCCGAACGGCAACGCCGTCGGCAGCCCCGACGACGTCGTCGTGCGCACCGGCGGTTTCGAAGTCGAACTGCAGCTCGCGCGCCAGCAGATCCGGGTGCACGTGACGACGCCAGAACACTGCTACCTGCCGTTCACCGTGCCGTCCTCGCGCGGCAGCGACGGCGACCTGCTCGCGGCGGCGATCGACATGGTGTAGCCGACCCGGGGGCGCCGTATCGTGCGCGGCATGGCGCGTAGCTGTTCCCGCACCTTGTTGCTCTCCCTGCTCGTCACGTCGTTCGCCCTGTTCGCCGGCTGCACCGCAGCCCCGAACGAGATCGACAAAGAACTGCTGACGCCGCCGACGGTGTGGCTCGCCGAACCTGCCGACTTCGGCATCGCCGCCGAAGCGGTCGAGATCGCGATCCACGGCGAGGCATCCATGACCGGCTTCTGGATGCCGCACAGCAACGGCGAGAAGCGCACCGTGGTGCTGTTCCACGACGGCGATGTGAACGCCAGCGCCACGCACCCGTACTGGCGGTTCCTGCACGAGGCCGGGTTCTCGGTGCTCGCGTTCGATCCGCGCGGCTTCGGTCGCAGCAAGGGCACGTCGACCTTCCGCACCTGGCTGCTCGACCTGCCGCACCTGTTCCGCTGGCTGCGCGCGCGCAGCGACGTCGATCCCGACCGCATCGCCCTGTTCGGCAGCGGCTACGGCAGCCTCGCCGCCTACTGGGCCGCCCGCACGCAGCAGTGCCAGGCGCTGGTGATCGAACACCTGCCGAGCCTGCGCGCGATGTTGCGCGAAGCCCAAGGCGGCGGCACCGGCGCGCTCGACGCGCTCGGCATCGGCTTCACCGAACTGGCGAAGCTGCCCGAGGAGATCGAGAGCGAAGACGTGGCCGAACGCTGCCAGGTGCCGACGCTGTTCGTCACCGCCGACGGCGAACCGGCGCGCGATCGCCAGTCGCTGCTGCGCACATTCGCCAAGCACGGCGGCCCGAAGGATCTGTGGCTGCTCACCGGCACCGGCCAGGCGCCGCACGGCATGCTGACCTACGAAGGCGAATACGAAGCGCGCGTCGCCGGCTTCCTGCAGGCAGCGCTGGCCGGGTCCACGACGACGCTGCGCACCGAGGCGCGCAAGGTCGCCGATGCACGTTCGGGCAATGCGATCTGGGAAATCACCGTAACGCCGCCAGCACCCGTGACGGCGCGCACCGCGGTCGAGGTCTGCGCGGTTTTCGCCGATGGCACGTCGCACGTCGCCAACGGCTGGATCGACAGCGGCACCGCGCGCATCCGGATCGAGTTGGCAAGCGCACCGCTGGCCACCACCGCAACCCTGGTGCCCGGCGCCATCGAAGATCCGGTCGCGATCTGGAAGCGACCGCGCAACGCCCGCCAACTCGCCGCGACCGCAATCGACGCATCGTGGTCGCGCATCGAGAAGCTGCGCTCCGGCATGCTGCCGCCGGCGGAGTTCGCGCCGTTGCGGAAGGAACTGACGACCGCCGCCGCCGCGACCCCGTTCCCGCAAGACCTGGAAGCAGAGCTGGCCGACGTGTGGGCGCTGCTCGGCAAGGAACTCGTTGCGAGCCCGGATGCGCAGGAACGTGCCATGGGCCAGGCCCTGCTGCAGCGCGCCACCGCCGCGATGCCGGCGAAACCTGCGTTGCACGTGTGGCACGGACCGATCGCCACCTACGGCTACCACCAGGAAGCGAGCGTCGAGATGGCGAAGCGACTGCTGGCCGCGCCGCCGAAGTAGGCCGGTCAGCGCAGCGCGACGTCGACGAAGACGAGACGGTGGTCGCTCGCTTCGCACAGCTTCGCTTCGGGGCGGATCGGGTTGGGCCAATAGACCCCCGAACGCGGCACCTTGAACGCGCGCGACGGCAGCGCGTAGTCGATGCGCAGGTTGCCCGGCCCCTTGCCGGGTTCGTCGGGGAAGTCGCCGGTGTCGCACGCGGCATCGCCGCGCTGGCCCGAATTGGCGCCGAGCTGCCGGATCGCATACAGCTCGCCGCCGTCGCTGCGCGGCAGCGGATCGAACACGCGCGGGTGCGCCAGCAGCTGCTGCAGCGCTTCGCGCCGTGCGTCGCCGTCGTGCGGATCGCAGTTCAGATCGCCGAGGACCACGAACTGCTCGTCGTCGCCGAGCCCACCGGCCTTGCCGGCGTCGTCCCTGATCCAACCACTGCGCGCCGGCGTCAGGTAGTCGACCCAGAACCGGATCTCGTCGTGGTTGCGGCAACCGTTGCGATCCTCGGGCCCGTCGAACACCGGCGGCGTCGGATGCGAGCACAGCGCGTGCACCACGCGGCCACCGCGGCCACGTTCGCCGATGCCGATCGGCACGTCGATGTGCGTCTTCGACGACAACCGCAGCGCGTTCCACTCGGCGTCGGTGTAGACGCCCGCCGGCCGCAGCGCCCCCGGCATCGCCGCCCAGGACAACGTCTGGAATGTGCGCACCTGGTCCAGCAGGATCGGATGCCGCGACAGCAGCGCCATGCCGTATTGGCCAGGGAAGGCGCCGTAGCCGAACGCATCCGCAGCGCCGCCCACCTTGCCGTCGTCGTCGAGATCGAGCCCCGACGGCTCGCCCGTGTTGACCGGTGGCGCGAACACGAACTCGAACACGATCGGCAACTGGCCGTTCTGCGGCACACGCAGGTATTCGCGCGCGAACACCATGGCCGCCTCGGCCGCCGCGTCGCGATCGAGCTCGCACAACAGCAGCACGTCGACCGCCTGGCGCTGCACGATCTCGGCGATGCGTCGCCCCTGCTCGCTGGTTCCACCGCGCAGCTCACGCAGCAGCGCCCCGGGTTCGGCACGGTTGAGCGCCGCATTGAAGCTGGCGAAGCGCACCACCGGCGTCGTGCTGCGACGCTCCAGCACGTACCAGGCGAACGGCACGCTCGCCAACAAGCACACCACCGTCCAGCGCGTGTAGTTCATGCCTTGTCTCCTTGCGATTGCCCGGGAGCCGCGAACATTGCAGCGGCATCGGCGAGCCGCGCATCCGGGCCGATGACGACCACGGTGTCGCCGTCGGCGAGTTCCGTCTCCGGCGTGATCACCGGCAGGTTGGCGCCGTCGCGCCGCACCGCGATCACGCTGCAACCGGTGTGGCGGCGCACGCCCACCGCCGCCAGCGATTGCCCCGCGACCTGCGCGCCCGGCTGCACGCGATGCACCGCGAGACCAATGCCGGGCACGAACTCGCGCACCTCGGCGACTTCGCCCGCCGCCAACGGCAACGCGCGATCGCTGCCGCCGCGCTTGCGCACATCGCGCACCTGCCGACCGATCTCGTCGTCCGGCACCAGGAAGCGCCGTAGCACCCGCACCAACATCTCGACCGAAGCCTCGAGTTCTTGCGGCACGACTTCGTGTGCACCGGCCTTGCGCAGACCTTCGGCCTCCACGGTGTAGACGGCGCGCGCCAGCACGTGCACTTCGGGCGCTTGCTGCACGGCCACCTGCGCGATGCGCGACGTCGCCGTCATGTCGTTGACCGCCAGCACCAGGATGCGAGCGCGTTCGATGCCGAGGCTCTCGAGCATCGAAGCGCGCGTGCAGTCGCCGAGCACGATCGGCACGCCGGCCGCCTTCTCCAGCCGCACCGTCTCGGCATTCATCTCCGCCACGACGAACGGAATGCCGACGGCGCGCAGCCCCGCCGCCAGGGCGCGCCCGGTCGGTCCGTAGCCGACGACGATCGCGTGGTCGGCCAGTTCGTCGTGCTTCTGGCGAATGCCGGTCTTGGTCAGATCGCGCGCCTTCGCCGCCAGATGCCGCCCGATCGCATACAGCGCCGGCGTGATCGCGATCGACAGCACCGCGACGACGACGAACACCTTCTCCGCCATCTCCGGCAACAACTTGCCCGTCTGGCCCAACTGCACCAGCACGAACGAAAACTCGCCAACCTGCGCCAGCGTCAACGCCGCGCGGATCCGCACCCACGCCGGCTGGCCGAGTTGGCGCGCCGCCAGCATCACGAGCAGCGCTTTGCCGACCACAACTGCGGCGAGGCACAGCGCGACCGTTCCCGGTGCTTCCACCACCGTGCGCCAATCGAACAACATGCCTATCGACACGAAGAACAGGCTCGCGAACGCATCGCGGAACGGCTCCATCTCCGCCGCCGCCTGGCCGTGCCACGGCGAATCCGCCAACAGGATGCCGGCGAGGAACGCGCCGAGCGCGAGCGACAAGCCGAGGTGCGCGGTGACCACGGCGAGACCGAGGCACCACGTCGCCAGGAACAGCACGAACAGTTCGCGGTTGCGGGTGCGCGCGACCAGCTGCACCAGCGGCTTCACCAGCAAGCGCGCGACCAGCACGACGCAGCCGAGCAGGCCGAGGTTGCGCAGCGAGGTCCACGGGGACGCGTCGGCCCCACCCCCGCTGCACAACAGCGGAATGAGCAGGATCATCGGCACGACGGCGAGGTCCTGGGCGATGTTGATGCCGAGCACGATGCGGCCGTGCGGCGCCGACAGTTCGCCCTGATCGACCAGGATCTTCGTCGACGCCGCGGTGCTCGACAGGCTCAGCAGGAAGCCGAGGAACACCGCCGTCGGCACCGGCATGCCCAGCGCCCACGCGACCGCCGCCGCCGCCAGCACGGTGCCCAGCACCTGCACACCGCCGCCGAGCAGGATGGCGCGGCGCAGGCGCGCGATCTGCCCGAGCGGCACTTCGAGGCCGACTGCGAACAGCAACACGACGATGCCGACTTCCGCCAGTTCGCGGACCATCTCCTCGTGATGGACGAGGCCAATGGTGTTGGGACCGACCAGGACCCCAGCGCAGAGGAAGCCGACGATCGGCGGCAAGCGCAGGCGATGGAACGTCACCGCGACGGCGACGCACAACGCAAACAGGAGGGTCAGTTCGAGTAGGGCCTGTTCGAGCACGCAGTCGTGGTAGCGATGGCGCACCGTTCTGCAAGGACGGAGTGGCGCAAGACTTCAGTCACCCGCTCCGGTGCGTCTCGGCGCGGGACGCTGGGACCACCCACTGGCATCGGCGATTCGGGCCCACAATCGCCCCGCGCCGCCGACTCCAGGCATCGACGCCGTTGCGGCACGCCGCAGCGGGATATCGTTCTTCGCCGACGGGAAGAACTCGCGGCGCGACACGTTCGCCTTCGGGAAGAAGGACCGGCCGGGTCGCACTCTCACTCCACTGCATCCAAGAACCATGATTCGCAACGGTCTCCTCGCCCTCGCCGCCACCGCCGCCCTCTCGGCCAATGCCGCGGCCCAGTTCTGCTCCGACAACACCTACAAACTGCACCTGGTCACCGCGACCGGCACCCCGCTGCCGACCGCGTTCGATCCGGTTGTGAACGAGACCACGGCGATCGCGCCGAACGAGAACGTCTATCTCGCGTTCGACCCGCTGCTCCCGTCGGGCACCTACTACGTGCACGTCACCGACAACCCGCTCGACGGCCTCGACCAGGTGTTGTCGCTGAACGACCCGATGGACCGCTTCGTGTCGGTGACCAACACCGCCGGCGTCATCACCCTGTCGCTGCCGTTCACCAACAACAACACTCCGGCCGTGTTCGGCCTCGGCCTCAATGGCGTGGGCCAGAGCCTGCGCCTGTCGCCGTTCTCGGCGCCGACGTTCTCGGTCTGCCGCTTCAAGGCCTTCTTCGGTGACAACTGGGACCTCAGCGGCGGCCCGACCAACCCCTACCTGCTCGCGGGTGGCCTGCACCCGGTCACCGGCCAGTGCTCGATCCGTTCCTACGAGGGCTTCCGCATCGGCGACGGCAACGGCAGCGACGTCACCGGCACCGCGTTCCTCGACAGCGATCGCGATGGCGTGCGCGACGTCGGTGAAGGCGGCCTCGCCAACTGGCAAGTGCGCCTCGTCACCGGCACCACGGCGGTCACCTCGACCACCAACGCGACCGGCGAATACCGCTTCGAGAACGTCGCCGCCGGCGAATACACCGTCGAACTGACGGTGCCGAGCACGCACCTCGCGACCACCTCGGTCAGCCAGGTCATCGAAGTGTGTGAATGCGCCGACGTGCAAGTGCTCGCCTTCGGTGCGGCCCTGCAGATGCTGCCGTGCAATGCCCGCACGATCGGCTACTGGCGCAATGTGCACGGTCTGCAGAAGGTCCAGCAGTTCGGCATCCTGGCCACGCTGCCGCCGCTGCACCTGGTCAACACCTGCGGCTACTACGTCGCCCCGGGCACGCTGCACCAGTTCCGCTGCTACCTGCAGAACGCCAACGCCTGGAACATGGCCTACATGCTCTCGGCCCAACTGCTCGCGATGCACTGCAACGTGATGGCCGGCTTCGTGCACCCGAACTGTGTGATCCAGGATCCGTGCCTCGGCCAGATGACGATCGCGCAGCTGATGCAGCAGTCGGTCGCCAGCCTGATGGCGCACCGCTACACGCCGCCGTGCAGCGCCGCGCGCTACCAGCAAACGCTGCTGAAGAACGCGCTCGACCGCGCCAACAACAACCGCATCTGGCGCTGAGCGCTGGCTGCGCCGCGGGAGACCGCGACGACGAACGGCCCGGGGCACGCAGGTGCTCCGGGCCGTTTGTGTTTCCAGGGAGCAGCTCTCCGAGCCGGCGAGATGACGCCGATAACGGTGCCCAGAGGCACGAAGACCGCGCTCGAGGCTCCGGCACGGCAGGAGCATCCTCGACGCGTTCTTGCGGCAGGACCTCGTGTCCGAACCCGCGCCCCTAGAGCCAGGCAGCTCCCGACGATTCACTTGTCATGCGGCTCTGCTCACCGAGCAACCCGCGAATCTCAGAGTGACCAACCGTCGACACGTCTGCCTCGAGCGCGGCCTTCGTCCCTCTGCAACCTCGCCACCTGGAGCATGATCCGAAGAAACGAAGACCGCCTACTTGACGGACCGCTTCATCTCAGAACACGCCGATCGTCGCCGTCACCGCATTGCTGCTGCTGACCTGCGTGGTCGCTGCGCCGACGAGCTCGACCGCGACGACCTGGTGGTGGAACACGCCGCCGACCAGGGCCGGCTGCGCGGGGATCGCCCAGGCACTCACGACCGAGCCGTTGGCGACTACTGCGCCGAGCAGCACGTCGTCGTCGACCCACAGCGTGCAGCCGGGCAGGCCCGCAGGATGAACGCTGGGCAGCGGCAGCCGCGCGAGGCCGCCGGAAACCGTCGTGCCGATCGCCGCGAACGAGCCGGCGACTTCGAGCGTGCCGTCGGGCTGCAGCACCAAGCCCGTGATCGCCTGGTCGAAATCCGTGGCGAGACCTGACCACGCGCTGCCAGTGAACCGCGCCAACGATCCCAGCACGTGGCCGCGTCGACGCCGTCGGCCGGGCCCGCGAAGGGGTCGCCGGGAAGCCACTGCAGACCACACTGCGCCAGCAGCGAGGCAGTGGACGATGCGGCGGCGACCAGGAGCCACCGGAACATTCTTGGCCGGATGCTAGTCCCGGGACTTCGACCGCACGTCGGCGCCGGTCGAGATTTCGACTTTTCCACGGCGCCGTCGTGGCAAGGCCCGATGCGATGGGCCGTTCCCGACGACGGATCGGCGAGGGCTCCCACCCCCCGCCCCAAAAGGGACCCAATGCGGCATGCTGTGCGCCTCGTTCTCCTCGCAACATGATCCGCAACTCCCTCCTCGCCCTGTTCGCCGCCAGCACGCTGGCCGGCACCGCGTCGGCGCAGTTCTGCTCCGACAACACCTACAAACTCTGGCTCGTCACCGCGAGCGGCACGCCGCTGCCGACCGCGTTCGACCCGGTCGTCCAGGAGACGACGTTCCTCGCCGCCAACGAGAACGTCTATCTCGCGTTCGATCCGCTGCTGCCGTCGGGCACCTACTACGTGCACGTCACCGACAACCCGCTCAACGGGCAGGACGAAGTGCTGTCGACCAACGATCCGATGGATCGCTTCGTGTCGGTGACCAACACCGCCGGCGTCATCACGCTGTCGCTGCCGTTCACCAACAACAACACCCCGGCCGTGTTCGGCCTCGGCCTCAACGGTGTCGGCCAGAGCATCCGCCTCGCGCCGTTCTCGGCGCCGACGTTCTCGGTCTGCCGCTTCAAGGCGTTCTTCGGTGACAACTGGGATCTGTCGGGCGGCCCGACCAATCCGTACCTGCTCGCCGGTGGCCTGCACCCGCAGACCAACCAGTGCTCGATCCGCTCGTACGAGGGCTTCATGATCGGCGACGGCAACGGCAGCGACGTGACCGGCATCGTGTTCGTCGACACCGACCGCGATGGCGTGCGCGATCCGGGCGAAGCGGGCTTCGCCAACCAGGAAGTGCGGCTCGTGACCAGCACCACGTCGGTGGCGGCGATCACCGATGCGAACGGCGCCTACGCGTTCGCCAACGTCGCGGCCGGCAACTACACGGTCGAGCTGACCGTACCGAGCACGCACCTGGCGACCACCACGATCAGCAACTCGATCGAGGTGTGCGCCTGCGCCGACGTCGTCGTCGGCAACTTCGGCGTCGCCGAGCAGATGCTGCCGTGCAACGCGCGCACGATCGGCTACTGGCGCAACCAACACGGCCTGCTGCGGGTCCAGCAGTTCGGCATCCTGCCAACGCTGCCGGCCCTGCACCTCGTCAACACCTGCGGCTACTACGTGGCCCCAGGCTCGTTGAACTCGTTCAAGAACTACCTGCGGTGCGCCAACGCCTGGAACATGGCCTACATGCTGTCAGCCCAACTGCTCGCGATGCACTGCAACGTGATGGCCGGCTTCGTGCACCCGAACTGTGTGATCCAGGATCCGTGCCTCGGCCAGATGACGGTCGCGAGCCTGATGCAGCAAGCGGTCGCGAGCCTGATCGCGCACCCCTACACGCCGCCGTGCAATTCGCATCGGCAGGCGCAAACGTTGCTGAAGAACGCGCTCGACCGCGCCAACAACAACCTGATCTGGCAGTGATCTGGGCGACGCGCCCGGCCGCCAACCGTGGCGGTGCGGGCCGCCGCGGTGCCCCCGGATCAGCCTGACCGCAAGGAGCCGGGGCTCCGGCGCCGACTCCGAACTTGCGTCAGGGGGCCCGCCGGGCACATTGGGCGCCCCAATGGATCTCTCCTTCCTCGCAGATCTCGGCCTCGACAAGACCGTCAGCGGCGCCTTCGACGGCACCTGGCGCAAGACCAAGGGTGACGACCTCGTCGTCCGCTCGCCCATCGACGGCAGCGAGATCGGCCGCATCGCGATGGCCACCCCCGCCGACTACGACGCGGTCAGCAAGGCGGCGCATGCGGCGTTCCTGCGCTGGCGCGAACTGCCCGGCCCCAAGCGCGGCGAGTATGTGCGCCAGATCGGCAACGCGTTCCGCGCCAAGAAGGAACAGCTCGGCAAGCTGGTCACGCTCGAAGCCGGCAAGATCCTGCAGGAAGGACTCGGCGAAGCGCAGGAGTGCATCGACATCGCCGACTTCGCCGTCGGCCTGTCGCGCCAACTGCACGGCCTCACCATCGCCAGCGAACGGCCGAACCACTCGATGCGCGAGACGTGGCACCCGCTCGGCACGGTCGGCGTCATCACCGCGTTCAACTTCCCGATCGCGGTGTGGGCGTGGAACTCGATGCTGGCGCTCGTCTGCGGCGACGCGTGCGTGTGGAAGCCGTCGCTGAAGACGCCGATCACGGCGATCGCGATGACGAAGATCGCCGCCGAAGTGCTCGGCAAGGAATGGAGCGCGCTGGTCGGCCTCGTGATCGGTCCGGACGCGACGGTCGGCAGCGCGATGCTCGACGACCCGCGCATTCCGCTCGTGTCGGCGACCGGCAGCACGCGCATGGGCCGCATCGTCGGTCCGCGCGTGGCGCAACGCTTCGGCCGTTCGCTGCTCGAACTCGGCGGCAACAACGCGATCATCGTGATGGACGACGCCGACCTGTCGCTGGCGGTGCGCGGCATCGTGTTCGGCGCGGTCGGCACCGCCGGCCAGCGCTGCACGACGACGCGACGCCTGCTGGTGCACGAGAAGGTGATCGACGATCTGCAGGCGCGCCTGGTCAAGGCCTACGGCCAATGCCGCATCGGCGACCCGTTCGACAAGAAGACGCTGGTCGGCCCGCTGATCGACGAAGGCTCGGCGAAGGCGTTCGACCACGCGGTCGCCGCCGCAGTGCAACAGGGCGGCACGCTGGTGTGCGGCGGCAAGCGCGCCACCGTGAAGGGCAACAAGGGCGGCGTCTACGTGCAGCCGGCGATCGTGCGCTGCCCAAGCGTGCTGCCGATCGTCAAGGAGGAGACCTTCGCGCCGATCCTCTACCTGATGCCGATCAAGTCGTACGAGCAGGCGGTGGCGATGAACAACGACGTGCCGCAGGGCCTGAGCAGCTCGATCTTCACCGCGGACGTGCGCAAGGCGGAAGGCTTCCTGGCCGCGTCCGGCAGCGACTGCGGCATCGCCAAC
>SXGT01171951.1_pt1 | contig 11813 bp, 9 predicted proteins | sample 3176221 | NCBI WGS metagenome assembly SXGT01 (sample SAMN11356862, study PRJNA531348) | freshwater metagenome | isolation source: freshwater sample F1-120 | place: China: Fuxian Lake, Yuxi | collected 2017-12-25
CGAGGTAGACGTTGCCGATGAGGCTCGACTCGTGCGAGCGCGCCACGGAGTGCTCGACGAGCACGCCGTCTTCGAGCACGCCGATCTGGATGCGGCCGTCTTTCGACCGCACGATCATCTGGCGGTCGACGCTCTCGCGGCGGGCGAGGAACTCGGCCTCGGTGACGACCGGGCGACGACGCCCTGCGTCGCGACCATCGCGGCGGCGCTGCGTCTTGGCCTCGAGACGGGTCGAGCCCTTGATGCGCTGAGGCTCGGTGATCGGCTCGGGGGTGCGGCGGCCTCGCTGGCTGCCGCCCTGCTGGCTGTCGCGCTGGGTGTCGGGGCGCGAACCGTCGCCGTCTCCGGATGCTCCGCCTCGCGTGCGGCGCGTGCGCGACCGGCGGCGGCTCGTGCCCTCCGAGTCGTCGAACTCGTCGTCGCGCTCGACCGCGCGCGCGGGCAGTGCCGCGACGGGAGGCGCGAAGAACAAGAGCGACGTCGTCGACTCGGGCTTGAGCTCGGGGAACGCGGGCTTCGACGGCTCCGCAGGCTGCTCGACCGGCGCGGCAGGCTCGGTAGCCTCCACCGGCCCGGGGGAGGCGGCGGGCTCGGCGGGCGTCTCGACCTCGGCGGCAGCATCCGTCGCCTGCTCGGCGACGGGCTCGGCGTCGGCGACCGGCTCGGCGACCGGCTCGGCGAGCGGTCGGTCGTCGAAGCCCGGCTCGCCTTGGCCGGCGTGCTCGCTGGCCTTCTTCGGGGTGGCCTTGCCGAAGAGTCGCGTGCGCTTCTTGGGTGCCGTCGTGTCGTCGTTCGTGTTGTCGTCACTCACCATCGCTGGTGCACTCCTCAACCGCCCGGGCCGCGCCCGTACGGTGACATTGGGGGCGAAAGAGACTCTCTCTCGCCGAAATCTTTGGTTGTCGCAGCGTGCGCCCCCGACTCGGGTCCGGCGCTGGAGCGCCCTCTCACGACGCGGTCACTGCCGCCGCATTCGCCCTGTCACCACGGTGCGGCTGGGGAAACTGGCTATTCCCCGCGGTCGCGGCAATCGGTGCCGCAATACTGGTCCGGTGATGCCCGGAAAGCTTTGTCTGTGGTCGTCGCGAGCGCGGCTGGCGACGACTGCCCCTCATTATCGCACGGACTCGGCGACTCGGGACGTTCGACCCGGGTGACGGCCGCCTCGCGCGGCCATAATCGGGAGGTGACTGTCTCGACTTCGCCCGCCCTGCACCCCGCTGCGGATGCTCGCCGTCCGCTCGGGCTCGCGCTCACGCTCATCATCACCGGCATCGTCGGGTGGTACGGCGCGATGTCGCTCATCATCGAGCGAGTCCGCTCGCTGCTCGACCCGGAGTACGTGCTCAACTGCGACGTCAACCCGCTCGTCTCGTGCGGCGAGATCATGGGCACCTGGCAGGCCTCGCTGCTGGGCTTTCCGAACCCGCTGCTCGGCGTCGCCGGGCTCGTCGCGCCTATCGCGGTGGGCGTTGCGCTACTCGCCGGTGCGCGCTTCGCTCGCTGGTTCTGGTGGAGCTTCATGGTCGGCGTGACGGGCGCGTTCGTCTTCGTGCTGTGGCTCGTCGATCAGGCGCTGTTTCAGATCGGCGTGCTGTGCCCCTGGTGCATGCTCGTCTGGGCCATGGTCATCCCGATGTTCTGGGTGCTGCTGATCTGGTCGCTCGCCGCCGGAGTGCTCGTCGACAGCCCGCGCGCACGAGCGTTCGGCGCGACGGTGCTGCCGTTCGTCTGGGTGCCGATTCTGGCGACGATCGTCGCCATCGCCGTGATGATCGTCGTGCAGTTCCCGACGCTCATCTCGCTGCTGCTCGGCTGACGACGCCGCAGGGCACGGCCCTCGTTAAGCCCGTGCGCTAGTCGAACCAGAGCGCGAGCTCGCGCGCGGCCGACTCGGGCGAGTCGGAGCCATGCACGAGGTTCTGCTGCACCTTCAGGCCCCAGTCGCGACCCAGGTCGCCGCGGATCGTGCCGGGTGCGGCCGTCGTGGGGTCGGTCGTGCCGGCGAGCGAGCGGAAGCCCTCGATGACGCGGTTGCCCGCGACGCGCGCGGCGACGACGGGGCCCGACTCCATGAACTCGACGAGCGGCTCGTAGAAGGGCTTGCCCTCGTGCTCGGCGTAGTGCGCGGCGAGCAGGTCGCGGTCGGGCTGCACGAGCTTGAGGTCGACGAGCTGGTAGCCCTTCGCCTCTATGCGGCGCAGAATCTCTCCGGTGAGGTTGCGGGCGACGCCGTCGGGCTTGATGAGCACGAGGGTCTCTTCAACGGTGGTGGTCATGCGGGCTCCTGATCGGTCGAGTCGGATGATGAGAGGTAGGCGGCCTTCGCGGCGTCGAGCTGGCGCCCCTTGACGACACCGTAGATCCAGAAGGCGACGAACACGGCGGCAGTGACGGCGGCGAGAACTTCGATGAAACCCGTGGCGAGCAGCAGCACCTGCACCGCCGAGCCGAACCACACGCCCCAGCGGTAGCGCGCGACGCGCATCGCGACGATGATCAGCAGCACGAGCACGCCGCCGCCGAGGAAGACCGTCGACGAGGGCAGCACGCCGAGCCCGTTGATGGCGAGCGTGCCGAAGGCCACGGCCAAGATCTCCATGCCGAGCGTGATGCTCAGCAGCGACTCGGTGGCGCTGCGCTCGCGCCGCGGGCGCCGAGAACCGGGCTGGGGCTCTTCGCTGTCGAGGGTCGAGGGCGCGTCGCTCACAGTGCCCAATTCTGCTCTGCCGCGATGAGCATCGCCTGACCGGCCATCATCACCGAGCCGGTGATGAGCACAGCGTCGTTCGGGCCGGCATCCTGCCGGGCGAGGTCGATCGCCGTGGCGAGGCTCGGCTCGACCTGCACCCGGTCGGCACCCGCGATCGACGCGACGGCCTCCGCGAGCTCATCGGCCTGCAGCGAGCGGGCGGTGCCGCTGCTGCTCACGATGAAGCGGTCGACGACGGGGTCGAGCGCCTCGATGATGCCGCGCACGTCTTTGTCGTCGAGCACACCGACGATCGCCGTGACCGACTCGAAGGCGAACGAGCTCAACATGGCCTTGGCGAGCGCCTCGGCGCCGTGCGGGTTGTGCGCGGCGTCGATGAGCACGCTCGGCTCGATGCCGATGAGCTGCAGGCGGCCCGGGCTCGTGACGGTGCCGAGACCCTCAGCGAGCACCTCGTCGGTGAGTCGCTGGGTGCCGTTGCCGAGAAAAGACTCGACCGCGGCGATCGCGACGGCCGCGTTCTGCGCCTGATGGATGCCGAAGAGGGGCACGAAGAGCTCGGTGTACTGCCCCGCCCTGCCGCGCACATCGATGAGTTGCCCGCCCACCGCGAGGCGGGCATCCGTCAGCGCGAAGCCGACGCCCTCGCAGACCAGCTCGGCCTCGTCGCGCTCGGAGGCGGTGAGAATCTCATCCATCGCCTCCGGCTGCTGCAGGGCCGAGACGACCGTGGCAGCGGGCTTGATGATGCCGGCCTTCGTGCGCGCGATCTCGGCGACCGTGCTGCCGAGAAACTTCTCGTGGTCGAGTGCGATGGGCGTGAGCACAGCGACGTCGCCGTCGGCGATGTTCGTCGAATCCCACTCGCCGCCCATGCCGACCTCGAGAATCGCGACATCGACGGGCGCGTCGGCGAAGGCCGCGAAGGCCAGCAGCGTGAGCGCCTCGAAGTTGCTCAAGGCGGCCTCGCCGTTGGCGGCTTGCTCGGCATCGACCATGAGCAGGTAGGGCGCGATGTCGCCCCAGGTGTCGGCGAGCATGCGGTCGCTGATCGGTTCGCCGTCGATGACGATGCGCTCGTTGAGCCGCACGAGGTGCGGGCTCGTCAGCAGGCCCGTGCGCAGCCCGTAGGCGCGCAGGATGCTCTCGATCATGCGGGCCGTCGAGGTCTTGCCGTTGGTGCCGGTGACGTGCACGATTGCGAAGCTGCGGTGCGGGTCGCCGAGCAGCTCGGCCGCCCGACGGGTCGGTTCGAGCCGCGGTTGCGGGGTGGCCTCGCCGATGCGCGCGAGCAGCTCGGCGTGCACCGCCTCGGCGGCCGCGCGGTCGTCGGCGCTGCGGTCTGCGGGGGTCATGCTCGCACCACCGAGACCGTGACGGATGCTCCCTCGCCGACCGCCGTCGCCTCGCCGTCGCCGGCAGGGCCGACGTCGATCGAGGTGGCGAGCGTCTCCGCGCCGATGAGCTCTTCGTGCGCTGCGATCGCGGCGCGGGTCGCCTCGTCGTCAGAGCCGAGACTCAGCGCGATGCGGTCGCTCACGTCGAGCCCCGCGTCTTTGCGCGCCTGCTGCACGGCCCGCACCACGTCGCGCGCGAGGCCCTCTGCCGCGAGCTCGGGGGTGACCCGGGTGTCGAGCAGCACGAATCCGGCGCCGGGCAGGAAGGCCACGGCGGCGGCCGGGTCGTCGAGTTCGAGCTCGAGCGTGTACTCGCCCGGCTCGAGCGCGATGCCGCCCGCGGTGACACGGGGCTCATCAGCACCGCCGCTGTCGACCGACCAGTCGCCGGCCTTCGCCGCGGCGATGACCTGCTGCACCTGCTTGCCGATGCGCGGGCCGAGGGCACGAGCGTTGACGGCGAGCCGCCGCGCGATGCCGTACTCGGCGACCAGCTGCTCGTCGAACTCGACGAGCGTCACGGTCTTGACGTTGAGCTCGTCGCGCACGATGTCGCTGAACGCTTCGAGCGCCGCAGCGTCGGGCGTCACGATCGTGAGGGTCTGCAGCGGCAGGCGCACGCGCAGGCCCTGCGCCTTGCGCAGCGCGAGGCCCGAGCTGGCGATCGCGCGCACGCGGTCCATCGCGGTGACGAGCGACTCGTCGGCCGGGAAATCCTCGGCGTGCGGCCACTCGGTGAGGTGCACGCTCTCGCCGCCCGTGAGGCCGCGCCAGACCTCCTCGGCGACGAGGGGCGCGAGCGGGGCCGACAGGCGGGCCAGCGTCTCGAGCACGGTGAAGAGGGTGTCGTGAGCATCCCGATCATCGCCCGCCCAGAAGCGATCGCGACTGCGCCGCACGTACCAGTTGGTGAGCACGTCGGCGAAGTCGCGCAGGGCGGCAGCGGCGAGCGGGGCGTCGAGCGCCTCGAGCTGCGTCGTCACGTCGACAACGAGGTCGCGAGTCTTGGCGAGAAGGTAGCGGTCGAGCACGTTCGCCGAGTCGGTGCGACGACGGGCCTCGCCAAGCGTGCCCGCGTTGGCATAGAGAGTGAAGAAGTAGTACGTGCTCCACAGCGGCAGCAAGAATTCGCGCACACCCGCGCGAATGCCGTCTTCGGTCACGACGAGGTTGCCGCCGCGAATGACCGAGCTCGACATGAGGAACCAGCGCATGGCGTCGGCGCCGTCGCGCTCGAACACCTCGCCCACGTCGGGGTAGTTGCGCAGGCTCTTCGACATCTTCTGGCCGTCGTTGCCGAGCACGATGCCGTGGCTGATCACGCTCGAGAACGCCGGGCGGTCGAACAGCGCCGTCGCGAGCACGTGCATCGTGTAGAACCAGCCGCGCGTCTGCCCGATGTACTCGACGATGAAGTCGGCGGGGTTGTGCGAGTCGAACCAGTCGGCGTTCTCGAAGGGGTAGTGCACCTGCGCGAAGGGCATCGAGCCCGAGTCGAACCAGACGTCGAAGACATCCTCGATGCGGCGCATCGTCGACTGACCCGTGGGGTCGTCGGGGTTCGGGCGCGTGAGCTCGTCGATGAACGGGCGGTGCAGGTCGACCTCGCCCTCGGCGTTGCGCGGCAGGGTGCCGAAGTCGGCCTCGAGCTCGGCGAGCGAGCCGTAGACGTCGACGCGCGGGTGATTGGCGTCGTCGCTCTTCCACACCGGAATCGGGCTGCCCCAGTAGCGGTTGCGGCTGATCGACCAGTCGCGCGCGCCCTCGAGCCACTTGCCGAACTGCCCGTGCTTGACGTTGCCGGGCACCCAGGTGATCTGCTCGTTAAGCTCGAGCGCGCGATCGCGCAGTTCGGTGACGCGCACGAACCAGCTCGACACGGCCTTGTAGATGAGCGGGTTGCGGCAGCGCCAGCAGTGCGGGTAGCTGTGCTCGTAGCTGCGCAGCTGGAACAGGCGGCCCTGCTCGCGCAGCATGCCGACGAGCGTCTTGTTGGCGTCGAACACCTGCAGACCGGCGACCTCGGTAACGACCGCGAGGAACTTGCCGCCGTCGTCGACCGAGATGATCGTGGGGATTCCTGCGGCGGCGCAGGTGTTCTGGTCGTCTTCGCCGTAGGCGGGTGCCTGGTGCACGATGCCCGTGCCCTCGCCCGTGGCGACGTAGTCGGCGACGAGCAGCTGGAAGGCCTGCGGGCCGTAGTCGTCGACGAAGTAGTCCCACAGGCGGTCGTACTGCAGGCCGCCGAGTTCGGCACCGGGAATCGTGCGGGTGATGGCGGCACGGGCGTCGTCGAGAGACTCGAAACCGAGCTCCTTCACGTACGCGCCGATCGTGTCGGCTGCCAGGAGGAATGACCGCGGGCCAGCATCCACGACCGCGTACTCGATCGCCGGGCCCACGGCGAGCGCCGCATTCGTCGGCAGAGTCCAGGGCGTCGTCGTCCACGCGAGCGCCTCGACGCCCGTGAGGCCGAGCGCCTCGGCCTTCTCGCCGACGAGCGGGAACGTCACGGTCACCGACTGGTCTTGCCGCATCTGGTAGACGTCGTCGTCCATGCGCAGCTCGTGATTCGACAGGGGTGTCTCGTCGCGCCAGCAGTACGGCAGCACGCGATAGCCCTCGTAGGCGAGGCCCTTCTCGTGCAGGGTCTTGAAGGCCCACAGCACGCTCTCCATGAACGTGATGTCGAGCGTCTTGTAGTCGTTCTCGAAGTCGACCCAGCGCGCTTGGCGGGTCACGTAGCTCTGCCACTCGTCGGTGTAGCGCAGCACGCTCTCGCGCGCCTTGGCGTTGAACGCCTGCACGCCCATCTCTTCGATCTGGGCCTTCTCGGTGATGCCGAGCTGCTTCATCGCCTCGAGCTCGGCCGGCAGCCCGTGGGTGTCCCACCCGAAGCGGCGGTGCACCTGCTTGCCGCGCATGGTCTGGAAGCGCGGGAAGACGTCTTTCGCATACCCCGTGAGCAGGTGGCCGTAGTGCGGCAGGCCGTTGGCGAACGGCGGGCCGTCGTAGAACACCCACTCGTCGCAGCCCTCGCGCTGAGCGACCGAGCGGCGGAACGTGTCGTGCGCGGCCCAGTAGCCCAGCACCTCGTGCTCGAGCGCGGGGAAGCTCGGCGAGGCGACGACCGACGTGTCGTCGCGATGAAGGGGGTAAACCATGGAGACTCCGGTCGGTGGTTGCTGCGGTCAGTGGATGCTGCGATCACTTTCCGCGAGGACGACCTGCCGATTCCGGCCTGCCGCGGTACCACCCCGCTTGCGCGGCATCCCCTCACTGACGGGATGCTGCGCCTCTCTGCACCGGCTGTGACGGGCCTGCCCCGCTCGGGTCTACTGGGCCGCACGAGGCGACTGTTCTGCCGAGGACTCCCCGGTGATGGCCGGATCGATGTCTGTGCGAGCAGTCTAGGCGATGCGCCCTGTGCGCGAAACGAACACCCGATCGGTCTACGGGGGTGCCGTCACGCCGATGTCACGCAGCAGTCACGCCCCGGGGAGCACTCTGAGCGTTGCGCGGGGGGACTGCGTACCACTACCGCTCGGGGGACACCAGTGAATACGCAGACGCACCACTCATCGCGGGGATTCGCGCGAATCATGGCGATGCTCGCCGCCACGCTGCTGGCGAGCGCCTTCTTCGTCGTCGGCGGCGCCAGCACTCCCGCCTCGGCGGCGACATGGGAAGCGCAGTGCCAGCCCACAGCGTTCGACGGTGGCGGCCAGGGCGCTCGCTGCCAGGTCACCGTCGAGAACTTCCTCGATCTCGCGACGGGTGCCGAGAGCTCACGTGTGACGTCGCTCGCCTGCAATGCGGGATACGACGTCGCGGTCTGCACGGGAACACCCATCGTGCAGAACTTCGATGACTCGCTGATCGACGTCGTGAACCAGTGCAACTACGTCGCCAACGGCGGCGGAAGCTCGTTGCGCTGCAGTGTGGTCATGATCAACACGATCATCGGCGAAGGGTCGGCAGGCTTCCCCACCGTGAACCAGTGCAACAACTCGTTCGACGGGGTTCCCGCGATCGAGCTGCCGGCAGGCTCCTCCTGCAATCCTCCTCAAGCGACCACCGGCGCGCCGATCGTGCAGTGCAACGACAGCATGAATGGCGAGACGCTCGTCAGCATGAACTGCACCGTTGTCGACACCTCGCGGGTGAGCTCGGCCCTGCCCGTCACGATCAATCAGTGCAACAACAGCGTCAACGGCGGCGGATCACTGCTCGAGTGCTCGACGAACGTCTCGACGATCTTCGTGCCCGCGGCCGACAACGGCGGCGACACCGGCGGCGACACCGGCGGCTCGACTCCGCCCTCGCCTGATGAGCTCGCCGCAACGGGCGCTGCGCTCTCGGTGCCCGCGCTCGCTGCTCCGCTCGGGGCGCTGCTGCTCGGTGTGCTCCTCCTCATCGGAGCGACGACAGCTCGGCGGCGCGCACTGAGCGCCGACTCCTGACACCCGGGCATACACTGCGCACAGGGGGTCGCTCATGACCGGCACTGAATTGCGCCTGCTCGGCTCGTTCGAGCTCACCGCCGCCGACGCTGCGGCACCGGCGCCGAGCCCCGGCACTCAGCGGCTCGTCGTGCTGCTCGCCCTGCGCGACCGCGTGGTGTCGCGCGCGGCCGTCGCCGGAGCCCTCTGGCCCGACGCCTCGAGCAACCTTGCGGCGCTGCGGTTGCGAGCGGCTCTGACGCGCCTCGACCCGGCGGCCCGATCCGTGGTGGAGCTGACGCCGGGCGGCCTGCGCCTCGACGCGGCGTGCGCCGTCGACTACCGGGATGCCCGGGCCTACGCCGACGAGCAGCTGGAGCTGGAGCATCCGTCGCCGCACCAGACCGCGGCCGAGACTCGTGCGTCGATCGCCGTGCTCTGCCTCGAGCTGCTGCCCGACAGCTATGACGACTGGGTGCTCGCCGAGGCCGAAGACTGGCGACTGCTGCGCGCGGCGGCGCTCGAAGCTCTCGCGGCCTCGCTGTCAGACGACGGCCGCCCGCAATTGGCGATGACGGCCGCGCGCGCGGCGATTCGCAATGAGCCCTTGCGCGAGACAGCTCAGGCTGCGCTCATCAGACTGCATCTGCTCGCCGGCAATCAGCACGAGGCCCACAGGGTCTACGAGCGGTTCGCCGCCGCCCTGCACGAGGCGCTGCAGGTGAGCCCGAGCCGCATGCTGCAGTCGCTCATCAGCACGGTTCCGGCCTGACGAGGGCGCCATCGATCGCACCACGCGGGTCGGGAATACTTCTGCCGCCCCGTACGCTCGACACCTTGTGACTACCGAGACCGCTGCCGCCCCCGTCGCCCCTTCTGACCCGCGCATCGCCCGCCGAGCCCGCTGGGCCTCGCTCGTGGGCACCTCGCTCGAGTCGTACGACTTCTACCTCTTCGCCTACTTCTCGGCGTTCTTCGCGGGGCCGCTGTTCTTCGAGCCGCTCGGCGAGGTGGGCGCGAATCTCGCTGCGCTCGCCACGATCGGCGTTGCCTTCGTGATCCGCCCGCTCGGCGCGATCATCTTCGGCCACCTCGGCGACCGCATCGGCCGACGCACGATCCTCATCGTGACGATCACGATGATGGGCGTCGCCACCGGCCTCATCGGCGTGCTGCCGACGTACGAGCAGGCCGGCTGGTTCGGCGCCGTGCTGCTCGTGCTGCTGCGCGTGCTGCAGGGCGTCTCGCTCGGCGGTGAGTGGGGTGGCGCGGTGCTCATCGCCACTGAGCACGAGAGTCGGGCGAAGCGCGCCTTCGCCGCCGCGATGCCCCAGCTCGGTTCGCCCATCGGCTCGATCCTCTCGGCCGCGGCGTTCATCTGGCTGACGCTGGCGCTCACGAGCGAAGAGATCGCCGAATGGGCCTGGCGCGTGCCGTTCTTGACCGCGATTCCGCTGCTCGCCATCTCGCTCTACCTGCGGCTGACGATCACCGAGACGCCCGTGTTCACGGCGGTGAAGGATGCTGGCCGTGCGCCGCGCATCCCCCTCGCCGCGCTGCTGCGGGCCCAGCCCATCACGATCGTCGTCGCCGTGGGCGTCGCGCTGCTCGGCATCGGCTCGTACTCGCTCATGAACACCTACACACTCAACTACGGTGCGGCCGTGCTCGGGTTCGACTACTACGAGCTGCTCATCGCGACGACCCTGGGTGGCCTGCTGCAGCTCGTGACCATCCCGCTGTTCGGTGCGTGGGCGACGCGCATCGGCTCGGGAATGGTCGTGGCGATCGGAGCGCTCGGCACGCTGCTCGTGGCGTTCCCGATCTACTTCTTCCTGCAAGACGCGAGCTTCGGTTTTCTCGTCGGCATGATGATCATCGGCGGCATCCTGCCCACGATGAGCTGGGCGGCACTCGGCGGCATCTTCACCGAACTCTTCGACGAGCGTTACCGGTACTCGGCGCTCGGCTTCGCGTACGCCCTCGCGGCCGTGGTCGCGGGCTTCGTGCCGGCGCTCACCGGCGCCCTCGGAGTGGCGACCAGCAACGCCTGGTGGCACCCCGCCGTCGTGCTCGCAGCGATGTCGCTCATCACGCTCGTGTCGTCGCTCGTCGCGATTCGCATCCGCGTCGACCGCGACGACGCCGAGCCGGTCGCTGAATCGACTCTGGCACCGCAACCGGCGAGCACTCTAGGCTGGCGCCACCGGGGCTGACCGCGGCCTCGCCGGTACCGCCGAGCTGACGCAGGAGCCGTGATGAGCGACGACACCCCCACCGAGCGCTTCGATGCCCCGACCGAGCCGTTGCCCGAGGCCGAGGGCGCCCTCGCGACCCCTGCCGAGGCCTCCGGTGACGAGGGTCAGAAGCGCGGCATGCTCATCGCCCTGCTCGCGATCGCCGGCGCCATTCTCGTGGCGCTCATCGTGCTCATCGTCGTGCTGCTCGGCAACGGGGGCACCGATGATGCCGGGCCCGCTCCGGAGTTCACGACGACCGAGTCGCCGAGCCCGACTCCGACGGAGACCGAGAGCCCCGAGCCGTCAGACGAACCGAGTGAGGAGCCCAGCACCGAGCCGAGCGCGACGGCCGCTCCGCCACCGCCACCGCCTCCCCCGCAGAGCCCGAGCTTCGCAACCTTCAACGGCCCCAACAAGGCGACCTGCCCTGACACGTCGAGCTCGGTCGAGATCACGTGGAGCTGGAGCAGCAGCAATGCCGTCAGCGCCTGGTTCGGCATCGGTACGCAGAACGCCAAGCTGCAGCCCTTCGAGCAGGTGCCGACGACCGCCACCTACACGTTCAACTACCAGTGCTCGGAGGCGAGCCAGATCTACACCGTCACGCTCGAAGACTCGTCCGGTCGCCTCACGCACAAGACCGTCACCGTCACGCGCTGACGAGGGCCGGTACGATGGGCTGAAACCCACACTCAGGCACCCTTACCTTCTGACACGGTGCCGCCCATACCGAAGCGAGACCTGCGATGAGCCACGCCAGCCTGCCCGACAAGCCCGCCCTCGAAGGTCTTGAGCACAAGTGGGGCGAGGTCTGGGAATCACAGGGCACCTACCGCTTCGACCGCGACGCCGCCGTGAGTGCCGGAGCAGACTCTGTCTACGCGATCGACACTCCCCCGCCCACCGCCTCGGGCTCGCTGCACATCGGTCACGTCTTCAGCTACACGCACATGGATCTCGCTGCACGCTTTCAGCGCATGCGCGGCAAGAACCTCTTCTACCCGATGGGCTGGGACGACAA
>SXGT01225584.1_pt1 | contig 11813 bp, 12 predicted proteins | sample 3176221 | NCBI WGS metagenome assembly SXGT01 (sample SAMN11356862, study PRJNA531348) | freshwater metagenome | isolation source: freshwater sample F1-120 | place: China: Fuxian Lake, Yuxi | collected 2017-12-25
CCTCTGTCGCCAGCAAGGGCGCTGTCATGGCCATGACCCGCTCGTTCGCCCGCGAACTCGGTCCCGACCGGATCGGGGTCACCGCGGTGGCGCCTGGCATCCTGACGACGGAGTCCACCGACTACGTGCCCGAGGCGCGCCACCGGCTTTACGCGGAGGGCAGGGCGGTTCCAGGGCCGCAGGCGCCCGGTGAGATTACCGACGTCGTCGCCTTCCTGCTTTCCGAGGGCGCATTGTCGCTGACGGGGCAGGTGCTGCCGGTCAACAACGGCTTCGTGTTCAATTGAGGCGGCAGTGATGTTCGAACAGCATATCAACGGCAACATCGAATATCTGGAACGGCCGGGTGCCAACGGTCCGGTCCTCGTGATGCTGCATGGCGTCGGCTCCAACGCCGCGTCCTTTTCGACGTTGCTCGACCACGTGCCGGGCGACTGGCGCCTGATCGCGTGGAACGCACCGGGCTATGGCGGTTCAGCCGCCCTCGATGCGCAGTGGCCGCTGGCGCTCGATTATGCCGAGGCGCTGCGCGCGTTTCTCGACCGCCTGGGCCTGAAACGCGTGCTCCTTGCTGGCCATTCGCTCGGCTGCCTGACGGCGGCCTCGTTTGCCGCCACGCACCGCGAACGCGTCGCCCGGTTGCTGCTGAGTTCGCCGGCGCTCGGCCACGGTGTGCCTCGCGGCGCTGCTTTGAGCGCGGCGGCACAGGCGCGTATCGACGACCTCGAAACGCTCGGGCCCGACCAGTTCGCAACCTTGCGCGCGCCGCGGCTCGTCTACCAGCCGGAGAGCAATGGGGAGATCGTCCGCCGCGTACGCGACGGCATGGCGCGCGTCACGACGCCAGGCTACCCGCAGGCCGCGCGCATGCTGGCATCGGGTCGCCTCATCGACGATGCCGAGCGGCTGCAGGTGCCGACGGATGTGATCGTTGGCGCGGAAGACGTCGTCACTCCGCCGGACTCCGCGCGCCGCGCGCACGCGGCACTTCGCGATCCGTGGCGCGGCGCTCTCACAATCTTTCCGGGTGCGGGGCACGCCCTTTATCAGCAGGCTCCAGCCGCCTTTGCCGGCGCGCTCGCAGCCCTTGCAGAAACCGTCGGCTAGAGCCGGGAGGAGAAGAGACATGGCAGAGACCGTTCGCGTCGGCAGCCTTCGAGGCATCATGATGCGTGGACCGGGCATCACGCAGACGCTGTCCTTCTACGAGGACATGTGGGGCCTGAGCCTCGCCCACAAGGAAGACGGCATCGCGCTGTTGCGCGGCACCGGCAGCGAGCCTTTCCTGTACGGCCTCAAGGACGGCCCTGTCTTCGGCATCGAGTATGTGCATTTCGCCATGCCGGATCGCGCCTCCATGCACGCGCTCCACGCGCAGATCGTCGAGCGCGGCGGCATCGTACTCGGCGAACCGGCTGCGTTCGACGACTATGCGGGCGGCTACGGATTCGAGATGCTCGACCCTGACAATCGGCGTCTGCGCTTCCGCACCGATGCGATGTCTCTGGACGAGGAACCGGAATGGGCGAAACCCCGCAAGGTCAGCCATGTGGTGCTCAACACGCCCGACATGGAGGGCGTGCAGGAGTTCTACTCCCGCGTTCTCGGCTTCCGCGTCTCGGACTATTCCGCCGACCAGATGGTGTTCCTGCGCTGCAACTCGGATCATCACTCGATCGCGCTGGTGCGCGGCAACTATGCCAGCGTCAATCACGTCGCGTTCGAGATGCCGTCGATCGACGAGTTCATGCGCGGCATCGGGCGCATGAAGCAGAAGGGCCACGTGCCGACCTGGGGCCCGGGCCGCCACGGACCGGGCAATAACCCCTTTGCCTATTTCGTCTCGCCGTCAGGTTTCGTCATCGAGTTCACCTCGGAATTGCAGCAGATCGACGAGACGACTCACGAAGCGAAGGTATGGCCGCGCGACAATCCGGAGGCGATGGACCGCTGGATGACCGCAGGCCCGCCCACGCCTGCGCAGCGCGCCGTCATGCAGGGGCGGCCTGATCCGGGCTTCCCTGAACTGGCGCCCGCCAGGGAGGTCGCGTGATGGATTATGGTTATGCCGGCAAGGTGGCCGTCGTCACCGGTGGGTCGTCGGGCATCGGGCTCGCGACCGTGCAGACGCTGCTGGAGTCGGGGGCAAAGGTTGCGCTGTGCGCCCGCACCGAAAGCCGCCTAAACGACGTCGCGTCGGTTCTGGTTCGCGACTTCGGCAAGGAGAATGTGCTTTCCAGCGCGTTCTCGGTGCTCGACCCCGCCGCCGTCAACGGTTTCGCCGCGCAGGTGAAGGAGCGTTTCGGTCGCTGCGACCTGCTCGTCAACAATGCCGGGCAGGGGCGGCAGTCGACCTTCGCCACCACCTCCGACGATGACTGGCGCGCCGAATACGAGCTGAAGCTGTTCAGCCAGATACATCCCGTGCGGGCCTTCCTGCCGATGCTGCGCGAGGCGAAGGGGTCGATCGTCGTCGTCAATTCGCTGCTTGCCTACCAACCCGAGCCGCACATGGTCTGCACTTCCTCGGCCCGTGCCGGGGTGCAGAACCTGGTCAAGTCGCTGTCGATCGAACTGGCGCCCGACATTCGCGTCAACTCGATCCTGATCGGCATGGTCGGTTCCGGCCAGTGGCTGCGCCGCTTCGCCGAGCGTCAGGACCAGAGCCAGAGCAAGGCCGAATGGTACGGCGCGCTGGCCAAAAACAAGGGCATTCCGCTCGGCCGCCTCGGCGACCCTTCGGAAGCCGCTTCGGCCATCGCATTCCTGGGATCGCCGGGAGCAAGCTACATCACAGGCGCTCACCTCGAGGTTTCGGGCGGCCTGGCGCGTCATATCTGAAGGATACGAGATGAAACTCGAAACCATTGCAGCTTCGGAGACGGTCGGCGACTTCATCGCCCGCTATCTCGCCGAGATCGGCGTCACCACGGTTTTCGGCGTGATCTCGATCCACAACATGCCGATCCTCGACGCCATCGCCCGCCAGGACCGCATCCGTTTCGTGCCGTCGCGCGGCGAGGCGGGCGCGATGAACATGGCAGATGCCTATGCGCGCGTTTCCGGTGAGCTAGGCGTCTGCCTGACGTCTACCGGCACGGCTGCCGGCAACGCCGCCGGCGCGCAGGCCGAGGCGCTGACCGCCGGCTCTCCGGTTCTGCACATCACCACGCAGGTCGATCTCGAATTCGCCGACCGCGACCGCGCGGCGATCCACGACGTGCCGCGCCAGCCCGAAATGCTGCGCGGTGTCTCCAAGGCGGTGTTCCGCATGTGGGATGCCAACGGTGCCATCGGCACGCTGACCGCCGCCGTCTCGGCAGCCCTTTCAGCGCCAACAGGGCCGGTAAGCCTGGAGATCCCGGTCGACGTGCAGCGCAAGCCCGCCCGTTCGACAGAACGCATCCACCGCCCGCAGCCCACTCGCCCGGTAGCACCCGACACCGTCATCGACGAGATCGCGGAGATGGTGAAGGCGTCCAGGCGTCCCTTGCTGTGGCTTGGCGGCGGCGCGGTCGGCGCGTCGCGCGAGGCGACCGAGTTGATGCGGCGCGGCTTCGGCGTGGTCACGTCGACCAACGGCCGCGCTACCGTCTCGGAGGCTGAGCCCGCGACACTCGGCGCCTTCAACATGACGCCGGAGGCCGTCGAGCTCTACAAGAGCTGCGACCTGATGATCGTCGTCGGCTCGCGCCTGCGAGGCAACGAGACCCGCAACAACAAGATGCCGCTGCCGCGACCGCTGGTGCAGATCGATGCCGATGCGGCTCAGGGCGGGCGCAACTATCCCGTCGAGGTGTTCGCGCACGGCGATGCCGCCGACACGCTTTCGCGCCTGCTCGAACGACTGCCCGATACGCTGGATACGGACACGAATCTGTCCTTCGACATCGCCCGCACACGGGCTCAGGCCGAAGGCAGGATGCGCGATGTCCTTGGGCCATATCGTGTCGTCGCCGATACGTTGGCTGACCGCATCTTCGCCGGCGGCCACCCGTGGGTGCGCGACGTCACCATCTCGAACTCGACCTTCGGCAATCGCTATGTCCGCATCGCAGGACCCAATCTCGGCGTTCATGCGCTGGGCGGCGGCATCGGGCAGGGCGTGGCCATGGGCGTCGGTGCTGCACTTGGCTCGAAAGGGGCCAAGGCGGTCACGCTGCTGGGCGACGGCGGCACCATGCTGGGGCTTGCCGAGATGATCACGGCCGTCGAAGAGAACGCGCCGCTGGTGTACCTACTGATGAACGACAAGGCCTACGGCGTGATCCAGAACATCCAGGATGCGCAATATGGCAACCGCCGGCACTATTCGGCGCTCGCGACTCCCGACTTTGCTGCCTTCTGCGGCTCGATCGGGATGCCACACACGCTGGTGCGCGACGTTGCGGATTTCCCCGCGCTTCTCGACGAGGCGCTGGCCGCGGAAGGCCCGCGCCTGATCGAGATCGACATGTGCACGATCGGGCCGTTCAACGAAGCTTTCGCCGGGCCTCCCGCCGGCGCAGCCGGCAACGGTGGGTGAGCCGATGCGGCTGGGACTGATCGGCTTCGGCAACATCGCCGTCACGCTGCTCGGCCAGTTGGCCGACATGCCCGACCCGCCGCTCGAGCGGCTGACGGTGCTGTGCCTGCCCGATTCCGCCGACGAAGCATCAGCGCGGCTGGCGGGCGAGTTTGCCGGCGCTGCGCGCGAAACCGCAGTCGTCACCGATGTTCAGGCGTTGCTCGCAGACCGGCCGGACATGGTGGTCGAATGCGCGGGGCACGCCGCAGTCGTCGCGCATGTGCCGCCTGTCCTTCGAGCGGGAACGGACGTGGTGATCGTTTCGATCGGCGCGCTTGCAGACGCCCCTCTTGAACAGGAATTGCGCAACGCTGCGGCCGAAGGCAAGGCACGATTGATTCTGCCGGCGGGCGCGGTCGGCGGCATCGACCTTCTCGCGGCAATAGGGCAGGCCGGTGGTCTCGAGGTGCGTTATCGCGGCTCGAAGCCGCCGCTCGCGTGGAGCGGAACGCCGGCCGAAGCGCTGATCGATCTCGGCGCGTTGCGGGAACCCAGAACGTTTTTCACCGGCACTGCGCGCGAGGCCGCGCGGGCCTATCCGAAGAACGCCAATGTCGCAGCAACGCTGGCGCTTGCCGGCGCAGGATTCGAGGCGACGCATGTCGAACTGATTGCCGACCCCGCCGCGCCCGGCAACGTACATGAATATTCGGTCGTCTCGCCGCTGGCGAAATACACGATGCGTATCGAGAACCGTCCGTCCGCGGCCAACGCCAAGACGTCCGTGTCCACGGTCTACAGCGTGCTGCGGGAAATCCGCAACCGCATCGGCCCCGTGTCGATCTGAGGTGGAGCCAGAGATGATAGAACTACCGCAGAACAAGCTTTTCGTCGGCGGCGAATGGGAAGAAGGCACTGGTGCCGAGATCGTCTCGATCTTCCCCGCAGACGGGAGCGTCAACAGGGTTTTGCGCGGTGCATCGGTCGCAGACGGCGAGCGCTCGATCGAACGCGCGAAGCGGGCACAGGCCGATCCGGCATGGCGCAATCTCAAGCCGCATGAGCGCGCGCGCTTTCTCTATGCGATTGCCGACGGCATCGAGGCCAATGCGCAGCGCATCGCCCATATCCAGAGCCGCGATACCGGCAAGACCTTGCGCGAAACGAGCGCGCTCGCCGCTTCCGCCGCAGGCACTTTCCGCTATTTCGGCGCGGTGCTCGAAACCTCGGACGAAGCGCTGACGGCGCAGCGCGGCGACGCCCTGACCATGTCCGTGCACGAGCCATTGGGCTTGGTGGGCGCGATCACGCCGTGGAACTCGCCGATCGCATCCGATGCGCAGAAGGTCGCGCCAGCGCTTGCCGCAGGCAATGCCGTGCTGCTGAAACCCGCTTCGTGGTCGCCGCTGGTTTCGCTCGAACTGGCTCGCATCGTGCAGGCGTCCGGCTTGCCGAAGGGATTGTTCTCCGTCCTGCCTGGGTCCGGCCGCGAGATTGGCAATCTTCTGGTCGAGCACCCCGACATCGCCAAGATCAGCTTCACCGGCGGCACCGAGACCGGCCGGGCGCTGGCCCGGAAGGCCGCGCAGAAGCTGATGCCGGTGTCGCTGGAACTCGGCGGCCAGTCGCCCACGATCGTCTTTGCCGATGCCGATATCGAGCAGGCGCTGGCCGGCGTGCTGTTCGGCATCTTTTCGTCGACCGGGCAGAGCTGCATCGCCGGTGCCCGGCTGTTCGTCGAACGGCCAATCTACACGCAGTTCGTCGAGCGGCTGGTGGAAGCGACGAAGCGGCTCAAGGTCGGGCATCCTTTCGAGGCCGAGACGCAGGTCGCGCCGCTGGTCCACTTCGACCATCGCGACAGCGTCGCCGACCATGTGCGGCGCGCGCGGGAAGAAGGAGCGGAGCTTCTTGCGGGCGGTGGCGCGCCCGAAGGCGCGGCCTACGAGAAGGGCGCCTACTACCTTCCCACTATCCTTGCCGGTGTCGATAACGGCGCGCGCATCTGTCGCGAAGAAGTGTTCGGGCCGGTCCTCGTGGTGCTGCCCTTCGATGACGAGGCGGACGTGATCGCGCAGTCGAATGACAACGACTACGGGCTCGCCTGCGGTATCTGGACACGCGACTTCCCGAAGAGCTGGCGGGTCGGCAATGCCATCCGGTCCGGCACTGTCTGGGTCAATACCTACAAGCAGTTCTCGATCTCGACGCCCTTCGGCGGCGAGAAGGAAAGCGGCATGGGTCGTGAGAAGGGGCGCGACGGCATCAGGGCCTACATGGCTCAGAAGTCATTCTACACCGACCTTTCCGGCGCGCCGCATCCCTGGGCTGCGGCGACTGTGCGCGCATCATGAGCCGCGCGGTCGCCATCGTTGGTTCCGGACCGTCCGGCTGCTATCTGGCGCAGGCGCTGCTGAAGGCTGACCCGCAATTGCGCGTCGACATACTGGACCGGCTGCCCGTGCCCTACGGGCTGGTGCGCTACGGCGTCGCCGCAGACCATCAGGGCACGAAGGCCGTCATCCGGCAGTTCGAGCGCCTGTTCGAGCGGCAGGGCGCGGCCTTCATCGGCAATGTGGTTGTCGGCGAGGACGTCAGCCTCGACGAACTGCGCCAGGCCTACGACGCCGTGGTCCTTGCAGCCGGATTGTCCGGCGACCGGGCGCTTGGTATTCCGGGCGAGGATCTGGCGAGCGTTCATCGTGCAGGCCACCTGACCCGTGCCCTCTACGAGCATCCCGACGCCGAGCCACTGCCCGAACTCGGGCGGCATGTCGTCATCATGGGCAACGGCAACGTCGCCATCGACCTCCTGCGCCTCCTTGCCAAGACGCCGGCCGAGCTCGCCGGTTCAGACCTCGGCGCAGGGCCGACCGCCTGGCTGGAGGGCTCGGGGATCGAGACCATCGACATCGTCGGACGGTCGCCGGCCGCCGACGCGAAGTTCGACGCGGTGATGATCAAGGAGCTGGCGAAGCTCGAGGGGGTCACGATCGAGGTGGTCAGCGCCGGTGTGAGCAACGACGAGGAAGGCGCCAAGAAGATCGCGGCGCTGGACGCGATACATGGCCATGCAACCGGAAGCCGTCGCGTCACCTTCCGCTTCGGCCTGACGCCCGTCAGATTGGAAGGTGACGGCGGGCGCATCGGCGAGGCAGTTTTCCGCAACGCCGACGGCGACACTGTTTCGTTGCCATGCAGCGCCTTCATCACGGCCATCGGGTTCGAGGCGGCAGCAGGCCTGCCGCGCGACGAGCTGGTTGGCTATGCGGCCGAACTTGAGCTGGGCGTGCTTGCCGACGGGCTTTACGCGACCGGATGGTTCCGGCGTGGCCCGCGCGGCACAATCCCCGACAACCGTACCGATGCGCAGCTTCTTGCAGCGCGCATATTGGCCGACCTCGAAGCATCGGATGCCGGGGCTGAAAAACCCGGCCGCACTGCCCTTCCGCAATGGACCGCGGCCGTCTGCTACGACGACTGGAAGCGCATCGATGCGGCCGAGACGGCGTCGCCGCCGCAGGACCGCTGCCGCGTCAAGATTCCCTCGCGCGAAGCCATGCTGGCGCTTGCCCGCCAAACGAAGGAGCCAGACTTATGAAGATCATGCTGCTTTACGGCACCGAGACCGGCAATGCCGAGATGCTGGCCGAGGACATCATGGGCGAACTGGAAGGTGAGCACGAGGTGGAGTGCCGCAACCTGTCGGATTTCGGCCCGGCCGAATTCGATGCAGGGCGTCTCCACATGATCGTCTGTTCGACCTATGGCGACGGAGAGCTGCCAGCATCCGCGCAACCCTTCGCCGAAGCCTTGAAGGCCGCAGCCCCCAGCCTCTCCGACATTCATTTCGCGATCTTCGGCCTCGGCGACAGCGAATATGAAGAGACGTTCAATTTCGGCAGCAAGGGCTTGGCGGAACTGCTTATGAGCTACGGTGCGGTGCAGGTCGGCGAACGCGTCACGCATGATGCCTCCGGCAGCGACATGGCCGAGGATCTGGCGTTTCCATGGGCCGCAGGCATCGTCGCGCTGGCGGAGGAGAAGATCGGCGAGGCTGCGTGAGATGAAGCCGGCGGAGATACGCGACCTGATCGCGGTGCCGTGGCGGCACGGAGACTGTGTCGACCTGGCAGGCGTCGTCTGCGAAGGCCCGCTTGACCTTGCCGGCCTTGATTTGACGGGCTTCGATCTCAGCGGCGCGTCCTTCCCGGAAGGTATCGATGCCACCGGCGCGCGCCTTCTGGGCGTTAGCTGGTTCAGCGGAGCGCGCTTCGGCGGCAAGGCGACTTTCGAGCGTGCGGTGTTCGCCAACGATGCGCGTTTCGAACGCGCGCAGTTCGGCGAAACGGTGCTTTTCGACGAGGCGGAATTCCGCGGGATCGTGCGGCTCGATGAAGCGCGCATTGCGGGCGACGCCAGCTTCGAGCGCATTTCCTGCTACGGCAATTTCTCGCTCCAGGGTGTCGAGATAGGTGGACGGGCATCCTTCAGCGGTGCCGAGTGGCTCGGCGGGCTCTGGTGCCAGGACGCCCGACTGCCGGCAGGCACCGACTTCTCCGACACGCAGGTGCATGGCCGCCTGTGGCTGCGTCGCGCGGTTGCCGGCAACGCGCCGCTGCCGGGCAGCGCCTTCGCCCTGTCCTACGGTTACACCTACATCTGATCGGCCGACCAGCCGCGATAGCCCAGCGCTTCCGACATGCTGCGCGCGGCGGCCTTCAATTCCTGCTCGATCCGTTCGACGTTCGCACCGTCGTCCGCGAAGACGCTGGCGTGGCCGGTGACGTTGATCGCACCAACGGCGCGGGCCTGATGATCGTGGACGGCGACGGCGGCCGATCCGATCTCGGGTTCGAAGTTGGCGACGCTCCATGCCATGCCGCGCGAGCGGTCCGTGCGAAGCTGCTCTTCGAGGTCGGCGAGCGACGTGCGGGTCTTCGCCGTGAACGATTCCATAGCCTGCCCGGCATAGAGCGATTTCAACGCCGCCGGCGACAATTCGGCGAGCAGGATGCGTCCGATCGTCGTGGCGTGCGCCGGCAGGCGCGTTCCTTCCCGCACCGTGCTGGCGAGGTGCGAGTTCGGCGTCTCGCGGGCGAGATAAACGATCTCCCGGCCTTCCAGCACGCCGAGATGGGCCGACAGGTTGAGCGAATCGACAAGCTGTTTCAGGAAAGGCCGCGCGACCTGCAGGATGCTGCGCTCGTTGAGGGCTTCGGAAGCGAGCGCGATCAACCCCGTACCGAGGCGATAGCCGCCATCGTCGGGCAGCGGTTCCAGAATGCCCTCTACCTCCAACGTCGAAAGCAGGCGAATGAGCGTGGTGCGATTGATGTTCAGCGCCTTTGCGGCGCTGCTGGTATTACGGCAGCGATTGCCTGCCGCGATGTAGCGCAGGAGCGCAATCGCCCTCGTCACCGGCGGGACGACGTAGAGCGACCGCCCCGCTTCCTGCTGTTCTGTTTCTGCCATGTCGATCCCTAGACTGCTGCACATATATGCGCAGTTTAGTCATATATGAACAGTCAAGGGATTGATAGGCGGGGCCTCTCCTGTCCCCGCCCGCGAACTTAACGCGGTCAGGGACTTCGGCCTATCCCTACCAACGTCGCTATTGTCGTCCGCTCACGATCCGCGGGTGGCCAATAGCGCGTTCGCCGCTTTCAACGCAGCCAGCAATTCGCCGGCGCCTTCGGCAACCGCGTCCGCGCCCGCCGCGCGAAGCACCCTCGCACGCTCCGGCCGTGGGTCGGCGGGGTCGACGAAGCCGATCGCGATCATGTCGGCGGCGACCGCCGCCTCGACGCCATGTGGGCTGTCGTCGATCATCACGCAAAGCGACGGATCGACGTTGAACTCCTGCGCACAGTGCAGCATCAGGTCGGGCGCGGGCTTCGGTCTTGCCACCGCTTCGGCGCTGAAGATCGCTGGCTTGAAGTGATTCCAGAGCTCCAGATGGCCGAGGCTCTGTTCCAGCCGGCGCATACTGCTGTTGGATGCCACGCATTTCGGCCGTTGGAGATCGCTCACCACCTCCAGTATGCCCGGCATCGCCGTCAGCCGTTCTCCAAAGGTCCGAAACAGGGTCTCGTGCCATGACGACATCAGCGGCTCGATATCGGTGATGCCGTAATCGTCCTCGATCATGCGGCGGATGGTCGAGACCGAATTGCCGGTGAATTTGACGTGTGATTCCGAAGCCGAGATGTCGACGCCTGCGCCGCGCAGGCTTTCCGCAAGCGTGCTGCTTGCGATGGGCTCGCTGTCGATCAGCACGCCGTCACAGTCGAAGATGATGAGGGCGATATTCTGCAGCGGATCGCGTTCCGCCACAATGGCGGCAGTCTGAAGTGGCATGTTGTGCAAGTCTTTATGCTCCGCGCAGGGCGACGGCCAGATCGGGGCGGTCGGTGGTGATCTGGCGGATCGGCTTTCCGAGCCAGTAGGCGATGTCGGCTTCGTCGTTCGGCACCCAGGCGCCGAGCCTGTCGCCCGGCACCAGATCGGTGATCGTGTCCCAGTTCTGATCGAGGACGTGCCTTTCGATAGCGATTACGTCGGAGAGATCGAGCATTCGACGAAGCCCATCCGTCAGGCCGTAGCGCTCTGCGGACTTCTTGTCGAACGACGACAGCGTTCGGATATGTGGTGAAACCTCGCGGATCGTCGCCAGCACTTCGGGCAGGAAGCTCGTCAGGATCGAGCGGGCAGCCATGCCGCGATCATCGAGCAACGCCGCCGCCCTGGCCTCAAGGCCGGGATAGGGCTTTCGCTCGTGGTCGGCCTTCAACTCCACATGCAGTTCGATTGCGCTGTCGGCAAAGACATCGAGGACTTCTTCCAGCGTCGGTATCGTGCCGCCATTGTCCTTCAGTCTGATCGCGCGGTTCTCGCCGACGCCGAGCTCCGCGACAGCGCCGGTCCGCTCCGTCGTCCGGTCGAGCGTCGGATCGTGGATCACCAGCATCTCGCCCGCCTTTGTCAGATGGACGTCGAACTCTACGCCATCGATGGGCAGCTCCAGCAGTTTGCGGAAGCCTTCGATACTGTTTTCAGGCCAGAGATTGCGGCCACCTCGGTGGCCGATGATGGAAACCATGTGCGTGCATTTCCTTTGTTGGGGAGGTCATTTGCCGGAATCGACAAGGCCCTTCGTGAACCAGCGCTGCATCAGCAGGATGATGATGGCGGGCGGCAGCATGACGAAGAAGGCCGCGCTCATGGCCATGTTCCAGGCCGGTTCCGCATCCGAGACGGGGACCAGATGCTTCAGGCCCAGGATCGCCGTCTGCATCTCGGCATC
>SXGT01599983.1_pt1 | contig 11812 bp, 9 predicted proteins | sample 3176221 | NCBI WGS metagenome assembly SXGT01 (sample SAMN11356862, study PRJNA531348) | freshwater metagenome | isolation source: freshwater sample F1-120 | place: China: Fuxian Lake, Yuxi | collected 2017-12-25
CCACCAAGCCGATCGGAAGCGGCACGGGGCTCGGCCTGTCCATGATCTACGGCTTTGCGCGCCAGTCGGGCGGGCAGGTCCGCATCCACTCGACACCCGGACAAGGCACCACCGTCACCCTGTACCTCCCCGGCGACAGCCAGGCCGCGATCAGCGAGCCCGAACCGGCGCCACTGTCCCGCGCGCCGCGCGCGGTCGGCGGTGAGACGGTTCTCGTGGTCGATGACGAGGAGTCCGTGCGGCTGCTGGTGTCGGAGACATTGGCGGACCTCGGCTATACGGCGCTGGAGGCAGCCGACGGGTCGGCCGCCCTCAAGCTGCTGGCAGCCGATCGCGCGATCGACCTGCTGGTCACCGACGTGGGGCTGCCCGGGATGAACGGCCGCCAGCTCGCCGATGCGGTGCGTGCGACCCGACCGGGGCTGGAGGTGCTGTTCATCACCGGCTATGCGGAGAACGCCGTGCTGAACCACGGCCATCTCGAACTGGGCATGGAGATCATCACCAAGCCGTTCGCGATGGAGGCGCTTGCCACCCGCATCAAGGCTATGATCGACAGCTAAGCAGCTGAATCAATCGATCGCGATCACGCCGAGGGCGGACGCTGATATTAGAGGCTATCGGGAGCAGGCAATGGTTGGTAGTGCTGTTGTGTGGGACGAGAACACGGAAGACGATTATCAGCTCGCGAGCGGAAGAAGCGAGAAGCTGCAGCCGCTTGTGTCGGTCCGGCTATTGCGCGGATCCATCTCGATCTGGCGGCCCGCCGCATGGACTGGCGACGAAGTGCAAGCAGTCACAAGCTCGCGAGCGTCGCATAAGCTGACTGATTTAACATAATCTATGTTATCGGACTGGCAGATTTGCTACACCGATCAGGTGTTTAGGGGCTTGTTGCGCCCTTACCCGATCAGCGACGTTCTTTCGCGCAAGCGCTGCTCCCGCTCGACAAGCCATGCGCGAAACTGCTCCAGAATGTCGTCGACGTCCAGACCCGTCCGTTGATGATGCGCCACGACGCGCGCGCGGAGCGGCGCCGGCCAGCGGGTGCTTTCGCGGACCAGCGTCGCCTGTACCCATTTGGGCGTGCTGGCGAGCAGCCATTCGAGCGAATGCCGTTCGTAAGCGGGCCTCACGCCCGACATCAGGCGGCTGACCGGCTCACCGGACAGCAGCGCAATGACAGCACATGAGACGTGAGCACGATACGCGGGCGACAACTCTTGAAAGGGCTGCTCTTCCCAGGTTTGCGGCTCGTGATTCGGCAGATTCGGCAGCAGCGGGCTGTTGAACAGGTTGATGCGGCTGGTGCGGTTGATGTCGGGCGCGAGCAAAGCTCGCGTGAGCCCGTCCAACACGGCGAGGAACTGCCGAGCCGAGACCTGCCCTATCCCGATCAGCGACGCAGACCTGCCGAGCAGCGCCTTCCGGAACTCGCCATCGAAGGCGAACAGCCGGTTTAAGACGGCGGTCACCTCCTCCGCCCGACAGTCTGACGCGGGTCTCGGACCGCTCCAATGGTTTGTTCTGAGAGGGATGCCGCAGTCGGTGCAGATGAACTCGATCCGGCTTCGCCAGCTAAAGCGGGGCTCATGGTGGGGCTGACAGCGGCGGCAGAAGTCCTGCCGCCAGGTGCCGTGTCGGTGACAGAAGATGAGCGGGAGCGCCGCTTCGGTATCGAGGTAGGCGCCACCTGTGGTATGCCCCTCAGCGAGGCAAGCATGGCACCAAGCGAGATCGAGGTCGCCTCGGGCTCGCCCTTTTTCGTCGGTTCGTGGCAACCAGGCCGTCGCCAGTCTCGGCCAGCGGCGCTTCAGGTCGAGGCGCATGACCGCATCCTGATCGACGCGGAGCCGCTGCGCCGCGCATCTCGCCTCCGACCCCTTCCAACCTACGTCCGCTCTGGCCCTGATGCCTGAGCTACCCCTGAAGAGCTCCTGCCGCAACTCGACGAGGGAGACCTCATAACAAGCGGCGGTGCGCGCCAACCAAGAGGAGATCAGCTCGTCAGGATGAGGTCGTGGCGCGATCGGCAGCGCCCGGCACGGCTCAGACCGTTTCATTCGCCCGCGCCCGCCCGCGGCGCTGGGCAAGCACCTTCATGCTGACCGAGGGCAGCACGAGGTCGGCAGCATCGAGGTCGCTCGCCTCGATACATTCGCTGCCGTTCTCGATCGCACGGACAGCCAGCGTCTCGACCAGGCGGAAGATGCGCCCGGTATTGCCGTCGGAAAGATCGAGTACCGACGTGCGGCAACGCTCCTCTTCCAGCTGTGAAGGTCTCCGAAGCGGCAGGATCGCAGATAGCGTGACGATCAACAGGCGGAACGCTTCGTCGTTCTGCCACCGAGCCAGCTCGACCGCGTCGAACCGCTCGGCGAGCGCCGCGTCGGTGAGCAGCGCCGCCTGCGCCTCGTGATTGCCGGTGCAGACGAGCGGGATCTGCAGGTCGTTCGCGAGATAGCGGAGCGTGTTGAGGAAGATGCGCTGCTGGCGCGGCGTGCAGGCCAGCATATGGTTGATCTCATCCAGTATCAGCATGCGAGCACCCACCTGCCCCATCAGCCGGCGAGTCAGGAGGCGCGCACGCTGCGTGTCCCCCCGCGCGGCGAAGCCGGCGCCGAGCTCCTCGAGCACCTCGCCGTAGAACTCGCCGTCGGTAGGCTGCGGTGGAAGCTGGACGGCGACAACCGGTATCGTCGCCACGCCGATCGCCTCGTTGAACCCGCGCGGGTTCTCTGCCTCAAAGCGCTCCACGATGCGCGACTTGCCCATGCCGGTTTGGCCGTAGATCAGCAGGCACGGCATGCGCGTGCGCGGCGGATAGCGCAGCATCGCGTCCAGCGTCTTGCGCACCGCTTCCGCCTTCGGGAAGCCGAGCCACCGATCCTTGCGGATCCAGGCGATCCGGTCGGCGTCGGGCCAACGCGCGCGCTCGCGATAACTTTCGGCGAGATGGGAGAGGTCGCTCATCGGGGCATCTCCTCGACAAGATACGGAAGCGCCTTCTGATCGCCGTCCGTCCTCTCCTCTACCGCAGATGCGCCAACGGCACGGGTTACCTGCTCAAGCCGGCCCTTGCTGCCACCCCTCGCCCGACGGGCGTCGCGCAGTGCCGCTTTGGTCCGCTGAAGCGCGAGCCGCGCGGCTTTGGTCTTGTGCGCCGCTTCTGCGACGATCGATCGCTGGGTCTCCACAGCCTGGAAGATCAGCGTCTCGTCGACAGCCTGCTGGCCGCGCTCCCGCAAAGTGCGAACCGCCTCCCTCTGTTCCCAGCGGGTGATCGCGGGACGCCGCAGATCGCGATAGGGCACCTCGAGGTGCTCGCCATGTGGTAGCTCGAGCCAGACGCGCGAAAGGTCGCGGGGATCCCAGCGCACCGGCATCGTCTGCCCCGGCCGCGTGTACCAGCAGGATAGCGCATCATCCCAATAGTGGGTGCGGAACAGCTCGATGCCGTGTGGTGTCACGGCGCGCAGCTCGCAGGGTAGAAAGTCGAACAGGAACGCGGCATCGTCGGCCGGAAGGCGGACCAGCTCCGGGCGTCGTTCCACCCCCTCGGCCCAAGCAAGGGCGGGCGGAATGCCGATCCCGCGGTGCCGCTCCGCATGATATGGGCCGATGATCTGCGCGGCGAGCCAGACTTCCAGCTCGCTCAGCGTCATGCACGCCTCACCTTCCGCATCGTAGTCGCCACGCTCGGCGACGTTAGAGAATGTAGTTCCGGGTAGGAGGTGGACGACCCCCATCATCGTGCCAATCAGCCGCTCGATGTGACCGCCGAAGTGCGGCCGGCGCACCGGCCGATATTCGAGCGCAATCGAATGAGCTCGGCAGCCGCGCTTCAGCGCGTCTGAGCGGTGCTCGCGCGCGTTGTCGAGGTGCAGCCGATCCATGAGCCCCTGGCTGTCCCACGGTGCCTTCATGCTCCGCTCGGCCAGCCAGTCCCCCTTGGGGAGAACGGCGTGCCGCATGCACATGCCGACCGACACAGCGGACGGCGCCAGCATGTCGAGATGGAAACCCGGCACGGTTCGGCTCGCCACGTCGATCATCAGCGTGAGCCAGGGCCGGCCGATAGGCTTGCGATACAGCTCGTCGACAACGATCACGTCGACCAGCGTGTGGTCCGACTGGACGAGCTCAAGCGCGTAGTCCGCTTCGAGCACGCCTCGCGTTGGCTCCCACTTGTCAGCGGCTGCCTTGGCACCCTGTCTGCGGGCCGTAACGATTTGGGGAGCGAGCCGGTCCAACCGGGCCTGGATCGCCTTTGTGCTGGGCACCTTAATCCCGATCTTCGTTCCTTCGTGTCGCAGCCAGCGGCGGAGCGCCTGAACGCGAGGCTTCTCGAGCGTGAGATAGAAATCAGCGATGCCGCGAGCGATAAGATGCTCAGCGGCGGCCGAGAGCCGCTGCTCCCCCTTCTCCCTTCCTCGCGGTCGCGGCAGCAGTGACGCCGCAGCGGGCGAGGCTCGGTAGAGCTGCAGGAGCTTGTGGAAGCGAGCGCGGCCGAGTTCCAGCTGGGCCATGGCTTGGGCGGCCACATCGCCGGGCACGCGCGTCATCGAGGCCAGCGGGCGAATGATCTTCTCGCGGCGATGCGCCTCCGCCCAGTGGGCGTCGCTCGCCGTCCTCAGGTCCGCGGTTCGCATTATACGACGCCTCGGCTGGTCCCAGCTGCCCGATCTCGTCCGCTGTTTCGGTAAGAATGTCCACTGTTTCAAGTGCAGGTCTTCGCTCAGCGGCAATCTAGCCGCGAGTCCACCCTTTCAAGAGAACCGACACTTGCGGACGATCGAACGCCCGTCAATGGGCGAGTGCCGTCAGACTGCTCTGTCCTACAACCCGCCCGCCGTGCCAAGAAGCCGCGACCCGGTGCCGGTGCGGTGCCCGCTCTTTCTCAGGCATGCAGAAATGAAAACGTCATGGCAATCGGCCGTCGTAATTGATCGCATTTGCGGCAACTTTGACAACTTCGGGCAAGCGCTTGCACGCCTCATACGCGCGATCTTTGGGACCTACCGCGCCCGCCGCACCCGTGTAGGACGCGACTTTCCAGTGACCTTTCGCGCTCGGCGAACGGCGTCAATCGCCTCTCCTTAGCCTCTCCTTCCGCCGGTCAGGCGGCCCTGTCCTGTGTTCGCCGCAGACGTTGGCTAAGCGTCTTCTTCTTGAGCCCTCTCCCGCTTGCGGGAGAGGAGTGCCGGGTTGGTCATGCCCCCGGCATGACCTGAACAGCGCGGGGCGCTGTTCACCCGACACTGGTGAGGGTCTTCTTCTTCTGAGTGCGTCGCGCCGGGCCCTCACCCTGGCGCTTCGCGCCTGTCCCTCTCCCGCTTGCGGGAGAGGGCTGGATCACCGCCGCACGTACCGCTGGCTCAGAAAATTAAACACCGGCAGCGCCTCGTGCGTCCCGTACCCGAACCACGCCGCATTCTCCCAGTCCGATCCCTTCCCCCAGCGCGTCCCGCACCGCGTCGACACCCAGTTCGGCTCCCAATAGACCACCCCCGCCCCGCCCGCGTCGACCGTCAGCTGGGTGATGTCGACCATGAAGCGTTTCTGCCCCTCGGGCGTCGCGGGATAGCCCTTCACCAGCGCATCCTGCCCCAGCAGGTTGGTCGCGGTGTCCGCCGGCTCCAGCGTGAACGGATAGCCCGTTTCCACCAGGATCACGTCCGCCCCGTACCGCGTCCGCGCGGTCGCGATCGTCTGCTTCAGCTGCGCGAGCGACCATTTCGACCATTTGCTGTAATAGCTGATGCCGACAATGTCGTAATCGGTCACGCCCGCCTTCTTAGCGGCATCGAACCACGGCAGCACGAACTCGGGCTGCGCGATGTGGAGCATGACGCGGGGATTGATCGACGCGGTCCGCCCGACCTCGCGCACCGCGGCGATCCCCGCGTTGAACAGCTTGGCGTTGCGGGTCCAGTCGATCGGCACGGTCTCCTTGCCGCCGAGCAGCTCGGGATTGGTCTCGTTGCCGACCTGCACCATTTCGGGCATCGCCCCGTCCGCGTCCAGGCGGCGGAGCGTGTCGCGGGTGAAGTCGCCCAGCGCCTTGGCCTGTGCCTCGGTGCTCAGCCCCTCCCAGGCTTTCGGGGTCAGCTGCTTGCCGCCGTCGGCCCAATCGTCCGAGTAATGGAAGTCGAGCAGCACCTGCATCCCCGCGGCCTTGGCGCGGCGGATCGTCTTCAGCACATCCGGGTAATTGCTGTACTTCGTCCAGGTCGCATCATTCCACAGCCGCACCCGGACGATGTTGCCGCCCTTGGCCGCGAGCAGCGCGAAGGGGTCGACCGGCTTGCCGCCAGACCGGTACACCGCGCCGCAATCCTCCATCTCGTTGACGTAGGACAGGTCGCCGCCGAGCCACAGCCCGCCCTTCGGCTTGGGCGCGAGCGGCCCCGCGTGCGCCGCGCCTGCGAGCAGCAGCGCCGCCGCGCCGGTTCCCGCCATCAGCCCGCGCCAATTGCCCATCATCGCCTCTCCTTTTCATTTGTCCGATAAATGGGGAGCGCTTCCAGTCAACTGCTTACGTCGTCGGGCGCTCGGGTCGTTGAACGGTCTCGGCGCGCTCCAGTCCGCACGCCTCGCCCAACTCCACCTGCATCGTCGCGTGCCCGATCCCGAAGCGGTGATGGAGCATGTCCTGCGCCGCGCGGAGGAAGCCGTCACCGGGCGATCCTGCGGGCATCACCAGATGCGCGGTCAGCACCGGCTCGGTCGTGCTCATCGGCCAGATATGAAGGTCGTGAACCCGCGTCACCCCCGGCAGCTCGGCGAGCGCCGCCGCGACCCGGTCGTAATCGATCCCGCGCGGCACCGCGGCGAGCGCCATCTCCACCGTTTCGCGCAGCAGGCCCCAGGTCTGCCAGACGATCAGCGCGGCGATGGCGAGGCTGACGACCGGATCGATCCAGGCGACCCCCGTCCACAGCATCGCGAGCCCCGCGACGACCACGCCCGCGGAGACCAGCGCGTCGCTCGCCATGTGGAGGTACGCGCCGCGGATGTTGACGTCGCCGTGCCGCCCGCGCGCGAACAACCAGGCGGTCGCGCCGTTGACGACGATTCCCGCCGCCGCGACCGCCGCGACCACCCCGCCCGGCGCGGCTTGCGCGTGCCCGGAATCGAGCAGCCGCTCGACCGCCTCCAGCACGATCGCGCCGACCGCGACGAGCAGCAGCAGCGCGTTGAGCAGCGCCGCCAGGATCGTCGAACCCTTCAGCCCATAGGTGAACCGCTTCGACGGCGCGCGCCGCGCCAGCGCCGCCCCGCCCCAAGCGACGACCAGGCCGAGCACGTCCGACAGAGTGTGCCCCGCATCCGCCAGCAGCGCGACCGACCCCGCCCACAGCCCCGCCGCGCCTTCCGCCGCGACGAAGCCGAGGTTGAGCGCGATGCCGATCGCGAACGCGCGGTCGAACGTTGCGGGCGCGTGATCGTGGCGCCCGTGCCCGTGCCCGTGTCCATGTCCGTGCGCGTGACCGTGCCCCACCGGCGCGTCAGGACTTGTTGAACAATCCGCCCAGCGCGCCGAGCACCCCGCCCGCGCCGCCGCCTTGCCCGAGCAGCGAGGCGAAATGCCCCAGCGCGCCCTCGCCGCCCAGTTGCGCGACGATCTGCTGCAGCGTGTCGGGGTTGAGCCCGGTGTCCCCCGCCGCCTGCGCCACGGTGTCCCCGGGCTGCGGATGCGCCTTTGCGAGCGCGGCGACCGCGGCTTCGACCTGCTCGGGGCTCAGCCCGACGTGCTGGCCGAGGTTCTTCAGGTCGACGTTGGTTCCGGTCTGGCCGAGCAGGCCGTCGAGCAATGACATGAGCGAGACTCCTTGTGCGGGTGACGTAGCATGCACGCTCGCATCAACGCACGTCCCCCGATTTCGTCACCCCGGATACCTCGACGAGCTCGGTAGAGCCTTGTTCCGGGGTCCGGCGTGCGGCAGGCGAAGCGGATGGCGGCTCAAGGACCATCGCCCGCGCTCCCGATCGAAGCGGTCCTCCCAGACCTGCTCGCCACGCTGGCCGACTCGCCCAACGCGGTCCTCGTCGCACCCCCGGGCGCGGGCAAGACGACCGCGGTCGCGCCCGCGCTCCTCGACCAATCCTGGTGCGCGGGCGAGATCCTGCTCCTCTCCCCCCGCCGCCTTGCCGCCCGCGCCGCCGCCGAGCGGATGGCGGCGCTCGCGGATGAGCCCGTCGGCCGCACCTACGGCTACGCCACCCGGCTCGATGCGAAGCGCTCCGCCGCGACCCGTGTGACGGTGGTGACCGAGGGCATCTTCGTCGCGCGCATCCAGGCCGATCCGGAGCTCGCGGGCGTGTCGGCGGTGCTGTTCGACGAGGTTCACGAGCGCAGCCTCGACGGCGACTTCGGCCTTGCGCTCGCGCTCGACGCGCAAAGCGGGCTTCGACCGGACCTGCGGCTCGTCGCCATGTCCGCAACGCTCGACGGCGCACGCTTCGTAAGACTGATGGGCGACGCGCCCGTGATCGAGAGCGAGGGCCGCAGCCATTCGCTGACGCTCCGCCACATCGGCCGCGACGATGCGCGGATCGAGGATGCGATGACCTCCGCGATCCGGCGCGCTTGCCAGGAGGCGGAAGGCGGCGTGCTCGCCTTCCTGCCCGGCGTCGCCGAGATCGAGCGGGTCGCCGAGCGTATCGGCGACCTGCCCGGCGTCGCGCTCCACCGCCTCCACGGCTCGCTCGACCCCGCCGCGCAGCGCGCCGCGATTCGGCCCGAGCCAAACGGTCTGCGCAAGCTGGTGCTCGCGACGAGCATCGCCGAGACCAGCCTGACCCTCGACGGCATTCGCGTCGTCGTCGACTCGGGCCTCGCCCGCCGCCCCCGCTACGACCGCGCCGCGGGCATGACCCGCCTCGTCACCGAGCGCGCGAGCCAGGCGGCCGCCACCCAGCGCGCGGGCCGCGCCGCGCGGCAGGGGCCGGGCGTGGCGTACAGGCTGTGGGAGGAGGCGGCGACCGCAGGCCTGCCGCGCTTCGATCCGCCCGAGATCCTGGAGGCCGACCTCTCGGCCCTCGTGCTGGCGTCGGCGATCTGGGGCGTCACGGACCCGCGCGCGCTCCAATGGATCGACCCGCCCCCCGACGCCGCGGTGAGCGAAGCGAAGGCGCGGCTGCTGTCGTTGGAAGCGCTCGACATGGACGGCCGCCCCACCGCCCACGGCCGCGCGATCGCGGCGCTGCCGATGCCGCTCCGGCTCGCGCACATGCTGATCCGAGCGGGCGAGCGCGGCATGGCGCGCACCGCGGCGGAGGTCGCGGTGCTGCTCGGCGAGCGCGGGCTGGGCGGCAACGATGTCGATCTCGAAGCGCGCGTACGACGGTTCCGGGGCGAACGCGGACAGAAGGCGGAGGCGGCGCGCAAGCTGGCGGAGCGCTGGGCGCGTCTTGCTACAAAAGCGACAACGCCAGAACATCTTCGTCACCCCGGGCTTGACCCGGGGTCCCGCTTGTTTCCCGGCGCAAGAAGAAGCGAGACCCCGGCTCAAGGCCGAGACGACGAGGCGGAATACAGGAAGGCAGAAGGGGTCGCCCTCTGCCTCGCCCTAGCATTTCCCGACCGCATATCCCGCCGCCGAGACCCCTCCGGCGAGACCTGGGCCTCCGCCGGCGGCCGCGGCTTCCGCCTCGACCCCACCCTCTCCCTCGCCCGCTCGGAATGGCTCGCAGTCGCCGAGACGCAAGGATCGGCGTCGGGCGCGCGCATCCTCTCCGCCGCCGCGATCGATCAGGCCGCGGTCGAAACCATCTTCGCCGACCGCATCGAGACCCGGCGCACCGTCGCCTTCGACCCCGCCACCGGCGGCGTCCAGGCGACCCGCGAGCGCCGCCTCGGCGCGATTCGCCTGTCGAGCGGTCCCGACGCGCAGGCCGACGCCGAAGCGATCGCCGCCGCGCTGGTCGACGGCGTCCGCACCCACGGCCTCGCGCTGCTGCCGTGGAGCGAGAGCGCGCAAGCCCTTCGCCGCCGCGCCGCCTTCGCCGGGGTCGCGCTAGACGACGCCGCGCTCCTCGCGCAGCTCGACGAATGGCTCTCCCCGCTCGTCGCCGGCCGCCGCCGCCTCGATGCGATTCCATCGGGCGCGCTCACCGAGCGCTTGCGCGACCTCATCGGCTGGAACGCGATGCGCGAAGTCGACCGCATCGCCCCGCCCGACTTCACCACGCCTGCGGGCAGCACCCACGCGATCGATTACGGCGCGGAAGCCGGTCCCACGGTCGAGCTTCGCGTCCAGTCGCTCTTCGGCCTGTCCGAGCACCCGACCGTCGGCGCCGCCCGCACGCCGCTCGTCCTCAGCCTCACCTCGCCGGCGGGCCGCCCGATCCAGACGACCCGCGACCTCCCCGGCTTTTGGCGGGGCAGCTGGTCCGCGGTCGCCAAGGAGATGCGCGGCCGCTACCCCAAACATCCCTGGCCCGAAGACCCCGCCGCGGCCCCGGCGACGCTGCGCACCAAAAACGCGGATGCGCGTTTGAACAAGACGCGATAAGGACCGCTCATGCCCACCACCCGCATCTTCCAGCGCCCCAAGAACGCGATGCAGTCCGGCAAGTACCGGACCGACCATTGGCAGCTCGAGTTCGAGCCCGCCGAGCCCAAGCGCCCCGACCCGCTCACCGGCTGGGCGGGCAGCGGCGACGTGCGCGATCAGGTGCGGCTCGGCTTCCCGACGCAGGAGGCGGCGGTCGCCTATTGCGAGGCGCAGGGGTTCGATTACGTCGTCGTTCCCGCGCCCGAGCGGAAGCTTAAGCTGCAGGCCTACGCGGATAACTTCAGATAAGGGCCTGTCCTACAGGCTGAGCGCGGCCTAAGGTCGCCCAAGCTCTTTCCGATCGTCGATACCGCCCTCGTTCCCGTTGGCGTTTGTGCCGCTGGAGCATGTGATTGCTTCCTCCGTCACCCCGGCCTTGTGCGGGGTCCAGCGATCGGCAAGCGACACGGCAAGAGGCTCCAGCCGCCTCGCTCGCGGGCCGCGGTCGCCGATAGTGTCTACTTCGTGTCAACTTTGACGGTCGGTCCGTTACACGGCAGTCGCGGCGCCACGGCCTCGCGAGCCCGCTTCCTCTTCGCTGTGGCAAAGCATCGCGTCGGCGGCTATGGCACGCGCCGTCGCCGTTCCGGAGGAAACCCGCCGATGCGCATCGTCATCGCATCCGATCACGCCGCCGTCGCGCTCAAGGCGACGCTCACCGCGTGGCTGCGCGAGCGCGGTCACGAGATTCTCGATCTCGGCACCGACGGAACCGCCAGCGTCGATTATCCCGATTACGGCTATGCGGTCGCCGAAGTGCTCGCGAGCGGACGCGCCGATCGCGGCGTCGCCTTGTGCGGGTCGGGGATTGGAATCATGATCGCCGCCAATCGCGTGCCCGCCTGCCGCTGCGCGCTTGTCTCCGAACCGCTGTCGGCGCGGCTCGCGCGCACCCACAATGATTGCAACGCGATCGCGATGGGCGCGCGGCTGATCGGCGACGACATGGCCAAGGCGTGCCTTGAAGCGTTCCTCTCGGCCGACTTCGAGGGCGGCCGTCACCAGCACCGCGTCGACAAGCTGACGCATCCGGAGGTTCCCGCATGAGCACCCAGCCCCAGACCCTCGCCGACGTCCAGCCGCCATATGCTGTTGGGGGCGGCTTCTTCACCCGCACCCTCGCCGAGGCCGACGCAGCGGTGTTCGATGGCATCGCGCAGGAGCTCGCCCGCGAGCAGACCCAGATCGAACTGATCGCGTCGGAGAACATCGTGTCGCGCGCCGTCCTGGAGGCGCAGGGATCGGTGTGC
>SXGT01067771.1_pt1 | contig 11810 bp, 6 predicted proteins | sample 3176221 | NCBI WGS metagenome assembly SXGT01 (sample SAMN11356862, study PRJNA531348) | freshwater metagenome | isolation source: freshwater sample F1-120 | place: China: Fuxian Lake, Yuxi | collected 2017-12-25
CAATCATTCGTCGCGACCTTTCACTGAGATGCGGCCACAAAACTCGCAGCTTCTTTCGAATATCACGGACATGCACCATCTACTCATAGGATTACAGCGGCTTTCCAAAGATGTAAACCTTATTTATTGACGGGCACTTAAATGCGAACTGACCCGCGTGCTGGATTTGACCGACGCTGAAGTGCGCGCGGCCCTGCGCCTCACCGACAAAGACCTGTTTGCGCCGTGGGAAACTGCCAAACGGGCCACGGCCACTCAGCGTTTGGGCGAACTCGTGTTGCGCGGCGGTCGCTATAATGCGATTCGCTTTCCGTCGAACGCCATGCGCGCGGTGGGGAAAGCTGGCGTCAATCTCGTCATCGCTGAAATGGCGGCGCTCGATCCGGCCAAGGTGAAGGTTGCGGATTACGACGATTTCAAGGCGTGATTCACGCTCCGCGTTTTCTACAGGGGTTTTCTACACCCGCGGCCATTTTTTGGGGATTTTTGAAGGAAATTGGGAGAGCCGAGAAAACGCCCGCGAGGCGATTTTACCTCGTTGGATTAATTCAGGGTCGCGAGCCCGAGTCTGCCGTCCGGGCTGATCTCCACGTGCGCCAGCGAATCCTCGGGCTTGGCAACAGTTACCCGCTCGCGCTTCTGCAGGTTTGTCTCGGTCACCCCAAGCACGGAGCTCGTGCCGTCCGACCGGTTGGTGACCAGCGCGTAACTTTGTGCCTCGGTGTCTTTGTGGTGAATCCGACTGCCAGGTATTTTTGCGTCCAGTCCACCAAGTCATCAATCTCCCAATCAATTGACCACAAAGACACCGAGGCACAAAGGACAGACCACCGAGGTCGAGCGCGGCGGCGCTGCCGCCACCTGACCCGCCAAGGAATTTAACCACCGGTGTCCAGATGAACGCAGATGCCAAACCGTGAAGACCCAATCCGTCTGCGGCCTTTTTTCTCGTCCTGCCTTTATCTGCGCCCTCTGCGAAATCTGCGGTTCAATTCCGGTGCCTTGAGCCTAGGCTGAGTTTGTCAGAAAAATGGGGTCAAAAAGATTCCCCAACCTCGGGGTCTGAAATTTTTATGACCGATTTTTCTGACAAAAGATTGGCAGTTTGTGCCCCATCCCCGACAAAGGTACTTCAGCCGGCTCACGCGAAAGCGCGACCTGGCTGCCGCATTTATCATGAAATAATCCTCCGGGAATTTCGTGACACGCTACAGTTGGACACCACCGACATTCCGCCGGTTGCATAGCTGATAGTCTGGTCATTGGCGATCACCAGCCAGTTTGGCGCGACGGGTTCCGCCGCCGGGAGGACGACAGCAAACCAGCATGGCCAGATAAAACACCCAATTGGTGACGGCGGTTTAAAACAAGACGCCATTAAAGTGATGGTTTTTGGGCACGCGAACGTACGCCTAGGAATATATTCAATTAGAGGAAGAACGGCTGATGCGCATGAACCGCGACGGTGGTGATAATGTTCGGTTTCTTGGAGTAATCGGGATCGGCGCCATGCATTGCGGCGTGCGGCACGAGCAGCGGAGTGGTGAGCATCGCGGTGGTGTGTTTCATGGTTCTTTCCTTTCTTTGATCTGTCGGTCAGCGCCCTGCGCGTTTGGCACAACGGAAGGCTCCGACTTGGGACTCTGTTCATGCTCAAACGGCGCGCTCCCATGTGTAGATCTGGCCGGCGGCACGTGATCGCCAAATTGGCTCTGCAGCCGCGCAAGCTCTTCCTTCAAATCTGTGACTACCTGCTGATACTTGGGATCGTTGTAGAAGTTCACCGTTTCGCGCGGGTCGACCTCCCTGTCCATCAACTCCCAGTCAGATACGTCAGGCCCGTAAATATGGGCAAGCGTGAACCTCTTTGTGATCACGCCGTAATGGGGTCGAACCCCATGCGGCTCCGGATATTCGTAGTAGTGAAAATAGAACGAACTCCGCCAGTCCTGTGGATTCTGTCCGGTGAGAAGGGGCACCAGAGAGTGGCCCTGCATGTCGTCTGGCGCTCCTTGACCCGCGATATCGAGAAACGTCTCCGCAACATCCAACAGCGACACGATCTCATCGCACACCTGACCGGGCCGAACCACACCCGGCCAACGAACCAGGAACGGCGTGCGGACCGATTCTTGGAAAATCCATCGCTTGTCGAACCACCCGTGTTCTCCTAAAAAGAATCCTTGGTCGCTGCTCAGCACGACGACTGTGTTCTTCGCCAGTCCACTGTCGTCAAGATGCTTGAGAATCTGAGCCACACTATCGTCCACACCCTTCACGCATGCAAGATAGTCGTGCAAATAGCGCTGATAGCGCCAACGAACCAAGTCATCTCCCGTTGGCTCTTGCTCACGATACTTTCGATTTCGCGGCTCATAGTATTCGTTCCATGCTCGCAGTTGCTCGGGAGCGAGATCCAGCCCGTAGACGTCCCCGGCCTCCAAGTATTCAATATCGTATCTCTTCTCTCCAAGCGGCGGGAAAGGTTCGAGCTTGAGATCAACGTCCCGCAGAGTTCCGCGTATCGTCATGTCCGCATCCTGAAGCGCCTTGCTGCGGCCCTTGAAGTCATCAAACAGCGTTGGCGGCTCAGGATACACGCGGTCATGATCGAAATTCAGATGGCGAAGCGCTGGCTGCCAATCCCGATGCGGGGCCTTGTGCTGGACCATGAGCAGGAATGGTTTGCTTGGGTCACGTTTTTGCACCCAATCGAGCGCAACGTCCGTGGTGATATCGGTTACGTGGCCGCGAGGAAACACAGCCTTGCCATTCTCAACCATCGGCGGGTCATAGTAGAGGCCCTGGCCCGGTAAAATATTCCAGTAGTCGAATCCGGTAGGCTCTGAGTATAGATGCCATTTCCCAACGAGCGCTGTCTTATACCCAGCTTTTTGGAGAAGCTTCGGAAATGTTTGCTGCGATCCGTCAAAGGAACGGCGGTTTTTATTGTTATACACTCCATTTAGGTGCGAGTATTTTCCGGTAAGAAGTACCGCCCGGCTTGGACTGCAAAGCGGATTGGGAACCAGACACCTATCAAATCGCATTCCCTCTTTTGCGATGCGATCCATCCCCGGTGTGCTGAGTATGTGTCTATCATCTCCATAGGCAGAGATCGCCTGGGTGGTAAGATCGTCGCAAAAGATCATCACAATATTCGGTCGGACGTTCGCGTGTTCCGCACCGAAGGGCTTCTGGGGGCTAGGTGCATCGTCTGCATGCAGCATCGCCAGCGGCGCGAGCAGCAAGGTGGCGAGGCGTGGCAGTGTTTTTGTCATAGGGCTTTCTTGGTTGCGCTTCTTGAGAAAGGTTACTTCACGCGCGTGTAGACGAAGACCAGAGCGGCGGGTTGATTGGTGATCGTGACGGCGAGGCCTTGCTCCATCAACTCGCCGCCGGTGCGGGTCTCCTTGCCGCCGTCGAGATTCTCGACTTCGTATTTTGCCGTGGCATCGAGGCCGTGGAGCTTGAAGCGCGCGGATTCATACGGGCTGTCGCCGCGGCGGAAGATCTGCACCATGCCTTCTCCGAGATCGGGCCGGTGAAATTGCCAGGACATCCACACGTCCTTGCCGAGGCTGTAGCTGGTGAGCGGGTAGTAGTCGCCGAGGTAGTAGGGTGAGACGCGCTCGAACTGCTGGGTCAGGCGGCGCAGCGAGTCGTAGTCGAGGTCATCGCTTCGCACGTCCCAGCACGCGGTCAGGCTGGGGGCCATGTGACTGCGGAAGAGGTAAGGATCGATCTTTTCGACCCTATGCTTATTCGATGCTTCCGAGGGACCGACCATGGTTGAAACGAACCGAGTGCCGGTGCCGTGATACGGAATCCAGTACGAAATGCCGTACGTGTGAGCTTGCTGGCTTACGGGTTCGAAGAGATGGTCGTCGCGCAGCAGCGGCAGGCCACGGCGGAGCGTCTCGATGTCGTTGCGACGCCCGCCGCTCGCGCAGGCGTCAAGCGGCATGGTCGGATGCCGCCGTCGCAGCTCGTCCCAATAGGCGAGGAAACCGGTGACGTAACGGATCTCCGTGATCCCCTGGCGGTCGGGCGCGTCATTAGCCTGCCAGAACGGCAGTGGGTCCATGTTGAAATCCTGTCGGTAAAAATCGATGCCCTCCTCCGTGATCATCCGGTCGATGTGGTTGACCATCCACTGCCAGGCATCGGGATTGCCAAAGTTGAACAAATGGCCCTTGCCATGGTACCCGTGCGGCGGCGGCGGGTCCTTGGGCGGCGTCCTCAACTCGACCGGGATCTTGTCCTGCTCGAAGCACCATTCGGGGTGGTTCTTGAAAATCCAGCTGTCGGTCGTCACCCGCTCCGGCTCAAACCAAACGATGGACTTCACCCCCTTGGACCGGCCGTGGTCAGTAATGGCGCGAAGACCGTTTGGAAAACGCTTTCGGTCCACCTCCCACGTCCCGACATTCTGCCAGGTGCCGTTGTTCACGTACCAGCCCGCGTCCATCCACCAATAACGAAGAGGCAGCCGCTCGGCGACGTAGCGGTCGATCATCTGCTTCTGGTTGGCCTCGGTCGCGCCCAGCATTTCGTTGAACTGATGGGAACTGCAGGCGATGAACTGGGTGGGCGGCAAGGCGCCGTTAAACCGCGGCACGTTGTGCGCCAGCATCCATGCACGCCAGAGATTGTGACCGCGGAACTGATCCCCCTGCCAGAAGACCACGGCGATGAGGGGCGAACGCACCTCCTCCCCGGGCTCCAGTCTGAAATGGGTCTGCTGCTGCCCGGCCCGAACGCGCAGGGCGCTGTCGCCGACGCTTTCGAAAGTGGCGGCCCATTGGCCCGGCCAGCCCACCGCAAACACCGCGCCCGCCTTGCCCCAATCGAGCTTCCAATAGGGCATCGTCGAGTTCGAGGAGCGGCCGCCGAAGGTCGCGAGTTGCAGCTTGCGCTCCTTTTTTCCGAGCACAGTCGTCCGCGGCTCGTACGAGCTTGGCTGTGCCGGGCTGCCCTTCGCGTGGTTGACCACAAACTCACCCGGCGTGGCGCGCTCGAACTTGGCATCCAGCGCCCGAATGTCGGCGATGATGGGCGTCGCCGTGGTGCCGCTGTTCTTGAAATACGGCGTCCACTCGATGGCGGGAGAGTCGCCGTACTTCACCGCGACACAACGTACGCTGAGGCCGCTCTTCGGGTCAGTGTACGTCAATGTAATTTCGGTCCGGGTATCATCGAGTTTCCGCTCGCCGCGCTCCTGCTTCCACGTCTTGAGGAAAGCGGCTGAGGGTGCGCCATCGAGCGTGAACGAGAGGGGCAGCGCTTCCGCCGGGCCGCTGAATTTCGCGGCAGACCATTGGTCGCGCGCCGCCATCTCCGCGGGCGTTCCGCGGCCGAACGCGGGCATCACTAACAGCAGCGCGAGGGAGGTGGTGAACAATCGGTTATGGCTCATGGCTTCGAGGGATGGGTTTTGCGGGAACTCACGGGGCTAACTCTCGCGAGCACTTGATCGACGTGGGCGATTGCAGGCGGCCCGGCCGATTCCGTGCTTCACCCATCATTAATAGCACATTCACACGGTATCAAACCGCCGGTATTCGCGCCGTTTTCTCCGCTTTCCGATCCGGCTGCTGGCAGAAGTTACGCGTGAACACCGTGCCGCGCGCGGCCAGCCGGTCGAGGTTCGGCGACTTCGCAATCGGATCGCCGTATCAATCCTTGCGTAAATTCATGCACGTCGTCGCATCGACCGACGGGTTCCCGATGAGCGCAGCACCGGAGTAAAGGTAGGAAAATTTTGTGGGTAAGAAAATTTCCCAACCCACCTCCGCCTTCCGATCAACGGTGTGGGCATCGCGTTTGGTCCAGTCCCAAATCAGTTGGCCTCGCACAAGGCCGGACGACCGGCACCACGTCTAGCGAGTGGGGTTTTCTCCGAGAAATGTTCCTGCCAATAAAATTTTCCTACCTTATTTCCGTGATGGGGTTCGCGTCATCCCGCATTGGGGTTCTTCGATGATCCGCCGGCTGCCAGCGTGGACTGACAAGCCAACGCAAGAAGAACAAGCGCATGGGGGCGCCACCGCATGCTTCACACTTCCGCCAGCATGAGTTTCGCATCGCCGAAGGTCTTTGGGCGCACCTCCATTTTGTCCATCATGGACATGAAGAGGCGGCAGAGCTGGCGGTCGGGTTTCTCCTTGTAGTCGAGCGTGCGGCCAGTCTTGAGGCGGCCACCGGCACCGCCGAGGACGATGATGGGGAGCTGGTCGTTGTCGTGTTTGGCGCCGACCATCATGCTGGAGCAGTGCATGAGCATGGTGTTGTCCAGCAGCGTGCGCTCGCCCTCGCGGATGCTATCGAGCTTCCGCGCGAGGTAGGCGATCTGCTCCATGAAGAGCTGGTTCACTTTGAGATAGTCCTCGCCATCGCTGTGGCTGAGGAGGTGATGGATCATGTAATCAATGCCGTGGCCGGGCTGCTGGATGCTGGGCAGATTCGGGAAACGCAGGGCGCTGTGATCGTTGTTGAGCTTCAGCGTGGTGATGCGCGTGGTGTCGGTCTGGAAACCGAGCACGAGGATGTCGCACATGAGCTTCATGTGCTCGGCGATGTCCTGCGGGATGCCGTCGGCGGGGCGCTGCATGTTGGGTTTGTCCAAAGTGGGCCGCCAGCCTTGCAGTTCGCCGCGTTTGCCGGCGTTTTCGATGCGCTTCTCCACCTCGCGCACGCTGTCGAGATACTCGTCGAGCTTGCGCTGGTCGCTGGTGCTGATGTCGCGGCGCAAATCCTGCGCATCGGCCAAAACGGCATCCAGCACGCTCTTGTCCGCGGGCGATGCGTCATCTTTGAAGAGCCGGTCAAAGGCCAGCGCGGGGTAAAGCTCCAGCGGCGTCGGCGTGGTCGGCGAAGACCACGAAATGTGCGAGCTGTAGAGCATCGAGTAGTTCTTGTGCACCGAGGGATTCGACTTCTCGCAGGCCAGCACGAGGCTCGGCACCTTCGTGGAGCGTCCGTAGGTCTGCGCGAGCATTTGATCGAAGCTGGTGCCGCTGCGAATCTCGCCACCCGACGCGATCGGAGCGCCGGAAAGCATGTTTCCGGTCTGCGAGGAGTGGATGTTCCCTTTGCGAGCCTCCTCATGATAAAGGCCGCGCACAAAGAGCAGTTTCTCTTTGAACTCGCTCAAAGGCGTGAGCACTCGCCCCAGCTCCATCGCCTTGCCTTCGCCCTTGGCCCACCATTCCTTCGAGTGGAAGCCATTGCCGGAGAAGGTCACGCACAACCGCACCGGAGCCTCGCTGGCCGGTCGGTTCTTCTTCGGCTCATCGCCCCAGACATTGACGGATTCCATCCACGGCAGCGCCATGGTGACGCCTGCTCCGCGGAGGAAGGCTCGACGGGTGAATTGATGGGTGTTCATGAGGTTGCGATGGGCTTTGTGTTTAGATTGCACACTGAATGGCAAGGGAACCCGAACTGCACGGTGTGCTGACATTCTTGGCTTGCAACACGGGCTGGTCTTCCGGCCATGGGTCGGTTAGGGTGCTTCTCATGCCAACCTTTGAACCCGTCCCGAAGAATCTGCGTGAGCAGATGGTGCAACGCATTGCATCCATGTCCGAGCGGGACGTGGCTGAGCTGTATGAGCTTTGGCTGCTGAAGGAAAAGCTTGCCGTGCGCCAAGAGCTGTCTGACCAGGCAACTCGCGAGCAGGCATCGGGCATCTGGGCGAAGCTGCCGGATCTTGTCCGCGAGTATCGATCACGCAAGACGAGCGCATGACCGTTTGCGTCGATACAAACGTGCTCGTCCAGGCCCGGGCGATCCCGATGACAACGCTTTCACCGACTGCGCCATCGCCGCTCACGCGGACTTCATCATCACCGAGGATCGCCATTTCGCTCCCCTCGCTGACGCGGGTTACAAACCGCAACCGATCACTCCGCAGAACTTCATCCAGCGTTATCGCGGGCTGCATGTCCCATGACGGTGTGAGCGGTTTGATGGCGGGAGAGTTCATGTCTTTTAATGCGCTGCGATGAAATCCCTGCCGCGCACTTCGCGGAACTGGGGGCTGCGGACGATGAGTTCCACGAGGTCGGCGAAAGGGTGGGCTTCGGACTTGGTCATGCTTTCGATGAGCGGCTTGTCGGAAAGCTGCACGCTGCGTCCGAGGGCATAACCCACGAGTTTGCGGCTGAACTGACGCATGAAGTCGTTGCGGCGTCTTTCGATTAGATAGGTGCGCAGGCCTGCGAGTCCTTCGACCGGCGTGCCGTCGGGCAAAACGACCTTCGTGTCGGCCTGGCGGGCGCGTCCGATGGCGTCGAAGCCTTCGAGGGCGAAGCCGAAGGGGTCGATGCGCTTGTGGCATCCGGCGCAGTTGGCATCGCTGCTGTGTTTCTCGATGAGCTGGCGCTCGCTGAGGCCGGCGGGGGCTTCCTCGGGCAAGGTGGGGACGCCTTTCGGTGGAACGGGCAGTTTCTCGCCCAGAATGACCTCAGTGAGCCACGCACCGCGCAGAATGCCGCTGGTGCGCGAGGCTCCGGCTTGCTTGGAAAGTGTCGCCGCAAAGCCGAGAAGTCCGCCACGGCCTTGGGCGCGGAGTCCGTCCACTCTTTTCCAGTCCTTTTCCTCCCACAGATTCATGGAGGCCCTCAGATTATCTTTTGAAACGGAATCTGTGGGCCTTCCTGAATCTGCGGGAGAACTAATCCCGTAGTGCTTCGCCAACTCCGCATTCACGAAGGTGTGATCGGCGTCGAGCAGTGACATGACGCTGCGGTTGTTTTGGAAGAGGTCGATGAAGAAGCGGGTGACCTCTTCCTGCATGGCTTCACGCACGCTGAGAAAAGTGGGGAAGTGGCGCTCGCTTTTTTCATCCAGCGTGGCGACTTCGCGGACGTGCAGGTATTGGCAGCCAAACTCGGTGGCGAGGCGGCGGATGCGTTCGTCTTTCAGCATGCGCTTCGCCTGCGCGGCGAGCACGTCGGGGTCGTGCAGCTTGCCTGCGGCGGCAAGTTGCGTGAGTTCGGCATCGGGCGCGGAAGACCAGAGGAAGTAGCTCAAGCGGGTGGCGATCTCCCAATCGCCAACCGGCGCGGCCTTTGGCCCAGGCGTGGCTTTTTCGCCGCGATACAAAAACGCCGGTGACGTGAGCACGCGTGCGAGCATCAGGCGCATGGCCGTGGTGTGCGGCAGGTCCTGCTTGCGGAGCGTCTGGTAAAGGGTGCGCAGTTCTTTCTGCTCTGCATCGCTGAGCCGGCGACGCCAGGCATGGGTGGCAAAGTCGAGCACGGCCTGCACCTGTTTGGGCTGCACGTCGAGTTGCAGCTTCTTGAACGCCTCCGCGCCGCGCATGATCGGCTGGCGCATCGGCTCGAAGGCGTCGGGTTTGGCAGTTTGAGTGGCGTATTGCCAGAGTTGCTCAAAGACATCCACCTGCTTCAGCGGCGACTCGCTGATGAAGCGCAGTTCATCCCAGGCGCGATCCAGCTCGCGAGTTTCGGCGTCTCCCAGCATGAGGCGTTTCAAGTGGTCGTCCTCACGATGGAACAACGTGAGCGTCACGACCTCATCCACCGGCACGATGCGCGGATAGCAGAGCGCGATGGGAAAGAGCGAGCGGAACTCCTCGAACGCGGCATCAAATCGTGCGCGGGCATCGCTGCCGTCGTTCACGATGATCGGGGCGCTGAGCTGCGTGACGGGGTTGTTGTCGCTCCGTTGGCCGTTCTTCAGCGCGGACTCGGATTTTCCCGCGACGAGGCTTGGCGTGGATTGAGGCTTCCCGGTGAGCGCCTGCATCTGCACGCTGCCATTGGTTTCAGTGACGAGTCTGCCAGTGACGATGAACTCGGTGCCTTTGGCGAGTGCGGCGGGGATTTTCACCTCCAGCACGGAGGGCGCCCTGGCCTTGAGATCAGACGGGGCGGTGTAATCCGGCCGATCATTCAAGAAGGCATGCAGCAGCGGTGAGTTCAGCGGGAAGTCTTTTTCCAAATGTCGCCGCACTTTGACCGCCAGCTCAGGTGAGGGCGTCTTCCGCCATTCCGCGATGGGCGCAGGCACATCTGGCGCGGCGTCGAGCGTGGCGGGTTGGCTGAGAAAGTGCCAGGCGCCATGCGGATTGCCCTTGAGGATGTGCGGCGAAACGTCTTTGGCGAGATCCCAGATTTGGGTGCCATCGCTGAGCGTCAGATTCACCGCAGTGAGACCGCAGGTGTTGTTTCCAGCCTTCGAGCCGATGATCAATGCGATGACCTGACCGGCCTCGACACGCAGGTTTTCAAACGGGCCGAGTTTGAAGAGCTGTTTGCCCTTGGTTGCGCCTTTCGCGAGCACCTCGCTGGTGGGGCCGCGGCGCAGTTCGAGCGCAAAGGTGACGCCGCTGCCGCATTCGGAATGCGCGGCTGCGACATCGCCATGAATGCGCAGCGTGCCGGCCTTATCGCATCGCCATGCGATGACCGAGGCGCGAGTCGATGAGGGATGCGTGGCAATGCTGTGGCCCTTCATCTCGCCGGGAACGCGCACGGTGGCGTCGGAGGAGTTCGCCAGCACGCTGAGGGCCTGATCGCCCTGCCAGCCTTGGATGAAATCGTAGTCCGGCGTGCTCTTCATCTGCTTGGTGAGCAGCGGCTCGAGCCTGGTGGTGCCGTAGCCGAGGTATTCGCGCCATGCGGCCATCAAAACGGGATCAGCGCCCTCTTGGCCACTGGCGATGGCATTCAAGACCGACTCTGTTTCCGCGATGATGCGGCTGCGTTGCGTCTCCAAATGCTTCACGAGTGCTGGAAGGCCGCTGATGGGCAAATCGGGCCTGCCAGGAGCGACGAGACGCGGATTTTCCCAGATGACTTCATCGCCCTCGCTGCCATCACGGGCGTCGGTGGTGCTGAGATAGAGTGTCAGGTCGGACTCGGAAGCGAGCTTGAGCCGCATCTCGTGTTTCGCGACGAGCGATGTCACCGGCTCCTGCCAGGCTTTGGGGCCGTTCGTTTTGCCGATGTGGCCGATATTCGCGAAATGCCACAGCACCTTCTGCCAAGGCTCGATGTCAGCGGCGGTGAGTTTCTTCTCGCGAAACCTGGCCCGGAGCGGATCGAGCAGCACGGAGGGCTTTGCGCTCGTGAGCGCCTCGCGCAGGATGGTGAGATACTTGGCGTTCAAGCCCTCGCTGCTCGCGCGGCCTTGCAGGGCATCGAGATACTTCGCGAGAGGCAAATGCCCGCTGCCTGTGCCGGTGTCGAGTTTGATGCCTTGAGCGACCGTTTGCGAACCTGCGCCCGCAGTCGTGTGCCTGGCATAGATCGCACGAATCTTCGCCAGGGCTTCATCGGTCCAGTCAGCGGCTGAAGTGCTCGGTGAGAAGCGCACGCCCTCCGGCACCAACACCATGTGATTCGCCACGTCCTTCGCCGCCTCGAGATACTTCGTGAGCAGCGCGGGCGACATCACCAGCGCCGCGCCTGCATTGGTGAAGCCTTCACCTGCCGCACCATCGACGGGAAACTCCTTCGCCGGATCGAGCGAGTCCACGCCGGTGAGATCACGCAGCGTGTAAGTGTATTCCATGTTCGAGAGCCGCCGCAGCACCACCGGGCCGGGATCACCGGCACTGGCGAGCGCGATGTCATCCAGCGTGCGCTGAATCCAGCCCGTGAGCTGCTTCAGCTGCTCGGGCGAGGGCTGCGGTTTGTCCATGGGTGGCATTTCCTGATCGCGGATCTGCGCCAAAGCATGCTCCCAGACCACGGGATCGCGCTTCACCCGATCGAGCGAGCTGAAGCGCTCCAAATCGAGGTCGCCCTTCTGCTTCTCCGTCGAGTGGCAGGTGA
>SXGT01008135.1_pt1 | contig 11809 bp, 6 predicted proteins | sample 3176221 | NCBI WGS metagenome assembly SXGT01 (sample SAMN11356862, study PRJNA531348) | freshwater metagenome | isolation source: freshwater sample F1-120 | place: China: Fuxian Lake, Yuxi | collected 2017-12-25
GATTCTCGAGGGTATTAAGAAAGGCGCGACCAGTGCCATCATCACGCTCGGCTAGGAGTCAGATGACCGGTCGGCTCATCGTATTCGAGGGAGTGGAGGGGGCGGGCAAGAGCACGCAGCTTGCCCGGCTTCGCGCGCGCCTTGAACGGGCCGGCGTCAGCTGCAGCAGCTTCCGCGAGCCGGGCGGCACGCCGACCGGCGACCGCATACGTGCCATCCTCCTCGATCCGGGTGCTTCGCTGGATCCCCGCACGGAGGCGCTGCTGTTCATGGCGTCGCGAGCGGAACTGGTCTCCACCGTGATTCGGCCACTCCTGGCGGCAGAGACGGTGGTACTGCTCGATCGGTTCTTCCTGTCGACGTACGCCTACCAGGTGGGCGGACGCGGGCTTCCCGAGGCCGATGTCGTCAGCGCCAATCACGCGGCCACGGGCGGACTCGTCCCCGACCTTACCGTGTTGCTCGGCTTTGGTGCCGCGGCGGGGCTCTCCCGCGCCCAGCAACGCGGCCCGCAGGACCGCATGGAACAGCTGGGCGCCGATTTCCACCAGCGCGTGGAGTCAGCATTCAGCCGATTCAGCCGCAACGACTGGCAGGACTCGCACCCCGAGGCCGGCCCCATCATCGTCGTGGATGCATCAGGAACTGCGGATGAAGTCGAACACCGGGTGTCCGACGCGGTGGTCGCGCGGATCCCGGAACTCGGCAACCGCATCACGCAGGCCGTGGCATGACGGCTCGCGTAAAGACATGGCGGTATCTCGTCGCCGGCTTTGCCCTCGGAACGGGTTTGGCGGCTGGTGCCTTCTTGATGTGGCGCGGTATCCGCCGGGGGGACGCGCCGACAGAGCTCAGCGCCGCCGAAGGGCGGCGTCTCCTCGACATGGTGATGCAGCGGATCCAGTACTCATGGGTGGACTCGATCCCGGTGGACGAACTCTACCGCCGCGCGGCCCTGGGCCTGGTGGGCGAGCTGGGCGATCCCAATTCGCAGTATCTCGACTCCGCACACCTCAAGCGCCTGCGTGAGGCGACGACCGGGACCTACTTCGGCGTCGGCATGTCGCTCGACCTGCGCGACGGCTGGCTCGTCGTCACGCATGTGCGCGTGGGCACGCCGGCCGAGCGCGCGGGCCTGGTCATTGGCGACCGGCTGGTGGAGATCAACGGCCAGTCCATGCGCAACTGGTCGCCGGCTGAAGCGCGATCGGCGATTCGCGGCGCCACCGGCTCGCGGCTCGCCGTCTCGATTGAGCGCGGCAATACCACGGCGCGAATTCCGCTCAAGCTCGAACGCGAGGAAATCCACGTCAGCTCGGTCACCCGGGCGTCGCTCCTCGACTCACGGGTCGGCTATTTCCTTGTCTCGACATTCAACGACTCCACGGCGCAGGATGTTGAGCGCACGGTGGATTCGCTGGTGACGGCGGGCGCGCGCGGTCTGGTGATTGACCTGCGCGGCAATCCGGGCGGGCTGCTCGCGCAAGGCGTTGAAGTTGCCGACCTCTTCCTCGACAAGGGGAAGCGGATCGCGTCGACGCGCGGGCGCACACCCGGCGCCAACACGGAGTTCGTCGACAAGTCGGCGCAGCGCTGGCGCGATCATCCCGTCGTTGTGCTGGTGAACGGCAACACGGCAAGCGCGGCCGAGGTCGTGGCCGGCGCACTGCAGGACAACGACCGCGCCCTGCTCCTTGGCCGCCAGACCTACGGCAAGGGGAGCGCGCAGGCCGTACTGCAGCTGGACGACGGCGGCGCACTCAAGCTGACCTCGGCACGATGGTACACGCCGCTGGGCCGCAGCATCGAACGCCGCCACGATCTCGCGCTCGCGGATGCGGACGCGGAGGCAGACACGGCGGCGCCCACGTATCGCACGGAACGCGGGCGCACGATGCTCGGCGGTGGCGGGATTCGCCCAGATATCGTCACGGGCGACAGCGCGCTCTCGCCAACCGAGCGGGCGTGGGTGCGCGCCATCGGAACGAAGGTCGCCCTCTTTCGGGAGGCGCTCTCGGACGCTGCGGAACAGCTGGTGAAGCGGCGCGGTGTGCGCGACCCGCTGTTCACGGTGGATCCCGCCATGCGAGATGCGCTGTATGCCGCCATGCGGTCCAAGGGTGTGGACGTTCCGCGCACGATTTTCGACGACGTACACGGATCGGTTGATCGGGTGCTTGGCCAGGAGATCGCACGCATCGCCTTTGGCATTCCCGGCGCCCAGCAGCGCGCGGTGCACACCGACGCCGTCGTCGCGCAGGCGGTCGCGTTGCTGCAGGGCGTCGAAACCGCCGATGCCCTCTTCAAGCGACTGCCGAAAGTGGCTGTGAGTGCTGAGCGAAAGCCCGATGCACCCAGCGCCGCGATTCCCTAACGCAGCGGCGGTTTCACTCCGAACAGTCCCGACGCGTCAATCACCTTGACGCCCGTGGGCACCGTGAACGTCAGCATGCCGGCCGGGAGTTCTGCGTCCAGCCGCATATTCGTGAACCGGATGGTCCGCACCAGTCCGCTCGGCTCAACCGCTTCGAGTTGGCGGATGAGCGCATCGTCCCGGTCAAGCCAAATCGTGGCCTTTGTGAACGGCGTGCCGGCCACCTTTGGGTCCAGTTGGACCACCACAACAGGGCGTCCGCCGAGTTCGGTGGGGTTTCCGGTCGTGATCTTGTAGCTCGCCCGAGGAGCCGTGAGGAGCTGGGTGATCAGGTCGAGTTGAGCGCCCTGCGCGATGGGAAGCTTGAGTGCCTGGCCTCGCGCGGCACTCGGCAGATACACCCAGATGGCGTTGCCATCGGCGATGATCGCATCTCCCGGAGGATCACTGAAGCGAAACGCGAACTTCGCCGCGCCCTGCTGCGCAAAGTCTCCGCGCGACGTCTTGGTCTGGCGGACGTCGGGGTTGAACAGGGTCTGTTCGAAAGACGCCCGCATCGGGCGCGCGGAGGCCACAAAACGCGCCGCGCGGTCGAGCAGGGAGTCCGTCGCCGCCTGTGTGCGGGCTTGCGCGCCCGCGGGCGTTGCGGCAGCGCCTGCCGCGAGATGGGCTGCGAGCGCGGCGCCGATGACGCGCGCGACGAGCGTGTGCGGCGTCACGCGACGCCGACGGGCGACCCGGCGAGTGAACGATCCACCGCCTCTGCCACGCGGCGGAGCTGGCGCATCAACTCGCTGAACTGATCCGGCGTCAGGGACTGTGCGCCGTCGGAGAGCGCGCGTTCGGGATGCGGGTGCATTTCCACGATGATGCCGTCTGCTCCGGCAGCAACGGCAGCGCGCGCCATCGGCGTCACTTTGTCGCGGCGTCCAGTGCCGTGGCTTGGGTCGGCAACGATGGGCAGGTGCGAGAGTCCCTTGACCACGGGTATCGCCGTGAGGTCGAAGAGGTTCCGCGAGGTGGTGTCGAAGCTCCGCAATCCCCGTTCGCAAAGGATGACGTTCGGGTTGCCTTCGCTGAGCACGTACTCCGCAGACAGCAGGAGGTCTTCGATGGTGGCCGCCATTCCGCGCTTGAGCAGGACAGGCTTCTTGATGCGCCCGACCGTCTTGAGCAGCGAGTAGTTCTGCATGTTGCGGGCGCCGATCTGGAGGCAATCGGCGACTTCGGCGCAGAGGTGGGCGCCTTCATCGTCCATCGCCTCCGTCACAATCGCGAGCCCCGTTTCACGCTTGGCGAGCGCCAGAAGTTCCAGCCCTTTTCGGCCCAGTCCCTGAAAGGAATAGGGCGAACTGCGCGGCTTGAATGCACCACCGCGCAGCGCGACGCCGCCGGCCGCACGCACAAGGCGCGCCGATTCGAGGATCTGGGCTTCGGACTCCACCGAGCAGGGCCCCGCGATCACGGGTCCTTCCTCGCCACCAAAGGTCACGCCGGGCGCAATGGTCACGATCGTGGGGTCCGGCCGCCACTCGCGCGACACCTGCTTGTATTGGTTGGAGACGTGGATGATCTGGGCCACGCCGGGCAGTTCAGCCACGAGCGAGCCATCCACGCGGCGATCGTTGCCCACCAGCCCGACCGTCGTGCGCTGTGCGCCGGGCATCGGCAACGGGGTGTACCCCATTGCCTTGATGGCCTCGCACACGCCGTCAATCTCCTGCTTCGTGGCCCCGTGGGCCATCACAACCAGCATGCTGCAATTCCTCCGGAGGAACTCGAAATATACTTATAGGATACGCCGGAACCCACGGAGACCCCACTGATGCCCCGTACGTCCCATATCGCCGCCGCATTCGGCGCCTTTGCGCTGATTGGACTGGCCGCCGAACCGGTGGCCGCTCGCCTGCAGCAGCGCGCCTCCTATGACAAGTCACTCTGGTCCGGCATGCGCTACCGGATGGTCGGTCCCATGCGCGGCGGGCGCGTCACTACCGTCACCGGCGTGCCATCGCAGCCGCGCACCTTCTACATGGGGTCCACCGGCGGCGGCGTCTGGCGCACCACCGATGCCGGAGCCACGTGGCAGAACATCTCCGACGGGCAGATTCCGCTCGGGTCCATGGGCGCGATCGAAGTGGCGCCGTCGAACCCGTCGGTGATCTATGTCGGCACGGGCTCGTCGAAGATTCGCAGCAACGTTTCCATTGGACGCGGGATGTACAAGTCCACCGACGCCGGACGAACCTGGGCCTTTTCCGGGCTCCGCGACGCTGGTCAGGTGTCTACCGTGCGCGTGGACCCGAACAATCCGGACCGCGCGTTTGTCGCAGCCCTGGGCAACCCCTTCGCGAACAACACCGAGCGTGGCGTATTCCGGACCACCGATGGCGGGCGCAACTGGCAGAAGGTGCTCTACCTCGGCGACAGCCTCGGCGGGGCAGATCTCGAAATGCATCCGGGCAACCCGAATGTCCTCTTCGCGTCGATGTGGCGCGGACAGCGTAAGCCGTGGACGATCGTCAGCGGGTCGAACGCCGGCGGCATCTACAAGAGCACCGATGGCGGAGCAACGTGGGCCAAGCTCGGCGGCGGTCTGCCGACGGGGCTCTTCGGGCGCAGCAACGTGGCCATCTCCAAGGCGATGCCGAACCGCGTGTATGCGCTCATCGAAGCAAAGCCCGGCGGTGGGCTCTACCGCTCGGAAGACGGCGGCGCGACGTGGAACCTGATCAACGGTGCGCAGAACCTGTGGACGCGCCCGTTCTACTACACGACGCTTGGCGTGGACCCGAACGATGCGAATGTGGTGTGGGTGGGCGCCGAGGGCTGGTACAAGAGCACCGATGGCGGCCGCACGTTCCGCAGCTCTCCGGTGCCGCATGGTGACAACCACGATGTCTGGATCAATCCGTATAACTCGGACCTCATGGTGCAGGCGAATGACGGCGGCGCCAACGTATCGCAGGACGGCGGCCGCACCTGGAGCCGGCAGGACAACCAGCCGACCGCCGAGCTGTACCAGGTGTACGCGGACAACCAGTACCCCGCACGGCTCTACGGTGCGCAGCAGGACAACTCGACGCTGATCCTGCCCACGAATCCCACCGGATCGGGCTACGATACCGAATGGCGCGACGGCCCGGGTTGCGAGACCGGCCCGGTGTTGCCGCACCCGACGAACCCGGACACCGTGTACGGTTCGTGCAAGGGACAGTTCAGCCGAAAGTCGTTGCGGTCGGGCCAGGAATGGCAGTCGTGGGTTGGTGGTGAGTCGCTCTACGGCAACGGTGGCATGACGCTCACGTATCGGTTCCAGCGTGTCTCGCCGATGGAGATCTCGCCGTTCAACTCGCGGGTGCTCTACTACGGTTCACAGCATGTGCATCGTTCGCTGGACGAAGGGATCACCTGGCAGAAGATCAGCCCCGATCTGACGGCGTTCCCCAAGGGCGAACCGCAGCTGCCGAGCGGCACACCGATCACGCTCGACGTCACGGGCGAAGAGATGTACAGCACGCTCTACTCGATTCGGGAATCGCCGGTGCAGCGAGGAGTCATCTGGACAGGGGCGAACGACGGGCCGTTCCATGTCACGCGCGACAACGGCGTGACGTGGACGAACGTGACGCCCAAGGATCTCCCTCCGGGCGGCCGTGTGCAGACCATTGAGCCCAGCCCGCATCGCGCCGGAACCGCCTACTACGCAGTCTACCGATTCCTCCTCGGTGATTTCGCGCCGTACATCTACCGGACCGATGATTTCGGGAAGACGTGGACACGGCTGACCGATGGCAAGAACGGCATCGCCGCCGATGAGCCGACGCGCGTGGTGCGCGAAGATCCCAGGCGGCCCAAGCTGCTGTACGCCGGTACCGAGTTCGCGATGTACATCTCGTTCGATGATGGCGCGCACTGGCAGTCGTTCCAGCAAAACCTGCCGAACACACCCGTGACCGACATCAAGTTCACGAACAACAACAACGACATGGTGCTCTCGACGATGGGCCGGTCGTTCTGGGTGATGGACAACCTGACGCCGCTCCGGGCGCTGAACGACCAGGTCGCCGGATCCCAGGTGACGCTCTTCAGGCCGCGCGAAGCCGTGCGCGGCCCCGGTGGCGGTCGCGGTGGTGGACGGGGCGGGGTGCAATACCTGCCTGCGGGAGCCATGATCGACTACTACCTCGCCTCGGCGCCTGCGGGCGATGTCCGCCTTGACGTCCTCGACTCCGCAGGGCGCGTCGTACGCTCCATCACGAGCGCAGCGGCGGCCGGTCCGCAGGTGGATGCCCCGGTTGCTGCCCCCGACGACGACGAAGGCGGTGGCGGCGGACGCGGCGGCGGCGCGGCAGTGCGCGCGCCGAAAGCAGCGGGTCTCAACCGGTTCATGTGGGACCTGCGATATCCGGGCTCCTGGGTGAGCAGCGCCAACCCCGCCGGACCAAACGGGCCGCTCGCGCCGCCAGGGCGGTACCAGGTGCGATTGACAGCGGGAACGGTGACGCAGACCCAGCCACTGACCATCGTCTCCGATGTGCGAGTGGTGCGCGACGGCGTCTCGGCTGCTGACCTGCGTGCGCTCTTTACGCACAACATGAAGGTCCGCGACCTGATCAGCGACGTGAACCAGACCGTGGCGCGTGTGCGCGGCGCGCAGGCCCGATTGCGCAACGCCACCGGAGCAGCTGCCGACACGGCAACGAAGATCGGTGAGATCGCATCACAGCTGCTCACCCCTCCGGCCCGTTACAGTCAACCCGGGCTGCAGGCGCACATCACGTACCTCTATTCCATGACCGGGCAGGCCGATCAACGCGTGCCGAAGGATGCGGCCGATCGGTATGTGGACCTGCGCAAACAGCTCGATGCGATTCAGCTGGCGCTGACGAAACTGCTCGGCCCGGCGATGTAGTCGGCAACCTCCACCGAATGCACGAGGGGCCCGGCGTAGTGTTGCGCCGGGCCCCGTGTGTTGGGGCGGGCTAGCGGCCCCGAAAGAGGACGCGCTTGATGGTCGAGGACCCGTCGCCGGTGAACCGTATCAGGTAGACGCCGGGCCGAACGAGGCGGCCGGAGTCGTCGGTGCCGTCCCAGGTGAAGCGATCATCGCATCCGGTGTCGCTCCCGGCCGCCACACGTCCATAGCGCCCGGGGGCGAAGGTGTTGGCGCCGCCGCGACGGGGAATCAGATGCGCCACGTGGTTGCCGCGGAGATCGAGGACTTGGAGCGTCACCTCCGATTGGCGGCGGAGGTCGAACCAGATGCAAGTGGTGTTCAGGCGATCCGTGGGAAACGGTGTCGGGAACGGCTGGAACATCACGGTCGCGATCGGGGCATTCGGGCTGGCGATCACGAAGCTGGATGTGCTCACCACGCGGATGCTGTCGCCCGTGCCGGCGACTGCGGAGAGCGACCACCGGTAGGGTGTGTTGGCCTCGAGGTCGGCAAACGGAACGAACACGCTGTCCGGATGGGTCAATGTTCCCGTGAGCGCGACAAAGCCATCCGACGCGCGCGTGACCACGATGGTGTAGCGCCACGGCTGCACCGGCGGGTGTATACGGACGGCGGTCCACTGGAAGGCGGGGCGGGTGGTGGTCACCGTGGTGCCGTTCAGGTTGTTCGGCGCCACGAGGCTCACCCAGGGCGACGTGCGGCGCGGCCCCTGGGCATTGGACACGACGAGGGTGCCCTGCGCCGTGCGTGCGATGGCGCGCCACCACACGGTGGAGAGGGGAAGCAGCAGTCGGGGAACCACGATCGTTGCCGACGTACCGCTGACCGTTGTATCGGCGAAGAACGGCGCGGCAAAGTCCTGCGAAAACGCCACCTGCAACCGTAACTCGAGGGGAAGCTGTGCCGCCGTGAAGCCCGTGGTGGTGATGGTGAACTGGGGCGTGCCGTCGCGCAGCGGATCGCCGGCCGGTCCGGTCACGGTCACGGTAGGCGTCTGCGCGCCGGCTACCGCCGCCGCCGCGCACACGCCTGCGACCCAGCGGATCACCCGGACCTCAGGCGGCGGCGCCGGCCGCCCCTAGCTGCGCACCGGTGTCATCCGCGCCATCCACTGCCGGTCCGCGCATGCGCACGCTCACCAGCGACGAGACCCCCGGCTCCTGCATCGTGACACCATACACGGCATCCGATGCTTCGGTCGTGGTTCGCGGATTGTGTGTGATGACGATGAACTGCGTGTGCTTCTTGAACTCGTTGAGCATCCGCACGAACCGGCCGATGTTCTGGTCGTCGAGCGGCGCATCAACTTCGTCCAGGAGGCAGAACGGGCTGGGCTTGGTCAGGAAAATGCCGAAGAGCAGTGACAGCGCCACGAGCGCGCGTTCACCGCTGGAGAGCAAGTGGATGCGTTGCGTCTTCTTGCCCCGCGGGGACGCGTGGATCTCGATGTCGCAGTCGAGCGGCGCGTCGGGGTTCTCCAGCCGAAGGTCGCACTCGCCGCCGCCGAACAGCGTCTGGAAGATGTGACGGAAATGCGCGCGCACTTCCTCGAAGGTCTTGAGGAACATCTCCCGCGCCGTGACGTCGATCTCGGCGATGGCCTGACGCAGCGAGTCGCGCGCCTGCAGGATGTCGTTCTTCTGGCCCTCGAGAAGTTCCAGGCGCTTTTGCTCTTCCGTGTGTTCCTCGATGGCCAGCGGATTGACCGGTCCCAGCGATTCCACCTGGGCGCGCAGCGCCTCCGATTCGGCCCGGAGCGATTCGTCGTCCGTGTCCACCGGGACGTATGAGGCAAAGAGATCGTCGAGTGGGCGGCGCCATTCGGTCTCGAGTCGGCCACGAATGGCCGTGCGTCGGCCACCGAGGTCGGAGTGGCGCAGCTCGGCATGATGGAGTTCGTCCCCCAGCTTCGAGGCCGTGCGTCGCGCATCATCGAGCGTGTGGTCGATGTCGGTGAGCGCCGTATCCGCCGCGTGAACGGCCGCCTCGGCCGTGCCCAGCAACGCATCGGCCTCAGCCTGCGCAGCGCTGCGCACACCAAGATCGGCGCGCCACGCCGCCATGTCGCGTGCCAGTGCTTCGTCGCCGCTCGTCAGGTTCTCCAGCTCGAGCTGCAGCGACTGCAGCTTGTTCGTCGCCGAATCCCGTTCGCGAGCCAGCCGCTCGCGCCGCTCCGCAGCGACGATGCGCTTGGCGTCGGCCTGGGCGTGTGCCACCTGCCCGGCGGACCGTGCATCGCGCGCGGTCTCCTGAGCTGCCTCGGCGGCAGCCAGCGCCGTCTTCGCTTCCGTGGCGGTCGCGGTCGCGACGTCAATCGCCGCCCGGGCGTCAGCAAGGGCGGCAGTGGCCTCACCCACCCGCGCGGTGAGCGCGTCGCGCCGCCCGCTGAGCTGGGCGTCGAGTGCAATTGCGTCGGCCAGCGCGCGCGCGGCCTGTTGCTCGGTGCGCTCGGCTTCTGCGCGGCGGCGGGCCGCGACTTCGCGGCGTCCATGCGCCTGGGCAGCCTCTTCGCGCGACGCTACCACGGCCTGTTCGGCCACGGCCAGCGCCGCCTGCGCGCCGGCGATGGCATCGGCCGCTTCGCGGCGGCGCGTGACCAGCGATGTGAGTTCGGCGCGCAGCGCGAAGAGTTCCGCGCGGCGGCGCAACGGTCCCGCCGACGTCCCGCTTCCCGGGAGCCAGACGGCGCCGCGGGCGTCCACGAAGGCCGCGCCGTCGTCGAGCGGCTGCACCTGTCCCAGCAGCGCTCGGACCCAGACGCTGGCCTCGCCTTCGCTCTTGACCTGCGCAGCCAGCGCATCGGCGGCCTGTCCGCTCAGCGCTGCAGCGGCATCGAGCGGAAGCAGGAGCAGGGCACCAGGATTCGTGTTCGCGTGCCAGCGGCGAATCTTCGCGGCGGTGCTGCCGTCGCGAACAATCACGGCGTGCGCGGTGGCGCCCAGAAAACGCTCCACCTGCGCGGCGACCACGGGGTCGGCGCCGATGAAATCGGTCAGCGGGCCGATGATGGCGCCCTCACCGAACTGCGCACGGTCGCGGAGCAGGCGCGCAGCGGCAGGCGCGAGCCCCACGCGCTCCCGCTCCAGCGCCTCGAGTCCGTCCACCTTTCCGGCGAGCGCGGTGTGCTCTTCGTCCACGCGTCGTGCATCGGCGCGGGCGGCCGCTTCGGCGTCGTGCGCGGACACGGCGGCGCGCTGCGCCTCAGCGAGCGCGCCGTCGGCCACCAGAGAATCCGTATCGGCCTGGGTGAGCGCGGCATCAGCGATCGCCAACTGCGCTGCAGCGTCCGCCTGCGCGCCGGCCAGTCCGGCATGCTCTGCCACCAGCGTGGACGACCGCTGTGCCACCTCGGCGAGTTCACGGTCGGCGGCTTCGACATCGAGTTCGAGCCGGCGCAGCGCATCGTGCAGCTCACGGACCTCGGTGTCCGCGCGGCCGACCACATCGCGAGCCTGCGCCACGGCACCGCGCGCGTTCTCTTCGTCGCCGACGGCTCGCTGGAGGGCGTGCGTCGCCTCCAGCAGGGCGGCATCGAGTGCGGCGGCCTCAGCTTCGGCAGCCGCAAATTCCGCCATGACCAGTTCGCCATGGGCCAGCCCCTGGCGACGCTCCTGTGCAGCCCGCTCGAGCCGCTCCACGGAGTTGCGATGACGTTCCTCCGCCACGGCAATCTGCGATTGCAGGCTCATCACGGCTTCGCGCAGCTCCGCCGATGCCCTCGCACGCTCCGCTCTCGTCTGTTCGGCGGCTGCGCGGGCGCCCTGCGCCTGCTCACGCGCCACTTCTGCAGCGTGCTCGGCCTCGCGCGCGCCGGGCAGCCGCTCGCGCAGTTCCACCACGCGCACGTCGAGCTGTGCCAGCTCGTCCTGCCAGGCCGCCATCTCGCGCGACGCGAGCGTGAGGTCCACGGCGAAGCGCCGCGTCATGATCTCCGCGTGCCGCTCCGCCTTCTTGCGCTGGCGGGCGAGCGAACGCACCTGCGTGGTGACCTCGGAAATCAGGTCTTCCAGGCGCGCGAGGTCGGCGGTCGTCTGCTCGAGGCTTCTCTCAGTGCTCCGTCGGCGATCGCGATACAGCCCGACTCCCGCTGCCTCCTCAAACAACTCGCGTCTGTCATCCGGGCGGTCCGAGAGGAGTGCGTCAATCATCTTGCTCTCGATCACCACGCCACTTTCCGCACCCAGCCCGGTGCCGCGCACCAGATCGTGGATGTCGCGCAACCGACAGGGCGCGCGGTTGAGCAGGTATTCGCTTTCGCCCGACCGCGAGAGGCGGCGCGTGATGACCACTTCCTTGAACGGCACCGGCAGCTGGCCGTCGTCGTTCTCGAAATGCAGCGACACTTCGGCGATGTTCACCGGGCGTCGCGCGGACGAGCCCTGGAAGATCACTTCTTCCATCTTGGCGCCACGGAGCAGCCGAGCACGCTGCTCACCGAGCACCCAGCGCACGGCGTCTGAGACGTTGGACTGTCC
>SXGT01577888.1_pt1 | contig 11809 bp, 17 predicted proteins | sample 3176221 | NCBI WGS metagenome assembly SXGT01 (sample SAMN11356862, study PRJNA531348) | freshwater metagenome | isolation source: freshwater sample F1-120 | place: China: Fuxian Lake, Yuxi | collected 2017-12-25
AAGCAGATGAACGAGGTCAAGTTCGACGGCTTCGGCTTCGCCGTGGACTGGATGAGGAAGGACCTGGGCATCTGCCTAGAGGAGGCGAAGAAGAACGGCGCCCGGCTGCCGGTCACCGCGCTGGTGGACCAGTATTACGCGCAAGTGCAGGCACGCGGCGGCTCGCGCTGGGATACCTCGTCGCTGATGAACCTGCTGGCGAAGGACTAGCCGGCCCCGGCGCGCCATGCCTCCGGTCCGGGCGGGCGACTCGCCGGTCGCCGCGGCGATGAGCGCCGGTGATGCGTTCGACGCCATCGCCCGCTGCTGCCTAGCGCACTAAGAGGCCAATCGCGCCGGATGCCGCGCGAGTTTGGACCCGCGCGCGACTGGGATGTCTTCCTCGGGTCCACTCTCGGTCCCGCGCTGGCCGCGGTATCGGAGGATCGCGGCCGCGTCGCCCTGGCGCGACGCGGTAAGGGCCTGGCCCTGGGTGGCGCCAACGATTGCGCCGTTGCGGATGCGCTGCTGCGGCAACTGGGGGTGGCCCAGGGTCCGCCATCGCGCGGCGCAACGCCGCCAAGCTCGCAGGTCACCGCAGGGAACTGCGCAGCGCCTGGAGGGCGTTCAGGGACGCCGGGAACCCCTGGGAATGAAGTACGCTTCACGCATGGAGTGCTCGGCATGGAACTGATCCTCTGGCGGCACGCGGAGGCGCACGACGGCTCGCCCGACGCCGAGCGCAAGCTGACGGCGAAAGGCAAGCGCCACGCGAAGCGGGTGGCGAACTGGCTGCGCAAGCGCCTGCCGAAAGGGGTCCGGATCGTGGCGAGTCCCGCCGCGCGCACCCAGCGCACGGCGCGGGAGCTGTCGCGGCGCTTCGAGACCGTGGCCGAAGTCGGGCTCTCCGCGCGCGCCGAGGGCCTGCTGAAGGCCGCGGGCTGGCCCGACGCAGGCGACACCACGGTGGTCATCGTCGGCCACCAGCCGACGCTCGGTGAAGCGGCCGCGCTCGCCCTCACCGGCCGGGCCGCGCCCTGGAGTCTGCAGAAAGGCGCGCTGATCTGGATCAAATCCTCCGATGACGGGGATGTCATCCTGATCGCTGCCATCTCACCCGATCTCGCCTAGAAGGAGCCCCCGCGATGTTCGATTCCGCCAATCTGGAACACAAAGTCTCCAAGGCCGCCTACGCGCGCGAGGAACCCAAGCTGCGCCGCTCGCTGCTGGACGCGCAGTACGAGTTGATCAAGGACGGCCGCTTCCCGGTGCTGGTCCTAATCGCTGGGGTCGAAGGCACCGGCAAGAGCGAAACCGCGAACCTGTTCAGCGAATGGATGGACGCGCGACACCTCCATACCCACGCCTTCCCCGATCCCTCGGACGAGGAGCGCGAGCGCCCGCCGATGTGGCGCTACTGGCGCGCGCTGCCGCCGCGCGGACGGGTCGGCGTGTTCTTCGGCGCCTGGCACACGCACCCGATCATCAACCGCGTACTGGGCATCTCGGGCCCGGCCGAGTTCGGCCGCAGCGTGGACCGCATCCTGCGCCACGAGCGCATGCTGTGCGACGAGGGCGTGCTGCTGCTCAAGTACTGGTTCCACCTGTCCGAGAAGCAGCAGAAACGCCGCTTGCACGAGCTCGAGAGCGACCCGGTCACGCGCTGGCGCGTCACGCCGCTCGAATGGAAATACTTCAAGCTCTACGGCAAGTTCATGAAAGTGTGCGAGCCCTTCCTGCACCGCACCTCCACCGGCGAGGCGCCGTGGATCATCGTCCCAGGTGCGGACAAGCGCTACCGGTCGCTCGCCGTCGGCCGGCACATGCTGGCGGCGATCCGCGAACGACTGGAGGACAAGCCGGCGAAGAAGCAGCCCGACCGCAACCCGCCGCTGCTGGACACACCGGACAACCTGAACGTGATCCGCGCGCTCAAGCTCGACCAGCCGATGACGCGGCCCGAGTACGACAAGGCGCTGGAGAAATGGCAGGGCCGGCTGAGCGTGCTGACGCGCCACCCGAGCTTCAGGAAATATTCGGTGGTCGCGGTATTCGAAGGCAACGACGCCGCAGGTAAGGGCGGCGCCATCCGCCGCCTGACGCGCGCGCTGGACGCCCGCGTCTACCGCACCCTCTCGGTGGCGGCCCCGACCGAGGAGGAACGCGCCCAGCCCTACCTGTGGCGCTTCTGGCGCCACCTCCCGCGGCGCGGCCGCGTCCTGATCTTCGACCGCTCCTGGTACGGGCGCGTGCTGGTGGAGCGCGTCGAGGGCTTCTGTCCGGAATCGGACTGGATGCGCGCCTACGGCGAGATCAGCGAGTTCGAGAAGCAGCTGCTGGACAACCGCGTGGTGCTGGTCAAGTTCTGGCTCGCGGTGAGCAAGGACGAGCAGCTGCGCCGCTTCAAGGACCGCGAGAAGATTTCCTTCAAGCAGTTCAAGATCACCGAGGAAGACTGGCGCAACCGGAAGAAGTGGGACAAGTACGAGTCCGCGATCTGCGACATGGTGGAGCGCACCTCGTCCACCTCCGCGCCCTGGACCCTGGTCGAGGCAAACAACAAGTTGCACGCCCGGGTCAAGGTGTTAAAGACGGTGGTGAAGGCAATCGAGAAGGCACTGGGTTAGCAGCGGGGCCGCTGGAGGCCTGTAATGTAACCGATCGGTTACATTTACCCTGACGCCACGCTAGCGGGTGCCGTCCTGCTTCAGTCGCTGCAGTTTCCACGTCGCCAACGGCCCCAGCAGCGCGCCGACCCCGAGCATCGTCCACGCCACACCCCACGCGAACGGATCGGCGCTGGACTTTCCGCCCCCGGCAAGGTCAAGCGTCCAACCGAACAGCACCGGACTCACCACGCCCACGCCGAAGCCCACCACCGAGCGCATCGCGTACGCGACACCAAGGTAATGCGGCGGCACGGCCTCGGCCAGCACCGTGGAGTGAGTAGACGAATCGGCGATGCCGGCGAAGTTGTACAGGCACGCCACCACCACCAGCAACCACACCGGCAGTGCCATCATCCAGCCAATGGACAGCGACAGCGCCAGGCTCACCGAGGACCACAGCAGGATGGTCTGCGTGCGTCCCCAGCGATCCGCCATTGTTCCGCCGACGATCGACCCCGCGATGTTGGCGACATAGGTCAGCGCGGACAAACCAATCGCCAGCGCCGCAGCCTCGGCGGTGCCGTACCCCTGCGCCACCAACGCGGCGGTGAGGAAGGCCGGCAGCCACGCCCACATCGCCAGCAACTCCCAGTTATGGAAGGTATAGCTCCAGATGGAGAGCATGCCGCGGCGGTTTTTCCAAACTGCTGGCATCGCCGCCAGCGGCGACTCGCCCGCGGGGCGAGGGTGGATGTGGTTCGCTGTCGAGCGCAGCAGCGCCGATGAGACCAGCCAGGCCAGCAACGGCATGACGGCGACCGCGGCCATCGCGCCGCGCCAGTCAGTGAACTGGAGCGCGAGGCCAATGACGCCGAGCGCGATCGCGTAGCCGGCGCTGGAGGCACCGATGAAGAAGCCAATGGCGCGGCCGCGGCGCTCGCGAGGAACGTTGTCGTTGAGCATCGCCACCACCGGCGTGTAGGCGCCGCCCTGGCACAGGCCCGTGAGCGCATGCAGCCACATCGCCGACCAGAAGCCCTCCGCATACAGCACGAAGAAGATCGGGGTGATCCAAGCCAAGAGCCCCGTGGCCAGGTGCGTGCGCTTGGCGCCGAAATGGTCGGCGAAGAAGCCGACAATGAAGAGCGAGGTCAGGTAACCCAGATGGTAGGCGGACTGCACCATGCCCGCCTCCTTGCCGGACAGGCCCCAGGCCGCCTGTGTCAGCGGCAGCACCGCGGCATAGGCGACAAACCAGGTCCCCACCAGGGCCCGGCTCGCGCACACGCCTGCGAGCCACGCGTTCGATCCGGGCGCGGCCGTCACCCGCACGGACCTTCGGCTGCACCCACGAGCTAGGCCGCGGGGTGCAGGCGCACGGAGAGCCGCCGGCGCCCGAACGGCTTGCCAAACTTCTGCCAGTGCCCGGGCAGCTGCACGCCGCAAAAGCCGCAGGCGCCGGTGTCGGTGACGTAGTGGGCGTAGATCTGGTGCCAGTCGCGTGCCACGAGCGCTTCCTCGCAGGACGGGCAATAGGGGGTGCCGCCGGCCTTGTCGTGCACGTTGCCGGTGTAGACGTACTTCAGCCCTGCCAGGGGCGCGATGTCGCGCGCCCGCTGCGGTGTACCCCTGGACGTGGCGACGATGTCGGTCATCTTTTAGTCGGGATGGAAGGCGGTGAAGTGCAGCGGCACCTCGAGGCCGAGGCGGTCGCGGACCCAGCGGCACTGGGCCTCGATCTCGGCGTTGGAGTCGTTCTTGCCGGGGATGAGCAGCAGGGTGATTTCGGTCCAGACCTCGGTCTTCTTCACCCGGTATTCCAGCGTGTCCAGCACCGGCTGCAGGTGGCCGCCGCAGCTCTGCCAGTAGAAATCCTCGGTGAAGCCCTTCGGGTCGACGTTGGCCGCGTCCATCTTGCGAAAGAACTCGACGCACGACTCGAAGCGCTCAATGCTGACCAGCAGATCGGCCAGTTCAAATTGCAGGGCCGTGGGATCTGCGGGGTAGAAGGCGCCCGCGACGGCAGCGGGGCGGACTTTGGCGTTGAGCTGCGCGCTCACAGCAGTTTCAGCAATCCCTTCAGTGCGTGGGCCACAGACTGGCGGCGCACGCTATCGCGGTCGCCGAAGAAATGCTGCGTTTCAATGCACATCTTACTCCCGCGCGCCCACGCGAAGCACACCGTGCCGACGGGCTTCGCCGCGCTGCCGCCGCCGGGCCCGGCAACGCCGGTGACCGACAGCGCCACGCCAGCGCCACTGCTGCGCAGCGCGCCCGAGGCCATCTCGCGCGCGACCTCCTCGCTGACCGCGCCGTGCCGCTCCAGGGTTTGCTCCGCGACCCCGAGTTCATCGCGCTTGGCGGCATTCGAATAGGTGACCCAGCCGCGCTCGAACCAGTCCGACGAGCCGGCGATGGCGGTTATCGCCTGCGCCACCCAGCCGCCAGTACAGGATTCCGCCGTAGCCAGCCGCTCGCCCGCTGTCTTCAGCGCCTGCCCGGCCCGCGCCGCCAGCGCATCCAGGGATTCCTGCATCAGAAGAAAAGCCTCTTCGCGATCGCCAGGACCAGCAGCGTATACCCGGCGGCGAGCAGGTCGTCGAACATCACGCCAAATCCGCCCTTGAAGCGTTTCTCGAAGCCGCAGATCGGCGGCGGCTTGACCACGTCGAAGGCGCGGAACAGAAAGAATGCGGCGGCCTGCCACCGGGGATCGTCCGGACACAGGGCGAGGACCAGGAGGAACGCCACGACCTCGTCCCAGCACATCGAGCCATGGTCGGCGATGCCCAGGTGGCGTCCGGTGAGCTCGCAGGCCCAGATGCCGACGGCGAACAGGAACGCGAGCAGGCCGAACAGGACGAGCGGTTCGTAGGCCTTGCCGATCAGGAACCAGACCGGCAACGCCACCAGCGTGCCCGCAGTGCCCGGCGCAAATCGGGACAGCCCGGCGCCAAAGCCAAGGGCGATGAAATGCGCCGGGTGGCTGAAGGCGAAGCGCGCGTCCGGGCGAAAGACGATCTCGTTCATGCGACGAAATGGTCGTAGCCCTGCGGCACCAGCATCTGGACGCCAGAGGCATCGAGCAGCACCAGCTTCGGCTCGCCGCGCTGGATCGAGCCGACGCGGCTCAGGCGCAGCAACAGTTCTGCGCCCAGCGCCTCGATCTCACCGCGATGCGCCTGGGGCGCGGTGAACACCAGTTCATAGTCGTCGCCACCAGCCAGCACGCAGCGAAGCTCGGTGTCGCGATCAGGGAACGAGGCGAACTTCGGCAAGTCCAGGTAACGCACCAGCGCCCCGGCGTGCGAGCGCGCCAGGATGTGGCCCAGGTCCTGCGCGAAGCCGTCGGAGACGTCGATCGCGCTGGTCGCGAGGCCCCGCAGGCGCTCGCCCAGTTCCACGCGCGGCTCCGGCAGGTGCAGGCGCGCGGCCGCCGCGGCGATGTCTGGCCGCGCCAGTCCCAGCGCAGCGCCGCCCAGTTCCCCAGACACCCAGATATCGTCGCCGGGCGCGGCGCCGGCGCGGTACAGGGCGAATCCCTGCGGTACTTCGCCAAAGATCGTGACGCAGACGGCGCACGGGCCGCGGGTGGTATCGCCACCGACCAGATCCACGCCGTAGCGCGCCGCGAGCGCGAAGAATCCCTCCGCGAAACCGCCGATCCAGGTTTCATCCGCTCGCGGCAATGCGAGCGCCAGCGTCGCCCAGCGCGGCGCGGCACCCATGGCAGCCATGTCCGACAGGTTGACGGCGAGCGCCTTATGGCCGATCGCACGCGGCTCGTCTGCAGCGCGGAAGTGGGTGCCCTCCGCAAGCAAGTCCGTGGACACCGCGAGGTCCATGCCGGCGCTGGCGCGGACCAGCGCGGCGTCGTCGCCAACGCCCAGCAGCGTGTGCCTGGCCGGGCGGTCGAAATGGCGTCGGATCAGCTCGAACTCGGAGGGCATGCCCTCAGGCCGCGTTTCCGGTCGCCTGTCCCGTCGCCTGCCGGGCGCGAGCGATCTCGTCGGCGCGCAGCTCGACGGCGAGCTTCTCCAGCACACCGTTGAGAAACTTGTGGCCGTCGGTGCCGCCGTAGCTCTTGCCCAGCTCGATGGCCTCGTTGATCACGACCTTGAACGGCGTGTCCGGGCGCTCGGCGAGTTCCCAGGCGCCGATCAGGAGCACCACGCGCTCGACCGGCGACAGCGAGGCGAGCGAGCGGGTCAGGTGCGGCGCGATACGCATCTCGAGCGCGTCGCGGCCATCGATCACGCCGCGGATCAGCGCTTCGGCAAACACCTGGTCGCAGCGCGGCCAGCCCTCCAGCGTGGTGGCATGCCCCGGCGGGTCGCCGCCGGCGAGCTGCCAGGCATAGAGCGCCTGCAGCGCGATCTCGCGCGAGGCGCGACGGCGGGAAGATTTTTGCGCCACCGGGCTACATCCAGCCGTCCGCCAGCCGGCGGCGCAGCTGCGCCATCTCGACCGCCACGCGCACCGCCTCCGCGCCCTTGTCCTTACGCGCGACCGCCTGCGCTTCGTCGTTGGTGGTGAGGATGCCGTTGGCGACCGGGATGCCAAACTCCAGAGCGACATCCATGACACCCCGCGCCGACTCGTTGCAGACAATCTCGAAATGGTAAGTGTCGCCGCGGATCACGGCGCCGACCGCAGCCAGCGCATCGAAGCGCCCCGACTGCGCCATCCATTGCAGCGCGAGCGGGATCTCCAGTGCCCCCGCCACCTCGACATACTCGACCTGCGCCCCGAACTTCGCGGCCTCGGCTCTGGCCGAGGCGAGCAGCAGGGCGCAGATTTCCTTGTTGAAGCGGGAATGAACGACACCCAGGCGCACTGCGGCAGCGGGGCTGACGCCGCCCGTGCCGCTCATGAGGTAGCCCGGTCGACGTAGCCGGTGACTTCCAGGCCGAAGCCGGCCATGCTGGGCATCTTGCGCGGCGAGGCCATCAGGCGCATGCGGCCGACGCCGATGTCGCGCAGGATCTGCGCCCCGATACCATAGGTGCGCAGGTCCATGTTGCGGCCCTCGGGACGCTTCTCCTGGGCGAGGCGCGCCTCCAGCGCGGCGTCCGTCTGGCTGCAGTTGAGCAGCACCACGACGCCCTCCCCCGCCTTGCGGATCGCCGCGAGGGCCCCGCCCACGCCCCAACTGTGGGTCCCCTGGCCGGCATCCAGCAGATCGAGCACCGACAGCGGCTCGTGCACGCGCACCAGCGTTTCGCGATCCTGCTGCGGAGCGCCCTGCACCAGCGCGAGATGCATGGATCCCGAAGGCAGGTCGCGAAAGGCCAGCAGGCGGAAATCACCCCAGACGGTGTGCAGTTCGCGATCGGAAACCCGGCGCACCAGAGATTCATTGGCGCTGCGGTACTGGATCAGGTCGGCGATGGTGCCGATCTTCAGGCCGTGCGCCGCGGCGAATTCGAGCAGGTCCGGCAGCCGCGCCATGGTGCCGTCGTCCTTCATGATTTCGCACAGGACCGCGGCGGGGGCGAGGCCCGCGAGGCGCGCCAGGTCGCAGCAGGCCTCGGTATGTCCGGCACGCACCAGCACGCCGCCGTCCTGCGCGACTAGCGGAAAGATGTGCCCGGGCTGGACGATGTCGGTGGGCTTCGCATCCTTCGCCGCTGCGACGCGCACCGTGAGCGCGCGGTCGTGTGCCGAGATACCGGTGGCGATGCCTTCGGCAGCCTCGATGGAGACAGTGAAGTTGGTGCCATGGCGCGAACGGTTCTGCGCCACCATCGGCGTGAGGCCGAGGCGCTCGGCGTGCGAGGCGGTGACCGGCATGCAGATCAGCCCTCGACCATGCTTTGCGAGGAAATTGATCTTCTCCGGGGTGACGAATTCGGCGGCGAACACGAGGTCGCCCTCGTTCTCGCGGTCCTCGTCGTCCACCAGCACGACGATGTTGCCGGCGCGGATCTCGGCGACGATCTCCGTGACCGGGCTCAGGGTGGCGGCTTCCCGTTTCATGGGGGCATTATAAAAAGAAACGGGGCCAGCGGCCCCGTTCTTTTTCCGCGCCTCGATGGCGGATCATTCCTCGGCGGCACCGGCGTCGGCCCGCTCGCCCAGCTTCTCGCGGATGCGGGCGCTCTTGCCCGAGCGCTGGCGCAGGAAGTAGAGCTTGGCGCGGCGCACGCTGCCCTTTCGCTTCACCTCGATCGAAGCGATCAGCGGCGAGTGGGTCTGGAAGGTGCGCTCCACGCCCTCGCCGGAGGAGATCGTGCGCACGATGAAGGAGGAACGCAGGCCGCGGTTCTTCTTCGCGATCACCACACCCTCGAAAGCCTGTTCGCGCTTCTTGTCGCCCTCGACCACGTTGACGCGCACCACTAGCGTATCGCCGGGGGAAAAGTCCGGGATCTGGCGGCCGATGCGTTTCAGTTCTTCGTTCTCGAGCGTCTGTATCAGGTTCATGTTCCGCTATCTCCACGTTCACCATGTTCGCCACGTTCTTGGCGCTGGAATTCCTCCAGCAGCTTCGCTTCTTCCGGGCCCAGCTTCCTCGACTGCAGCAGGTCCGGGCGCCTGAGCCAGGTCCTGCCCAGCGCCTGCTTCAACCGCCAGCGCCGGATGTTTTCGTGGTGCCCGGTCATCAGGACCTCCGGCACCTTCTCGCCCGCATGCACCTCGGGGCGCGTGTACTGCGGGCAATCCAGCAGACCGGTCGCGAACGACTCTTCCACCGCCGACTGTCCGTCGCCCAATGCCCCGGGCAACTGCCGCACCACCGCATCCATCACCCCCATCGCCGCGAGTTCCCCGCCCGAGAGCACGAAATCGCCCAGCGACAGCTCCTCGTCCACCCGGCGCCGGACCAAGCGCTCGTCCACGCCTTCGTACCTCCCGCAGATCAGCGTCAACGCCTCCCTGTCCGCCAGCTCCATCACTTTCGCGTGATCGAGCCTGCGTCCTTGCGGCGACAGGTAGACCACTTTCCCGCCGCCCGCCTGCTTCACCGCGTCCAGCGCCTTCTCCAGCGGCTCGGCCAGCATCACCATCCCCGGTCCGCCCCCATAAGGGCGGTCGTCGATGCTGCGGTAATTGTCAGCGGTGAAATCGCGCGGATTCCATGCCTGCAACCGCCACAACCCCGCCTGCAATGCCCGGCCGGCGATACCGCCCTGCGTCAACGCCCCGAACATCTCGGGAAACAGCGTGACCACGTCAAACCGGATCACCAGTCCGCCTCCCATTCCACTTCGATGCGCCTCGCGACCGGGTCCACGTTCCGCACCACCGCGGCCACCCAGGGCAACAGGCGCCCGGCTCGCGCCGGCGCATCCGCTGTGTCTAACATTGCCGCCACTTCCATCACGTCGTGCGCGCCGTAGAAGGACATCGCCTGCACCGTCCCCAGCACCACGCCCTTCGTGTTCACCACTTCCATCCCGATTAGGTCGGCGTGGTAGTAGTGCCCCGCATCCGGCTCAGGCAGCTCATTACGCGCCACCGCTACCGTCCTGCCCTTCAGCCGGAGCGCCGCGTCGCGGTCTCCAAGCCCGGCCAGCTTCGCCAACAGCGTGCCGGAATGTTCCTTCGCTTCCAGGACCCGGTACTCGACGCCGTCGATCCACCAACTCCCGCAGGCGCCGAGCGCCTGGACCGGCTGAAATACCTTGATCCAGCCAAGCAACCCGTATGGGCCGGCAACCCGTCCCATCTCCACCAGGTTCGGGGGTGGACTAAGCGGCCTTCTTGGACTTACCAAACTGCTTCACCAGGCGCTCCACCGTCGAGGAACACTTGGCGCCCTTGCTTTCCCAGTGCTTCACGCGCTCGACGTCGATGCGCAGCGATTCCCGGCCGGCAGGGGCTTTGGGGTCGTAGAAGCCCACGCGCTCCAGGAACTTGCCCGAAACGGCGCGACGGGAATCGGCCACCACCAGGTGGAAGAAGGGACGCTTGTTAGCGCCGCCGCGCGCCAGTCGGATCACAACCATTTGAACCCCTGAGACTGCGAAAGGGAACGGATTGTACACGCCTATCCCGGCGTGCAGGACGAAAACGCAGGTGAAAAGTAAAGTAAAAATATATAACTTTGTTACTTAGTGTCGTTTTTACTATAATTCCTGAATGCCGACGATCCGGGTCGACCCTGAAGTATTCGAGGGGCTGCAGAAGCTGGCCAAGCCCTTTGTCGATTCGCCGAGTTCGGTCATCCGCCGCTTGCTCGAGGACCAGGGCGTGCTTGCCAAGCGCCCGGAAGCGGCCGCGCAGTCCGCGGCCACCGAACCGCTGCCGACCGCAGGCCTGACGCCGCAGCCGGTGTTCGAGGCCTACCTGCTGTGGGTACTCCAGCGCCAGCCGGGCGGTCACGCGCACAAGCGCGACGCCACGCACGAAGTGGTCAAGCGGATGATGCACGACGGGCATATCGGCGCTGCGGACCAGGAACTCGTCAGCACTGGGGAAACGAAGGCCGAGAACACCATCTCGTGGGCCCGCAATGCGCTCAAGGATCGGGGCTACCTCAGTCGCGCCGCGCGCCGGGGCATCTGGGAACTGACCTCCGAGGGGGCCGAGGCGGCGAAACAGGTTGTCCTGCCGAAGCGCTGAACCCACGCCGGGCCGCTAGCGCATGCCCGGTAGCATGCCCTTCATGTTGCGCATCATCCGCCCGAGGTTGCCGCCCTTCATCATTTTCATCATCTGCTGCATCTGCTCGAACTGCTTGAGCAGCCGGTTCACTTCCTGGACCGGAACCCCGGCGCCGGTGGCAATGCGCCGCTTGCGCGAAGCCTTGATTAGGTCGGGATGGACGCGCTCCTTCTGCGTCATCGAATTGATGATGCCCTCGATGCGGCGGAACTGGCCGTCATCCTGCAGCTGCGCCGGGTTGATCTGCCCCATCAGCTGCGCCGGCAGCTTGTCGGCGAAGGCCGAGAGCCCGCCCATCTTTTTCATTTGCTGGATCTGGCCTTTGAAGTCCTCCAGGTCGAAGCCCTTGCCCTTCCTCACCTTGTCGGCGAGCGCCTTCGCCTGCTCGACGTCGACCTGCTTGTGTGCCTCCTCCACCAGCGACAGGATGTCGCCCATGCCAAGCACGCGCGAAGCCATGCGCTCGGGATGGAAGGGTTCCAGGCCCGAGAGCTTGACCTCCTTCAGCGCCAACCACTGAGTCCGGAACAAGCCGGCTATGTCCGCGCCATCCATGATTCTGCGCAAACCCTCCTAAGCGTCCTGAACGACCTCCTTGATTTTTCCAAGCT
>SXGT01051876.1_pt1 | contig 11808 bp, 11 predicted proteins | sample 3176221 | NCBI WGS metagenome assembly SXGT01 (sample SAMN11356862, study PRJNA531348) | freshwater metagenome | isolation source: freshwater sample F1-120 | place: China: Fuxian Lake, Yuxi | collected 2017-12-25
CCGCACCGCTCGGGCCGTGGCAGATCTGACAGTGGCGCGCCCACGCGTTGGCGCCGTCGCTGGACGGAGCGCGCAGGCCGAGCGTCGCTTCGACGAGGCCGTCGCGCGGCGGGGGTACGGCGGTCGGCGCCTCGCCGCACGCGCCCGCGAGGATTGCGGCGCCCAGGACGATCGGCACGAGCGCGACGATGGCGCGGTGCGGTGCGTGCGGTGCGTGCGGTACGATCACGGGGCGCCTCCCTCGGGGCTCGCGCCGGATGCGGGAGCGGGGACGAGCGTCTTCAAAAACGCGGTCAGCGCGGTCGCCGTCGCGGGATCGAGCGGCTCGCCCGGGTGCGCGAGCTCGGGCGCCATGAGCCCGGGATCGGTGAGAAGCGCGTAGACCCAGCCCGTTCGCAGGCGCACGCCGCTGCGGAAGAGATCGGGGCCGACGTAGCCACCGCGCTCGCCTTCGATGTGACAGGCGCGACAGCCGAGGGCGTCGAAGGCGGCGCGACCGGCCGCGACGAGCTCGGGGTCGTCGAGCGCGGGCGCGCGCGGTGGGCGGACGGGCGGGGCGAGCGGGATTCGATCATCGCGCATGACCATCGTCAGGTAGTCGGTCAGGGTCTTGGCCTCGGCGGGGGTGATGCCGAGTCGCGGCATGCGCTCTTCCTGGGCGACGCGGATCGTGTCCGGTTCGACGAGGAACGCTTCGAGCCAGGCCGGCTCGACCTTGCTGCCTTCGCGGTCGAGCGGCACGTTCGCGAGGGTCCCGCCGGTCCCTCCGATCGTATGGCACGAGAGGCAGCGGTATCTCTCGAAGAGCGCGCCGATCTCGCCTTGCAGAGGTGGCATGCGGGCGGACGCGGCGGTGGACGGGGAGGCGGCGGCGCCTCGCAGGTAGGCCGCCGGCGGTACGGGCGTTCGGAGCGCCATGAGCGCGAGCGTGACGTCCGCGACCTCCGACGGCGTGAGCGCCACCTCGGGCATCGTTGCGGCCGGATCCGCGGCCGCGGCCGCCCCCGGCGTCGCGACCTTCCGAAACGTCCAGTCCGCCAGCGTGCGATGGGTGCCCGCGGGCAAGCCGGCGAAGAGCAGCCGCTCGAGCGCACGCGAACCGAAGCCGGCGAGCGATGGCGCGACCTGGGTCGGCCGCTCGAATCCTTGCAGCGTGTGGCAAGCGATGCATCCGCGTGCAAGGAACGCCGTGCGACCGGCGGCGACCGCCTCGGCGGCGGGAAGCGCACGCGGGCGGCGCGGGAGGTCCTTCGGCGCCGCGTCACTGACCATCTCTTCGAGCAGATACGCCGCGAGATCGGTGACCTGCTGCGGCTCGAGGCGGTAGCGCGGCATGCGCGTTCCGGGGAAGAGTCGCTGCGGATCGGTCAGCCACGCGACGAGCCACTCGGGCGCGAGGCGCTCGCCGATCCGATCGAGCGGCGGTCCGAGCGTGCCGCCCTTGCCGCGCAGCGTGTGGCAGGTCGTGCAGCGCAGGACGCCGAAGAGGCTGCGTCCGGCGTCGGGATCGCCGTTGGCCGAGGGATCGGCCGGCGGGAGGTGCGGGCGGCGCTGGCTCGACAAGAAGGCGGCGAGCGCGGCGGCCTCGCCCTCGGCCAGGCGAAAGTGGGGCATGCGAGCCTGGGGGTTCACGGCGCGCGGGTTCGCGATCCACGTCGCGAGGTCGTCCTCGCGCAGCTTGGCGCCGACGTCGTCGAGCGCCGGGCCGAAGGGGCGAGACATGGTCACCCCGGGGATCTCGTGGCAGCTGGCGCAGCCCGTCTCGGCGAGGAGGCGGCGGCCGTTCGAGAGATGGGGTGCGCCCGGGACGTCTTCGCCGACGTGGCAGGTCCCGCAGCGCGCTTCGATGCCGATGGGCGAGGCCATCGGCGAGACGCTCTCCGGGCCGGGGACGTGCGAGGTGCCGACGTAGTTCGTCGCGCGCCCGTCGCCGCCGTGGCAGGCCGTGCAGCCGAAGCGCTCGGGGGGATGCTGGGCGAGGTGCGGCCCCGGATGGAACGTGTGCGGCGCGGGCCGGCCGGCCATATCGGGGTTGTCGATGCCGACATGACACGACGTGCAGCGGTCGACGGTTCCCAACTCAGGAAGGAAGATTTGGCGAAGCGCGATCGCCATCGTCGGCGTCGCATGCGCCGGGTCGACGTTCTCCGTGAGGAGCGCGCGATAGGCGCGTTGGGCGTCGCGCCATTCCGACGTCCGCCCGTCGACGATCACCCAGATGAGTGACGCGAGGAGGAGGAGGCTGCCAGCGGCGAACGATCGATACATGGGCGGTGCGCGTGCTCCCGTCAGGGCGCCGGCCAGTCGGCGGGCGACCAGAAGAAATCCCAGTTCGGGCCTCGGAAGAACGTCCCCATCACCGTGAGCAGCGTGAAGCCCACGAGGAAGAGCGTGAAGATGGCGACCGCGGCGGCGCGCGTGGAGCGCGTGAGGCGGTAGGTCACGAGCGAGAAGGCGATGTAGAGCGCGGCCAGGACCGTGCCCGGATTGACGAGGATGATGACGCCTTGGGAGATGTCCGGGTCCCAGTTGCGGATCCAACCAAACGCCACCGTGAAGGCCATAAGGCCGACCGTGACGAGCGTGCCGAAGGCGAGCGAGAGCCAGGTGACGCGGGCGTCGTGACGGGCGCCGAACCAGCGCCCGACGCCCTCTTCCTCGCGATCGAGGTAGGGGAGGAGGGCCAGGCCGAACATGGCGAAGCACGGGAGAAAGAGGCCGCCCATGAAGGCCGAGTAGCTGACGAGCTCCTGCAGCCCGAGGAAGTACCAAGGCGCCTTGGCAGGGTTCTCGGGGAGCTCCGGATCAGCGGGCGCGCGCAGCGGGGCGTCGACCAAGATGGCGAGGATGGTGACGAGTGCGGTGGTCCACAAAAAGAGAGTGAGCTCGCGCAACAGGAGATGCGGCCAGGTCGACAGCGTCTTCTGGTGCGGCTTGGCGCTCACGGCTCCTCCGAGTCGCCGGAGGGGGGGTGGACCCAGAGCTCTGGTTGGTCGGGCGGCTCAGGCCGCCGTCACGACGCACGCGGAAGAGGTGGAAGCCGACGACCCCGAACGCCGCGAGCGGCAGGACGATGCAGTGCAGGACGTAGAAGCGCAGCAGGGCGTCGCCGCCGATGTCGCGCCCGCCGAGGAGGAGGTGGCGGATGGCACCACCAGGGTCGAAATCTTGGGTAATTCCGAGCACATCGGTGACCTCGGTGGGCGAGGCGGCGATGTTCACGCCGATGACCGCGGCCCAGTAGCCGAGCTGATCCCAGGGCAGGAGGTAGCCGGTGAACGAGAGGGCGAGCGTCAGGACGAGGAGCAGGAGGCCGGCGCCCCAGTTGCCCTCGCGCGGGGGCTTGTAGGCGCCGGTGTAGAACACGCGCGCCATGTGGAGGAAGACGACGACGACCATGCCGTGGGCCGACCAGCGATGGACGTTCCGGACGACGCGCCCGAAGTCGACCGCGTGCATGAGGTCCTGCATGCGCGGGTAGGCTTCCTCCACGGTCGGCACGTAGTAGACCATCAGGATGATGCCCGAGATGGTCAGGAGGATGAACAGGTGCAGCGAGATGACGCCGAGGCCGAGCGAGTACCACCAGGCGACCGAATGCGGGTGGACGCGCGGCGGATGGATATGGAGCACGAGGCTCGCGTTGATGGCCTTGACGCGGGCCTTGTCGGTGGTCGGGGTGCCAACGCGGTAGATCGAGCGCCAGACATTGCCCGGCAGCGCGCGCAGGTTCTTGCCGAGAGCACCCACGGGTCAGATCTCCAGCCGGTGCGAGGCTTGGACCGCCAGGGACAGATCCGCGTAGAGGTTGCCGTTCGGCTCGAGCGTGAGGGCGACCGCCGTCAGCGCGCGCGGGGCCGGTCCGCGTACGACGCGGCCGGTCTTGTCATAGAGGCTGCCGTGGCAGGGGCAGGCGAAGCCCTCGGACTCGCCGCGCACGATGCAACCAAGGTGCGTGCAGACGGCGCTGAGCGCATAGAGGCCGCGGGCGTCGCGGCCGACGAAGAGGCGCGGGCCCTCGAGGTAGTGGCGTGCACCGAGCGGGAAGTCCTCGGGGCGGCCGACGCGATGGCGCGGCGTCCTCTCGTTGGGAAGGGAGAGATCGGAGAACGCGACCGAGCCGAACGTGCCGATGGCGACCGACGCGCCGAGCCCGACGCCGCCGACGCGCGTGAGGAAGCGACGGCGCTCGATCGGAAGGTCGTGCCCGTCGTTGCCGTCCGCGGGCCTGGCGGCGGCCTTGGGGGCGACGGGGGCCTCGGGGACGGCGTCGGGGACGTCGGGCGCCATGACGTTCAGCCTCCGACCGCGAACGCCACGGTCGCCTTCTCGCCGGGCTTGATCGTCACAGTCTGCGGCGGCGCGCTGGCCTTCTTCGGGCTCCAGAGCTTGAGGGTCCAGGTCCCCGCGGGCAGGTCGAGGCTGAAGGAACCGTCGGCTTTGACGAGCGCGAAGTGCGGCGACTGGAGGACGACCACGAAGCCCTCCATCTCAGTGTGGACGTTACAGAGCTGCGTGTAGGCGCAGAGCTCGTCCTTGCATTTGTCGAAGACGTACGTGCGCGACTCGCCGACGGGCCAGGTGCCGAGGTTGTATTTCTCGAAGTCGGGCGAGAAGACGTTGTGGCGCACCATGTCGCTGTTCAGGAACTTCACCGTCGTCCCGCGCACGACCGGCAAGACGCGCGGCACGAAGACCATGCCCTTCTGATCGTAGATGGCGGTCGCGGTCGACGTGGTGGCCGGGGCGCCGACGACGTAGACGATTGCATCGCGACGCAAGCGTGGGGTGCCGCTGACGGTGCCGCCGAGCGAACCGTTCTCGGCGAGCGCCGAGCCGCCCACGAGTACGGTGAGGGTTGCGAGGATCAAGCGGATGGGGGTCATGCGGGAACTCCTTGATTAGAAGGCGCCGTCGAGGCCGAGCAGGAACGCGTGCGCCCCTTCCGAGATGTTGTCGGGGTCCTTGAGATCGACCAGGAACTCGAGGGTGCCCTTGACGTTGGGTCGAATGAGGAACGCGAGGTTCGCGACGGCGTTCTGTTCCGCCCAGCTGTAGCCCTTGCCGGCCACGACGCCTTCGTAACGGAACGTCGATTGAAGCCATGCCAGCCAGACGAGATGGAGCTCGGCGGACCAGGCGATGGCGGCCGCATCCTTGCCCACGCCGCCCGGATCATTCGCGTGCTGCCACGCGGCGGCGAGCGTGAGCTGGGCGTCGCCGACGTGGATGTCGACGTCCGCGCCGATGCGGACCGTCTCGCAGTCCCAAGCGAGGGCGGTGCCGTCGGCCGCCGTCTGGGTGAGGCGCGCCGAGCCGTAGCGGAAGGTAGTGCCGAGAGCGACCGAGGTCTCGCGCCAGTTCTTGGCTTGGAGTTCGCCGCTGCCGTCGAGGGCGAGGCCGCCGAGCTTCAGCTGGAGGCGCGCGAGGACGTCCTTGCCGGTCGCCGGATCGAAGGAAGCGCCGATGGGAGCGCCGGCGCCGTTGCCGTTGAAGACGCCGACCGCATAAAGGAATCGGGGCGTGATGAGGCCCATGAGTTCGACGCCGCGCTCGAGGCCGTAGAGGGACGAGCCGCCGACGATGCCGGTGGCGCCCGTGCTGGTCGCGTCCGCCGTGGCGCCGTGCGCTTCGTCGGCCTTGCCAAGCTCGAGGTGGGCGTGCTCGGCGGCGACGACCGCGCCGCCGGACACCGTCGCGTCGGCCCAGCGCACGAGGCTGAAGCCCGCAAAACGCGAGGGCGAGAGGGTCGTCAGGCGGTGCGAGGAGAAGGGCTGCGCCTCCGGCTCGAACTGGCCGACCTTGAGGTTCAGTAGGTGGCGCGGCGCGCCGAGGGTGTCGAAGAGGTTCGAGAAGACGAAGGCGATCTTGTCCGCGGCGACCGCGCCCGAGGCGGAGACGTGAAGCCCGGCCCAGAGGGTGATGTCGTCGGACAGCGTGCCGGCCGCGTTGAGGGCGAGGTTCCCCGGGAAGCGGAAGTCGACCGCCGTCTCGGCGTGGTGCTGGAGGCTAGCCTGAAGGGCGCCTTGCGCGCGGACCGAGATGGGCACCGACTCGAGGATGGTGCTGGGCCAGACGGCGTCGGGGAAGACCTCCTTGTATTTCTCGGAGCCGAGCTCGACGGGCTCGCCCTTTTGGGCCTCGCGATCGCGATCGGGGAACTGGTAGCCCGAGAGGCGGAAGGACTCGCCGAAGGCGTTGAGCCGCGGGTACTGCGTGTGACAGGTCTGGCAGCTCGTTCGGTACTTGCGGGCGAACGACGGCACCGCGCGGGCGGTGTCGGCGAGGGTGCAGACGGTCACGAGGGTGACCAAGCCGAGGAGACCGACGGCGGCGAACCGTCGGAGTGAGTGCAATACGGGCGTTGAGTCCAAGCGGGAGCCCTCCACGAAGCGCAGCGGCCCTTGTGCAACGTGCGCTCCAAGCGCTTGCATCGGCGTGCAACGGTCGCGCTCGACCCGCGCCACGACCAGAGTTGCAGACAAGTCGACAGCGGGCCGGAGAATAGTCTCCAAAGCGCTGTTCAGGCGCCCTTCAGCGCCAGTGGCGCGCGCGATTCCGCACGCCTCGGCAGCGCCGCTGCTGCGGGTTTGCGCCCGCGGGGGCGTGCGCTCTGCCTCAGGCCCGAGTGGGCGCGGCCAGCGTCGCAAGTGTCCCGCCAGGGTCCCACGGCGGGCCCGACGCCGTCCTGTGCGACTTGTAGTTCGTACACGCTTGCATGCCCGCGCAAGCGAATCTGCCGAACCCGTATCGCCCTTGTGTTTGGCGCCCCCGGCAGGAGTCGAACCTGCGGCAGACAAGGATTAGGAATCGGACCGGCATGGTTTCGGGCGACACGCCGCGACACCCGATAGTGCTCTAAGTGACCGAAAAGGTACGCGATCCGTCCGACAGGGATTCGTGCTGTTTCGTAAGAAGTTGCCGGGAAGTGTGGGGCCAGTGTGGGGCGGCGACCTCGACCCGATGCGCCACGACTTGTATTTTGTACAAGTTATTGTGATGGTGGGGTCGTGAAGACGACGGCCGCCGTTGCCCTGAAGGCACTCACGAAGGCGTTGAGGAGCGGCACCGTGCGCTTTCATCGGCCGCACGCGATCGATTCGATCCTGGCGTGTGGCGTCAACACGCATCTCGTCCTTCGCGAGCTGCAAGCCGCGACGGAAGCGGGCGCCGTCCGCCCGAACCGTTCGGTGCCCGGGCGCTTCATCGCTCACGGCGCGATCGTGAAGGTGTCGTTCGTCCTCGCCGAGCCTCAGCCGGGCGTGCTGGTGATCACGATGATGCTCATTGAGTGAGCGGCGCGCGGCGCCGAAGGTGGACCCGATGAAGTGCACGGACTGTGGTGGCAGCATGAAGGTCGAACGAGTCGTGCGTGCTTACGACGCGGACGTGCCCGATGTAGTCGTGGACGGGCTCGAGCGGGGAACCTGCCCGAAGTGCGGGAGCGGGTTCGAGGGTCACCCGCGGCCACTCGAGCTTTCGGCCCTCATCCTCGGCGCGCTCATCGGGAAGCGGTCGCGGCTCGCCCCGAGCGAGGTGCGTCACCTTCGCAAGTCCATCGGCCTGCGCGCGCAGGAACTTGCCGAGACCATCGGCGTAACTCCAACGCAGGTTTCGCGCTGGGAAAACGGGGTGGCGCCCATCTCGGCGCTCGCCGATCGCCTTCTGCGGATGCTGGTCGCGAGCTTCCATCAGGTCCCCGCGCCTGTGCTTCGGGGGATCGACATGAAGCGCAGCGACCCCGTGCGGCTGCGGTTGGAGCTCGGCCGCAAGGGTTGGAAGCTCGCCGAACCGATCCGGGTGGCAAGCTGAGGACACGCACCGAGCGAGTCAGGCGCCGCCGTCTGCGAGCGGGCTCCCGGCGTACGCGATATGACGGCCTTCGATTCCGGCGTCAGTTTCGCACGAGGTCCGGCCCAACGTCGTTCGGATCGATGTCCCACTTCGCGCTGAACACCCCGTCGGGAACCTTCACGATTCGGTGGTTCGGATCCACGCCGGTATTGCCCATGCGCTCGCAGATTACTCGCAGGTGTCGCAGCATGCTCGCCAGGCCGCGGTCCACGTCGAGGTGCTCGCCCGCCTGGCGCACCCGATGGAACTCGGCGAGCTGCAGCGCCATGACGTCGGCCAGCGTCAGCCCACCGTCGGCCATCATGGCCTCGACTCGCTCGCGAATCCTGACGGGGTAGAGCTCGCGGCACGCGGCCCAGGCGTTGGATATCTCGCGCGGCTCCCGCTGCGTCTCGGCGCTTCGTCGTGTGCTCTTGTGCGTGGCTTTCATGCTGCCTCCGGCGGCAATCATATCGCGGTTATCACGGCGGCGTCCATGTCAAGACCGCGGGCGCTTGCGGCGGCGGGCGTTTTCCGGGCGAATGTGACGCCACTTCGGGGCAATACGGGCGCGCGGGGCCCCACGTAACGGAAAATCCAGGGGCCTAGGCTGGCCGGGGTGATGGCGGTTTCAAAGTCCGGGGGGAGGGGTGGCGCGTGCCGTCGACGCCCCACAGGCCTCCGCTCCACCAGACGCACCTTGCCGCCCACCTCGAGCCCCGCGCCCGCACCGCCGTCGCGACGGCGCGCGAAGGTGCGGCACCCGAGCCCGTCGTGAGCGTCGCGCGTGACCACCTCGCCGGCGGCGTCGGAGGCCGCAGGTACCCCGCCCCCCGAGGGGTAGCGCGGCCGCGTCCAGGTTCGCCTCCGACCACCGCGCCCGATGAACAGCGCCGCCGACTCAGTGACGAGCTCGACCCTATCGCCCGCGCGCACGAACGCGACGAGCCCGCGCACATGGAACCATCCTTCCGTCTGCCACAAGTCCGCCTCGTGCCACCCGATCCGCCGCGCATCGGGCGCGATGCGTGCAACCTCGGCGAGAGCCGCGTCCGTCGGCACGTGTGCGCGGGCGAATACGCCGAACGCCGCTGGCAGGCGCGCGCACGTCACGCACAGCGCGCGGCCGTCGACGTTGTGGACGATGTGACCCCCACAAGCGCACGTGTGCGCGGGTGACGACGCGAGCAACTCGAGCAACGCCGGCTTGTGCTCGCGCAGCTTCCCGAGGACCGCCGGCGTCAGCACACCCACCGGCGCGACGAAGTGCAGGCGACCACGGACGGCGCGCAGCTCGACGCGCGCGCGAGTCAGCTCCGCCAGCAGCGCGGCCGCGCTCACAACTCGCCCGCCTCGAGTCCGTCGCCCACCGCGCGCAGGAATGTCGCACTCGTCGCACTCCGTCGCACTTCCACCGCCTGCCCCCCAAAACTGTCAGGCGCGCCACACCTGTCATGCATGATATGTGAAGTGACAGTTTCCTGATTGGGGCTCTGGGGAGTGCGACAAGGTGCGACGAATGCGACAGCGGCTCGCCACAGCGTGACGTTGCGCGGGCGGTCGGATTCGAGCACGAGCCCACCGGCGGGGCGGCCCAAGTGGCGTCGCAGCGCGGTCGCGAGCCGGTGGGGCTCGAGGCGGCCATCGCGCGGTCGAGAGAGCGCGACCAGCGCATCGCGCAGCGAGAGCATCGCGGGGTCGCCGGGTTGCCGATCGATGTGGTCGACGATATCGCGCAACGTCGACCACCGGCGTTCATATGCTCCGGCCCAGGCCGCGAGTGCGGCCTCGAGTTCGGCCCGCTCGGGGTCAGCCGTCGCGCGCAGCTCGGCCCGACCAGCGAGGCAGTCGACGCCCGAGACCCATGCGACCGCGCCGCGCACGAGGCGGTCCCACGCCTCGAAGGACCCGAGCACCGGACCCAGCCCTTGCGCCGGTCGCGCAGCGACGTGATAGCCCCGCAGGATCGTCAGCGCCGCACCGGTGAGGGTGTCGCGCCGAGCACGCACCCAGCCAAGCAGATCGTCGCGCGCGAACGTCCGATCTTCGGGCCGTTCGCTCCTCGAGTCGAGTCGGATCGGCACGACGCGCCGCGCGAGGTCGGACACGTAGGCGATGTTGTTGCCGCTCGCGAACCACACCGCGCGCTGCGGCGCGCGTCCGATCCGCGACGCGCCCAGCACGCGATCCGACACCTCCCGCGCCGTCAGCGCGCTGGCCAGCGCAGCGCATCCGAGCGAGCCGACCACATTGTCTATGTGGATTGCGGCGTGCCCCTCCGAGCATATGGCGTAGATGCGCTTGCGCCATTCGTCATCGTCGCCTGGTGGCGCCATTGTTGCGGCTCCGCGCCCCGATCCGATCGTGGCGCACACCTCTACGAGGAGCCCCTTGCCGGTTCCGGCCGTTGGCGCGACGACCCCAAACAGCGGAACACACCCATCTATCGCCGGCCGCGCACAGAGCGACAGGATCGCCGCGATCGCCGCAGCGCGGTCGGCGGCATCGACAAACGGAAACTCCGCGAGCGGCTCGGCCAGGGTCGTCCAGGCCGCGCGCGCATCGTCCAGCGTTGGCGCTTCTGGCACCTCGACCGTGGCGCCGCCGGCCAGTATGACCCCCGTCTGGGGGTCGTAGCCGGACGCCACGCAGACCGTCCCGTCAGCGCGTAGAAAGGGCGCGGTGGCGATCCCATCGAGCGCCGGGAACGCCCATCGGCCGCGCGCCGAGAGCACATCGGCGACCGCGCGCGGAGGCATCACAGGCACTAAGCCTTCGGCCCGCGCGTCGTACTTGAGCCATTTCGCGACGGCAGACGACCGCGCCCAAATCGTGGATACGGCAAGCCTCGCGATGATCGGTGCGTCCGGCGCGCCCACAAGCCACCGCTCCCTCGCCTGCGGGTGCTCGGTCGTCGCCCGAACGAGTTCGCCGCCACGCTGGTAGAACGGCTCGCCGGCGGCCAGTAGCGCCGCCTCTGCCGCGTCGGCGAGCGCGTCGATGTCCTGCCCGATCAGGATCGAATCGGGCCGCTCCCGCTCTCGCTCTTCGGCGGCGTCGCGCAGCTTGTGGATCAGCTCATCTTCCGACCACGGGGGCTCGCAGCGCTCGTTGAAGAGGCGCAGGGGCCCGAGAGCCTGGTCCGGGGTCAGACCGCAGCGGATGAGGTCGCATGCCACCTTGAATGTCGCGTCGTGCCCACCGTGCCCCGAGACCGCTGGCGGCAACGTGCGCGCAAGGTTCTCGGCACGCGCCAACTTCTTCGCGAGCGCGCCGCCGGGCGCGTTGCGTGCCTTCGTGGCGCGCCCCTGGATTGCGTCGAGCAACCACGCTGGTGCCTCGGCGATCGGTGCGTCCTGGTCGTGCCACGCGTAGCACTCGCCCTCGCGGTCGGACCGGACCGAGGGCGCCACCGCGATGTAGCCGCACGCCCCTCGAATCTCGACGTCGCGGACTTTCGTCTTGCCGTCGGGGAACGTGACCTCCGCCGGGGTATACCCGCGCCCCTTCAGCCACTTGAGCAGAGCGCGGTCCTTGTTGTCGAGCGGCCCCGAAGTGGGGTGCCTGAAGATGTAGTGGCGCCCACCGCTCGGCGTGTCCTCCGTGAGGGTGGCGGGCAGTGCCTCGGGCAGAAAGTCGAGCGCCGCTAGGTCGTCAACGTCGAGTGCGAAGCCGAAGTGCCCGTCGCATACGATGCCGATGTTCGCGTCCGGTCGCTTCGTCCACCAGTCGCGCACGGTCGCCGGGTCCGAACTCGCGTTGTGTTGCCAACCTTTGCCCATCATCGGTGCGTTGCCGCCTGGCTTCACCTGCAGCACGCGCCAGCCCTTGGCGGCGTAGCGCAACGCGGCCGCGAGTAGCTCGCCGCTCATGCCGGGCGCCCGGCCGTCGAGCCCGAGAGGCTACCGCCGCGCTCGCGCAACCACTGGAAGACCGCGGTCTCGTCGAGCAGCAGCCGGCGGCCGAAGAAGACCA
>SXGT01065835.1_pt1 | contig 11808 bp, 11 predicted proteins | sample 3176221 | NCBI WGS metagenome assembly SXGT01 (sample SAMN11356862, study PRJNA531348) | freshwater metagenome | isolation source: freshwater sample F1-120 | place: China: Fuxian Lake, Yuxi | collected 2017-12-25
ACGACGCTCGTCATCGCGCATCGGCTATCGACCATACGCGACGCCAGCCGCATTCTGGTGCTCCACGAAGGACGGCTCGTGGCGCAGGGGCCGCACGAGTCGCTGCTGGAGACAAGTCCGCTCTACCGACGGATGTGCGCGCGGCTCTCAGTGGGCCGCTCGCTGGATGAACCTGAAACGGTCGAGGAGTTGTTGCGGGAGACGCCCGCCACGGCCATGCCTCACACGGGCATCTCCCAATGAAGATCCTGTTTGCCGGCATCATCGGCCGCTATCCCTACGGCGGCGTGACCTGGTGCTCGTTGATGTATCTCCTTGGGCTCCGCGCCCTGGGCCACGAGGTGCTCTACGTCGAAGATACGGGTGAGTGCATCTACGACCCCGACCGGGATCAGCTCTCCATCGACCCGTCATACGGCACGCGGTACATACATAGCGCGCTCTCCCGGTTCGACCTCGGCGACCGCTGGTGCTTCGTCAACTACGACGAGACGTACTATGGACTGACCCGAGAGGCTCTGGCGGCCTACTGCGCCGAAGCGGACCTCTACATCAATCTGTCCGGCGGCACTTGGTTCTGGCGCGACGAGTATCGCCGTATCCCCAGGAAAGTGTTTGTGGATTCTGACCCGGTGTTCACCCAGCTCGCCATCGCGAAAGGTGTGGAGTGGTACGTCGAGTTTTTTCGGGGCTTCGATCACCTCTTCACCTTCGGCGCCAACATCGGTACGCCGGCCTCTGACGTGCCCACCGGTGAGTTCACGTGGCACCACACCTGGCAGCCGGTCGTTTCCGCGCTGTGGCGGGCCACCACACCCCCCGAGACGGATCGGTTTACCACCGTGATGACCTGGAAGACCGAGAGTTTCTCCGACGTGGATGGCAACAAGGACCGGGAATTCGTCAAGTTCATCGATCTCCCTGGGCGGACACCCTCGCGGTTTCAACTCGCGGTCAACGGCCCGCGCACCCTCCTGGGCGAGCATGGCTGGGACCCCGTCGACGCGATGCGGATCTCGCGTACCCCCTGGGACTATCGCGACTTCATCCACCGCTCACGGGCCGAGTTCGGGATCGCGAAGCACGCGTATGTGTCGCGTCGATCCGGCTGGTTCAGCGATCGGACGGAGTGCTACCTGGCCTCAGGACGACCGGCCATCGTGCAGGACACGGGGTGGACGGCCCACCTTCCGGCCGGGGCCGGGCTGCTCCCGTTCTCAACCGTTGAGCACGCGATCGAGGGGCTGGCCAGGTTGGAGCGCGACTATGCCATACACGCGCGCGCCGCAACGGACATCGCCGACAGCTGTTTTGACGCCAGCCGAATTCTGCCCCCGTTTCTGAAGAAGGCGCTCGAATGAGCAGACTGCGGATCGGGATGGTGGCACCGGTGGCGCAAGCGGTACCACCGGCCAGGTCCGGCTCCGTGGAGACCGTCACAGCCCTGCTCACCAACGGCCTGGTCGCACGAGGTCACAAGGTCACCTTGTTCGCCACCGGCACATCGACGACCCCCGCCACACTGCACTCGACCCTCGAACGCGGCTATCACGACGACACGTCGCTGTGGCCGTGGGAGCTCTGCGAACTGCTCAATCTGGCCGCCGCGGTGGAACAGGCCGATGCGTTCGACGTCATCCATTACCAGGCCGAGTACGCGCCGATTGCGCTCGCGTTTTCGCGTGTGACCGCGGTGCCGATTCTGCAAACGGTGCATCATGCACCGTCGCCGGACGAAGTGCGCCTGTGGTCCGGCTACCCAGACGCCCCATTCGTCGCGATCTCCCGCACGCAGGCGGACTTGCTCACCGGCCTGCGGGTCGTGGCGACCATCCATCACGCCATTGACCCCACGCCGCTGCCTTTCCAGCCGATCGCAGACGACTACCTGCTGTTCCTGGGCCGGTTCACACCTGGCAAAGGTGTGCTCGAGGCGATCGACGTGGCCAGACGCACCGGCCACCGTCTGCTCCTCGCCGCGGCGGAGAATGACTATTTTCGAGAGGTCGTGGCGCCCCACGTCGACGGACAGCAGATCGTCTATGCGGGTGAGGCCGACGTGGCCGCCAAGGCCGCGCTGCTGGGTGGCGCCCGGGCTCTCGTCTATCCGGTGCAACGCGCCGAATCGTTTGGCCTGGTCCTGGCCGAGGCCATGACCTGCGGGACGCCGGTCGCCGCCTTGGACCAGGGCGCCGTTTCGGAACTGGTCGATGACGGTGTCACCGGCTACGTCTGCACCTCACTCGATGCCCTGGTCGCCCATCTGCCGGTCATCCTGCGGCTTGACCGGGGCGCGGTCCGACGCCGCGCGCTGGAACGATTCGGTGTAGACCGGATGGTCGAATCCCATGTCGAGGTCTACACGCGGCTCGCAGACGCCGCCTGTGGGGCACTGTGACCGGGCCGCCGGCGACCGCGGCCGCACGACCCTCCGTGTTGGCGGTCTTCGCGCATCCCGACGACGAGTCGCTGGCGTGCGGCGGCCTGCTGGCGTGGTGCCACGCGCTGGGCATCCGGACGTCCCTGCTCTGCCTCACCCACGGTGAACACGGAGGCCAGCCCGGCACGCAGTCCCTGGCGACGACACGCGCCAACGAGCTCCGCGCGGCGGCCGCCGCGCTCGGAATAGACGACGTCGCCCTGCTCTCGCACGAGGACGGGATGCTCCCCTGGATCGACGCCGCGCTCCTGGAACGGGACATCCTGGACGCCGTCGCGCGAACCGCCGCCGATGTCGTCATCACGTTCGACGAGGACGGTCTGTACTGGCACCCGGACCACGTCGCCGTCCACGAACGGACGACCGCCGCGGTGTTATCTGCCCCGGAGCCTCGTCCGACCCTCTACTACGTCACTATTCCGAACGGCGCCATGCGTGCGGTCCTCGATGAATCACGCACGCGGGCCCTCACGCAGCATGCGCCGAGCCCGCCCCCGACGCACATTCTGGGCATCGCCAACCCGGACGCGTTCGGAGCCCACGCCCCGGCACCGACGCTGGTGCTGGACACCGGCGACTTCGCTCGACAGAAGCTGATGGCGCTACACTGTCATCGCAGTCAGCTCGGCACGCGTGATGCGCTCCCGCTCATGACGAGCGACACGGCGCCAGCGCTGCTGGCAATCGAGCAGTATCGACGCGCGGCAGTCGGCGCCGCGACTGACACTTTCTTGGAACGTCTCGCAGGGCGCGCAGATCGGCACCGGGCGCCGGAGTCTCCGCCATCACGAGACTGATCCGCACACGGCACCACCACGCACCTATGCGCACCTCCTGGCTCGACCATCTCCGTTGCCCGTTCTGTGGCACCCGCCTGGCACTGGTGGACACCGGAGCCACCCTTGGTAACGATCGCGTCATCACGGAGGGCGTGCTCGGGTGCGAATGCTGCGCCTTTCCGATTGTGGCCGGCATCCCGGTCATGATCGCCGACGACGCGACCCGGGCCGCGATGCACGCCCTCGAGGCGGGACGTCGCCAGGACGCCCTCCTGGCGCTGTTGGACCTGGACGGCGGGCGCGCCGAGCAGTTCTTGGCGCTGCAGGCACGCGGGGCCGCGGCGACCTATCGGGACGCGCTCGATATTCTGAGCAGGGACGCCGAGGCCAGCTGTTTCCTCTACCGCTTCTCCGACCCGACCTTCAGACCGGCCGAGGCGCTGGTCCGATCCGTGACGCTGGACGCTGGACTGTCGAACAAACCGATGCTGGATCTCTGTGGGGGCTCAGGACACCTTACGCGCACGCTGGCGGGGCGGCCCCTCACCCGGGACGCGTCGCCAGCGACCGTCATCGCGGACCTGCACTTCTGGAAACTGTGGCTTGCCACCATGTTCACGTCGCCAACGGCAGACGCCGTGTGCTGCAACGCGGATGCGCCGCTGCCCTTCGTCAGTGAACTGTTTTCGATGGTCGTCCTCATGGACGCCTTCCCCTACATCTGGCACAAGCGGCTGTGCGCCGACGAGATGTCGCGAGTCGCCAGTCCAGACGGCGTCCTGGTGCTGCCGCACCTCCACAGCGCGCTGGGAGAGAACTTCTCGGCCGGCGACACGCTCAGCCCGACGGCCTATCAGGCCCTGTTCGCAGCGCGCTGTCCACGGTTGTTCAGCGACACGCGCCTCTTCGAGGACCTCGTCGAGGAGCGCGTCATCGACCTCACCGCGGACGTGTCCCCAGACGCCCTCGGCCATGCGCCATCGCTGACGCTGGTCGCGTCTCGGCAGGACGACGTCTTTCGGCGTCGACACGCCACCGGAGATCTGGAGCTCACTGGGACCCTGGCCATCAACCCGCTCTACGCGGTCACCCAGGAGCCGGGGCGGTCGGTCCTCACCCTGCAATTTCCAACGCCGGAGTACGCGGAGGAATTCGCAGAGTGCCGGCGCTACCTGCCAGACGAGGTCGTCGTGGACGCGGACCTGACGAACCCGCTCATGCCCGACCTCTTCGGCCACGCGTATGAGGACCTGCGCCGGCGGCGGGTGCTGCTCGACGCGCCACCACGTTACTGCTGACCCGTCGCCGCGGTGTCACGGTCGGCCCATCGAGAGAAGACACATGCACACACGACCGATCGGGTTCATCGGCCTCGGGCGAATGGGGTCCGCCATGGCCCGGAATCTGGCCGCCGCCGGCGCCCCGCTCACGGTCTTCGACATTCAACCGGACTTGCCTACCGCACTCGCCGATCTTGGCGTCACCAAGGCCGCCACGCCCGGCGAGGTCGCTGCGGGTGTCGAGCTGCTGTTTCTCTGCGTACCGTCTGAGGTCGAATCGGAGACGGTGCTCTTCGGTGAGCATGGCGTAGTCAGCGGCACCACGGCACCACTGCCGATCGTCGATACGACGACGATGAACCGCGGCGCCGCGATCCGGCTGGCTGAACGCGCGGCTGCGACTGGGCTGTCGTACAGCGACTGCCCGGTCTCCGGGAAACCGTTTCGAGCCATAGACGGCACGCTGACCATGATGTTTGGTGGCACTGAGGCGGCGTTCCGCGATGCGAAGCCCTACCTCGACGTCATGGGTGAGTTCGTGGTCCACTGCGGCGGGCTGGGCTCAGGCCAGCTGATGAAGGCCATCAACAACATCATTTACGACGTGAACATTGCGGCCTTGTGCGAGGTGATGCCGCTCGCAGTCAAGGCGGGGCTCGAGCCCGGCACGCTGGCCGACGTGCTGACCTCCGGCAGCGCCCGCAGTTTCGCCAGCGAGTATTTCGTGCCGCGTATCCTGAAACGAGAGTTCGATGGCGACTTCTCGCTACGAGCCGCGTTCAAGGACATCGTGAACGTGCAGGAAGTCGCGGCCGAACACGGCGTCTCACTGCCGGTCGTCGAAGCCATGGTCAAGACCTATCAAACGACCATCGACCGCGGATTTGGGGACCAGGCCAAGAGCGCCATGGTCAAGATTTACGAGGAACGGCTGGGACTGACCGTGAGCTCCCCGCCAACGTCGGACGTGACGGACTCGTAGTCGGTCGCGAGTGCACCTCCGGGAGCTTCACCGGCCCTCCCACCGTCCCAACGGTGACCGTGGCGGCCATCATCAACTGGAGCGAGCTACACACCGTCACCGGCGGCGGCCACGGCGGATTCAGCACGCCGCAGACCTTGGCCATCTACCTGACCATCAAGCAGTTCTTGGCACGCCACGGTCTGTGAGACGGCGTGGACGCGGGATCGGGCCCTTAGCGAATGACCAACGCCGCCACGACCGGGTAATGGTCTGACGGATAGCGGCCGTCGTCGTTGTAGACCACGGTCTCGGCCCGCCGCACGTCGATCGGACCGCCGACGAGAATCCAGTCGACGCGCTCGGCCAACGCCTCTTCCGGCGGTCCGAAGTCCCCGTAGGTGGCGAACGGCCCGACGCGCTCGTCCGCCTCGGTCCAGGCGTCGCGCAACCGACCGGCAGTGGCGGCGCGCCAGGTGTCGCTGTTCTCGGCGCCGTTGTTGAAATCGCCCATCACGATGACGGCGGCGTCAGCCGGGAGGGCAGAGACCCGGTCGATGACGAGTGCCGCCGAGTCGAGCTGCGACTGGTCGCGCCGCAGGGTGAAGTGGGTGTTGAAAACGTAGATCTCACGCCCACTCGCCCTGTTATAGAACCGGGCCCAGGTCACGATGCGGCCTCCGCCACGACGTGGTTCTTCTGTACGCCGTACCGGCGGCGTATCGGGCGTCTCGGTCAGCCAGAAATTCCCGGACTCAATGGGACTCAGTTCGGCGTATCGGTAGAAAATCGGTGTGGCCTCGCTCAGACCGACACCGCCGTTCAGCCCCCGATCGATGCCAATCCAGCGATAGGCCGGCAGCATCCGCTCGAGATACGTAATCTGCTCGCCAAGTGCCTCCTGCATACCGACCACCTGCGGCGCAGATCGCTCGATGGTCTCCACGAGGAGCGCCTTTCGGTTCGGCCACGCGTTGTCCCCGTCCCGTCCAGACGCCGTTCGAATATTGAACGTCATCACCTCGAGCGACAGCTGGGCCGAGACTGGCGACGGGATCAGGAGCACCATCGTCGAGAGCACGTAGGCAACACACCAGCGGGACACCTTCCGCGCCGTCATCTGGCCCCTCCATCGCCGAATGCATCGAGCAAGATAGGGAGCAGGGTGTCCATCCGAGCTACCGACTCCCCTCCGGGGTCCAGCGTGTCGGTGAACCGATGCCGGTCGCGGAGCCGGTTCAGGACCGCCGGCCGGCTGGCCACCACGTGGACCGGCACGTCCCAGGACGCCCCTTCCCCGCTCACCAAGGACGGCGGCTGATGATCGCCCACCAATACCAGGACGAGATCGCGGTCCGCGCGGAGACGCAGATAGCCGCCGATGTTGCGCAAGGCATAGTCGAACGCATCGAGATAACTCGGCGCCAAATCGCTCCAGTCCGGCGAGGCCGACCACGCGCGGTCGAGTGCCTCGGGGTCGTAGGGGTCGGCCGTCAACACGCGAGCCCAGTCCGCCTGATACGGCGGAGCTGGCACGAACGGCGCATGGGTCGAAATGGTGGTGAAGAACACGAACGTGGGCTGTTCCCGATGCGGCTCGATCTCCAGGGCATCGGCCCGAGCCAGCGCGTACTGATCGTTGATATCCCACCAGCCGAACGGCGGCCCGAGATACCCGAGTCCATCGCGATTGTAGATCTGCTCGAACCCGTAGAAGGCACCCTCGGGCCACGCCACCAGCATACCGGGCATGATCGCCACCGTGCGATACCCGCCACGCCCGAAGAGCTTGACCATCGTGTCCCGCTCCTGCGCCATCAACCGAACATTGCTGGCCGGGTCACGAATCTCCGTCCCCGACAACAGGCTCACGTGCGCGAGCCACGACTCGCCGCCAAACGTGGTGGACTCCACCAGCGCGGACGCCACGGCACGGCCGGTGCCGACAATGTCCGCGTCGAGCCGGGCCATCGCGGGCGCCAGCGGTTCGGCCAGGTGGGGACGCTGCCAGGCGACCGCGCCATAGGACTCGAGGAAGATCACGAAGACGTCAGCGCCACCCAGGCGTGACAGGTCGGAGCGGAGCACCGGCGGTGCTCCCAAATCTCGGACGCCAGCGCCACTCAGTTCGTAGGCCAACTCACCCAACTCGCGGGCGTAGGCCGCGGTGACCGGACTCGCCACGCCGAGGCCCAGCGGCACTCGCGTCCCCACGGTCTGCACCACGCCCAGGAGCAGCATGGCCGCCGCCAAGGCACCCATCACCCGTTGGACCCGAAGCTGGCGTGTGCCAGCCGCCAGCACCCCCAGCGACCACCGTGCGCCAACATACAGCGACACCAGCCCGAGGGGAACCCCAACGATGATGGCCGCCTGGAGCCACGGGGTCGTCACCGCCGCAAACATGGCGCTGACGCTGGACACGTGTTGCATGTCCCAGTAGAGGCTGACGTTTCGACCGTAGAGGGACGCCACGGTCACTTCGGTGTAACGACCGATGACCAGCAGGACCCACGACGCCGCCAGCCATCGAAGCGCCACCGCCGAAGGTCCGTTCCAGCGTCGGCGCGCGACCACGAGCCCCAGGAGCAACGCGGCGGTCTCCGGAGAGATGTCTGCGGTCGGCGCAATGCCGAGTGTGGGCCAGATATTCGCGAACGTCAGCGACACATTCATGAGCAGGAGCGCTGCGAGCAGCGCCGCCACCCGAGCCGGCGAGACCGGACCCCATACCGGTTTGCCCGCCGAGACGTTCCCGTCGTTCGTCACCATGCGCTACCGATGCAGGCTGAACGGCAACCGGGCAGGGCCGAGGGCCAGGGCCGCGAGACTCCCCACGACGGGTGGGCCGTACCCGTTCGTGAGATACGCGAGCTGAAAGAGGAGACCCATGGCGAAATGAAAATTCAGCACCATGAGCAGGGCGATACCGGCCGCGAGCCGCGCGCGGAAGCCGACGACCAGGGCCGCACCAGTGAGGAACTCGCCAACCGGCACCAGTCGCGCGAACACCGGCGCGCCCGGAATGGCGACCGTGTCGAGATACCAGCGGCTCAGCGGCGGCGCCGACTCGCGCCACCCCCAGAGCTCGTCAGCGAGCGGCCCGCTGTCGAACAACCACCCGGTCTTGCCGAACGCCATGAGCACGAGAAACCCGCCCATGACGACCGAAAGGAGACGCAGACTGCCGGCAGCCGACCGTTGCATCGCCCATTGTAGCGCTCAGGCCAGGCAGGCCGCTGCCGAGAGGCTGGCCAATCGTTGCGGCAGGAAACGCCTGGCCCTCCGTTCAGGATACGATCAGCACCTACATGCCCCCACTCGGCCGGACACTCGGCCTGCTCCGGTCCCTGGCGGTGTATCACGGGATCCCGCTGAGACAACGCCGGCTGAGGCAGCTCTACGCCGCGTTCGTGGAACGCGGGGACCTCGCCTTTGACATCGGGGCCCATGTCGGAAACCGGACCAGGGCGATGGCCGCGCTCGGATGCCGCGTCGTCGCGCTCGAACCGCAACCGGATGTCGCGCGGCTTCTCCGGGCCTTCTTTGGACGCCGCCGCGAGGTGGAGATCCTGGAGGCGGCCGTCGGCGAGCATTGCGGCCACGCCCGGCTTTCCGTCAGCGACAAGACCCCGACGATGACGACTCTGACGAGTCAGTGGCGTGAGGCGCGCGAACAGGACCCGGTGTTTGCCGGCGTGGCCTGGAACCGTGAGCTGGAGGTGACCACGACCACCCTGGATGCGCTGATCACCCGCTTCGGCGTCCCGCGCTTCATCAAGATCGACGTTGAAGGGGGCGAGCCGGAGGCTCTGTCTGGTCTGACGCAGGCGATTCAGGCCATCTCGTTCGAGTATCTTCCCGATGCGCTCGACTACACCAAGGCCTGCGTCACACGCCTGGCCGCGCTGGGCCCCTACGACTTCAACTGGTCGCCAGGCGAGTCCTACCGGCTGGAGTCAGAGCACTGGCTGACCGGTAAGGCGCTCCTGCAAGCGCTCGGGACGCCGGCGGCTCGGCCACGGTCGGGCGACGTATACGCGCGCCTTTCGCGGCTGGATCCCGCAACCTGAGGGAACGGGACAGCGCATGGGGGCCACGCCACGGCGGTGTCCCCGCAAGAGCGCTGCGACGACATGCCAGAGTTCGACGCTGCCGACGTGCGGCGCTACTACGACCGGAACACGGACGGCTTCGTCACCCGCGGCCAAGGTGGCGACATCGGAGCGCTCCATCGTCCGGTCTGGAGACCCGGTACCGAGAGCCCGGCGGCGGCCTTTCGCTATGTGGAGGACCGAATTCTCGAGCTCGTGCAAGATCTTCGACCCGCCACGGGCGACGTGCACGTCGTCGATCTGGGCTGCGGCGTGGGAGGGAGTCTGTGTTATCTGGCCCAACGACTCCCCCTTCGAGGCACCGGCCTCACCCTGAGTCCAGTGCAGGTCCGACATGCACGCGATCGTATTCGTCAGGCTGGACTCGACGCACGGATAGTCTGCCGAGAGGGCGACTTCTGCCAGCTCCCGGACGACCTCGGCCCGGCCGACGTCGCCTATGCGATTGAGTCCTTCGTGCACGGGCCAGACCCGGCCCGTTTCTTCGAGTCGTGCGCCGAGCTGATTCGCACCGGTGGTCTGCTCGTGGTGTGTGATGACTTCAGACGGGAGAGCGATAGCCCAGCCGCGAGTCGTATGGTGGCGCGCTTCCAGCGAGGGTGGCACTTGAACACGGTCATACCAGCCGACGCACTACGGCAGCTGGCCGCCGACGCCGGTTTCGAGCACCTCTCTACCGACGATCTCACCCCGCATCTGCACCTCGACCGCCCTCGCGACCATCTGATCGCGTGGTTCGTCGCCCTGTTCGGTTGGCTTCCTCTCGACAACACCCGATTCGGCCATCTGATCGGCGGCAACGCGCTGCGTACCTGTTTGTCACGGGGCTGGATCGGGTACGATCTCGCGGTCTTCCGACGGCGGTAGCGCAACGGCTTGGACGCGGCTGGTGCACGCGGGCGCCGGCAGCGAACACTCGCGGCCTGCGTCCAGATCTCCAGACCCATCATGCCGATTCCCTTCTGGCACCTTCTAACCACCGCGGACGCGGCGGATCTCGCCGGCCGTGACCCGGTCATCGTGCTGCCACTCGCGGCTATCGAGCAGCATGGCCCCCACCTGCCGCTGTCCACGGATCTCGACATCGGGCTTGGCCTGCTCGCGGAGGCGTGTCGACAGCTGCCACCGGACCTGCCGTTGTCGGTGCTCCCTCCACAGGCGTGCGGCACCAGCCGTGAGCACGCCAGGTTTCCGGGCACGCTCAGCCTGGAGCCAGACCTGACAGCTGAGACGATCCGACAGCTCGGTGCCGCCCTCGCCGACGCGGGCATTCGGCGTCTGGTCCTGTTCAATAGCCACGGCGGCAATGTCGCTGCTCTCAACCTGGCGGCGCTGGCGTTGCGGGAGGAGCACGGGCTCCTGGTCGTCAAGGCGAGCTACTTCCAGTTCGAACGCCCGTCCGACATCGCACTCCAGGAGGAAGAGTGGCGCCACGGACTTCATGGGGGTGCGCTGGAGACGGCGATGATGCTGCATCTACACCCTGACCGCGTTCGCAGCGAGGAGATCAAGACCTTCCGGTCCCTGGGACACGACTTGCACGGGTCACTGCGTCGGCTGGCCCCGGAGGGCGAGGCCTCGTTCGCCTGGCTCGCCGGCGACCTCAACGAGCACGGCGTCACGGGCGACGCCACGCTGGCCACCGCCGAGATGGGGGCCACGCTCGTGCGCCACTATGGGCAGGTGCTAGCGGACGTCATCGGAGACGCTCGCGCGTTTCCGCTCGACCGCTTGTGCGAGTGATGTTGTGCAAGTGATTGAGTCGGGCCCTGGGGAGGGGTGGGACAGGCCCACAGGGGGGAGGACCGGTCGAGACGCCGGTGACTACTCCCCGCGGACGGGCCCGGAGAGCATGTCAGCGAGCCAGTGGCCGGCTCGATCGACCTTGGCCTTCACGTAAAGCAGATTGTGGCGATTGAGGGTGCCGTAGAGCGGCTGCCGGTCCGCCACATCGATACCGCCGGCTTGCAACGCCCGCACTTTCTGCGGGTTGTTCGTGAGCAGCTGGATCCGATTGATCTGCATATGCCGGAGCATCTCCACCGCCGCGTCGTAGCGACGCTCGTCGGCACCGAAGCCCAGGGTGCCATCCGCGTCGACCGTGTCGAGCCCTTGCTGCTGCAGGGTATACGCGCGCAGCTTGTTACCCAACCCGATACCGCGCCCTTCCTGGGCGAGATACAGCAGCACGCCGCCGCCGCGGGCGGCAAACACCCGGAGACTGCCCCGGAGT
>SXGT01356395.1_pt1 | contig 11808 bp, 26 predicted proteins | sample 3176221 | NCBI WGS metagenome assembly SXGT01 (sample SAMN11356862, study PRJNA531348) | freshwater metagenome | isolation source: freshwater sample F1-120 | place: China: Fuxian Lake, Yuxi | collected 2017-12-25
CGCGCACGGTGCCCCCACGGTGCCCCCACGGTGTCCCCACACGGGGACGCTGGCGGGACGCGGGCGGCGGGTGGCCGGGACGCGCCGAGGCACGCGAGCTTGCGGGTCTTGCCCTGGGCCTTCGGCCCGGGTAGGGTCGGGGCTCCAACAAGCGGACGAGCGCCGAAGGCACCGCTCGACCACCGAGGGGCGGGCCGGGGTCAACCTGGGCCGCTCTTCGCCTATGGGGCCCCAGGTGGTAGGCTGCGGCGCGTGAGCACCTGCGCCCTGCCGCCCGTCGATCAATCCATCGCCCGCGTAGGCCGAGGCTTCGGCGTCGGCTGGGACGCCGCTCGCGACGACCCGACGCAGCTTCACGCCGGCATGGACTTCGTGGGGATGCCTGCGGGCACGCCCGTGCTCTCGGTCCTGCCGGGGCGCGTGCTCTCAGTCTCGCTCGACGCTGGGCCCCGTGTGAGCGCCGAGGACGCACGCTCGGGCCGGCTCGGCCAAGCCCAAGGCATGGCGGGCTACGGCAACGCCGTGGTGGTCGAGCACGACCTCGACTTGCCCGGCCTGCCGCGTCCGTTCTGGGCGCTCTACTGCCACCTGCGCGAGCAGCCTCTCGTGCGCGCAGGTGACCTGCTCGCTGCCGGCACGCCCCTGGGCCTCGTGGGCAACACGACCAACGGGCGCTTCCGTGGCATGGGCGTGCATCTGCACCTTGAAGTGCGCGACCGCCCGCCGCCGAGCAGCTACGACGACAACACGCTCGACCCTGCCGACCTCTTCGAGGCCGTGGGGATCGACTGGGTCGGGCACCGCACTGAGATCGAGCGCGAGGTGTCGGGCCGGCTCTTGATCCGCGAGGACGGCCCCTCGGGCCCCTCGGCCTGCCTCGGGGTCACGCTCGCCGGCCTGGGCGCGGTGCGCCTCGCCGAGAGCCCGGCCGTGCCCGAGGGCTACGTCGATCCGTCCGATCCTCGGCTCAAGGACCGCTACAACGTGCAGCAGCCGCGCCTGCGCCCGAGCCCAGGCTGGGCTGGCTTCGCCCTGATCAGCGTCGGCGCGCTCGGCCTGGGGCTCGGGGCGGGCTGGCTCTACTCGCGCCGCCGGTAGGTCAGCGCACCCAGACGACCTTGCGCCCGGCCTTGCTGACGGCTCGTCGCTTGCGGGCGCAAGCGTTCCGCCGCTCTGCCGGCGTCATGCGCTGCGCGACCTTCAGCGGGCGGCACTTGGGGTAGGCCCGCCGGTACTCTTGCTCGCTCATGCCCGAGGTCGCCCTGCCGCACGCGGGCAGGCTGGGCTCGCAGACGTTGACCCACTTCTCAGCGAACCACGTCGTGAGCCCGCCTCGGGCGCGCGAGCAGCCCTCGTCGTAGCTACCGCCTGCGGCCTTGTACCGCTGCACCACGAGCCCGCTGGCGTAGGCCGAGGGCCACCGCTTGACGCTGCGCTTGACGCTCGCCTGGATGCGAGCGTAGAGCGCCGGGTCGGCGGGCTCAGGGCGGCAGCGGCTCATGGCGTGCAGCCCTTCGGGGCGTGGCCCCAGTTGCGGAGGCTGATCGCGTAGCCCGGCGTGCAGCCGTCGCGGCGCAGCCCGCCGGCCATCCTGCTGTTGAAGCTGACCACGCGCTGCGCGAAGGCGCAGTCCTTGGCCGTCCAGCGGCTCGGGTCTTTGGCCCGCAGGTCGGCCAGGGCCGGCAGCCGGTCGCGCGTGGCCTGCCACGAGTAGAGCTTGGAGCGCGGGTCTTTGTGCCACGCTCGGATCTGCTTCGGCGTCATGTTCACAAGCTGCCGAAAGCGCGCGGCGTAGGGGCAGGTGCTCACCGCTTCCGCTTCGGCTTGCAGAAGCACTCGTCGTGGATGCGCCGAATGTACTGATCGGCGAGCTTCTGTCCGCGCTCGGCGAGGTCACCGCGCCCGATCACGTTGGGCGCACCGCCGGTCCAGCCAACCTCGCTACGCACCGTCTGCGTCTTACCGAAGCCTACGAGTAGCTGACCGCAGGTAACGCCTTCGTGGCGTAGTGTCTCCTCGGCGCTCTTTAGGTACGCCTCGGCCACACGCTCATGATCCGCCGGGGAGCCTCGCAAACCACGCTTCCGTCTCGTCATCACGTCCTCCATTGTTTGGGTTCCACGAACCGCTTGAGGCGGCGGTAGTAGTCGGGGCGCTCGCGCAGGTGCGAGAGCGCGATCTTGGCGCTGAGTGTCGGCGAGCAGCGCGTCACGTCGCGGTGCTCGCGCTCGACGTTCATGCCTTCAAGCAGCGAGCGCACCGGCACGTCGAGGGCGCGGAGCTTGGCCTGGGCCCGCTTGGCCTGCGCGAGCGTGAAGCGCCGGCAGGTGCTCACCGCAGCCTCCGTCGCTTCGGGCCTGTCAGAGCCGGCCTCGGCGCAGCGGCCTCACGCGCCCACGGAAGCGGCGCGTAGCGCAAGCTGCCCGTGCTGCCGGCCTCGGGCGCGGCGAGGATGCGGCGCTGCGCCCCGGGGAAGAACCACGCCGTTAGCGTCCACGGCTCGACGGTCACCGCGTAGACCTCGGGCCCGGCGATGCGGCGAAGCTCCCGCCACACGCTCTCCACGTCGTCAACGTACTCCAGGGTGCAGGACACGAAGACGACCGCCGAAGCGTCGGGCAAGAAGGGCAGCACGTCCTCGGCCCGGCCCGTGATCGACCGTTCGCAGCCCGAGCAGCCTTCGAGGTCTACGCACAGGTCGCCGCAGCCGTAGTCGGGCATCAAGACGTTGACGAAGCCCGTGCGCGGCGCTCCGAGCACGAGCAGCGGCAAGCCTAGCTCTCGGGCGCGAGCCTGGGCGGCGGCGAAGGCTTCGCGCCTGCGCCACCTGCGCGGCCCAAGGGCGAGCCACGCCTCACGGGCCGCAACGAAGCCCGCGCCCCAGAGCAGGATGCGGCCCCAGAACCTCACCGACGACGCCTGCGCGAGTCGAGGGCCTCCACGAGCAGGAGCCAGCCGAGCCCCCCGATGCCCACGAGCATCAGCGACCCGTAGCCGGCGATCAGCACTCCAGCGATGATGGTGCCCAAGGTGCTGCCGGGCTGGCTCGCGCCCAGGCCACGGAAGCCGCGCGAGGTCGGACCCCACGGCAGGTGCTGCACGTCGGGCAAGTGCTCGATGCGCGCTTCGCGGGGCGTGAACATCGCATCGACGGCGGCGTTGCGCGCCATCGCGAGGCGCTGCTCGGCGCTGTCGCGCAGGGCGATCCCGGGCCTCACCGACCCCTCCCGATTGCGACCCAGGTGAGGTAGCCCCCAGCCCAGCCGGCGGCGAAGAGGCCGAGCGTCCAGAGCAGCGGTCGGCGAGCCATCCAGAGCGACAGCCCTCCGGTGTAGCCCCTGGGGTAGAGCAGGGTCACGCCGATGGGATCGACGGTCTCCTCGGGCGTGAGGAGAAGCTGAACGCCGCCCATACCGCGAGCGGGCCCTCTGAGGGTCACCACGTCGGGGCGGTGATAGCCGAGCGAACCGATGGTCTTGACGCGCATGAATCAACCTCCGAACAAGGGCGAGGCGAGCGGCCCGAGAAGGGCGCTCGCGACAGGGGGAACGACAGGCTTGGGCTGCCAGTCTGCGATGACCTGCACGGCGGCGCGAGCCTCGCTTGAGGCCAGCCCGCCGTTCCAGAACACGATCCCGGGCGTGGCCGGCACGAGCGCGAGGTGGGCGCGTAGCTCGTCAGGGGTTTTGTTCCGCTGCGCGCCCTCGTCGGGGTTGTACCAGAACGAACCCCAAGGGATGACGCGCCGGAAGCCTGCGGCGTGGTAGTCCTTGGCCGCGAGGGTGAACTCGCTCCTGTCGAAGCGGTTGCTTCGGTCGTAGGTCAGCGGCAGCCCCGTGGGCATGACCTCGACGAAGGGCTGCCAGGGAAACCGCTGGTGGAAGCTGGGCCGGGAGTAGCCCGTCAGGGCAAGCTCGACCCCGGCCTGCTCGGCAAGGCGCGCAAGGCTCGGGGCCCACGCCCGAGCGGCGTCCATGCGGCCTTGCCACTCTGCCTCGGGGTTGAAGCAGACGCCGGTCGCGCCGACCTCGGCAGCGAAGGCGAAGAGCCGCTCGGTGGCGCGGGCTGCGGCCTGGGTCGGATCAGGCTTCATGTACAAGAGCCAGATCGGCAGCCCCGCCCTTCGGAGCCGGGCGTAGAAGGCAGGCTCGGCGTTGCTCACCGAGCGGTCGCCCACGGCCCCCACGACCATGATCCAGCCGCAGTCCCAGCCGAGGTAGACCTCGGCTGCGCGAGCCGGATCTCGGTCCAGCCCGCCCAGGTCGCGGACGAGGATCGCCTTGCCGCGCATCACGCGGCTTTGCGCGACCGACGCGGCTTGCGCGTAGCCTTGCGGACCTTGCCGAAGCCCTTGGCGACCTCGGGCGCAAAGCCCTCCCAAGTCTTGTTCTTCGTCCAGTAGGCGCAGGCGCGGCGGGCGAGCGCCTCTACCGCCGCAGGGCCCTCTGCGGCGACAAGCTCGCCGGGCTTGCCCTGCCCCGCGCACAAGCGCAGGCCGGTGCGTCCACCTACGGTCACGAACTGCACCGGGCAACTAAGCTCGCCAGCCCGACCGAACCTGTCGCCTCCGCACGGCTCGCCAAAGGTGCTGCTGCACATCGAATCGGAGTAGCTGCGCTTGCCGACCTTACGCTGTCCGCTGAATTTCTTTTCCTGTGTGCAGCGCCGGTCCTTGGTGCCGTCCGTCAGCACCCCGGTGAACTTGCCGCCCTCGTCGCGAGCGCAGCCGAAGCTCTCGCGCTGCGCCGCCGTGTAGCCGACCTCGACGCAGCCGTACTCGCGCCGCTCTTTCGACGAGAGCGCGCCCTTGACCGCACCGACGACCGAGCCGCTGGAGTAGCGGTAGCCCTCGGGCGTGGGTAGCTCGGGCTTGGTGTCCATCATGCGGGCGAGGTCGAGTCTGCGCTGCGCGGCAGCGCGCTCGCAGGCTTCGCGGACCTCTTTGCGCTCGGGCGTTTCGTAGGCCCGCTTCGGCAAGCAGAGCATGAACGTGCCCCGGCTTTCGAGCGTGGCTTCCTGCTCGCGGGACGCCTCGGACTCAAGCTCCTCGTCGCTCTTCTTTTTCTTCGCCATGCGCGGGGCTCCGTCAGTGCGCCGTGTAGTTGATCACGAGCCGTGGCTCCATCCAGCAGGCGCGGCAGCCCACAAGCTGCCGGCCCCCGTAGCCGGCCAGCGGCGGGCTCGCGGCTCCTCGGCACGTCGGGCCGTTGGCCGAAGCGTAGGCTTGGCAGTTCCAGTTGTAGCTGGGCGGGATCTCCCCAGCGTCGATGGCCTCGACGACAGCCGGCGCGTAGACGGTCGAACCTGCGGCCCAGCCGCTCGGCTGCGCGGGCGCAGCCGAAGCGAGGTCAGGGACGTGCTGGTTGAGGGCGTAGCCGCTCGGACGGATGACGAAGTTGCCCCGGTTGTTGGCCCCGCCGTTGATCTGCTCCACACGTTCGATCCACCCGGGCACGGCCCACATGCGCGTGGGAGCCCAGAACATGACGGGTTCGAAGCCGTGCGGGTTGCCCTGCGCGAAGCTATCGGTGATGGCCTTCCAGCTTTCGAAGTAGCTCGCTCCGAGGCCGAAGTCGCCGCTGTCGTGGATGCGGAAGAAGCGCCAGCCCGTCGCCGCCCAGTGCTGCGGCTCGCAGGAGTCCACGGCGTAGTCGGCGGTGTTGATCGCCTCGACCATCGTGTCCACGAAGAGGTTGCTCGCGCCGCCGTTCAGCCCGTAGGGCGAGCGTGTCGGCTGATTGAGCGCCCAGTTGACCCAGGCCATCCGCACGGACTGACGGACGAGGTTGTCGCTGTAGACGTAGTTGCCGCCCGTGGCGTAGCAGTGCTCGCAGACGCACGCGGCCAGATCCAGATCCCGCACGCGGGGCGACCGAGGCCGCTCGGGGTCGTACTCGGCAAGCACGCGCAGCACGACCTTGGTCTGCTTCTCTCGCGCCACGTCGCTCACCACGGACTGGCCCGCCGCTGCGCCCGGGCACGCGCCGCCGATCTCGCTGTGCCCCGCCGGAAGCGAGAAGCTGGGCGCACCCATCTTCGAAGTCCACGAGAGCAGGGCCACGCGCTCGACCTCGGCGGTGATCGGCGACCAGGGCACCTCGTAGCGCCCGAAGGGCGGGTCGATGTAGAGCCAGAACCCCGACTCGGTGCGCCGCACGGTGATCACCCGCTGACTCAGCGCCGTGTCGATGGCGTACCGGGTCGAGGCGAGGCTGACGAGGTCGGCGTGCAGCCGGCCTACGACCTCGCCGGGCGTGGGCTCACCGGCCTCGGTGCGCCCGATGCCTCTGCGCTTGGCAAGCAGACGCGCATCGCCGGCCTGCGTGTTGGCGTAGTCGGCATCGACGGGGTCGAGAAGTTGCTCTTCTCCCAAGTGCGGCGTGATCGCGGCCATAGCAGGCCCGAGGCTACCACGACACGCCGGGGGTGTCAGTCGGCCAGCGGCTCAAGGTTCTCGACCTCGGACACAGGCGCGGGCTCGTCCTGCACGAGGCTCGGGCGGGCGTAGAAGTCGTTGCGCGTGTCGCCGCAGTCGATGGGGATCAAGCCGATGCGCTCGGCGCGAGCGCGATCCATCGCCCCGCCCCAGTCATGAACCTCGCCCTCGCACAGGCCCCACTCGTCTACATCGTCCAGGGTCCAGCCGATGACCTCGCGGGCCTGGGCGAGCACGGCGAGCCACCGCTCACGGTAGGCGCTCCAGGGCGGATGGGGCTCGACGGCGACCATGCCATCGCGGCGGCGGTGCGTCGTGATCCTGGGCCAGGAGAAGGGCGCATCGCCCGCCTCGTTGAGGCTCCCGACCCAAGGGCGCAGCCTGCCAGGACGGTCGCCCACAGCGCGCGGCGAGTAGGTGCGCGCGAAGGTCGAGTAGGTCATGGCGTGCCGCTCCGCGCCTCGGAGCAGCACCTCGTGGATGGCTACGCCGTCGCCCGTGTCCCAGCACTCCCAGCCGGCCTCGCTGACGCAGATCCTCGCCAGGGCCAGAGCCGGCGACAGACGCGCCCGGTGCTGGCCGGCGACAGGCGCGGCCAGAACGAGGGCAAAGAAGAGCACCCATGCTGCGAAGGTCTTGAGCATGGGCCCGGGCGTAGCACGCCCGCCCAGGGGGCGGTCAAGGCTCGGTGCGCTCGTAGCCCGCTGAGAGCAGGTGCCGCAGTAGCTGCGTGCCTGCATCGACCTTGGTGCTTGAGGCGTTGAGGTGCTCGACGACGCCACGGAAGGTCTTGAGCTTCAAGTCAGGGATGCGGTCGCTGACGGGGCCGAGCGCCGTTGCAGGCACCGCGCGAGGAAGACCGAGCGCGCCCTGCGTTGCATCCGAGAGCCAGAGCCATGCGTCAAGCTGCTGCTGGGTGAAGGCAAGCTGCGTGATCATCCGGCCATGCACGCGGTGCTTGACCTCGGGGCGGTTGCGGCCCTGGTCGGGCGGCAAGCCACGGTTCACGACCTCGCAGCCCCAGGAGAAGTTGTTGACCGCTCCAGCATGAAAGCAGACGACCTTGCCCGGGTCGGCGTACTGCCAGATCGTCCCGTCGTAGCCGATGGTGAAGTGAACCGACAGGTCGCGGCTCTTGAGCACGTCGTAGACGCGCTTTCCATCATCGGCGGCGCTCGTGATCCCCGCCTCGCCTCCAGTCCAGTGCCCGACGCCGAGGGTGCAGGGCTGCGTCCGAGCACGGCAGCCCTTGTAGGGCGGCGCGAAGGCAAGGCCGGTCGTGTGCCAGTCCAGCACGCGCTCGGATCCGCGAAGGGGTAGACCGTTCACGATCAGCATCAGCGTGCTCCGTGCTTGCGGTTGAGGTCTGCGTCGGTGCGGGCGCGTGCAGCGGCCAGCGTGGCGTCGAGCGCCGCCAGCACAGCATCGCGCTGCCCCAGAGCTTCAGCGAGGCTGATCACGCCGCGAATGACGCTCACGGCGGTGCTCACAACGTCCTCGGGCCTCATGGCGCACCTCCGATTGCGACGAGGGCCGCATCGCAGCGCGCACGCTCGGCGGCAAGGTCGGCCTCGTCCTGCTCTCGGCTCGTGCCCTCGCGGTCGATGATCGCGCGCTCGTTGGCGATGCACAGCGCAACCTCGGAAGCGTAGGCCACGCGCACGCGCTCGCTGGCCCCGCACGATGCGAGGAGCATGAAGCCGAGGGCGAGCCTCACGCCGGCACCTTGCGGAGGGTGTGCGCCAGGGCGTGGATCTGCCTCTGGCCCGACTCGCCCGCCGCGCGCACGCTTTGAAGCGCCACGTCGAGCAGGCAGTCCACCTCGTCGTAGCAGACCTCGATGGGTCGCTTGGTGGCGCGAGCCGCTTCGATCTTGCGTGCGACCACCTGCGGACTCGACCCCTTACCGTTGCTTCGCATCGTTCACCTCACCGCTTGGATGGAGCGGCCGAGAGCCGCTCGACGGCTTGCGTCAGGTCGTTGAGGCTCGTCTGCCACTTGTCCTGCATTTCGAGCAGGGTCGAGGCGACCTTCTGCGCGTCCTGCACGCGGGCCTCCTGCACGGCGGCAAGCGCCTGGGCTTGCTTCCAGTAGGCGTAGCCGAGCACGACGAGGATGGCCCCGAGCACGGGGCTGCCTGACGTTGCGATGGCGCTGACTGCTTCGTCCATCATCGGGATCCTCTCAGTAGCAGGTCTTGCCCCGGCGCTTCTTGCCCGGCGACCAGCACTTGTTCTTGTCGGCCTTCAGCACCCGGTAGCCCCGAGGGCAGCCGCAGCGGATGCCGGCCTTGGTCACGCCCGCACGCACGCGCTGCTTGTTGACCGTGGCCGCAGCGAGCCGCTTGCAGGTCTTCTTGGCCTTTGCCGAGCGGCCTCGCGCGTCCAGGCACGTCGCTTGGACGTGCTGGTACATGCGCTCGTACTTCGGGCTCCAGGCTCCCTGCGGCATCAGTAGCTCCTGCGCCTGCGGCGCATCAGGCCGAAGCCTTCAAGGCTCTCAGCGCCAGTCTCCGAGGGCAGCGCCGGCCCGGCGGCAGGCAGCGGCTCAGGCATCGGCTCCGGGGGCGCTGCGGGCTGCGCCTGCTCGACCTGCCCGGTGCCGTTGGCCGAGTACCAGAGGAAGAGGAAGGCGCTGATCGAAAGGCTCGACACGAGCGAGCCCGTCACGAGCCGCCACCCGCGCCCGCCGCCGACCCACACGCCCGGGGCCAGGATCAGAGCGCGGAGCAGCGTCGTGGTCAGCACCTTTCCGAAGCCCCCGGGCTCGCCGCGCAGGAAGCTCAAGGTGCTGTCGCTCGACGGAAGGTTGGGCGTCGTCGAGCCTCCGATGCCGCTTGCGATCTGTCCCAAGGTCATGACGCGCATGGTCTTAGCTCCAAGTCTCCGAGAGCGTGCGAAGCCGCCTGACCCGGTCAGGGGTCAGGCCGTAGGTGCTCACGAGGTACGCGCTCGCAGTCTGCCGAGCGATGGGCTCGGCGGTCTGCTGGGCGATCTGTTCGATGCGCCGCTCGACCTCTTCGCGCCGCCCGAGGAAGTAGGTTCGCAGGTCGTCGCCGCCCTCGACGAGCGAGGCTTGCAGTAGCTCACCGCGCTCGGCCAGTTCTTGCGACCGGGCGCGCAGGATCACCGCGCAGGTCGCCCCGCCGACCACGAGCCCCGAGAGCGCCGCGAGCCAGACTCTCACACCCGCCTCGCTGTTCTGCGCGTGCCCGAGAGCCCGAGCAGCCCGGCGCGCTCGGCGTAGTTCAAGACCTGGGCGATCTGCCGGCCCGTGTCAGGCGTCAGGCCGTAGCTCGACAGCGACCGCTCGACCTCGCGCCGCACGACCGGGGGAACCTCGGCCCGAACGCGGTCAGCCACGAGGCGCTCAAGCTCGACGCGGCCCTCGGCGAAGGCTGCGTCAAGCTCTTCTCTGCCCGCGCCGAGCCGCTCGGTGAGCGTCGTCGAGCCCTCGGCCAGCCGCTGGTCGAGGATGCGGCTTGCGACCAGGGCCACACCCACGCCGGCCAAGAGCCCGCCGGCAGCGCCGAGCAGGACCGATCCGACTGTGGGCAAGAATCTCACAAGCCGTAAGCCTACCGATCTCCGAGCCCGTCGTCCACCGCAGCCCGGTGCAAGATCCGCAGGGCCTCCAAGACCTTGCTGGAGGCCAAGGCATCGCTGATCCCCAGGGTGCGCCCAGCCTCGCGGCCTGTTTCGCCTCGGAGCCGGGCGGCGACGAGCACCCGCAGGCGCGGCGTGAGCCCGCCGAGCGTGCTCTGGAGCCACTCCGCGCGCTCGGCGGCGTCATAGCCCTCGGTCGGGTCCACGGCCTCCTCGGCAGCGGCGCGAGGCACCGAGCCGGCGGTCTGCTCGGGCGACTGAGCAAGCTGCACGGCCTCGGTCAGCCGCCACCGGATCAGCCTGCCGGCCCAGGTCCGCAGGGCGCATCCGCGCTCGGCGTCCCAGGTCAGGTAGCTCTCCAGGGCGGCGATCTGCCCGAGGCTCCGCAGGTCGTCCTCGTCGATGCCCGCGACGTGGCGCAGCGCCGGGCGCAAGCGGCGCACCTCGGCCTCGACCGCGCTCTCGGTCTGCTCAAGGATCTGCCGCGCCAGCGGGGCGCTGATCGACCCGAGATCAAGGCGCACGACGCGCTTAGGGTCCACTCACTCCTCGGGCAGCGCGGCCATTTCCTCGCGCAGGATCGAAGGGATGCGCTCGGACATTTCGACGGCGAGCCGGCGCGTGATCCGCTTGCGGAGGCTGGAGTATTCGTAGAGCGCCTCGGTGACCGCCGCCTGCGCGAGGTCGTCGCCCAGAGCTTGCTGAAGCAGCATCCGGCAGACCTGCGAGCGGTTCGCGCCCTCGGTCTGCTGCGTCAACTCGTCCACCGCAGTCAAGAGGGCATCATCGACGCGAAAGTGCAGGTAGTTGTCTCGTGCCACGGCCCGTGAGGCTAGCACGCGGGAATGGCACAAGCCTACGCCAAGGAGCCCCGAGCGAAGCACAAGCACGCCGCGCCGCTCGCGAGGTGCCACGACTCACCCTCGTACTGGAATCCCTTGCCGTTACTCGAAGCGGGTCGAGGGGCTCGGGGTCGGGTCCACGAACCCTACGGGTTCAGCCTTGAGGTTGTGCTTCCTGCGACGGGTCATGGCTTCACCTCCTCGGCCCTTCGCTGCGCCCACCTGTCGAGGACGTGCGCCGTTTCGCGGGAGGCGACCCGCATCCTCAGCGGAAGACACGTTCCGCATTGTTTGTCACCGGGCCACTCGGGCAGGACGGGATCGTGCCCCATCCGACCGCAAGCCTCGCAGATCGAGTAGAAGTCGCGCAGGTCGTCGGCGGTACTCATCGCTCCTCCTTGCAGAACAGGTACGCCCCGGCGTTCGGATGCCGCAAGCACAGCGCATCGGGCATGTGAGCAGCGCCGCAGCCGCAGCGGCCCGAGGGCAGCGGCGATCCGCACACTCGGCAGCGCCACACATGCTCCTCCTCGGTCGAGCCGCAGTTCTGACAGAGAAGCGGCTCGACACGATTCCTCTCGAAAGTCGTCATCGCGGGTACTTCCTGGCCGGGCACCGCATGTCGTGGCCGATGTCAGGCATGAGGCAGACGCACATGCGGTCGTCGCCCCGGTGGGATGCAACGACACGGTCGAGCAGCCTCGCAAGCTCGCTGCCGGAGATCGTCTCCGAGATTCTGCTTCGCTCGTGGGCTTGCATCCTCCACCACGCTTGCGCGATCTCGCGCAGGCTGTCGTCGGCGGTGGTCACGGCGTCCCCTCCGCTGCCACGATTTCACGCTCAATCGCGTCGAGCACGCCGATTGCGATGCGATCCGACGCCTCTGCTCGCGCCGCCGTCGCCGAGCACGCCGACGCCGCCGCCC
>SXGT01466403.1_pt1 | contig 11808 bp, 12 predicted proteins | sample 3176221 | NCBI WGS metagenome assembly SXGT01 (sample SAMN11356862, study PRJNA531348) | freshwater metagenome | isolation source: freshwater sample F1-120 | place: China: Fuxian Lake, Yuxi | collected 2017-12-25
ATGCGTAGAGTTTTTTACTTTGCTCAGATTGGGTGTTTGCTTGAGCAAACGGATACCGGCATTTAATACCCTTTCCATAACCTGCTCATCACTGACGGTCGATCTGTTTTGACTGGCTTTGGCAATCTTACTGGCTTTAGCAATTTGCGCCGGGCTAATATGGTTGTGTTTGACCAAGTGTTCACGCCAGCCGGCATCAATGTTAAGGCCACGGGTATGCTTATCAACTAGGCGGCGACGCAGGTTGATCGGCATTTTGTCCAATTCCAGTGAACTCGAGCGCGAGGCTCGTCGTCCCCCCGCGCGGCTCCGGCGGGTCGACGTCGGGCAGGACCATCGTGGCGGAGTTCACGATCGCCTGGCCGGCGACCTCGGACTCCGCGAGCACCCGCCCGCGGACCGACGCGTCCTCGGGGGTGGCCTTCATCAGCGCGGGGACGGATTCGGCGCACCAGCTCCCGAGGTCGATCTCGTCGGTGCGCGCCCCGGCGAGCGCGCGGGCCTCCCGCTCGACCTCGGCCGCGGACGGCCGCTCGTCGGGCTCGTACGCGAGCATGCGCCCGAGCAGGTTGGCCACCGCCGGGCCGGCCGCGGCCTGCGCCTCGGCGACGGCGCGGGCCACCTGGGCGGCCTGCGCATCGGGTCCCAGCTCGGTCCGACCGTACCCGGTGCGGGTGAGCAGCTCGATGAGCACCACCCCGAGCGCGTACAGGTCGCCCGCCGACGTCTCCGGGCCGCCGAGCAGGCGCTCGGGCGCCATGTAGCCGATCGACCCGTAGCGGACGCGCTCGGTCTTGGCTTCGCGGCCGGCGAACTCGGCGCGCGCGACCCCGAAGTCGAGGACCTTGAGCTCCCCCGCGGCCGTGACCCGGATGTTCGACGGCTTGATGTCGCGATGCACGACCGAGAGCGGCCGCCCGTCGGCGCCGGGCGTGTCGCTCGCCGCGCGCAGCGCCGCGGCGACGCCGGTGACGACCTCGAGGGCCATGCGTGGGCTCGGCGCGGGCGCCGGCGAGTCGGGCGGCGGCGCCACGACACACTCCAGGTCGACCCCCTCCAGGTACTCCATCACCACGGCCCAGCGACCGTCGAGGCGCAGGAGGTCGTCGACCCGGACGATGTGGCGGTGCTGAAGGCGGCCGAGGATCCGCGCTTCGTCGCGCAGGCGGGTGCTGGCGTCGCTGGTGGCGTCCCACGTCGGGTTGAGGAGCTTCAGCGCCACCCGCCGCCGGAAGCCCCCGGCGCTCTCCATCTCCGCGAGGTACACCGTGCCGAACGCGCCGACGCCCAGCGTGCGCTGGAGCTCGAAGCGGCGGCCGGCGGTCAGCTCACCAGTAGCCGTCAAGGGGCTCTCCCAGGTCGCACTCGCCGGGCGTGACGTTGAGGGGGAGGTTCGCACGAATCTCTTCGCCCTCCTCGTCCAGGAGCGGCGTGTGGTCGTTGGCGGTCACCAGGGCCTGCACCGTGTACATGCCCGGCGTCTCGAGCGCGATGAGGCAGTACGGCGTGTAGCAGGGGGTGTACTTGTCGTCGTAGAGCAGGTGGTAGTGGCCCTGGCCGTCCACGGGGTCGGGGTTCACCGCCGCGTCGGTGAGGCGGAGGTTCTGCACCTCGACGACCACCATGGCGCACCCGGTGACCGGCGTCTCGGGCAGCGGCCAGGTGATGTTGATGGATACACCAGTGTCTTCCGGCACTTCTGCGTCCCCGGTGTCTTCGGCCGGCGGGGTGTAGGGCGGCGGCGCGCACGCCACGAACGCGAGCAGGAGGGTCCACATGGGGTTCATGTAACCGACGCGAGCGGGGGGTTATGCACCGAATCGGGAGCCGACATGTACATCCTGGTCCTCGCCGCGTGCCTGCCGCCGATCGTCCCGGACACCGGGATGACCGGCGACACGGCCGACACTGGCGACACGGCCGACACCGCCGACTCGGGCGAGACGGGCAACCCCGACGATCGGGACGGCGACGGCTACACCACCGACGACTGCGACGACACCGACCCGGAAGCGTACCCGGGCGCGCCCGAGGGCCTGGACTTCGTCGACGCCGACTGCGATGGCGTCGCGATCGAGAACGTCGTCAGCTTCGCCGGCGTGCGTTCGGTGTCGACCACCGGGTACGTCCTGTCGCTCACGCCGCTCCCGGGCGGTGCCGGGCCCGAGGTGGCGGCCGGGGTGCTCACGGAGTCGAGCTCGCGGGTCATGGCCACTACGCTCGCCGACCTGCGGGGCGACCTGGGCGAAGGCACCGCCATCACCCACGCCGACGCCGAGAGCCTCGGGTTCGACCTCTTCGCGGCCGACCTCGACGGCGACCACACCCCCGAGCTGGTGATGGGCGACCCCGGGCTCGGCGCCTACTTCTTCATCCCCTACCTCGACATCGGCGGCACGACGATCGACGCCGCCACCCTGCCCTCGCTCACGCCGGGTGCGGTTCCGGGGAGCGTCGGTTTCGCCGCCACCACGGTCGGTACCACGTTCGCGGTCACGCACGCGGGGAGCGGGTCCACCGGGGTGTACCTGTTGTCCGCCGCCGAGCTGCTCGGCCACGCCAGCTCCACGCTCGCCGGCGCGGGCCTCATCAGCGACGACGACGTGGCCTCCGGGTTCGGGGCCAACCTCACCGGCCTGATGCTCGACGGCGACGGTGTCGACGACCTCGTGGTGTCGGCGCCTGCGGGGGCGCTCCTGCGTGGCGAGGTCAGCCTCTTCGACGGCACGCTCCTGCAGGACCCGAGCGCGGTGCTCGAGGTCGCCGACGCCGCGAGCACGTTCACCGGGCAGAGCGCCGCGCTGCGCTTGGGCGGCGGCGCGCAGCCGGTCGGGGACGTCACCGGCGACGGTCACGGCGACCTCATGCTCACGACCTACGCCACCGGCGACGCCGGCGAAGAGCGCACCTGGTACCTGGTGGCGGGCGGGTCGTTCTCCGCGTCGGGCCCGCTCCTGAACGTGGCGGTGTCGCGCATCGAGGGCCTGTCCCCCTACGTGCTCCCGTCTGAAACCCCGCTGAGCGTACGCTCGGCCCACGCGCTCGATCTCGACGGCGGCGGCGGGTCCGAGCTCATCGTCGGGAGCCCGTCGGAGTCGCCCGGGAAGGTCTTCATCTTCCGCGGCGAAGACTATGGCAAGGCCGGGGTCTTCACCGCAGCCGACGCGATGGTCGGCATCCAGGGCACCGAGGTCGAGGACAACTTCGGCGCGGTGCTCGCGGTGGTCGGAACCCCGCAGACGGGGGCCCTGCTCACCAGCGCACCCGGCCTCGACGGGGGTACGCTCTGGTCGGTCGACCTCGACTTCTAGGAGCCCCATGTCGCTACTCTCCACGCTGCTCCGCGGCCGCCCCGACGGCCTCCGCGCGCGCCTCTTCGGCCGCCGTCGCAGCGCCGCCCCCGCCGCCGAGGCCCCGCCCCCCGAAGCGCAAGAGAAGGCGCTCGGCCTCAGCAAGCAGGCCCCCAAGGACGTCACGCCGCCCGACGGCTTCGAGGTGGTGCTCCACAAGGACGCGCTCGCCGACGGCCAGATCATCGAGGTGATCATCGGCGGCACCGCCATCGCGGTCGCCCGGGTCGGCACCACCCACTACGCCGTGGCCAACACCTGTCCCCACGCGGGCGGGCCGCTCGGCGACGGCAAGCTCGACGGCACCGTGGTCTCCTGCCCCTACCACGGGTGGAAGTTCGACATCGCCGACGGCCGGTGCGTCACGCAGCCGTCGGTGTCCGTGCGCACCTACCGTGTGCAGATCGTCGGCGACGCGGTGTGCGTGGAGTTGTAGGCCCGGCGGGCGTACATGCGGAGAGGCCGCTCCGGAGCCCGGGCGGCCTCTCTCTCGATCGACGACCGGCGCGGGCGAACCCGCGCGGTCGCGTCAGCCGGTGACCAGGCCCTGGTCGCGCAGGAACTGGCCGAGCGTCATCTTCCGCAGGGTGCGAAGCGCGCGGGTGGACAGCTTGAGCGTGACAAAACGCTCCTCCTCGGCCCACCACACCCGCTTCATCTGCAGATTCGGAAGCTGACGCTTCTTCGTCTTGATGTTGGAGTGCGACACCTTGTTCGCAATGTTCGGGCGCTTTCCGGTCAGGTCGCAGCGGCGGGCCATGGGAATTCCTCTCGATTCGAAGGCCACGGCGTTTACCCGATGTCGGCCCGACGCGCAAGCGTGATTCGGCGTGGGCCGTTGCCGCGCCCACCCGTTACGTCGGGAGTCCGTGTCCAACGCCGCATCCGTAATCCGCTGGATCACCGCCTCGGTGGGCCTCGGGCTGATCGTCGGGGGCGGGTGGGCGGCGTCGTCGGTGCTGCGGGTGGGCGTGGCGGGCGCCAACGCGGGCCAGGTCACGCTCGGCATCGCGCTGTTGTTCGTGGGGCTCCCGATGTTCGCGCTGCCGTTGCTCCTGCAGACGCGGGTCCTCCCCGACCGGGGCGCGCCGTGGGCCGCCGCGCTCGGCCGCATCGCCGCCGAGCACGGCCAGGTCGTGCAGAGCGACCGCGACGTCGGCGTGTGGTTCGACATCGTGCACGGCGGTCCGCGCTTCACGGTCCTGGTCGAGCCGGCGCAGAACCGCCTCCTGCTGAAGTGCCGCCAGGGGGCGCGCCACGGGGTCAACGTCGTGCGGCGCGGGCTCACCGACGGGGAGGACGTGTTTCGCTGGGCCGAGGTGTGCCGCGGCGAGTCCTGGTCGATGCGCGCCGAGGTGCGGGTGGCGGCGGTGTCGATGGGGCAGAACGCCCCGTTGGTGCGCGCGCTCGACCGCTTCTTCGCGTTTCGCGGGGCCGTCGCGGTGCGCTTCGGCGCCACCGGCCTCGAGCTCGAGTTGCGGCTCCCGACGCCGGAGTCCACGCCCGACGTGATCCGCGCGGGAATGGACGTGGCACGGGCGATCTTCCTCGCGGCCGAGCGGTAGGAGCCCGCGGGGGCGTCGCGCCGCGACCGGCCGTGGCCTCGATCGGGGCGGGCGCGCGACGCGCTGCGGTCGTCGCCCTGGCGCCGCGGCGCCGTCCCGCCCCTGCCGCCGTCAGGACGGGCTCCAGGCGCCGCCCCGGGGTTGCGCCGTTATAGGCCGCGGCGATGGAACCGGTCTACCACCGCCTCCCGGTCGTCGACGCCGGCGGGATGGAGCTGCACCTGCCCGTGGTCGACCTCGGCCCGTCGCCGCCGCGGCTGTGCGTCGTGGCCGGCATCCACGGCGACGAGCCCTCGCCGCTGGTGCTGGTGGACCGCCTGGTCGTCGCGCTTCGAGAGCGCGAACTGCACGCTGGGGTGCGGATCGTGGCGGCGGCCAACGTCCCGGCGCTGCTTCAGCGCAGCCGGTGGAGCTCCTGGGACGACGAGGACATGAACCGCATCGGCGACGGCGACGGGGGGCCGGCGCTCACGCGGCGCCTCGCGGCGGCGGTGGTGGCCGCGTGCCAGGGGTGTGAGGTCGCCATCAACCTGCACAACTTCGTCATGCGCACGCCGCTGCTCGCGGTGTGGCCGCCGGGTCAGAGCCCCGAACACCAGGCCCGCCACGAGGCGCTGTTGGCCGCGCTCGACCCGCACGTCGTCTGGGTGTTCGGCGACACCCCGAACGATCAGCACGCCTTCTCCACCAGCCTGGACGCGGCGATCGAGCGGCGGGGTTGCCACGTGCTCGCGGTCGAGATGTCCGACCTGCCCGAGCTCGACGAGCCGCTCCTGGCGCGGGCGCTGGCGGGCGTGATGCGCGTCGCGGCGGCGGTCGGGTGCCTCGCCGACCACGAACGGCCGCCCCGGAAGAACCGGGTGTACGTCCATCGGAAGCTCGTGCGCGCGCCCGGCGCCGGGATCTTCGAGCCGATCGCCGCGCTCGGGGGGCCGGTGGCGCCCGGCGACGTGGTGGGCGAGCTGGTGCCGCTGGAGCGCCCCGGTCAGCGGGTGCAGATCAAGGCCGACGAAGCGGGCTGGCTCATCCAGCGGCTCGGCCGGCGGTTCGTCCGGCCCGGGGACATGATCTTCACCGTGGGGCGCGCCGCGCGCTGAGGGCAGGCCGGGTCAGATCGTGAAGTCGACCTCGACCACGCCGCGCTCGGCGCCATGTTCGTCGACGCTCGGCAGCGGGCGCTCGACCGACGGCGGCGGCGGCAGCGGCACTTCGATGTGCAGCGGCACCCGCGCGTGGGAAGGAGTTTCCCGCTCGCGTTGGATGCGGTCGATGATGAACGCGTCAAGCATCGTCTGCCTCCGGAGTTCCGGCCCTGATCGGAGTATAGCCACCGCTCTTGACGGCGAGGAGGGGGTCTTTGGGGTCGGCGCGCAGATTTTCGATGCGAGCGGTGCCGGCGTCGTAGGTCGGCAGCAGCGCCGCGGGCAGCGCGGCCCGGTGGGCGGCCACGGTCGGCCGGTCGCCGCGGGCGGCGGGGCCGGTGATCGCGCCGGGGCCCACCTCGGCCACGCGGGCGAGGCTGGCTTGGGCGAGCGGCTGCAACGTGCGCCGCGCCACCGCGAGTTCCACGCCGGTGGCGGAGGAGAAGAGGCGCGCCGCGTCCTCGTAGGCGGCGGCGAGGTGGCCCGACGCCAGGCACGCGGCCGCGTGGTAGCGCACCCGGTCGGCGACCCCGCCCACCGGCTCCCAGCCGAGGGCGTCGGCCAGGCGTCGGGCCACCGCGACCGCGTCGGGGTGGCCCTCGAGGGTGCACGGCACGCGCGCGCCGGGGGGCGGCGGGAAGGTCATGAGCGGGTGCAAGACCGCCCCGCGGTGCGGGTGGAGCACCTCGGGGCCGAGGCTGCCCGCGCTGTGCAGCACCACCGGGCCCACCGGCAGCGCGCCGGCCAGCGCCGCGATCGCCGCATCGGGCACGGTGAGCCAGACCACGTCGGCCTCGCCGACCGGCTCGCCGCGCCCGACAGCGTGCACGGCGACCCCCGCGGCGGCGAGGCGCGACGACACGGCGCCGCCGAGCCGGCCCGACCCCACCACCACGACGCGCCCGGTCTGGTCCACGCGCCCCGATAGCGGGCGGCGTGGTGGTCGGCCAACGGGCGGGGTACCAGGGGCGCATGTCCGATGTGCGTCCCATCCAGCGCGTGCTCGTGGCCGACCGCGGCGAAGTCGGTGTGCGGCTCTTGCGCACGCTCGACGCCAACGGGTTGGAGAGCGTGGCGGTCTTCAGCGACGCCGAGGCCGACGCCCCGTGGTTGGACGAGGCGGCCTACGCCGTGCGCATCCCGCCCTCGGGCACGGCCGACCCGTACTTCGACGTGCCGGGCATCGTCACCGCGGCGCTCGACAGCGGGTCCGACGCAGTGCATCCGGGCTTTCGCGGCCTGGTGCGCAGCGCCGAGCTGGCGCGCACGCTCCACAACGTCGGGCTCACGTGGCTCGGCCCCCGGCTCGACGACCTCGCGTGGGCGCTCGACCGGGTGCAGGCGCGGTCCCGCGCGCGGGATGCGGGCCTGGAGCTGCTGCCCTCGAGCCCGCTGTTGACCGACCCCGACGCGGTGGCGCCGTGGGTCGAGCGGTTCGGCTTCCCGATGGTGCTCCGGCCGGGGCGCCGCCTCGCGCTGCGCACCCGGGTCGTGCACAGCCTCGCCGAAGCCCGCCGCGCCGTGGCCGACGCGGGCGAGGTCGGCGTCTTCGCCGAGCGTGCGCTGGCCGAGGCCCGCCACGTCGTCGTCGTCGTCGTGGGCGACGGGTACGGCAACGGGGTTCACCTCGGCGAGCACGAGGCCTCCCTGGTCGGGCCGGCGGGCGTCCGGTTGCGGGAGTGCCCGTCGGCGGGCGTCGACGACGCGCTGCGCAAGCGCATCGGCGAGGGCGCGGTCGAGTTCCTCAGCGCCCACCGGTACTTCGGTGTGGGCGCGGTCCACTTCCTCATCGGCCCCGACGGGCAGCCGTGGTTCCTCGACGTGGAGCCCGGTCTGCCCGAGGGGTTCGCGCTCCACAACCAGGTCTACGGGGTCGACCTCGTGGCGGCGCAGGTGGCGTTGGCCTCGGGCGAAGAGCTCGGCTGGGACCAGGAAGAGATCCACGCCGACGGCGTCGCGGCCGAGGTGGCCATCGCGCTGCGTCGGCGGGGCAAGATCACGCGCCTGTCGTTCTCCGACCCGTCGTGCGTCGACACCGCGGTGGGCGAAGGCCAGCGGGTCGATCTCGCGCGCTACCCGGTGATCGCGCGCGTCCGCACCCGGGGCCCCACGCGCCACGCCGCGCTGGTGCGCCTCCGCGGAATGCTCGAGGCGGCGGTGGTCGAGGGGGTCGAGACCGACCTGGGCGAGTGCGTGGCGATGCTCGCCGATCGCAACGTCTGGGAGGGGCGCACCGCCCGGCGCATCGCCGAGCGCGGCCAGGGTGTGTGATACCCTCGGCGTGAACGTGCCTCCTCAACTCGACACCCTGATTGAGATCGAGCTCCCCGCGGGCGACGCGGTCGCGGTCCACCGCCGGCGGTTCGTCGGCGAGGTGGGCCCACACGTGGTGCTCGTCGCGGGCGTCCGCGGCGACACGCCCGAGGGCACGCGGGTGCTCTACACCGTGGGCCGCCACCTCGAGTCGGTCGCCGACCGCATCGTCGGCACCATCGACCTGTACCCGTGCGTCAACCCGCTGGCGGCGCACCTGGGCGCGCGCAACTGGCCCGGCCTCGACGTCGATTTGAACCGCCGCTTTCCGGGTCGCGCCGACGGGCACGCCCCCGACCGGGTGGCGGCGGCGCTGGTCGAGGCGGTACGCACGGCGGACCAGGTGGTCGAGCTCCGGGGGGGCCACCCGTCATTCCGGCAAGCGCCGCACGCACGCGTGGCGGCGTCGAGCCCGCTCGCGGCGGAGCGCGCCGCCCAGGCCAACGTCCGCGCGTTGTGGAAGATCGAGGCGTCGCCCACGCCGGGTACGCTGGAGTCCGTGCTCCCCGACCTCATCGGCCTCGAGGGCGGCGCCGGCAACCGGCTCACCGACGGCGTGGGCCTCGAGCTCGGCGACGGCGTGCTCAACCTGCTCGCGGTCATGGGGGTCATCCCCGAGTCCGATCTCCCGTTCCACTGGGCCGCCATCCAGCGGCCCCTGGTGGTGAGCGATGCCGAGGTGCACGACGTCCGCACGGGCCGCGGCGGGTTGTTCCTGCCGGTGCTCGCCTGCTGGGCCGAGGTGCGCGAAGGCGACGTCCTGGGCGAGGTGATCGAGCCGATCTCCGGCGTGTGCCTGGAGGCGGTGCGCGCGCCGGTGGCGGGCCGCGTGCTCGCGCTCCGGGAAGAGCCCGTGGTCTACCCGGGCAACCTCGTCGTGCGGCTCGCGGCGGCGGCGACATGACCTTCTTCCAGCTCGAGTCGCCGTACCGAGGCGCCTACGCGCTCCACCGCCTGACCTTCGGCGCGGGCGACCCGGTCGTGACCCTGGTGGCGGGCGTCCACGGCAACGAGGTCAACGGCACGTACGCCCTCAACCTGCTCGCCGGGGTGCTGCGCCTCCAACGCCCGCGGGGCACGGTGCACCTTTTGCCGTGTGTGAACCTCTTCGGCGCGGAGGAGGGGCGCAAGCGGTGGCCGTTCGGCGACCGCGACCTGAACCTCAGCTTCCCCGGCCACCCCGAGGGCTCGCCGGTCGAGCGGGTGGCCGACGCGGTGATGCGCGCTTCGGAAGGCCGTTTGTGCGTCGACGTGCAGACCGGGTCGTCGGTGGTGCACGAGGTGCCGCACGTCCGCGCGCCGCTCTCGGGCGCCGCGGTCGAGCTCGGGCGCGCGGCGGGGCTGCCGGTCTTGTGGCGCCGCCCGTCGGAGTCGTTCGACGAAGGCCTCGTCGGGGCGTGGCGGGCGGCCGGGCGCACGGCGCTGGTCGTGCGGGGCGGGCGCGGCGGCGCGCTCGACCTGGACGACGCCAAGGTGCTCGCGCGTGGCTTGGTGCGACTCTTGGTCGAGGCCGGCCACCTCCAGACCCCCGAGCCCCCGGCCGCGGGCGTCGTCACGACGGACGTGTGCGACTACCGCTGCGAGCTCGGCGGATTCTTCGTCCCCGAGGTGCGGCCCGGCGATCGGGTCGTGGCCGGCCAGGTGCTCGGCAGCCTGCGTGCACCGGTCGGGGGCGGCGCGCTCGAGTCGCTGGTGGCCGGCGCCGCGGGGGTGGTGCTCGCGGTGCGCGTGTACCCGGTGGTGCACGCCCGGGAGCTGGTCGTGCGCGTGGCGCAGTCAACGTCCTGACCAGGGCCTCGCGCTCGTCCCCTCCGCTCCGCCGGTTCACCGCCGTCGCCACGCTCACCAAAATACGGCTCGAAGTTCGACGCTGCCGGGCTCACCGACCGTGGGCCGGTGCAGCCAGACCCTCGCGGTTCGGCGTCCCCCCGTTGTGCCGGACGCCTCCCCTCGTTGGCCGGTTGGGTGACGCGGCGGGTGACGGGTCGGGGGGAATTGGCCGAGCGGAGCGCGGGTTCGCCGCTTGCGGCGAATCCGCGGGGGAGCGAGCGCCAATTTCATCCGGCCCGGCAGGACCCGGCGGTGACTTCGTTTCGGCAAACCGCCTCGCCGTGCGTTTGCCCCCATCCACCGACGGACGCCGACCCGCGCCCCGGGTCGCCGCGTCCTGCCCGGCCCACCGATCGGATTGCGCCGATAGTATGACAAGGGCGGAACCGGACGGCCGCGTGATGGGTCGGACAGGGGAGGGGAGTACGCATGGGTGCCTGGATCTTGGCGGTGGGGATGGCGCTGGCGGTCGATGCGACCGTCGAGGTGGGGGAGATCGTCGTCGCCACCGACGCGCAGGACACCGCGGCCCAGGCGCAGGCCGCGCTCGTGGCCGGGCGCTTCGGGGAGGCGGCCGGGCTCTACCAGGCGCTCGCCGAGGCCGGCGGCGGCGCGCAGGCGCGGCTCGCGCAGGCCGTGGCGTTGTACGAGCTCGGCGAGCTCAACGGGGCGCGGCGGGCCATCGACGAGGCCGTTCGCCTCGAGCCGAAGGACCCCGCGGTGCTCAACGTCCTCGGCCTGCTCCAGGTCGACGGCGGGAGCGTGAAGAAGGGCGTGGAGACGCTCAAGGCGTCCAAGGCCGCGGCGCGGAGCGCGGGCCGCAAGGGGAGCGAAGCCCGCGCCGGCGTGAACCTCGCGCTCGCCTACGTCGACCTGGGCGACGCCACCACCGCCGCCGCCGAAGCCAAGGCGGCCGCGGCGCTCGCCACCGAGATCGGGGACACCGACCTCGCCACGGCGGCCCACGACGCGAGCGACCTGGTCGCGGCGCTCGGCGGCACCGACACCGAGGTCGGCGCCCTCTTGGGGAAGGGCCAGACCGCCACCGCGCGCAGCCACGCCGAGGCCGCGGTCGCGGCGGCCCGTACGCCGCGGCAGGAGCTCGTGGCCTCGTTGGCCCTGGCCGCCGTCGAGCGGGCCGAAGGTCGCCTGGAGGACGCGGGGGTGCGCCTCGGGGCCGCGGCGAAGAAGGCGCGCGAGCAGGGGCTCGTGCGCGAGCACGCCGTGGCGCTGGTCGACCTGGGGCTGGTGCAGTCCCTGGGCGCCCGGGGGGCGGTCGCCGAGGACACCCTCCGCGCCGCGGCCCGCGCCGCCAACGCCGGCGGCTACAAGGTGGTCGAGGTCGACGCACGCTGCGAGCTCGGGCTGGTCCTCGTCGCCCGCGAGGACCTCGCCGCCGCCGAGGTGGAAGCCCGCGCGGCGGGGGTGCTGCTCGCAGACATGCAGTACTCGCAGGGCGCCGCCCGCCAGGCCGAGCTCGGCGGGGTGCTCGCCGCGCGCCGGGGCGACCTCGCGACCGCGAAGTCGGCGCTCGGCAAGGCCGCGGCCTACTACGCGGGCAAGGGGCGCAACCTCGACGCGGCCCGCGCGCAGACCGCGCTGGCGGGC
>SXGT01263793.1_pt1 | contig 11807 bp, 9 predicted proteins | sample 3176221 | NCBI WGS metagenome assembly SXGT01 (sample SAMN11356862, study PRJNA531348) | freshwater metagenome | isolation source: freshwater sample F1-120 | place: China: Fuxian Lake, Yuxi | collected 2017-12-25
ACCGGGTTGGTCAGTGTCAATGAGTCGCCCCTGACGCTCCGATGATTTTGACCGAAAGGTTTCCGCGATGATGGCGGAGACGGTATCCGCCCCACTCTCAATCGCTCCGCTCAATGGGTAGCAGCCCAGGGTCCTAAACCGAACAAGGCGCATTTGCGGCTGTTCGCCGGGGGCCAGCGGTAACCGCTCGTCGACGACCATGATCAACGTGCCGATCCTTTCGACAACCGGTCTCATTTTCTCAAAATAGAGGTTAATGATAGGAATCGACTCCCGTTCAATATATTGCCAGATATCGATCTCCGTCCAGTTTGAGAGAGGAAATACCCGGATGGTCTCGCCCGGCTTTACATGCGTATTATATAAGGCCCATAGCTCGGGCCGCTGCGCTTTTGGATCCCATCGGTGTCCGCCTCTTCGGAAGGAGAACACGCGTTCCTTCGCGCGGGCCTTCTCCTCGTCTCGGCGTGCGCCCCCGATAATTACGTCGAATTGATGCTGATCGAGCGCCTGGCGCAACGCCTGTGTCTTCATCACGTCGGTATAATAACTGGACCCGTGATTAAACGGAGTGACTCCCGCCGAAATGCCTTCCTGATTTGTATGCGTGATCACCTTCATGCCAGGCTCAGCGGCGATGCGGTTTCGCTGCGCAATCATCTCACGAAATTTCCACGTCGTATCAATATGCAGTAGCGGGAATGGCGGCACCGCTGGGTAAAATGCCTTCCGTGCCAAATGTAACATCACCGACGAGTCTTTCCCCATCGAGTACATCATCACGGGATTTCGGGCGCTCACAATGGCCTCCCGCAAGATTTCTATGCTTTCCGACTCTAAATCCGATAGTTTCATAGCGATGTCATCTAATATTTACGATTTTGGAGCGGGGCGCAGAAGTTTTTTGGCGCAACGACGCACGCACGGAGCGTTATCGCAGCAGCTCCCAGTTAAGCGCCGTTCCACGAGGAACGTCGCGGGTTACTCTTAGCCCGATTACGGCATCCAGATATCGGGTCGCGAGGCCAAGCCCCGGTCTGATCGGCTTGACGTTATCGCTCGTCAGCGGCGTACCGGCCTTGAGGTCACGAGTGATATACAGCGACCGCCGAAAGATGATTGATTTCTCCTCCGACTCGGTCACTCCATACTTGATGGCACCCAGGGCCTGCCACGCGCGCTTGGCCTCCACAGTGAGGGCGGCCATTTCCGCCGGCTCCATAGAAAAGGCGCTATCCACCCCCCCATCCGCTCGCCGCAGTGTAAAATGTTTCTCGATGACAGTCGCCCCCAAGGCCACCGCCGCAACGGCGGCGCCGATCCCCATCGTGTGGTCCGACAACCCTACCTCACAGTCGAATAAAGCACGAAGGTGCGGAATAGTCAGCAGGTTTGTATTCTCCGGCGATGCCGGGTAGGTGCTTGTGCACTTTAGCAGGACCAAATCTTTACAGCCGTTCCCGAGACATATACGCACCGCCTCCTCCAATTCGCCCACGGTGGCCATTCCTGTGGAAATGATGACTGGTTTGCCCGTCTGAGCGACCCGGCGAATCAGAGGTAAGTCGGTGTTTTCGAACGACGCGATCTTGTAACATGGGCACTCCAGCTCCTCCAGAAATTCCACGGCAGAATCGTCAAAGGGCGTACTGAATACCATCATGCCGTGAGCGCGTGCTCTCTCGAAAATCGGATTGTGCCACTCCCATGGCGTCGAGGCCCGTCGATAAAGCTCATATAACGAGTTGCCAGCCCATAAGCTGGACGTATCGTCAATCCGGAATTCCCGCGTGGAGAGATCCAGCGTCATCGTATCCGGCGTGTAGGTTTGGAGTTTGAGGGCTTGGGCGCCGCTTCCGGCTGCGGCATCGACGATAGCCAGGGCGCGTTCCAAGGAGCCGTTGTGGTTGCCTGACATTTCCGCGATGATGAATGGCGGCTGCTCCCTGCCGATCCGGTGCGTGTTTATTATCATGCTAGTATCATAATGAAATTGTGAGCCAACCTCTTATTAAGACATCTTTTGCAGGGTCACCTTATATTTGTGACCGTGCAGTTGGAAGTAGGCAGGAAACCTCGTCGGGTCGCTCACGCGGATAGCGTCGAATTGCTCCGCGATGGAGCGAGTCGGGTCTATTTCGCTGTCGGCGGGCGTTCGCTTTCGAAAGTATGTCGCGGCAACGCTCGGGTCTTGCGCCTGCGGCTCGATGCTGTCGAAATGCTTAAGCGCGAAATCCATGAGCGCCAGTTCGGCGGAAAAAAGTTCGTGATTTATTTCGTCCCAGAGCCAGTGTTTTTGCACCACGAGCTCCATCTTATGCCAGATGCGGCCGCTATCCACCGGGTCGGCAGCCTCTAACAACGACAGCGTGATTTTCTCCGCGCCGTTGATTATACTCCATATATGTGGACTCCAACCACGACCGCGAGGCAGGTCGCTGGCATGAAGCACGAGGCTTTTCTGAAATTCCGAGCGCTCACGCTCTTTGATTATTTCGGAGCAGGAAATAAGGAAAAGAAGATCGCCGCCCGTTAGTTCCGCCCTTCGGCGAACGAGTTGTACGCAATGGCCCTGCCGCGCCCCATTCATCCAGTCTTTCAGATATGGATTTACCGGATGCGAGGGATCGCTGCATAGAACCGTGATGTTCATGCGTCTGCCCTGAGGATTTCATTTACCACTCGCGCTGTACCCCGACCGTCCGTAATCAGAGCCGCAGCGCTACTCATTTCACCTATTCCTTCCTTATTTTTTATCAGTTCGGAAAGCGCGGTTTGCAGCAGCCCGATATCATCGGTGCTGCGGAACAGACGCACCGCACCTGCCTTCTGCAGGGCGGAGGCGATTTCCAGCTGATTGTCAGCAATCACCGCGACAAAAGCGGGCAACCCGAGGCAACAGCGCTCCCAAGAGGTGGTTCCAGCGGCGCCGACTGCCAAGTCGCTATCCGCCATGAGCTCCGCCATGTTCTTTGTATTTACTACCACGCTAATGGACTGTCGCATTCGCCTGGCCATGCACTGAATTTTTTCCAACGCCGGAGCATACGTTCCCATAACGACCGTGATGCTCAAATCCGACTGAAGCGGCGACGACGCCAAGGCAGTGAGCACCATTTCGGTAGCATTTACGAGGTCGGCCCCCCCCATCGAAATAAGCAGCCGACGCACCGCTCCGTTTGCCCGCCGCCTTAAGCTGCTTTCGCGGAGGGCTGCAAATTCCGGCCGCAACAACGCATACTGCGGGCCAATTAGCGTCACGCAGTCCCGGGGAACCTGCTTGCTGTAATCGACCGCGCTCCGCCCGAGGTTTTGGTCCAATAAAAGGCGACATCGGTGCGAGCGATTCGCGATATCGTCAATTACCATGATCTGGCTGCCACACCGCGCTAAATCCTCCTCCCAACGCGCATCGATCCCGTAGTGGTCGACAATTACCCAATCCGCCGAAATGTCTTTGGCATACCTGCTCGTTTCCTCGGCGTCCTGATGCCACCCGTCACGCGGTCCGGCTTGGCGGTGGTAGGCCTCTGCCATTAATTTTATCCAGTGTCCGCGACTTTCGACCTCAGCGAGGAGGTTTTCGGACTGCTCTCCGCACACAAAATGGCACTGCGCCCCCTTGGCCTTGAGTGCGTCCGCCAGGGTTAGGCAACGCATTACATGGCCTGTGCCAATCGATACCGACGCATCGGCTCTAAACAGTATGTTCGTTGCGCTCAATTCAGGCGGCTGAATCCAGAGTGGCACACCGGCCCACGCAACAACGATGAAACATCGCGGCCGTCTTCACACTGTCTAATTTGAGCAAATACGGGGTCCAATTCGGCGAAAAAGCGGTCTAAAATCGCCGGCGTGTGTTCAGTACATACATATACACTATTGCCGGCCAGAAAACCCTTCGCGAGCATCTCTTGCGAGATGAGCGTTTTGTACGCCAGGGCGGTGGGGCTTTGGAACGAAAAGCCGGTGAGCGCCGGCAAACCCCAATGGCTGATCTTCAGGCCGTGCTTATCGGCAAGTCCCTGCCACCTTTCGCGAATGCCAAGACCGATGTGTGTAATCGTTTCCCACGTGCGGTTCTGTTCCATGAACGACAGCGTAGCCAGCGCCGCCGCCGGCCCGATTCGCTCGGTCCAGAATGTGCTGCTGATAAAGGAGGTTTGCGCCGCCTCCATCACCTCTCGTTTTCCGATGATTGCGGTAATGCTGTAACCATTTCCCATAGCCTTGCCAAAGGTCGCCATATCCGGATCGACACCATACTTCTTGTGCAGACCGCCGAATGTCTCACGAAACCCGGACGTACATTCATCAAATATCAATACGATTCCCCGCCGGGTGCATAGCTCCCGGATGCGATGCAGGAATCTATCTTGCGGCTCCTGGTTCCGAAACACCTCCATTTTGACCACGCCAATGTCGTGGGTGTTTACGAGGGTCTCGAACTCGCTATAGTTATTATATCGAAACGGGAGGACTGACCCCCGCAGGCTTCGCGGAACCCCGTTCGGCTGGAGACCGGGTAGGAGATGCCCGTCCAGATTAGCGTCATCGGCCAGATTTGCCGACAGGTACCAATCGTGCCAGCCGTGATACCCACAAATCGCCACCTTATCCTTGCCTGTGGCCGCACGCGCGATCCGGATCGCGATTGCGTTTGCCTCGCCGCCTGTGCGCCCAAGCCGGACCATTTGAGCCCAGGGGTGAATCTCGACGAGTTTTTCCGCTAAATAGACCTCCTCAGGGCAGTTGAAGGTGGACATATTCCCAGCATTCACAGTCGCCCGGACGGCGTCGTCCACTGCCGCATGGCCAAATCCAAGAATATTCGTCCCCACCCCCATGATCGAGACATCGAGGTATTTGTTGCCGTCGAGATCCCACACGGCGCATCCCTTGGCTTGGCTGAAGTAGGTCGGCCACCGTTCCGGCAGAAACATCTCCGCCCGCTTGGAGAGGAGCATGTTTCCCCCAGGAATGACGCGCTTCGCGCGCTTCCAAAGCTTCTGCCCACTCCCGAGCTTCTCGCCCTCGTTCCGAGTAATCTGCTGGTTCCCCGCAAAGAGCGCCGGTTTGGACCGCTGCAGTTGCAGCACCTCGCTCCAAGTGAAGTCGGTTCGCGGGTGAAAGTGCCGAAATATGTTTTCCATCACCGTAAGATCCGCCTGTTCATCGACGGTCCAGCGCAGCGTCGACAGATCCTCGGCGTGGCGGAGCGAGCCGGTTTTGAACTTTCCGGAGCCGCGCAGATAGGGTGTAACGTGCTCGTGATCGAATTGCTTGTCGGTTTCGCGCTGAGCACGCTCGAGCGCCGCGTAAGCCATCACTTCCACGTCCAAGCCGTCGGGAAAGGTCGGCGGATTAATGTTACTGAGGTATTCAACATCTGCGGCTTTAAAGCGTTGCACGACCTCGTCGACCAGTTCAGGGTCTACCAACGGACAATCCCCGGTGACCCGGACCACGATGTCTGCCTGGTGTTTTCCCGCCGCCTTGACAAAGCGATCGAGGACATCGTTCTCGCTGCCGCATTCGCAGGCGTAGCCTAGCCCTCGGACATGGGCTGCAAGCGGGGCGTTTCGTTCGCTCGTCGAGGTCGCGACGATGATCTGATCGATCGCCTTGGCACGTGCCAGCCGCCGCAGCAGAACCTCTATCATCGGGCGCCCGTTAAGCGGTTTCATTACCTTGTCCGGTAGCCGGGTGGATCCCATCCGAGCCTGAACGATTGCAATAGTTTTCATAAGGTCGCGATCAAATTTCCATCCGCCGATATCTGGGGGCGGAAGCTCCTCGCGCGCTCCAGAGTAGCGCCACTCGTGACCAACCGGTCCCCTTCGCGAATCCGAGGCACTGACGGTAAACCATCGTCCCACTGGTATTGCTCGATTTGCAGCAGGCCGCCGGCAACTGCCACGTAAAAGAAATCTTTCAGACGGCGCACGATCAATCCCGAACAGAAAGGATGGCTCGCGGTCGACTCCGGAAGCAGTCGCACGCGCTGCAAATATATCCGGCGTTCGTTCAATGTGCTGCTGGCCCCGACGTAGGGCGGGCCGAAGGCCCGGCAAAACGCCGCGATGTCCGCGCCTGACCACGACCAATCAATCCATCCATTTTCTTTGGTCAGCAGGCGCGGGAAATAGAGGCGATGAGCATCGAGATCTGCGAACTGGCGCGGAACAAATCCATCGCAGGCAAAGAGGCGATCGAGAAACCGCCCCAGAAACTCCCTGCCTTTCTCTTCGTTCTCGCGAAAATAATCTTCCGGAGTGACAGCGTCGGCCGAGAGGTCGAACGTGTGGCTCACTAAAAGCGCGCCGCGATCCACCGCGTCCGTAATTTCCTGGATGTGGCAGGCGCCGTGTCTATCGCCGTTGAGAATCTGCCAAGTATAGTGCGCCCCCCCCAAATATCTTGGTATGGGAATGCCATTGAAATTATACATCCCCCGAGGGAAGCGTCTCCGCACCTCGTCGGGGAATATCCACGCCGGACCGAAGCACAAGGCGAGCGCCGAGCCGAAGTCCGCGCCGAGTTGAAGCGGATCGACCTCAAACGCCGTTTTGGCCACCACACAGGGAAAGCGGTTGACATTGAGGTCCGCCCGAAGGCTACGGCCGCCGGCCAACCTTTCGTCGGCGTGCCGCGGCGCGAGAATGGCGCCCGTCCTGATCCCGCGGGAACGCGCCATGTCCATCGTGGCACGAAGCATACTGCCGCCGCCAATCATGACCACGGACGATATCTCTCCGAGTCTCACCAGAGCGACTTCGGGAGCATACTGCTCCTTTGTCAGGCCCAGCCAAAGCTGGTCGACGGAATGGCCCCCGGACTGCCAGTAGTCTTTGGCGGTGCCGTCGTGCACAAAACCCGCCTTGAGGAAGGCTCGAAAAGATCCCTGGTTGGGGGCGTGCATTCCGGCGGTAAGTCGTACCAACTGTAGTTCCGTGAATGCGAACTTCGCCACGATTCGGATGGCACGGGTGGCATAGCCCTTCCCCCAATGTTCGCGATCTCCAATCAACAGGCCGAGGTCGGCACGGCGATTGTGGCGACTAATGCAACCAAGTCGGATATTACCGATATGCGTGCCATCATTGATGAAAATGCCAAAAAGAAAGCTGTCCTCTCTGGCATTGGTGGCTTCGACAAACCGGGCGAGCTCGCAGACATCCTTTGGAGGATCATGCCGCACTTCTAGATATTGGTTGACCACCGGATCGCGCAGCCATTGCAGATAACGGTCGCCGACGTCGCTGGGACGGAGACAGCGGAGTTGGATGACCCCGTCATCGAGTGTATGATCGATAGTCATTGGCTTTTAAACAGCAGAGATCGCCAGTCCTTTCTCCTTCCACTTGCGCAAATAGTCGCACACCTCCCCAACTGGGAGATCATATTTACACGCGAGATCGATGCCACTATTGACGCCATTCAACTCCCTCGGGAGGCAATTCATCAGCAGATTCCAGCGGCGCGAGACGTCCAGGTACTCCTCCCGGTCGATGCCTGGCGCCGGAGCCGGACGGTATAAACGATAGCGTGGGTGCGAAAGCGATACGAGACCACGCGCGGCGAACGCAAGCCTTTCACTCGCCTCCAAGGCGTCGATCATCTCGAGTACCACGTCACGCGTTTCCTCCAGCTTTGCCGCTGACAGTCGCTCCGGTGTGTCTGCGTCTGTGTGATACTGAGGAAAGGGGAATCTAGTAAGCGAGATCGACGGAATCTCATACCCCGGCGAGTCAAATACCGTCTCGTCGTTGCCATAGATCGTCCGAAAAGGGCCGGAAACCAGTCCCTCCACGCGGCGGTTAAGAACATTGAAGGCTGCTCGATCCAGTTGTGACGTCGAGGAAAAACTATGCTGTAATTTCAGGGGGCCATCGCTCCCGACTGATTTCAGCATAATAGCCCCTGCAAAATGTTCGCGAACTGGGTTGAGTTGATACAGCCAGTGAACGGTCCCGATCAATTCGGGAGCTATCACCAAGCGGTAGGTGAACCGCCGGGCCGGCCGTGACTGCAACGCCTTCATAACGGCGATGCCGACCGCACAACCGGAAATATCGTCATTGGCCTGCCAAGGGTGGCAGTTGTGCGCGTTGAGAAGCAGAGTGGCCTCCGACGCACCGGCCAACTTGAAATCTAATACCTTCATGGTGCTCGGTCGTTCGACCGTCTCGAGCTGTACCAGGTATTCTCCTTCCAAAAGGCCGTCATAAAACGCCTTTGTCACGGAAAACGCCCACTCTTTCTGGTCGAGACGGTATAGGTTCGTCCAATGGTAAGGAGTGGCGTTCGGACAGGCCTCGCTGAAATACAAATGCTTCCTGAGCTCTTCTAACCGGATGCTGCCGTTGTAGGAAGGGCTGAGGACGCCAACCCCCAGGGGAGAGCGCAGCCCATCCCATATTTTGGTTCCATCCTTGTGGATGTCGGCCCGGACGACCTTCCAGTCGTTAGGCACCCTCCAGCCATTATGCTCCGCCCCGCTGGGAACCTCCAAGACGTCAAAGTCAAGTTCCCGGCGATAGGCCTCTACTGCGCGATCATTCTCACTGGAGACCACCGAATAGGCGTAGGGGTAAAGGCGCCGGGCAATTTCGAGTACGTTGCAGTCGCTCATATCTTCTTTAGAGGGATGCCATAATTTTTCAAAAACGCCTTTGCTCGCAGCGGGCTGTTGTCTCCGAAGTTGAAGAGACTGCCGCATGCGGCGGCGTCAACTCCGGCATCAAATGCCTCCTTAAGATGAATGAAATGCCCCGCGCCCGCGGCAGCGATCACCGGAACCGCGCTGATCGCAACCACCCGTCGGAGTAAATCCAGATCATAACCGGTCATCATCCCGTCACGGTCGATAGCTTGTATCATCAGTTCGCCCGCTCCCGCCTTCACCACTGTCGCAATATGCTCTTCCAGGGCGATCGGTTCCGCGCGGCGGCCGCAATTTGAATAAAGCGCGTAGGCGCCGCTTTCCAACCGGACATCGATGCCAACAATCACGGCCTGCCGGCCATAAAGCTCGCCGATTCGGGTAATGGTCGAGGAATCCTGATAAGCATTCGAGTTGATGACCACTTTGTCCGCGCCCGCCTCAAACAGCCGGGCCGCATCGTCCAAACTCGCAATGCCGCCCCCGGCTGCGAGCGGCACATAACAACGCGCCGCAATCGAGGCGAGAACCGTTACCAACGGCTCAATCGACGTCTTATCCCGATCCACGCGCAGGAGAAGCAGTTCATCCGCATCCTGATCGCTATAAACCTTGGAACTCGTAACCGGGTCACCCACGTCCCGCGGCACCGCGAAACCCCGCGTCTTAACAAGCCGTCCGCCCGCCAGCAGTTCGATGGGGATTATTCGACGCTTCAACATTTGCCATCCCACATGCAGAAATTGTCCAAAAGACGCACTCCGTTGGCCTGGCTCTTCTCGGGGTGGAACTGTACCCCGACGACATTTCCCTTCCCGACAATCGAGGCGAACCGGACTCCATACTCCGTCTCCGCTAGAATTGCGCTTGGTTCTGCAACGGAAAAGCAGTAGCTGTGCACGAAGTAAAAATCGACCCCGCGTCGTATTCCCTTCAAAATCGGGTGTTCCCGCAAGGGAGTCGCCGTATTCCAACCCACGTGCGGCAAGCGAAGATTGGATTCGGTGGCGAGCGGCACCACCCGGCCTGGGATGAGGCCGAGTCCTTCCGTGCTGCCACCTTCATCACCATGCTCGCTCAGTATCTGCATCCCAAGGCAAATCCCGAAAACGGGAGCCCCGCGGGCGGCGAACTCGCGAATCGGACCTACGAGACCGCGCGTCCGCAGACGCTCCATCGCCGCGGCAAAAGCTCCCACGCCGGGCAGCAGGAGGTGAGTGAGGTTGTCGAAATCCGCCGGTGACGAAACAGGTAAGGGATCCCAACCCTGGCTGCGCACGGCGTGCCGCAACGAGCCAAGATTTCCTATACCCACGTCGATCAGGCCGATTTTCATGCCTTCGGCTCGCGATACCAGCAGTTAAAATCCCCCGTACATTTGCCACACTTTATCGACGCCACCTCGGGCTTCCACGGCGGGACCGCCATGTTCGCGACAATTTCGTGGAATTCCGCCTCGCTCATGTTAACATAGTCGAGAAAAAGCTCCAGCGATGGCGGCTTAGTGCCCTCCCACTGCGCGATCAGGCTGTCGGCCTCTGCTTTATTCATCCGCCCGTTACGAATGTCCAGTGCCGTCATTTGCGTGACGCGCGAGTAACCGCGTTTCAGATATTTGAGATAATCGCGCACGCCCTGCATGGCGCATTCGATCTTTTCGTAGCTATAGAGATCGGGGGGCATGCCTTCCACCTCATCCCCCTTCCAACCCAGTTCGTCCGCGATCAGCTTTGATTGCGCTTTTACATCCCAAGGCACGAACGAACCCAGGCAAACAGAACGATAGCGAATTCGCTTCAGATCACGGAGCGCCGGATACGTGTACGGCGACAGATCGCGCTGATCCAAGTCGAAATCCTTGTTGATCATGCCGCGCATGTCCTCCGCCGTGATTCCGAGATTTATAAACCGGTTGAAACGGGTCTCATCCACCTCCTCGACCGCATTATTGTCGTAATCGTAGTAGGCGGTATACTCGGCGGACGGTTCCCCCCAGAACACCAGCGGGATGTTGAACTTTACCGCAATGTGCATGGGATACGAAAATATCCCCGTGTGACAGTGCCAGCAGAAATCTCCCTTCCGCATCAACGCCTCGCGCATCAGACGTTTTACGACCTTCCAATTCGGCGTGAAACTAATGACGTCAACCCCTAATCGGCGAAAAGTCCGCTCGTTATTCGCCAGCAAATTGGGCCGCATGAACCCATGATTGAACTGCACAACCAGCGGTTTTAGCTTATATTCCTTCATCAGGTAATATAGCGTAAAAGTGGAGTCTTTTCCTCCGGAGAACGGAACGAGGCAGTCGTACTCATACTTGCCGCGATGCTCCTCTACCAAATCGTTCAGCATTCGCTTCCGCTCCACCCAGTCAATTTTTGACTGTTTGACTTCGTGCTGGCGGCAAATATTGCAGACGCCATTGGCATCGAACTCGATGGTCTCATAAGTCTCAGGCAATCCACAACGCGTGCACCGTTTCATAGCTTTTAATTTTGGGCTTATCTTATCCACAAACTGGGATTTATCAGGTTCAAATCATCCGACGCGATCTCGGGATATTCGGGGCACGGTGCGTCGGCCGCAGTGGCAATCTCCCTCAATTGGGCCAACCCGTCCGCCCCGACAATGACCCGGTCGACTGCCGGGTGAGACAGCACATAGGCGAGACAAGCGCGGAGCGCAGTAATGTCGTGCTCTGCCAACCACGCGTGCCAGCGCTCCCACAGCGCATGCCATCGGCGGAAAGCGGTCGGAATCGCATCCGGCGGCATCAACAGGAGTCCCTGCAAGAACGTGGAACGGGTATGAACTTCCACCCCGCGCTCCCTCAACTTTCTCAAACAGCCGGATGTCACGAGACGACGGTCGACGAGATTGAACGGTATTTGCACCAGGTCCACTACGGGAAAGCACATGGCGGCCTCGACTTCTGACGGTTCATACACCGATACCCCGAGCTTCTTCACCAAACCCCCTTCCTTTAATTTGGTTCTCCACGTTTTGGTGTGGGTGAAAAAGGTCCAACTGGTCGAAAGGTGCGGATTAAATCCGGACGCCGAGAACGACTCATCACGGACTGGTCTTCGCCTCCGGCTCCAAACCACAATCCGCTTTGAAGGAAGAAAACCGTGCGTGG
>SXGT01473869.1_pt1 | contig 11807 bp, 10 predicted proteins | sample 3176221 | NCBI WGS metagenome assembly SXGT01 (sample SAMN11356862, study PRJNA531348) | freshwater metagenome | isolation source: freshwater sample F1-120 | place: China: Fuxian Lake, Yuxi | collected 2017-12-25
CGTAGAAGCCCGAGGCGTACTTGGCAGCGTAGCTCAGGATGGGGATGTTGTTGTACCCGGATTCGTCGAGTCCGTTGCGAATCGCGGCGACCATGCCGTCCATCATGCCGCTCGGGGCCACCATGTCGGCGCCGGCCTGCACATGACTCAGGCATTGGCGGGCCAGGTTCGGCAGCGTCGCGTCGTTGTCCACGTCGAGCGTGCCGCGATGATCGTGCAGGACTCCGCAATGGCCGTGATCGGTGTACTCGCAGAAACACTCGTCGGTGATCAGCAACACTTCTTTGAAGGCCGGCCGAAGCGCCCGCAGCGCCTGCTGGACGATCCCCTCGTCATGCCATGCCGACGAACCCTGTGCATCCTTGGCAGCGGGAATGCCGAAGAACATGAAGGCGCGAATGCCAAGCTTTTCGGCAGCGCCAACCTCGTCGACGAGGCGATCGATGGAAAGCTGGAAATTGCCCGGCATCGACGTGATTTCATTCTTGATGTTCTTCCCCGGGCGCACAAACATCGGCAGGATAAAGTCGCGCACCGAGAGCGAGGTCTCGCGCACGAGGTCGCGGAGGACGGGGTGATAACGCAATCGGCGCAGGCGGGTTTGGGGGAACATGCAATATTATCTCAGATCGATTAGCTCGACTTGCCGTCGGGCGTCGCGTAGCAGTTTCATGAGTTCCGTACCACGTTTGTTTCGAATCGTTTCAGCGGTTCGGAGGCAATCTTCAAGAATTCTCGCCAGGCTCCTGATGTGGGCCGTTTCGGGAATAGGTCGCTTCGCACGTTTCCCGAGCGCGGCGACGGCTGGGTCAAAGCTCGTCAAGATTTCGTCAAGCGAGTCCCCAGCGCTGCCGCCTCGGGGTTTGTCCATGAATACCGTAAGCGAATGGCCTTCGACCGTCAGGTCGGGGGTTCGGCGAATTGGTTTTCGTTTTTTGATCGTCATGTTGCCTTCTCCACCAGCATCGACCAATTCTCCAAAACCACATCATTATACACGAACTCGACTGAATACAATCCCGTGGCCGGCAGACGGCAGGAGAATACCCGAATCATGAATGGATGCAACCGAAGCGGATCGTCGCCAAGTTCGAATTCATGAAGATCGCCCGCGTACACACCGTCCTCTTCCATGTCCTTCCTTACAACGATACGTCCGTTGCCCACCCCCCGGCCATTGGTGAGACAAAGATACACCGCAAACGATAGGTTGCATGGAAGACTCTTGGCGGCCACCTTGTTCATGATTCCGAAGATATCGATCTTACCATGCGAGCCCGGGCGGACGCGGGCATCTTCACACACGATCATTTACCGGACTTTCGGCTCCATCATGACACAAGTCCTTGCCGGCTGGAGCCCAAGTTCAACGGATCACCCCGCATACACCTTATTGGCCGCCGCGATGCCCGCGCCCGGCGCAACCTTGCAACCGACGCTCAGCAAGCACTGCTCGAGCGCCCCCAGCACCTGAAAGACACAGTTGGCCCGCGAGTTATGCCCCATCAGGCCGATGCGCCAGACCTTGCCCTTGAAATCCCCCAGCCCGCCGCCGATCTCGATGCCGAAGTCATTCAAGAGCTTTTTGCGCACCGTAAGGTCATCGACCCCGGCCGGAATCTTGACCGCGTTGAGCTGCGGCAACTGATGTCCCTCGGCTGCGGAGTATTCGAGGCCCATGGCCGTCAGGCCGGCCTTGATGGCGCGGTGATTGGCAATATGCCTGGCCCAGCGGGCTTCGAGGCCTTCTTCGAGTACCAAACGCAAACCTTCGCGAATGGCGTAGATCATCGTGATCGGCGCCGTGTGATGATAGAAGCGGTCGGCCTCCCAGTATTTCTGCACCATGGTCGTGTCGAGATACCAGCTCTGCACCTTGGTCTTACGCTTGCCGATCGCGTCGAGCGAACGCTGGCTGAAGGAAACCGGCGACAGACCGGGGGGGCAGCCCAGCCCCTTTTGCGTGCAACTGTAGGCGGCATCGATCTCCCACTCGTCGAGCTTCAGCGGAATGCAACCGAGCGACGTGACGCAATCCACCAGCAGCAGCGTGCCGAATTCGTGGCACAGCTTGCCGAGCTGCTCGATCGGCTGCCAGGCGCCGGTCGAGGTCTCGGCATGTACGATCGACAAAACCTTGGGCCGCACCTTGGTCAGCGTCTCGCGGAGTTGATTGAGGTCGAACACCGTCCCCCACGGCACATCGAGCCGCGTGATCTGGGCGCCGGTGCGTTCGGCTATCTCGACCTGGCGCGTGCCAAAGAAGCCGCTGACGCAAACGACCACCTTGTCGCCTGGCTCCAGCAGGTTGACGATGCACGTTTCCATGCCGGCCATGCCGGTCGCGCTGATGGGAAAGGTGAGGCGGTTCTTGGTGATATAGACCTCGCGCAGCATTTCCTGCGTTTCGTTCATGATCGCCAGGAATTGCGGATCGAGATGGCCCAGGAGCGGAGTCGTCATGGCCGTCAGAACGCGCGGATGGACATCGGAGGGACCGGGTCCCAGGAGCAAACGCGGCGACGGATTGAGTTGACCGGGAATCGGCACGGGATGGTCCTTTACTAGCCCCGTGATGAGCGCAGCGATTCACGGGAATTCACGTGTGACAGCTCCCAGGAATCGCTGCGCTCGTCCTGGGGCCTGGCAAAGTCAGGGCAACGTTTTCATGCGTTCTTGCACCAGCGCACTAACCTGCTTGAACGAGGGATGGTTGGAGCCCCCCATCCATTCGAACGCGCACGTCTCCACCGTCGTCAAAATGGCGCCGGCCTTCTCCAGGCGGCGCAATGCCGTGTCGCGATCGATCGCGTACCGGCTCGCCAGGGCATCGACGGCCAAGTAGACCTGAAAACCGCCCGCCAGCAAGTCGAGCGTCGTGTTCAAGACGCATACATGCGCCTCGATGCCAACCAGCACAATCCTGGTTCGGCCGCGGGCTCGCAGGCCGTCTGCAAGGTGCGGTACTGCACAGCAGCTGAAGCCGAGCTTCTCGGGACGTGCGGGCACACGCTGCGCCAGGGGGGCCACGGTCGGACCCAGCCCCTTCGGATATTGCTCCGTGGCGGCAACCTCTACTTCCAGAATCTTGGCAGCATCGAGAAGGAAGACGCTATTGCGGATCAGTTCGTCAGCGCCGGGAATCCTCGCCATCAGCTTTTCCTGCACATCGACGACCAGGACAGCCGATTCGCGCGGCAAGAGTTGCGTGGCATGCTTCATGCAGTTGGTTTAGGAGCCGAACAAGGGAGCGACAACCTCCCGACGATGTGCCCGCGAATTCCGGTACACAGACCCGGTAGGCAGACGTGCGTGTAGCACAGGCATCCTGCCTGTGCTGGGAGCACCAATCTGCTTATCAGTTGCAAGCACAGGCAAGATGCCTGTGGTTCACAAGCCGCAGTCTGCTGGAAACGGTGGGCCCCCCCCAACCGTCGCCCGTGTCGGCGACATGAGGCCAAGCAGCGACGTCACTCGATGCGTTCTATGGCCTCGCGTGCCGCTTGCTGCAAGGGTGGGTTGCTCGCGTCCTTGGCAAGATCGCGCAGGACCGGCAGCGCCGCGGCGGCGGCGGGACCGATGTTCGCCAGGAGGCCGCAGGCGAGGTGCCGCACGGGGACGTTGGCGTCCTTCAAGCAGTCAAGCAGGGGCCGAACGCTTGCCTTGGAGCGATATTTCGTGTTGTGCAAGCTTTGCAGTATCGCGTGCCGAACGCTCGATTCCTGGGCAGACCGCAGCGCCTCTTCGAGGGGAGCCTGCGACTTGGAGCCATAGAAGCTGCCGATGGCGGCAGAACTGACGCGTACCTCCACTTCCGCATCGTTCAGGCCGAGGAGAAACGCCTGAAAGCCCTCCTTGGACTCGGGTCCGAAGCTGCCCAGAACATGGATCGTCGTATGCCGAATCTGGACGCTGGGGTCCTTCATGGCCGGCACAAGAAGAGGTGCGGCCAGGCGGCGCTCGGGCGAGCGGGCGAGCACCTTCAACAGGTTCGCACGGATGTCGGCGTTTTTCTCCTTGATGAAATGCTCGGCCAGAAAGCCAGTGCCTTCCTCGCCCAGGTCCGCCAGCATGAACATCACATTCAGGCGGACGGTGGGATTTTCGTCGGTGACGGCTTCCTTGAGTTGCGGCAACGCCTTGGCAGCGGCCTTGCCCGTTCGGCGCAAAGCATGGGAGGCGTGGACGCGAATGTTGGCGTCCGGATCCTTCAACAGCCCGGCGAGGACAGGGACGACGTCTCCCAGATCACCGCGGAGGTTTTGCAGCGCGAAAACTGCCTGCTGGCGAACGCGGGCGTCGCCGTCCTTGAGCCCCTTTGCGATCAGCACCTTCACCTTTCCGCCGTATGGAGAAGCTACGTGCAGCACCATCTGCCGCGCCTCGGCGTCGCCGTCCGTGAAGACTTGCTCAAGGGCTGGAACTACGACCTCGGTGGTGCCGCGAACGCTCTGCAGCGCAGCCGCCGCATGCTGGCGGACCATGGCATCGGGATCGCGAAAGGCCCGCACCAGATCGGCCGCGGCGCCGCTCCCCGTGTTGCCAAGCATGCTCAAGCCCTGGGCGGCCTGAATGCGCACCCCCGTCTGCTTGTGCTTGAGCCCCTCGACGAACAGAGGCACCAGCTTTTCGCTCAGGATGCGCCGCTGGGCCATGGTAAAAGCCGCCTGCATCCTGAGGCCGAGATCTTCGTGCTTCAGGGCTTCTGTAAGGACCGGCAAGGCAGCGTCAACATCGATATGTACACTGACCATCAAGCTTGCGGTGTTGATGCGAATCTGGTCGTTCTTGCTTGCGAGCCCTTTCTTCAAGGCATCTCTTGGATCTTCGCCAATATCCTGCAAGACGTGGTAGGCCATGTTCCGGACGTGTGGATCCATATCGGTCAGCGCAGCCTTGATCTTGGCCGAGCCAAGCTTGGCCTGCGGGCCGAGAGCCGCCAGGGCGTTCATCGCTGTCTGCCTGACCAGGTGATCGTCGTCTGCCAGAGCAAAGGCCAACGCGATGACGACCGCCTTGTCGCCGATTCGCATCGGCCACAGCGTCTGCGCTGCGAGGCGCCGCACCTCGGCGTCCTGATGCCCGAGACAATCAATCAGCACAGGAACGGCCTCGGCTGCCATCTGCGCCAGGCCCTGGGAGGCTGCCTGGCGAATGCCTGGCCTCGAATCTTTGAAACCGGCATCGAGGGCCGGAAGTGCGGGCTTGCCGAGCTTGGCCAGCGTCAGCGCATAGAACGGCGCAATGTCGGTCTCTTTCATCAGAAACAGATTCCGCAGGGTCGGCACTGCGTCCTTGGCGTCCATACCGATGTCGCCCAGAGCGGTGGCCGCGAGCACGCGCGCTGCCGCGTTGTCCGACTTCAAGACTTCGATCAAAGACGGTACCGCAGATTTGCCGAGTCTTGATACCGCTTCGCCCGCGGCTTGACGGACGTCGTCGGCCTCATCCTGAAATGCCTCGATCAAGACTGCCAGCGTTTGTTTCGTATCACCGGCGAGCCGACCGAGCGCGAATGCGGCCTTGCGGCGAATGCCGGCGTCCCTGTCCGACATCGCCTTGATGAGGATCGGCACGGTTTCGTTGGCATCCGGACCAATCCAGGCGATCGTCCAGATGGCATAAAATCTCGTATCGATGTCGGGGGCATGCAAGAGCTTTGCTACCGGCTTGACCGCCTGCTTGCCGACCTTCGCCAGCGTGATAGCCGCGTTCAGACGGAGGTCTTCGTTTTTCGTCAGAAGTGCGTCGAGCAGGTCTGGCAGCGCCGGGGCCGCTCTGGGGCCGAAATCCGCCAGAGCCATGATCGCGCTGACCCTCGCATTGACGTCATCCTTCTGCCCGGCCGCTTTCAGGAGGCTTGCCAAAACCTTGTCGGGTTCTTCTGGTTCCTTGGCCTTGTCCTGAGCGTGACTCGCCGAGTTCAAGACGCCCAACGCCACGGCACACGACAGGAAAACGACGAAAAGCTTTCGCATGGCTGGCTGCATCCTTGGTTAGCGGTCAGGAGTCCATGGCGCGCAGTTGGTGCAGCGCGTCCGCCCCTTGTTCCTCATGGCGGCGACGACGGAAGCATCTCCTCGTACTCGGATTGATCTTCCGCGCCAGTGTAACGGGCGGGCACGATGGCGAGGTCGTCATTCATCTCGTCCCGTGCGAAGGTCTTGCGGAATTTCGTGATGAACAGCGATTCACGCAGATGCCCCAGCAACAGATTCAGATTACGGACGTCATCCGCCGGTGCTTCGCGCACCAGATAGCCGAACGGCCTTTCCTTTTGGCTTCGCGCGAGCCTGGTCTGAATGACCTTGTAAATGGCCTTGGCCCGCTCCGGGTCTTTCAGATCGGCCTTTGTGAAGCCTTCGTCGACATTGGGAACTTTCTCGCCGTACGGCGCTTCACCGCGGAGGATCTTGACGTCTTCCGCGGAGAGCTTGCGAGCCCATTCCATGGTGGTCGGGGTGTGCCCCTTCTTGTTGGGCCTTGCGCGCTGTCCCGTGACAAAGACGAAGTCCAGTTCGCGTGCGCGCGCCAGCAGATCGGGAATTTGGCCCTTGTAGGTATCGAGCCATTTCTGCCCGCCGCCAGGGATGCCGCCGGAGCAGCCAATGGCGCCTTGCAGCATCGGCACCCAGTTGAACTGATAGCTCATGTCGTCCGGCAGATCGACCTTGAAGGGGGCCTGCACGTAGAAAAGGGCCTCGGTTCGTTCACGCACCGAGATTTGCGTGATCTTGAGGGGGTAGACCAGCTTCTCGCTGCTGAAGGTAAATCGGGTCGGTGTGACCTCGCCGGCAAAGGTGCCATCCTTGTTCCGCTTCATCTGCGCGGTGTCGATCTTCATGACCGTGAAGTTCCATTTCTTCTGGACGTAAAAGCCAAGGGTCGCTTCGTCGCCGGAGTAGCTGTAGTTGTTCTTCTTGAGCCAGGTGAATAGCGCATCGGCTCGATCCGCTTCGAGGACCTTGTATTCGAGCGAACCGACGGTGCCTTCGTCGACGATCCGGACGGCCGGCCGTTTGGGCTGATCCGCCTTGCTACCCGGATCCGCCATCTCCGCCCCCTTGCTCTTGCCGCCGAAACCAGGCCCGCCCCCCAAAAGACGTGGCATAGGCGGCAGCAACTTGGATCGCGGAAAGTCGCGACTCTTCATGATCGTGTACACCGCCAGGTGGCGAAAGAACTCCCGCGGCATCGGGTCCAGTTTCGGCTGCGTCGGCGTCGGGATCACCATGCCGAAGTCGAGGGCGTTGCCTTCGAATTTGGGCTGCACCGTGAAGGTCTCCATCTTCTCGGCCGGGTCCCAGGTGATGAACACCTTCTGAGCCGGCTGCAAGATATCCATATTCTTCGCGGAGAAGTAACAGCACGCAGCATGACTTGCCGACACGGTGAGCAAGCCCAGCGTCAGCGCGGCCGCGGAAAACAGGCTGCCGCGCACAAGTGAATTCCTCATAAGTCGTTTTCCTCTCGCGAGTTGAAAGCGATGGACCACCCTATCTGGATTGTAGACGATATTACATGCACGAAGGATTGCGTAGCCAAGTATTATTGAAAATCGATACGATAAGCGCAAGACCGTTTGGTTCCGTGATCCTTACTTTCTGCAGATGCTACGCTGGGCGGTTTCGCGTACCGCGCGCACGGTATCGTTGCCGAAAAACCACTGCCGTCCGGGGCCGCGTGTTGCGCGAAACCGCCCAGCGTAGCGCCCTCCGCAATCGATTACCGCACGCCGAAACGAGGAAATCCCATGTCCACCCTGCAAACGTTGATCGACCAGTATCTCGACGGACCCAGGCAACTCCGCCAGGCAGTCGCTGGCATGTCGCGCGAGCAGGTGCTCGCACGCCCGATCGCTGGCAAGTGGAGCACACTGGAGGTGGTCGCCCATCTCACCGACTTCGACCCGATCCTCGCCGATCGCATGAAACGCGTCATCGCCGAGGACAAGCCGACGCTGCTCGGCGCCGACGAGAACCAATTCGCAGCGGCCCTGGCGTACCATCAGCGCGACCTTCAGGAAGAATTGACGATCCTCGAAGCGACGCGCAGCCAGCTGGCACGCATTCTCCGCACGTTGCCCGAATCGGCGCTCCAGCGCGTCGGCATTCACAACGAGCGCGGGCCGCGCAAATTGCAACAACTGCTGGAAACCACGATCAACCACATCCCGCATCACGTGAAGTTCGTCCTGGAGAAACGGCAGGCGCTGGGGCTCAAATAGCCGCTTGCGGCGCAGCAAGCGGCTAGCGCCGGTACACCACCTCGCCCGCCTTCGCGCTCTTGTTGAGCCGATTCTCGACGTGCAACCCTTCGAGGATAAACTCCGCGACGCTCGCCAGCAACGGCCCCTCCGCTTGTCGACGGATCTCCTGCAACTCCGGCCTCTCCAGGTACTTCAGGACCGCGTTCTTCAGCGCCGCCAGCTCATTCAGTTTCTGCACATACGCCGACGCGGGCAACTTGTCGCCGGTTTGCAGCGTCTTGCCCCCCTCGAACCACTCGACCAGGCCGCGGAATTGCTTGATCTCGAAGTGCGCCTCGAACAGGTTCTTGATTGCCTCGCCGAGCAGCTTGGCGAGCACCTTCTCCTCTGCTCCATCGTCCTCGCTCAAAGTCAGTTCGATCTTGCCGCGCGTGCTGGCTGCTAAGTAAGCCAGGTCGCTGATGCGAGGCACTGTCGGGCTTTCATTGAGCATGAGGCCGCGGCGCTCGGCGTTGGAGATCATGTTCTCCATGTTGGCAATCGCCATGCGCACGCTGACGCCCGATTGCTGGTTGATCGCCTGGCTGGTACGGGCGAGTCGTGCAGTCTCCTCCAGAATCTCCTTCATGAACAGGGGGACGAGCACATGAATTGCCGCTTGCGGCGTAGCAGATGCACTTGCTACGCCGCAAGCGGCTCGATCGACCCACGCATTCGCATCCGTAATCGCCACCCCGATCTCACGCGACAGCGGATAATGCGTCCGAATCACGCTGCCGATGCGGTCCTTCAGCGGCGTCACAATCCGGCCGCGGTTCGTGTAGTCTTCCGGATTCGCGCTGAACACCATGCACAGATCAAGATCGAGCCGCACCGGGTAGCCGCGGATTTGCACATCGCGTTCTTCGAGCACGTTGAACATGCCGACCTGGATCTTCGCGCTCAGGTCAGGCAATTCGTTCATGCAGAAGATGCCGCGATTCGAACGCGGGATCAGCCCGAAGTGCATCGTCAATTCGCTCGACAAATAGCGCCCCTCGGCATGTTTGATCATGTCGATCTCGCCGATCAGGTCCGCGATCGTCACGTCCGGCGTCGCCAGCTTTTCGTGATAGCGCTGGTCCGGCCCAATCCATTCGATCGGCGTCTCGTCACCATGCTTCGCAATCAGATCCTTCGCATATCGGCTCAAGGGCCGCAGCGGATCGTCGTTGACTTCACTCCCCGCGACGATGGGAATCGCGTCATCCAGCAGATGCGTCAATTGCCGAAGCATACGCGTCTTGGCCTGCCCACGCAGGCCGAGGAAGAGCATGTCATGTTTGGAAAGAATGGCGTTCTGCACCTGCGGCAACACGGTCTCTTCGTAGCCGAGTATGCCATCAAAGATCGGCTCCCCCGCCTTGAGCTTGCGGATGAGATTGCGACGCATCTCGTCCTTGACGGAGATGGATTGATAGCCTGAGGCCTTGAGGGCGGCGAGGGTGTGGGGTTGGGTCATCAAAATATTATACAAGCCCCACGATGAGCGCAGCGATTCGTGGGGTCACGCGGCCAGCGTGAACCGCCGGTGCAACTCCGGAAAAGGCGCGATGGGCACATGCCGCCTCATTCATACCACAGATTCTTGAGCGGACCGCCCAAGAGTTTTCTTTTGGTCTTCTTGATGAGTGGCAGGGATTCCTCTTCCGCGAGTGCTTGCCCTTCCAAGCCCATGGTCCCCCGAACCATGCCGACCAGCCTGCGTGCTTGCCGCTCCGCTTGCTGCTCGATGAAGTCCTCCAGGTCGATCGCGTTGGATCGAAGCACACCGTCGTCAACCTGGATCGAAATCCCGAGCGCCTCGGCTACCGCGAGCACGTTCTGCAAACTCGCCGTGGTTTGCCGATCCTTGAGCAATCGGCACACGGTGGCGCGCGACACCCCGCTGCGCGCAGCGAGGGCGTCCCACGGCATGCCGAGGTCGCGCCGACGCTGGTCAACTTGGCCCAAGAACGATTGGATCGGAAGCGGCGCCATTGCAGGACCTCCTGCAATGGATAGTATCTTTTATGAGTAATAAATCAAGTAATAGATTATCATAAAAGACATGATATATTGCAAGATTGGCTGGCGATTACCTCTCATCCATGATCCGCCAGGCCTCCCGCAAACCGAAAATCACCGTTTGGTGACGGCCCGCAGCGATCGCGTCCGTTGAATGACGGTTTCTTGCCGTTTGGTGACGGCGACGGGGTACCGTTTCGACCGTTGGGCGACGGGGACGGCGCCCCGTATGCACCGTTTGGTGACGGCGCCATGGCGCCGGCCAGATCGTCCGGCAGCGGCGGGGGCGGCGTATTGAGAATGCGTTCGCATTCGGCAGCCTGGGCGGCTTCGCGTGCCCGGCGCTGTTCCGGGGCCTCGTTGAGAGTCTCGTTGATTTGCTGCTGCATGAGAGCCGTGACGACCGGGCGGATTGCGCGGACCACATTCAGGTGAAATTCGGGGGCGCCGGCATTGATCACGGCGGCCGACTCCTTCTTCATCGCCGTCGTTTCCTGGTAGACCTGCCATTCGTCGGCGTCCATGCGATCGGGGTCCGGCGCGGGTTGTGGCTTGCCGAGCGTGTAGGTGAGCAGCAGCTTGGCGGCTTGCACGTCCCCCTCCTTGGCCAGGGCCAGCAGCCGCCCCGCCACGTCCTGAATATCTTGCTCGGAAATGCTTGCGAGCAAAGCCTGCCGCAGCGACGCCACCTTGCGGGCAAACGGATTGCCCGGCCCGCCTTTGTTGCCCGCCAAAAATCGGCCTTTCTCATCGCGGCCAGAGTTCGTCTGCGCAGCATTCGCCTGTTCGGTGTTCATGATGGTGCTCCGGTTGGGGTGAAATGAACTGCAAACGGGACGCAGCACCAGCGTACCATAGTCAGGAATGGATTTGCGAGGTCGGTAGTCTGAGCCCGAGCGCCAAGCGAGGGACGCCGCTTGCCCCTCGCTTGGCGCTCGGGCTCGGACACTCACGACAACACCGTCTCCCCCATCAGATAGCGGTCGCACTCACGTGCCGCCCCGCGCCCCTCATTGATCGCCCACACCACCAGGCTTTGGCCGCGGCGCCTGTCGCCGGCGGCGAAGACGTTGGGCAGATTGGTCTGATACTTGTCGTAATCGGCCTTGGCGTTGTGGGTGCCGTTGGGGAGTTTCGCAATCTCGACGCCGAGCTTCTCGAGAAGCTGATTCTCCGGGCCGAGGAAGCCCATCGCGAGCAAGACGAGCTGGGCCGGCAGCACTTTTTCGGAGCCGGGGACCTTCTGCATCACGAAGCGGCCATTGTCCCCCTTGACCCACTCGATGCGGTGGGTGTGCAGCTCTTTCAGGTTGCCGTTGGCATCGCCTACGAATTTCTCCGTATTGATCAGGTATTGCCGCGGGTCGGCGCCGAAGACGGCGGCGGCTTCTTCCTGGCCGTAGTCCATCTTGTAGACCTTCGGCCATTGGGGCCACGGGTTGTCGGCGGCGCGTTCATCGGGAGGCTTGGGCAGGATTTCAAATTGAATGAGCGATCGGCAGCCGTGCCTCATCGAGGTGCCGACACAATCGGTGCCGGTATCGCCGCCGCC